>JAABUY010000135.1_pt1 | contig 153438 bp, 141 predicted proteins | sample 5560271 | NCBI WGS metagenome assembly JAABUY01 (sample SAMN10711886, study PRJNA513374) | rock metagenome | isolation source: Antarctica rocks | place: Antarctica: Victoria Land, University Valley
TGACCTGCGGGGGCGTTATTGCCGGACCAGGGTGGCCGGCTTCATCTCGGAATGGTGGCCGACATCAAATCGGAACCGTGGCCGGCTTCATTTCGGAATCAGTGGCCGGCTTCAATCGGAATCCGCAATCGGATCCAAATCCGCACCAAGACCCTTGCAAGCGGGGGCCGTCCACATATGGCCCCTGGCCAGCTCCGCCCGACCTCAACCCCATCGAAATGGTCTTCGCCAAGCTGAAAGCCCTCTTCCGAAAGGCCGACATGCGCACCATCGAAGAGGCCTGGCGCAAGATCGGCAGCCTCCTCGACCTCTTCCCACCCACAGAGTGCGCAGCCTATCTGCGCCACACAGGGTATGGCTCTAAAACTGTCTGACAGACTCTAGAAAGTCGGCGGCGTGATCGCCCAAACGATCTGTGCGGGGGTAAGGCCACGGTTATGGTAGCGGTGCGGGCGCGTGCTCGCAAAAGCGAAACTATCGCCGGGTTCGAGCACATGAAGCTTGTCGTCGACCCAAAGGTCGAGCGAGCCAGACAGAATCAACCCGGCTTCCTCGCCATCGTGCGTGTAATTGTCCGGGCTACCGCCACCTGGATGGACGGTGCACAGCAGGAGTTCGAGAGTGCCGTCGAGATTTGGCACCAGCAACTCGTCGACAAGCCCGAGGTGCTCCATGCGCAACAGCTTGCGCCGGCCCGCCCGCACCACCACACGGTCTTCCTCGAGGTTGCGCAGTGGGGCGCTTTCGAAGAACCAGCCGATGGTGACCCCCATGACACGACTGATCTGCTGCAATTGGCGGATGGTCGGGGTTGAAAGCCCACGCTCCACTTGGGAAAGATGCCCCACGGACAGCTCGGATTGTGCGGCGAGCCGAGACAAGGTTAATCCGCGCTCTTGCCGCAGCGCCCGAATGCGAGGACCGAGAGCCGCAACCGGGTCGCCCGCGTCGGCCGGATCGTCTTCCCGATCGGTGTCGGCGACCTCGTTCGTGGCGCGATCGTCGTCTCTCATGCTCGGGGCAGCGTCGCTCTCGTGTTGCAATCCATGATCTCTCCACCCTGGCTCAGGCGCGGCCGGCCTTCACGTCCTTCAGGATCTCGCGAGCGGCATTGTGCCCCGGAATACCCGACACGCCGCCGCCCGGATGCATGGACGAGCCGCAGACATAGAGTCCCTTGAAGGGCGTCCGGTAGTCGGCGTAGCCCGAGACCGGACGTTGGAAGAACAATTGATCGCTCGACAGTTCGCCATGGAAGATATGCCCCTGGGGCAGCCCGACGATCTGTTCGATATCCTCAGGAAGAAGGAATTGCGCCTCGATCACGTCGTTTCTGAACCCAGGCGCATAATCGTCGATCGTGTCGAACACAACCTCCCGGAATTTCTCCTTTTCGGTCGCCCAATCGGCACTCCTGAGCTTGTAGGGCGCGTGCCCGCCGAAAAGATTGACCACGTGCTTGCCCGGAGGCGCCAGAGAATCGTCGACGATCGTCGGCACCACGGGCGTAATGAAAGGACGAGAAGAATACCCGCCATGTTTGGCGTCATCATAGGCCCGCTCAAGATAATCTATGTCGGGCGCGAGATGCATATAGGCCGGATAGCTGAAGTCGCCGAGCGCCCCGTCCCGCCTGACCTTGTCGAGGATGCGATATTGCGGCGGCCTTTCGCAGGCGATGTTCATCTTGAACGCGGTGGAGAAGGTGCGATAGCCGCGGATCTCCCGCGCCACCTCTTCGGGAAGTCTGGTTTCGCCGATCATGTCCAGGTAGAGAGCCTTGGCGTTGACGTTCGCGGCAATCACCTTGCCCCGGTACGTGTCGCCCTTGGCGGTCACGACGGCGGTGGCCCGCTCGCCCGCGATCCTGACCTCCTTGATGTTGGCGTCGGTCACATACTCGACACCGGCCTTGCGCCCGTAGGCCGCAAGCGCCTGGGTGACGGCCCCCATGCCGCCCTTGATGAAGCCCCAGCCGCCCGCGCCCTCATGCTCGCCCATGATATGGTGCATGATGACGTAGGCGGAGCCGGGCGTCTTGGGTCCCGCAAAGGTGCCGATGGACGCGTAATAGGCGAGAACCGCCATGACGCGATCATCCTCGAACCATTCGCGCAGGAAATCGTAGGCGCTCATGGTCAGCATGTCGATGATGCGATAGGCCTTGCGCCCGATCCGCCGGTGCTTCCACAACAAGGAAGCTCCATCGCGAAAGGTCTTCCAATCGTGCCGGGTCGGATCGACTGGTGTGTCCCACAGAAGCTGGCGGACGATCTGCGCGGTTTCCTGCAGGTAGCGATCGAATTCGGGATAAATCGCAGCGTCTTTCTTGGAGAACTTGGCGAAGCTGGCCTGGGTCTTGGCTATATCGTCGGAGAATACGATGTAGTCGTCCGAAGAAACCGGTGAGATCATGTCGGAACACGGCAGAACCTGCAGACCATGCTTCTTGAGTTCGAAATCTCGGATGATGCGCGGGTGCAGCAGGCTCATCAGATAGGAGAAGATCGAGGCTCGAAATCCGGGCGCGATCTCCTCCGTGACGGCCGCCCCACCGAGAACGCCGCGGCGCTCCAGAACCAGGACCTTCTGGCCGGCCCGCGCCAGATAATTGGCGCACACCAGGCCATTGTGGCCGGCCCCGATGACGATGGCGTCGTAGACGATATCGGTTGCGTCGCGCCCCGCGATCGCCTGGGGTTGGCTAAGCGTCATGATGTTCCTTCGCCTACAATCCGCAGGTGCGGCCAAGCTGTGTGTCGACCGGAAAACGTCGTCATTCGGCCGCGATTCGGGTCGGCCGGGCAGGTTCGCCCATGGCTTCGCGAACCATGGTCTGGAAGCCGAGGACCGCGAATTCGTATTTCGGGGAGAGCGGGCCTCGCTCGTAGACTCCTGTGTTCAGATTGCGCTGCACGCCCGTGATTGTGTCGAGGTCTTCGGTGACGATCTGCGCCGACCACTCCGCCGATGCGCGGTTGTGCTCCGCCCGCTCGGGCGAGACATCTGCGAAGAGGTACCAGTTCACATGTTTTATGCGCCCTGCAGCCAATGGCTCGATGGTGGCGATCGAACTGCCCCAATCGTACAGGTTCAGCATCAGAAACGGAAAGCGGTAGAAGTAGAGGCCGCGGGTCAGTCCGCCGTCGCGCCGTGGCGCATGCAGGTGGAACAGCCCGTCGCGGGGGTGCACGTCGATCTGGTAGCGATCGATATCGACCGACTCGCATAGACCCGGATGCATGGTCCGGCAGTGATAGCATTCCAGATAGTTCTCGCCGTAAGTCTTCCAGTCCACGTCGCAGTCGCGGTCCTTCGACATGAAATAATGCTGCTGCGCGATGGGGTAATCGGCCGCTAGCGCGTCGATGGGGCCAAGCCAGTTCCTGAGCGATTCGCCCCCCCTGTCGATCCGAACGAAGACGAGGCCCCGCCACTCGTCCGCGTCGATCTCGTAAAGCGACCAGGCTTTCGGGTCGAAACTGGCGCCGAAGTCGACTGCCTTGTTGAGTTGCCCGCCGCGCGTATAGCTCCAGCTGTGGTACGGGCAAACGATGAGCTTGCCGCAATGGCCGGCCCCTTCGGTCACCAATTGCGCGCCACGATGCCGACAAACGTTGTGGAACGCCCTTACCCGGCCGTCATCGTCCCGGATCGCGAAGACAGGATAGCCCGCGATTGTGGCGGCCACGTAATCGCCGGGGTCGCGCATTTTCTCGCTCCATGAGAACAGCGCCCAATGCCGCCGGAAAATCGCCTGCCGTTCGCGCTCGTAACGTTCCGGATCGCGATACCAGCTGGCCGGCAGCGTCCAATCGAACGCATCTTCCAAACCGACGAACGTCATGGAGCATCCTTTCTACGATGCCGGGCTTTCATCTATGTGAAATGCATCGGCAGCGCCTGCAAGAAAAAACTTCACTTAAGAGCAGTATCGGTACAGACGGACTCGCAAAGCGATCCGTCGACCGATGAAACTGCTCACATTTTCGGGTTGGAGCGGTGTTGGCAGCAGCGCAACCGCTCCGGGGCGGTCGATGCCGCTTGGCTTCGCCTATTTCAGGAGCGTGAACGAGTCGTGCCAATCTGCCTTCTCGCGACGATACGCCCCTCCGATCAGGCCGCTTCGGAGGACGAAGGTTCCTTGTCGCTCCGCAAGACCTGCAGTCCGATCGCCAACACCGTGACCAGAAACAGAAAAGTGGCGGCCGACGCGATGGTCGGATCGACCTGATCGTTGATGCCGTCCCACATCTTGCGCGGAAGCGTGTAGACGGTCCGGGCAGCGACGAACAGGGTGACTACGATCTCGTCCCAGGAGCACAGGAACGCGAATACGCTTCCGGCCAGCACGCCCGGCATGGCCTGCGGCAGGATCACCCAGCCAATGGTCTGGGAGGAAGAGCCGCCAAGCGACCGCGACGCCTGTTCCTGACGCGGATCGATGGTGGCCAGCGAGGCCGAGACCGCGACCAGCACGTAAGGTGTAGCCAGCACCGTATGGGCGATGATCACGCCGGTAAAGGAATCGAGCAGGTTCGCCGTGGCGAAGAAGCGGTAGAAGGCCAGCGCCGAAACGACCGGCGGCACGATGAGCGGTGCAAGGACCAGCAATCGCGCGGCTTCGCCGAAACTTGACGAAATGCGCCAGAGCCCGATCGCTGCGCCGGTTCCGAGCGCAACCGAGATCAGCATCACCACGACCCCGATGCCGAGACTTTGTCCGATCGCCGCACGCCAGGACTCATCGCCCAGAAGCGTCGTATAATGCTGGAGCGAAAGGCCGTTCCGAGGCAGCGACAGATAGCGGTTCGGCGTCAGCGAGACCGGGACCGAGACGAGGGTCGGCACCATGAGGAAGAGCAGCACGATCCAGGCTGAACCGACGAGAACAGGCCAACGCCAACTTGCAGAGCGCGGCGTCATGCGCCGCCGAACAGCTTGCGGACATCGACCAGCTTGGCCAAGACGAGGATCAGCACCATCACCGACAGAAGCAGGACCGAGGCCATCATGGTGCCGACACCCCAACGCACGGTCTGGAAGATCTGCACGCGCACATATTCGGCGATCATGACCGCCTTGCCGCCCCCGAGAATAGCCGGCGTCACCAGGAAGCCGAGCGACAGGACGAAGACCAGCAGGCCCGCCGCAAAGATTCCCGGCAAAGACAGCGGCAGGAAGACCTGCCCGAACGTTCGGGCAGGTCCTGCGCCGAGCGACCGGGACGCTGACGAAAGCCGCGGGTCGATCCCCTTGAAGTTGGCATAGAGCGGCAGGACCGCATAGGGCACCATGTAGTGCACCATGCCGATCACCACGCCGAGTTCGTTGCGAACGAGGGCGAGCGGATGGCCGATCCACCCGGTGCCCAAAAGGGCCTGGTTGATCAGCCCCTCCGTGCCGAGCAGCATCAGCCAGGAAAAGGCCCGCACCAGGACGGAAACCCAGAACGGGACGAGCACGAAGGCGGTGATCCAGAGCCGGTGGCCCGGCCCGGCATGGGCCATCACGTACGCCACCAGATAGCCGAGCAGAAGTGCAAAGAACGTGGTCTCGCCCGCGATGCGGAACGTGGTCCATAGAACGCGCTGCAGCGCCTCCGATTCGGCAAGACGGACGTAGTTGCCAAAGCCCGGCCGTGGATCGCTGACGCTGATCCACAAGACGTTGCCCAGGGGAAGAAGGTAGAAGACCAGCAACCCCAAGACGAGCGGCATGACCAGAAGCCAGGGGGATCGGACCCCGGAAAACTTCAGGCCCGACCACCCGCTTCGACCAAAGGCGACCCCCGCCACCGCCGATCAGCTCGACATGAGGTCGAGGAAGTCGTTCTGCACCGTATCGTAATTGTCGGCATACCACGCCGAGTCGATCGGGATCTGCCGGCGATAGTTCGGCTCGTAGCCGCAATCGATCCTCTGCAGATCCGGAGGCAATTGCGCGCTGGCCCGCGGGTTTGCCGGGCCGTTGCCGAGCAGCTTCAAAAGCTCGATCTGGCGCTCGGGCGTCTGGGTCGAGGCGATGAAATCGAAGACTGCGGGGCCGGCCGGGTTGTCGACAAGCACCGGCAGCACACCGGGCGAGATGATTCCGTGATCCCAGCTCCAGGTCAGCTTGCCGGAGGTGTCGCGATCGAGAATCGAGGCTCGCGTATTCCAGATGCAGCCCATCACGACATCGCCGCCGCGGAAAATCTGCTGGCTCTCCGCGCCGCCACCCCACAGGACGAACTGGTCCTTGTGCTCCTTGATCAGCGCGAAGGCCTTCTTGACGTCCAGCGGATAAAGCTTCGCGGGGTCGACGCCGCTGCCGATCAGCACCGCTTCGAGCGAGCCGACAAGCCATTTGTAGATGGCGCGCTTGCCCGGAAAATCCTTGAAGTTCAAATAATCCTTGTAGCCGTTCGGCGCCCGGCCGCCCGTCTTCTCCTTGTTGTACCCGTTCACGGTCGAATAGAGGTAGGTGGCGCAGCCATGATCCCAGGCAAATTCCGGCCGCACCTTGTGGCGGTCGACCTTGCTGTAATCGTATTTCTGGATCAGGCCTTGCTTGGCAAGGATCGTCAGGTTGAACGCGTCGCCATCCGTGGCGTCCCAGACGATCTTCTTGCTCTCGACCATCGCCTTGATGGCGCCCACTGTCGGTTCCGCGCCCAGTACCGTCACCTTTGTGCCCGTATCCTTGGTGAAGGGCTCACCCCAGGCCTTGCTCCAGGTCGGCACGGCGTCGCCGCCGAAATTGACGACGACGATCTCTTTCGCGGCGGCGGATGCCGTGCTCGAGGAAAGAACGGCGGGTGCGAGACCGAGCGCCCCGATTACCGCTAGGAAACTCCGCCGGTCGAGTTCGCCGCTGCTCAGTCTTTCGGCTGCGATTTCGGCCAGATCGGCACGATAGCGGTTTGCGGTCATGGTTTTCTCCCTGTGGTGTCCCGGGTCGACAAGTCGGGCTGTTCTGATTCAAGCAAAACCGTGGCGTCGGCCGGCCAACTCACCCATGCGGCGTCTCCGAGGTGAAATGGAGCTCCGGTGCTTGCCGGGCATGTCGCGGCCAGCCTCCCCAAGACCTCCGTCTCGACCGTCACGTGTCGCGTCGCCCCGAGATAGGCCGCGCCGACCACGTGTCCCGGTATCCTGTTGTCGGCACCCAAAGGTTCGACCGAGGTCACCACCGTCTTTTCGGGGCGCAGCGACAGGACAACGTCCCCCGCGGCCGCCGACATGGTTCGATGCAGAAAGTTCCCCCCGCCATGGCTGAGCTGTATCGTATCTCCGCGCCGCTCGATCACCCGTGCAGGGATGCAATTGCTCTTGCCCAGGAACTCGGCCACGAATCGGGTGCGTGGCTGCTCATAGAGGGCTTCGGGAATTCCGATCTGGACCAGACGGCCCCGGTTCATCACCGCGACACGGTCCGACATGGACAGGGCTTCGTCCTGGTCGTGCGTCACGAAGATGAATGTCGCGCCGAGTTCCGCCTGCAAGGCCGTCAGTTCGAACTGCATTTCGGCCCGCAATTGCCTGTCCAGCGCCCCAAGGGGTTCGTCGAGAAGCACCACATCCGGCCTGAACACGAGGGACCGCGCGAGGGCCACGCGTTGCTGCTGCCCGCCGGACAGGTGACGCGGGTTGCGATCCGCGAAGCCTTCGAGATGCACCAGCGCCAGGACGGCCTTGACCTTGCTCTCGATGTCGGAGCGCCGCAACCCGCGAACCTTGAGCGGATAGGCAATGTTCTCGGCCACGCTCATGTGCGGAAACAACGCATAGCCCTGGAACACCATGCCGAAATTGCGCCGTTCGGGCGGCAGGCCCGTCACGTCCGTCCCGTCGATCCTGATCTGCCCTTGGGTGGGGATCACGAAGCCCGCGATGATCATCAGCAGCGTCGTCTTGCCCGAACCGGACGGACCCAGCAGGGTCAGGAACTCGCCCCGGGGGACCTCCAGCGACACGCCGTCGACCGCGAGAACGCCGCCGAATGACCGGGACACTCGGTCGATGCTGAGGCTATGGCCGACCATTCTGGTCGGCGCCGAACCGGACAGGTCGGGAGCAACCCTCATGAGCATCTTGATTCCGCGGAATGGCGCCTTTCACAGGAATGAAATCAATCTGCCGACACCGCCGGGGTTTATCAAGGCGAATTTTTGGGCGTTCAACCGGGATCGCGTCGAGGCGCAGTGGTTCTCGCAACAAACGGGGCCGCTTCAGGTTGCCAAACCGGGAGGTGCATTTCATGATGCTGAAAAGTAGGGGAAGGTCAGTGACCAGTTTGGATCTGCAATCCAGCATGTCGGACTCGGAGTGGCGGCAGCGCGTGGATCTCGCGGCCTGCTACCGTCTGCTGGCCCATTTTCGCATGACCGACCTCATCTACACCCATGCGACCGCGCATGTGCCGGGCGAACCCGGTCACTTTCTGATCAACCCTTATGGGCTCTGTTGGGAAGAGATCACGGCATCGTCTCTGGTGAAGATCGACACCGATGGCAACATCCTCGAGCCGACGCCTTATCGGGTCAATCCAGCTGGTTTCACGATCCACAGCGCGGTGCATATGGGGCGCAAGGATGCGGCTTGCGTCATTCACACCCATACCCGCGCCGGCATGGCCGTGGCGGCGCAAGCCGAGGGCCTTCTTCCCCTTTCTCAACTGGCCCTGCAATATCACGGGCGCGTCGGAACGCACGAGTACGAGGGCATCGCGCTAGATCACGACGAGCGCGAGCGGATCGTGCGCGATCTTGGCCGCAACTGTGGGCTCATCCTGCGCAATCATGGGCTTTTGACGGTCGGCCGGACGGTCGCCGAAGCCTTCAGCCATATGTATTACATCAACCTGGCCTGCGAGGTTCAGATCTCGGCCTGCTCGATGGGTGGCCGACTCGCCATACCTCCCCCGGAAGTCTGCGAGAAGGTCGGCCGGCAATATGATCAGATGACCTTCGAGGACGGCGACCTGCTTCTCGAGTGGGACGCTCACCTGAGACTGCTCGACCGGCTCGACCCGTCGTTCCGGACATAATCTGGGCCGCGATAACGGGCGGGCAATCCACGTCCGTGAAGCTTCGAGGCGTCCGGATCTTGGCTGCGCTTACCGCGGCCCGTCCGAGCCCAATCCGGCACCGCGATCCATCCAACATGACCGCGCCTCCGAGCGAAGCGCTTCATCCCACCCTTCCTGCCCAGCATAGGTGCGCCATGGCGATGATCCGTCGATCCCCCTACCACCATCGTTTCGTTCAACTCGGCGCTCAGTTCGTCGAGAGAATCGGTTTCGCGGCCCCTTCCGTATTCTCCAGCACGGAGGCGGAGCACCGCGCCACGCGCGAGCGTGTCGGCTTTTTCGATGTTTATTATCAGGTGGCGATCGAGGTCGCGGGGGAGGACGCCGAGGCGGTTCTCGACCGAACCCTGGTGGCCGACATGGCGGGCCTGCCGGTCGGCAAGGTGGTCTATGCCTCGATCTGCAACGACCAGGGCGGCATGATCGACGATCTGACCTGTTTCCGGATCGCATCGGACCGGTTCTGGTTGTTCCCGACGCCGAGCCGGGTCGGACCGGTTCTGACCGAAGCGCAGCGCATGGCCGTTGGGTGCCATGCCGTGGTTACAAATCTCGGCTACAAGTGCGCCTATCTGTCGGTCCAGGGTCCGAACTCGCGCGCCCTGCTGCAGGGCTTGACCGCGGCGGACCTGTCCGGCTCGGCTTTGCCGTATTTCTCCTTCCTCGAGACGACGCTTGCCGACGTGCCCGAAACCCTGGTGTCCCGGACCGGCTATTCGGGCGAACTCGGATTCGAGTTGTTCTACCCCAGCGAATACGCTGACCGTATGCTCGAAACGCTGCTTGATGCGGGCCGAGAGCATGGTGCGCAAATGTGCGGCCTCGGGGCGCTGCGCAGCCTGCGCATTGAGAAGCGTTATCCGCTCTATGGCCTCGACCTCGACGAGACCACAACGCCTCTCGAGGCCGGGCTGGGATGGACCGTGAAGCTTGGCAAACCCCAGTTCCAGGGTCGCGCAGCGCTAGAAAAGCAGAAGGCCGAGGGGGTGAGGCGTCGGCTCGTTCTCCTCGAAATCGAAGGCGGGACGCAATTGCCCGCCATCGGAGCGGTCGTGACCGCGGCCGGCAAGCCGATCGGCAACGTGACGTCGGTTGATTGGGGCTACACTGTCGGTCGCGGGTTGGCGATGGCTTACGTGCCGCCGGACTGCGCAGAAGATGGCCGTGCCGTCGAGATCCCCGGTGTGAAGGCTTCAACGGCGACCGTTTCCACCCGCGCGGTTTACGATCCTGAAGGTCTCAGAGTGAGAGGCTGAACGAGTCCAACGCCCGATCGGGGTTCCAACAGAGCGTATTGCCGACGCATGGGACGTCCGGATGCGGCAGGCGGCCGTTCAGGTCGCCTGTTTAGCACGTGCGACGATCTGGGTCGGGTCGACGAAACGGAGCGCGATGACGAAGCAGATCAGCGTCGTGGCCGCGTAGACGACCGCCATGGCTTCGATCGAATGCCCGGCCCGCACGCCCGCCGCGAACACCGAATAGCAGTGTGAGCAGGAACGTGAACGGGAGTCGGTTCTAACAAGAACGTGACCATGCCCAAGTAATTATGCAATCTGCCGACTTATGCTTCGGTTCCGGCATTTGATGGACAAACACCTCCGTAACCTCGGGGTCGAACACGCCGCCGGTGAGCCCATTCGCGGAACACGAGCAGTGGCCTGCCAAGCGAAACAGGATACCGGCTTCAAGATGATTCCAGGGCGTCGAGATCGACTGCGTAGCGGTGCAATAAGAACACGGTCGTGGGGCCGTTCCGAGCCGAACGCGACCTTGCGAGAGGCAATGTCACAATCGCACTACGTCTTACTGCATGAGGCGGAGTTCCTGCACCAGCCATCGATGACTGCCCCGCTCATCAGCATGCCATGGCGACACTGCTGGTTCCGCCGCGACTTGTGAGCCTCGAGTTCACAGGTCTTCGCGGACGATGACCCGGATGGGAGTGGGATTGTAAGCGTTGCAGGGGTTGTGCATCTGCGGGCAGTTGGACAGCACGGCCAGGATCTCGGTTTCGGCGCGCAGGTCGACGAAGCTCCCTGGCGGCGAGACATCGACGGCGACCCCGGCGCCGCCGTCCGCCATCACCGGCACCCGCATGAAGAAGTTGATGTTGCCGACGATGGCGCCGCGGCCCAGGCCATGCGTCGCCAGCTCATTGGTGAAGTTCGTGTAGCAGCTCTCCGTGGTGGTGACGCCATAGCGGAGGTGGTTGTTGGGATTGCTGCAGCATCCGTAGACGGTGTCATGCCGGCCGAGCGTATCCGCGATCAGCGTGAGCAGCGGCACGCCGCCGTCGCTGTAGAGCACCGTCCCTTCGCCGACATAGACGTTTCCCTGAACCTTGATGGTGTTCATGGAACTATAGCGGTCGCCGAGGTCGCTGGCGTCGTAGCACAGGAAGTCCACGGCCTGCTGGCCTTCGAGGTCGACGATCCGGAGCACCTGTCCGGCCTTGATGACCCGGCTCCAGGGCGCGCGCGCCGGAACCGTGAAATCGTAGACCACGCCCGTGAGGTCGGCGGTGGCTGGCGCATCCTGATCCATGATCGTCGTCCTTGAAGGCTGTTGGGGCCGGCCGGCTTCCGGTGCTCAGGCGCCGACGTAGCGCTGAAGGAACTGCCGGGCGCGTTCGGTCTTGGGACCGGCGAAGAACTCCGCCGGCATGCCGGTCTCTACGACCCGGCCCTTGTCCATGAGGATCACCTCGCTCGCCGCCTCGCGCGCGAAGCCCATCTCGTGCGTGACCACCAGCATGGTGCTGCCCGACTCGGCCAGCGTCTTCATGACGGCCACCACCTCGCCCACGAGTTCGGGGTCGAGCGCCGAGGTCGGCTCATCGAACAGGAGCAGGTCCGGGTTCGTGGCGAGTGCCCGCGCGATTCCCACCCTCTGCTTCTGCCCGCCGGACAGGCGGCTGGGGAAGGCATCCCTCTTGTCGAGCAGGCCGACGCGCTCGAGCAGGATCTCAGCCTCGGCGACGACCTCGTCGCGCGGCCTCCCCTGCACGTGCAAGGGCGCGGCGGTGAGGTTCTGCAGCACGGTCATGTGGGGCCACAGGTTGAAGTGCTGGAACACCATGCCGATGCGGGAGCGAACCTGCGCCCGTTCGCGCGGCGCCATCCGCACGGCTCCGCCTTCGCGAAAGCCGACGCGCTTGCCCGACAGGAACACGGCGCCCGCGTCGGGACGCTCCAGCCAGTTGACGCAGCGCAGGAGGGTCGACTTGCCGGATCCGCTCGGCCCGAGCAGACACACGGTCTGGCCCTTGCGGATGGTCAGGGTGATGCCGTCGAGGATCAGGTTGCTGCCGAAGCTCTTGGTCACCCCCGTGACCTGCAGCACGACGGGGCTGGCATCGTCACCCTTGGACATCAGCGCCGAGCCTCCGCGAGCCGTTCGACCGTGTAGACACCCCCTTCGACCACGAGGCAGAGAACCCAGTAGAGCAGTACCGCTGCCAGGAAGGCGGCGAAGGGAACGAAATACTGCGATTGGATACTGCTGGCCGCGTGGGTCAGTTCGGGAACCGCGATGATGGTCAGGAAAGCGGTGTCCTTGATGATCTGGATCAACTGGTTGCCGAGCGTCGGCGCGGCCGACAGGAACAGTGGCGGCAGCACGATGCGCAGGTAGAGGGCGGGCCCGCGGAAACCGAAGGCCGCGGCGGCGTCGATGGTCTCCCGCGGCATACGGCTCCAGGCCGAGCGCAAGATCTCGGCCATGTAGGCCGTGTTATAAAGGGCGATGGCGCCGAGACCCGTCGTCCAGTTGTCGAAGGTTAGGCCGACGCTCGGCAGCCCGTAGTAGACCAGATAGGCCAGAAGCAGGAACGGCACGCAACGCAGCAGATCGACGGCCGCCTGCATGGCGAAGCGCAGGCTCCGGTGAGGCGACACCAGCAGAATGGCGATCAGGGAGCCGAACACGAGCGCCGCGGCGGCGCCAACCACCGCGAGCACGATGGTGTTCACGAGCCCTTGCGCGAGAAGGTCCGCGTGTTCCCAGACCACGGCGATGTCACCCATGGTGCGTCTGCCTGACGTTGCCATAGAGGCGCTCGGTCACGCGCTGGACCGCGACAAAGATCAGAATGAGCAAAGTGTAGAGGCCGGTCGCGGCCAGCATGGGCGGCAGCGGCTCATAGGTGTTCGCGCCGATGCGCGAGGCGGCCCGCGTGATGTCGACCACGCCGATCACCGCGATGGCCGGGCTGGATTTGATGAGCAGTGTCATCTCGTTGACGAGGCCGGGCAGGCAGGTGCGCCACAGTTGCGGGAAGACGATGTGCCTGAACGATTTCACCGGCCCCATGCCGAAGGCGCGTGCCGCGTCGAGCTGCTCGAAGGAGAAATCCATCAGACCGCCCCGCCAGACCTCGCTGTTGAAGGCCGAAGTATTCAGCGTCAACGCCAGCACCGCGGCCGAGAGCGGCGCGAGGTCGATCCCCAGGCTGGGGGTCAGGAAGAAGGTGACGAGCGCCAGCGTCACCATCGGCGTGGAGCGGATCAGACTGACATAGGTGGCCGCGATCCGCGCCAAGACGGGTACCCGGCCCCAGCGGATCAGGGCGAGCAAAAGGCCGCCGGGGATACCGAAGAGGATCCCCACGCAGGACACCGACAGCGTGACGCCCGCATCTTGAAGAAGAGCGATATAATTCGCCGATGCCATCTGTCGGAAGGGACCCGCTTCGGCCGCGTTGTGATCCGCAACAGGCGGGACGCCATCAGTGGACCAGCATTTCCGGGTTATCCGGCAGGTTCGGGAACGATTGCCCGAACCACTTGATCTGCACCTTGGCCAAGTTGCCCGAAGCCTTCTGGTCCTCAAGGAACTTGTTCATCACGGCGAGGACTTCCGTGTTGCCCTTCTTCACCGCCCAGGCCGGCCCGGAGGGGGCCGCGACGGCCTGCCCGACCGCGAAAACGTCTGGTTTGGACGTCACGAGCGAGTTCAAACTGATCAGTGTGTTGACCACGTAATCGACGCGCTTCAGCGCCAGATCCTGGTAGGCTTCCGGGTAGGAGGTGTACTGGACGATTTTGCCGATCTTGCCGCCCGTCTTGTCCAGCATCGTCTGCAACTGGGGGAGATTCTCGAGCAGGGCGCTGCCGGCCTGGACGCCGACGGTCTTGCCATTGAGATCGGCGATGCTCTTGATGCTGTCGTCGCCCTTGCGCTTGGCGTAGTAGGCCGTGGCGTCGGCGATCGGCATGGTGAAATCAAGGCTTTTCAGGCGATCCTTGGTGACGATTGCGGCCGTCACGGCCACATCGTACTTGCCGGTGGTGACCCCCGGCAGAAGGCCGGTCCAAGGAATGATCTGCTGTTGGACCTCGAACGGAACCGTTTTCCGGAACAGGGCGAGCATTTCATTGTCGAAACCGGTCGGCTTGCCGTCCTCGACGAACTCGAAAGGCCGGAAATCGTCCTCCGTCGCGACGACCATGTGGCCGCTGGCCTTGATCCCATCGAGCGTGGCGGCCCGAGGCCCACCGCTGAGGACCACGCAGCCGAACATCGTCAACGCAGCCAAGCGCGCCAGGCCACCGGCGTTCTGCAGTCCTTGCATCAGATTGATTTCCCTTCCCAATGATGTCGACGTGACGCGGTCTCGTCCAGTACACCGCATGGGGAAACCTGCGTCACCCATGAGGCACACGTCTGCCACTTAGTTGCCAAGCCGACCGATTCATGTCCTCGTCAGCAACTCGGCTTGTCAGAGCAGCCGTAGCCACACATCCGCGAACGGCGAATCGTAATAATCCACGCTTCGTCAGCCCAAGCTCACTCGCGTTAGACTAGAAGTCTTCCCGAGATGCCGGGTTGTCGCAAGCTTTTTTATTGGTCGGGTCGCGCATCCAAGCGGGCCCGATTGCCTGTCAGAAGAGCTGAATCCATCCTAGACAAGGATCTTGGCGATGACACCCGCCTAATTGTCAGGCATTGACGCTGATGCGGGGATGTTGTGGGATCGACCCAACGATTGCGACGCGAACGAAAAGGTTTGCCTGATCACCGCGCCGCACGTATTGGCGGAGAGCCCCGCACGTCGCCAAGACGGTGTTGTCCCCACATATCCTATGTGTCCCTCCCGTTCAGTGGCGGAGTCGTCGCCGTTGAGCGAATTCACTCATCGATGGAAATCCTCATTGTCTCTCGATGCCATGGCCGCCACAGTGAGCGAGGCGAACGCCTCGGCACTGTCGCGGATGGGCCGGGCCGAGCCGATCCTGGTGGGAGCCGAGCGCGCGGCCGACGCGCTGAAGCTCGGCGGGGGCGAACTCGGCCATGCCGGGCCGCCTTTCGCCGACACCGCGTCCATTCCGCCGCCGGTGCTCAACGCGATGGCGGGCGCCGTCGTTCACGAAGGCTGGGCCGGAACGATGGATGAGGCACGCGCCTCCGTGCTCGACGGCCGCATTCGTCTTCGGTCCATCCACGAGGACAACGCCTCGAGCGCGCTACGGCGACCCTCTCCCAGCAACCGGTCCGCAACCTTAGCCTAGGAGCGACCCGGTGAGTGGAGGAGTTACAAGCGAGCACGGCGAAGGTCCGGACGGTCGGTTCCGGTTGGTCGTGGTGGGCGGCGGCTTCACGGGCGCCGTCCTGGCGATCAACGCCATTCGGGCCTCCGCCCACCGGCTCGCCATCGTGATGGTGGAACCGGCCGCCGAACTGGGTCGCGGCATCGCCTACGGTACCCGGGACCCGGCCCACCGGATCAATGTCCCGACGGACCGCATGGGCTTGTTCGAGGCCGATCCCACCCAAGCCACACGCTGGTTTCACGAGCACAGCATCCTGCCCGATCCGGCCAGCGACGCGGGTGACGGGCGCTTCTACGTGTCGCGTCAGGCTTATGGCGCGTTCGTCGCCGACGTTCTCAGGCAGACCGTCGCGGCGGCCGGCGAGCGCGTCGCTTTCGAACATCGGCGCACCACGGCGAGCGCCCTCGCGCACCGCGACGGAGTCTGGGTCGTGACGCTCGCCGACGGATCGCGGGTCGCCGCCGACCTGGTGGCGTTGTGCTTCGGTCATGCGGTTCCAGGTCTCCCCTGCCCGCTCGACGCGACCGTCAGGACGGATCGCAAGTTCGTCCTCGATCCCTGGGCACCGGAGGCACTGGGGGCGATCGAGCCCTCCGACACGGTGCTGATCGTCGGCACCGGCCTGACCATGGCCGATGTGGTGCTGGGTTTGCGGGAGAAGGGCCATCGGGGGCCGATCACCGCCGTGTCGCGGCGAGGCCTGCTGCCGCGTCGCCACGGCAGCTTCGTGAGCACCATAGACATCTTGGACGGGGAAGCCGTTCCGACGACCGCCCTCGAACTGCTGCGACTGATCCGACGACGCGTTCGCCGCGACGGTCCGGCCTTCGGAGGATGGCACGCCTTGGTCGATGCGCTTCGCTTCAAGCTCCCGCTGATCTGGAGTCATCTGCCGCCGCGCGAGAAGAAGCGCGTTCTGCGCCGCCTGCTGCCCTTCTGGGAGGTGCATCGATTTCGCATCGCGCCGCAGGTCGCGACCGCTTTGGACAACGCGATGGGGGCTTCGACGCTGACGGTCGAGAAGGCGGGCCTGACAGGGCTGACGCGGAGCGACGGCGGCATCGCCGCGAGCCTGCGGCCGCCGGGCGGCAGGGCCGAAAGCCGCACTTTCGACGCCGTGGTCCTGTGCACGGGTCCGGAGAAGGACCTTGGCGCTAACCCGCTGGTGGCGGCGCTGCTCGCGGAGGACATCGCACGGCTCGACGCGCTCGATCTCGGCCTCGCGGTCGACGCGCATAGCCACGTCCTCGACCGCGACGGACGGGCGTCATCGGATCTCTTGGCGTTCGGTCCCATGACGCGCGGCAGTTTCGGCGAGATGACCGGCGCACCGGACATCGCCGCCCATATCGAACGACAGGCCACACGGCTGTTCGGCACAGGCCGGCCGGCTGACGAGGAGCGACGATGACCGACAAAATCCACCACGTCGTGCCGGACGCCAGCCCGCCGCCCCCGTCCTCGCTCTACGCCCACGCGGTGCGAGCGGACGGTTGGCTGCATGTCACGGGCCAGTTGCCGACCGACCCCGACGATCCGACGTCGCCCCTGCGGGAGGGGATCGAGGCGCAAAGCGAGTTCTGTTTCGAGAACATCCGCCGCATTCTGCGCCACGCGAGCTACACGCTTGAGGACGCCGTCTTCGTCCGCATCTACCTCCGGGAGTTCGATCGGGACTTCGCGGCCTTCAACAGCGTCTATGCCCAAACCATCCCCCAGGACCGCCCCCTGCCGGGCAGGACCACGGTCGGGGTCGCGGCGCTCGGACGGGGAGCCCTGGTCGAGATCGACATGGTCTGCTTCAACCCCGCAAGACGCTGAAGGGAAGAGAGGCACGGCTATGCGGTTTCACATGATCGAGGGCGGCACCAGGCCGGTCGCGCCCTTCAGCCACGCGGTCGAGACCGACGGCTTCGTGTTCGTCACAGGTCAGATGCCGGACACGCCCGACACGCCCGGCGTCCTGCCGGACGGCATCGAAGCGCAGACCCGGCAGGTCATGACCAATCTCGCCACGATCTTGGCCGGCGTCGGCCTCGGCCTCGAACACGTCGTCATGGCGCGGGTCTACCTGACGCGCTTCAAGGAAGACTACCAGGCCATGAACGAAGTGTACCGCTCCTTCTGGTCCGAAGGACGGCTCCCCGCGCGCACCTGCGTGGGGGTCACGGGGCTGGCCTATGAGGCGCTCATCGAGGTGGACCTGGTGGCGCGCCGCCCCTGATTCGATCCTTCCGGGGCGTTCACCCGGAAGAGGCAACTCCTTGACTGCGCCGGCCGGCACGGACGCTTAGTCGACGCCTCGGGACCCATGCCGTTCAGGGCTCCGAAGGAGACGCGGGATGTCGCCACAGCTGTCGGAGGTGAGCCTGGATCTCGGCACGGTGCGTGCCCTCTATGCCGACGGGCTTTCGCCGGGCGACCTGATCCGGGAAGTCTATCGCCGGGTCCAGGCGAAGCCCGACGTCGGCGTTTGGACCGCCCTCGTCCCGCTCGATGCGGCGCTGGCGCGGGCCGAAGCCCTCGCTCGCCTCGGCCGCGAACCTGCCTCTTTACGGGGTGCCGTTCTCGGTCAAGGACAACATCGACGTGAGGGGGCTGCCGACCACCGCCGGCTGTCCGGCCTTCGCCCACCTGCCCGAAAAAAGCGCCACCGTCGTCCGACGCATGGAGGACGCCGGCGCCGTCCTGGTCGGCAAGAACACGATGGACCAGTTCGCCACGGGTCTCGTGGGCATCCGCAGTCCCGTTCACCCAGTCAATTCCTTCGACGCCGCGCGCATCCCCGGCGGCTCGAGTTCCGGCTCGGCGGTTGCCGTCGCGCTCGGCTTCGTCAGCATCAATCCGTCGCCTGTTCATGGTCGATACACACTCCCGGCGTAATGACCGGGGCTGGCACAAGAGGAGGCAGCCATGTCCCACGCCCAGCCGACGATGCCGAGCTTCGAGCCTACGCCGACCATGACGGAAGCCGAAACCCAGGAAGCCAAGCACATGGAGAAGCTGCAAGCTCACAGCTCCTCGCATCATACCGCGGGCACTGATGAGATGCCGGCGCCGACCGTCGCGGCGCCCGGCGATAGGGCCGAAGGCGACCCTCGCTGACTGACCCGCCCGCACCGCGCGGACGGACCGAGGGTCACGGCGCCTTCTCCCCAAAGCTATCGCGGTGGCGAGCCTGGCTTGGTCCACAGCCTGCTTCGCGGCGATCTCCGCCAGGCCGGCCACATGCGCCAGCGCGGACACTTCCACTTTGTCCACGCTGGCTGTCTCGCGGGCGAGCGGGGGCATGCTGCGGCAGGTCCATCGTTCCACTCGGGCGCATGTCGAGGTGGAGACCTGGTCCCTCCGCCGCGACCGCCGCGGCGATTGGAGCCGCTACGGTGTCGAGCGCGACCGAAAACGAGTGCTCCGCGGTTGCGGCGTCGAACGCCGCGGCCCTGACCACGACCTCCTGGATGTCCTTGAGAGCATCACGGACCGGAGCGGCCAGGCGCAGCGCGAAGGATGTCGCATCCATGCCGTCCGGCGTGCGCACGAACAGTTCGTCGCGGGGCGCAGCCCGAAGCCGAGCCAGGGCGTAAGCTCAGCCGGGCCTTCTCGCGCCCTCACGAGAAGGACCTGACACCGAGCAAAGCTCAGGCCTGCCATGAGAGTGGAAACGGTCGCGCGAGCTTGACCGGCACTTCCGTTCGCTTGGTGGCAGATACGGCACGAAAACCATGGCCCGGTTCAGGCACCGGGCAGGAACGGGCCGATCGCCGCCAGGAAGCGCCCGGGGTCCTGGAGTTGGGGCACGTGCGCGCATCCCTCAAGGATCGGGACACATCGCGGGCAGCGCCGCCGTGCGGGTCTTCGCCCATCAGACCATGGAACTCGGCGGCAAGACACCCGTAATGGTGTTCGATGACTTCGACCTCGACCAGGCCGTGAACTACGCTGCCTTCGGGGCCTTCATCGGGGCGGGCCAGACCTGCGTCTGCGCGAGCCGTCACCTCGTTCAAGAGACGATCTACGACGCCTTCGTCGAGAAGCTGGCCGCCAAGGCCGAGACGCTGCGTATCGGCGACCCCTTCGATCCGGCGACGCAGCTCGGGCCGGTGATTTCGTCGAAGCAGCGCGACCGCGTTCTCGGCTATGCCGGCCTCGTGTTGATCTTGGGCATCGAACCGCGCAACAAGCCCCTGGAAGAGCTGAAGCCGGACGCCGTCGGCTTGGGCCCACCCCTATCGGCTTCGCGGCCGATTCGTTGAGCGACCGCGGCCACCGCTCTTCGTAGAGGGAGGCGACGCCGCTCGACCGGAAGGCGGCGGGACGACCGCCCGACCATCACCACTGGAGGAGCAACATGAAAAATCGTACCAGACTCGCCCTGGCCTTGACGGCCACTACCGTACTGGCCGGCCCCGCCCGGGCGGCGGAACTGAAGCAGATCGGGACCATCGACGTCCCGGGCCAGAAGTTGACCAGTTTCGACATCAGCTACATCGATCCGGCTACCGGGATCTACTACTTCGCCGATCGCAGCAACAAGGCGATCGACATGTTCGACACGAAGGCCGACAAGTTCATGGGCCGGGTCGGCGCCTTCGTGGGTGTCAAGATGAAGGACGGCAAGCCCGACAACGACACCTCCGGTCCCGACGGCGTACTGTTCACCGGCAAGGAGATCTGGGCGGGCGATGGCGACAGCACCATCAAGGTGATCGATCCGGCGACGCAGAAGGTGACTGCGACGATGAGCACCGGTGGCAAGACGCGGGTCGACGAAATGGCCTATGATCCTAAGGATGGCGTCTTCATCGGCGTCAACAATGCCGAAGATCCGCCCTTCGCCACCGTCATGTCGACCAAGCCCGATCACGCGATCATCGGCAAGGTCACGTTCGATGACGCGGGCGATGGTGCCGAACAACCGGCCTACAATCCCACGGACGGGATGTTCTATATGTCGATCCCGCAGATCGGCAAGGACCCCAAGAAGGGTGGCGTGGCCGTGATAGATCCCAAGGCGGGCAAGCTCGTCAAGATGCTGCCGGTCGACAATTGCCACCCGGCGGGCCTGGCGTTCGGTCGCGACGACAATTTCGTCCTCGGCTGCAACGCCAACGGCAAGGACGATATGCCGGCCGTCACGGTGATCATGAACGCCAAGACAGGCACGGTCGTCGCCACGGTCCCAGGCATCGGAGGCGCCGACATGGTGAACTACAACGCCAAGAACAATCAATATTATACCGGATCGCGCGACAATCCGGGCGGCCCGGCGCTCGGCGTCATCGATGCCGCCACCAACAAGCTCGTGCAGACGATCCCGCTGAAAGGCGGCAATCCGCATTCCGTGACGTCGAGCGAAGCCACCGGTCACGTCTACGTCCCGGTCGGTGCGGCCGGCGGCGGGGATGGCACGATCCACGTCTACGCACCGGCGTCGTAAGCCAAAGCCGATCCCGCGCGGCCGGTCCATGACGGCCGCCCGGGGACCGTCTCGAGAAGAACAGAACGTTGAAGGGAGGGCAGCACCATGCGTCGCTTGCTAATGTCGATCGCGTTGCTGGCGGGGGGCGTCAACCTCGCCTGTGCGGCGGATATCGTCATCGTCTCTGCCGCGGCCGTCAAGGCGCCGCTGGACGCCGCTCAGGCGCTCGCCCCCGCTGCGACGGGCGATCGCATCCTCTCCAGTTTCGGGACGGCCGGCATCGTCCGCGACAAGATCACGGCCGGAGAACCCGCCGACATCGTCGTGCTGCCTCCGGCGCGACTCGACGAACTGGTGCAGCAGGGCCTGGTGGCCCAGCAGGGTCGCGTCGGGCTCGGCGTCGTCCGGCTCGGGGTGGCCGTGCGCAGCGGGACCGCGAAGCCCGCAATCGCCACCGAGGCGGACATCCGCGCGACCTTGCTGGCCGCATCCTCGATCGGCCTCTCCGACCCGGCGTCCGGGGCCACGACCGGCCTCTATTTTGCGAAGCTCCTGAAACAGATGGGCCTCGACGAAACTCTGAAGCCGCACATCAGGCTCTTTCCCGACGGCACCGCCGCCATGGAGGCCCTGGCGCGCGGGGAGGTCGCCATTGCGGCCGGACAGATCAGCGAGATCAAGCCGGTCGCCGGCACCGACCTCGTCGGTCCGCTGCCCGACGCCTTGCAACTGCTCACGACCTACTCGGCCAGCGTCGTGGCGCGGTCCCAGAAACCGGATGCCGCGCGCGCCATGATCGCCTTCCTGACCTCGTCCCGGATGGCTCCGGCCTTCGCGGCCGCCGGTTTCGACCCGCCTGCGCCTGCTGCGGCTTCCGCCCCGAAGCTGCCCACGCGCGAGAGCGATTACGTGGCGCACGATTTCCGGTTCCGGTCCGGCGAGACGCTGCCCGCGATGACGCTGCACTATACGACGCTGGGGACGCCCAAGACCGATGCCGGCGGCCACGTGACCAATGCCGTTCTGGCGCTGCATGGCACGACCGGCACCGGCCGCAACTTCCTGGCCCCGTCCCTGGCCGGCGTGCTGTTCGGACCGGGCCAGCCACTCGACGCCGAGAAGTTCTTCATCATCCTGCCGGACGGCATCGGCCGCGGCGGGTCGAGCAAGCCGAGCGACGGGCTGCACGCGCGGTTTCCGCATTACGGCTACATCGACCTCGTCGAAGCCCAGCATGCACTCGTCGTCGACGGGCTGCATGTCGACCATCTCCGCCTGGTGCTGGGCACCTCCATGGGCGGTATGCACGCGTGGCTCTGGGGCGAGCGGTATCCCGGCATGATGGACGCCATCATGCCGGTCGCGAGTCAGCCCGTGGCGGTCACCGGACGCAATTATCTCTGGCGCGACCTCATCGTCCAGAGCATCGTCGGCGACCCCGACTGGCAGAACGGCGAATACCAGAAGCAGCCGACGCATTTCCAGACCGCGCTACCGCTCTTCATCATCATGACGGGTTCGCCGCGCGTGCTGGAAGCGGCAGGCAAGACGCAGGACGCCGCCAACGCCTATTTCGATAAGCTGATCGCGGACGCTCGCGCCACCGTCGATGCGAACGACTACCTGTACTGGTTCCGCGCCGTCTCGGACTACGATCCGGAACCGGCCCTCGACAAGATCGTCGCTCGCGTCTTCGCGGTGAACTTCGCCGATGACCTGCTCAATCCCGTTCAACTGGGCGCCATGGCGCGCGTCATGCCACGTGTCGTCAACGGACGGTTCGTGATCGTGCCGGAGGGCCCCGATACTATCGGCCACCAGACGTTGACCCAGGCCAAGGTCTGGGCGCCCTATCTCGAAACGCTGATGAAGGACTGAACTTCAGGGGGCACGCCGCGACCGTACCGGCCAAATGGGCGTTCAGCGCCCTTCCCACTTCGGCTGACGCTTGGCCATGAAGGCCGAGATGCCTTCCTTGAAGTCCCGGCTGCCGTAGGCCGCCGCGATCAGATCCTCGTCTCGCGGCAGGGCCGCGATGACGAGTCGGCGGATCGCTTCCTTGGCGCATCGCATGGTGACGGGCGCATGGGCGAGGAGGCGGCCGCAGAGTTCGGCGGCCCTGCCTTCCAGTTCTGCCGGAGGGACGATCTCCTGCACGAAGCCGCAGGCGAGGGCCTCATCGGCGCGGATCACATCGGCGAGTAGCAGGAGGCGCTTCGCGCGCGGCGCTCCGAAACCCGCAACCAGCCGGGCCACGTTGGCCATCGACAGGCAATTGCCGACTGTTCTGGCGATGGGGACTCCGAAGCGCGCGTCGGGCGATGCGATGCGCAGGTCGCAGGCCGCGGCGACCGCCAGACCGCCTCCCATGGCGGCCCCCTCGACGACCGCCAAGGTCGGCACGGGCAGGCGTTCGAGCGCCTCCATCGCGGCATCGATACGGACCTCGTAGTCGAGCCCGGCCTGCGCGCCGTCGAAGGCCGAGAACTGCGCGATGTCGGTCCCGGAGATGAAGGTGCCGCCCGCTCCCCGCAGCATCGCCACGCCGACGCTCGCATCGCCCGCGATGGCCACGCAGGCGTCCTCGAACTCCCGGTACATCGTCCAGGTCATGGCGTTGCGGGCGGCCGGACGGTCGAAGACGACCGTGGCGATCCCGCCCGTGACCGAAAGGCGGACCTCGCCGGCGCTCATCTTGCCGCTCCCTCGGCCAGCAGGGCATCCCGATCCTCGGCGCTGAGATCGAGGTCGGACAGGATCTCGCGCGTGTGTTGGCCGAGCAGCGGCGGCGGGCGGCGGACCTGCTGCGGCGTGCCGCCGAGCTTCACCGGGAAGCCCATCGACCGCACCGTGCCCTCGACGGGATGTTCGATGTCCATCAGCACCTCGCGGTGGGCGGCGTGCGGATTGTCGAGCGCCTGGGCGTAATCGTAGATCGGACCGGCCGGGATGCCGACGGCCAGCAGCATCTCCACCCATTCCTCGGACGGCTTGCCCACGAAGGTCGCTTCGAGGTCGGCGATGAGCGCCTCCCGGTTGGCGAGCCTGGCCGCGATGCTGGCATAGCGTGGGTCGTCGAGCAGGTCCGGCCGGGCGATGACCTCGCAGAGCTTGCGCCACAGCCGGTCGTTGTTGGCCCCCATGACGAACCAGCCGTCCCGGGACCGCACGGCCTGGTAGGGCGCGCTCATGCGGTTGGCCGTTCCGATCCGGCCCGGGACCTTGCCGGTGCCGAGATATTCGGAGATGTCCCAGACCGCGAAGGCGAGCGCGGCTTCGAACAGCGAGGCGTCGATGTGCTGACCCAGGCCTGTCTGCTGCCGGCCGATATAGGCGCTCAGGATCGCGTAGACGGCGAAGAGCGAGCAGCCGATGTCGGCCACCGGGACGCCCGATTTCGCGGGCGGCTCTCCCGGATGGCCGGTGATGCTCATCACCCCGCCCATGGCCTGGGCGATCAGGTCGAAGCCCGGGCGCTGCGACCAGGGCCCCGTCTGGCCGAAGCCCGAGATGCTGGCGTAGATCAGCCGGGGATTGATCCCCCTGAGGGTCTCGTAATCGATGCCGAGGCGCTTCACCACGCCGGGCCGATAGTTCTCGACCAACACGTCGGCTGTCTCGACGAGCTTGTGGAAGGCCCGGCGGCCGGGCTCCGTCTTGAGGTCGAGGGCGACGCTGCGCTTGTTCCGGTTCATGTTGATGAAGCCGAGGCTGTCGGCGCCCTTCAACTTGAAGCTCATGGCGGAGCGCGTCTGGTCGCCGGTTCCCGGCGGCTCGATCTTGATGACATCCGCGCCGAGGTCGCCGAGCAGCATGGAGCAGAACGGTCCCGCCATGACCTGGCTGACATCGAGCACCCGTATGCCGGACAGCGGAAGCGGCAGCTTTGCGTCGGGTTCGCTGGGCGTGGCCTCGCTCATGACATCTCCGGTTCCGACTTGTGACATTCGATCGCGGCCGGTTGACGCCTGCCGGGTCGCATTAGGCTCCCGCGCAAGGTCCCGGCGCGCCTAGCCGACCACCTCGGCGGCCCGAAGACCGGCGACCTCCGGGCCTTCTTCGAACGGCTGTTCGGGGTGCATGAGGAAGGCCGACGCGGCCCCGATCGCGAGAACCACCATCGTGAGCAGGAACGGCAGGTACCAGTTGCCGGTGACGTCGATCAGGTAGCCCGCGAGCAGGGGCGACACGATCGCGGCCAGGGCCGATCCGCTGTTCATCAGGCCGGCGGCCGTGCCTGAATATTGCGGCGCGATGTCCATCGGCACGGACCAGATTGGGCCGATGACGATTTCCGCGAAGAAGAAGCCGCCCGACAAGCACAGCGCCGCCACGGTCAGGTCGCGGTAGAACAGGATCGGCAGCAGCGACAGAAAAGCCCCCACGAAACCGCCCACACAGACGCTCAGACGGGCAAACCTGACGTTTCCGGTGCGGGCCAGGAGCGTGTCCGACAGGACGCCGCCCAGGCTGTCCCCGATCACGCCGGCGAAGAACACGCCGGAGGCGAAGATAGCCGACTTCTTGATGTCCATGCTGTAGGTGTTCTTGAAGAACAGCGGCAGCCAGTTGAGGTAGAGCCACAGGCACCAGCCGTAGCAGAAATAGGTCAGGGTCACCGGCCACATGCGGCGCAGCAGCGGGCGCCACGGCACACGCTTTTCGACCGCGGCCTGCGTCCGACGCAATGGGAGCCTCAGCAGTTCCGCTTCCGTGATCGCCGGATGGTCCTTCGGATCGTTGCGGAAGTAGAAGACCCAGACCAGCACCCAGACCAGGCTGACGAGCCCGAGCAGGACGAAGGATCCGCGCCAGGTCACCGCGACCATGAGGGCCGCTATCAGCGGGGGGGTGGCGGCATTGCCCAGGCGCGCGAAGGAATGGGTCAGCCCCTGCGCCAAGCCGCGCTGGCCCGCGGGAGTCCAGTCCTGCATGGCGCGGGTCGCGGTGGGAAAGGTGGCGCCTTCGCCGAAACCGAGCAGGACGCGGGCGAGGACGAGCGTGAGGAGCCCGGTGATGAAGCCCGTCAGGATCGTCGCGAGGGCCCAGACCACGCCGCACCAGAACAGCGTTCTGCGCGGGCCGAACCGGTCTCCCACCCAGCCGCCGGCGACCTGGAACAACAGATAGGGATAGGCAAAGGCCGAGAAGGCGAACCCGAGCTGCGTATTGCTGAGGCCGAGTTCTTTCTGGATGTCCGACGCCGCGGTGGCGATATTGACCCGGTCGACGTAGGTGATGAAATACATGATGCACACGAGACCAAGCACCGTGTGCGTTGCCTTGAATCTCCGTCTCATCGTCGTTCCTCCCGATGGTCGTTCGAGGCTCTCCGGCCCTTTCACTCCCGTTTGCCTGGCCCCGCAGCGGAGGCCGGGATTGCAAAGTTCAGCGCTCCGGCTTTCCTCGGCGGCGACGCGAGCAGCGGGACGGAGCGGGCATCGGCCTCGTCCGTCAGCCAGCGGCCGCGGACAGCCGCGGCGCCGCGTTCGTGTCGTCGCGGCCTTCGAGAACCGTCATGGCGGCCGCCGCACCTCCGGCCCGGTGTGGGACACCGGCCACCGAGAGCCCCATTTCGACGCCCGTCAGCGCCGCCATCAGGGTCAGGTCGTTGCACTCGCCGAGATGGCCGATGCGGAACACCTTCCCGGCGAGCTTGCTCAGCCCGGCACCGAGCGACATGTCGTAGCTGTCGAGCACGATTTTTCGGAACCGGTCGGCGTCGTGACCGGGCGGCATCAGCACGGCCGTGAGCACGGGGGAAAATTCGGACGGCTCCTGGCACAGCACCTCGAGCCCCCAGCCGCGCACGGCCGCGCGCGTGGCTGCTGCCAGCCGCCGGTGCCGTTCGAAGACCGCGTCGAGCCCTTCCTCGAGTAGGATCGTGATGGACTCGCGTAGCCCGTAGAGCAGGTTGGTGGCGGGCGTATAGGGGAAGAAGCCGTTTGTGTTGGGCTTCAGCATCTCGGCCCAGTCCCAGTAGGAGCGCGGCAGACGGTTCTCGCGGGACGCCGCCAGCGCCTTGTCCGAGACGGCGTTGAAGCCGAGACCCGGCGGCAGCATCAGGCCTTTCTGCGAGCAGCTGACCGTGACGTCGACGCCCCATTCCTCGTGCCGGTAATCCGCCGAGCCCAAGGAAGAGATCGTGTCTACCAGCAGCAGCGCGGGATGATCTGCGCGGTCGATCGCCCGGCGGATCTCCGGGATGCGGCTGAGGACCCCCGTCGAGGTCTCGTTATGGACCACCATCACGGCCTTGATGGCGCGGGCGCGGTCCTCGACGAGCTTGGCCTCGATCGCGGCGGGGTCGACGCCGTGGCGCCAGTCGCCGGGAATGAAGTCGACGTCCACGCCCCAGCGCGCCGCCATGTGCCGCCACAGCGTCGCGAAATGGCCGGTCTCGACCATCAGCACCCGGTCGCCGGGCGACAGCGTGTTGACGATGGCGGCCTCCCAGGCGCCCGTGCCCGAGGAGGGAAAGACGATCACGGGTCCGCTCGTCTTGAAGACCGTCCGGCAGCCCTCGAAGATCTCCCGTCCGAGCTTGGCGAATTCCGGACCCCGGTGGTCGATGACCGGCATGTCCATGGCCCTGAGCACCCGCTCGGGCACCGGGCTGGGGCCGGGGATCTGCAGGAAGTGGCGGCCTCGATGTCCGGTCATACGCCCTCCCCGATCGCGCCACGGCGACCCGCCGACGACTCACGTTTCCGGCGATAATGCATTCATTTTTCCGGCTGGCAAGCGCCTTGGCGTGCAATTTCGCGCATCGACGGCCGCGGGCGGGCGGGTTATCCCAGTGCGATGATCGCATCCCTGTCACACGGCTCCGATGCCACTTCGCCCGAATCCCATCCGTCGCGGCCGAGCGACGGGACGGCAGCGTCCCGCACCTCCGGCGGCGGACGCAGCGGCCCGTCGCTGCACGGCGATGTCCTGGCCCGTCTGCGCGACCACATCGTCGAAGGCCACCTGGCCGACGGAGCCCGCATACCGGAGCGGCAGCTTTGCGAGCTGTTCGGCGTGTCCCGGACGCCGCTGCGCGAGGCCCTGAAGGTGCTGGCCGCCGAAGGGCTGGTGGACCTCCTGCCCAATCGGGGTGCGCGTGTCCGGCAGTTCGCGGCGCGGGAGCTGCGCGAACTCTTCGACGTGATGGGCGGCCTCGAAGCCCTCGCCGGGCGCCTGGCCTGCGAGCTCGTCACCGAGGCCGAGGTGCAGGCCATCGAGGATTTGCACCACGCGATGTACGGCCATTACCTGCGCCGCGACATGCAGGCCTATTTCCGGTGCAACCAGCGGATCCACGAGTCGATCGTCGAGGCGGCCGGCAACACGGCCCTGACCCAGGCCTACAAGAGCTATGCGGATCGGATCCGCCGCGTCCGCTACACGGCCAACTTCGCGACGCGCCGGGACCGCTGGGCGGAGGCCATGCGCGAACACGAGGCCATGCTGGACGCATTGCGCCGGCGGGCCGGCAGCGAGCTGAGCGATGTGCTCTTCAAGCACCTGCGCAACAAGGCCGAAGCGTCCCTCGAGCACCTCGAGACCCCGCCGACCGCGGACGGTGCCGCGGGATGAGGCGGGAGCGGTCCTCGCTTGAGCGCGATCTCCGGTCGCGGAGCATCGGATTTGAATTCAAAATCGAGCCGTCATAGGCTGCCTGCGACGGATTGCGCGGCGCTGGAGGGGTTGGCGGCCCGCCTGGAGAAAACCCCATGCCCAGCACGGTGCGGCCAGGCTTCGAACGCCGGCTGAGGTCCGAGGTCCGGGGTGACGTGCTCTTCGGCGCCTTCGACCGGGGCCGCTACGCGACCGACGCCTCGCACTACCAGATGATGCCGGAAGGCGTGGTCGTGCCGGAGACCACCGCGGACGCGCTACGCGCCCTGGAGGTCGCCCGGCACGAGCGCGTGCCGGTCACGGCGCGCGGGGGCGGCACCTCGCAATGCGGGCAGGCCATCAACGGCGGCCTCGTCGTCGACGGGTCGAAGCACCTCCGCCGCCTGCTGTCCCTCGATGTCGCGAGCCGCCGCTGCGTGGTCGAGCCCGGACTCGTGCTCGACGACCTCAACCGCGCCCTGAAGCCCCACGGCCTGTGGTTCCCGGTCGACGTCTCGACGGCGTCCCGGGCCACCATCGGCGGCATGGCGGGCAACAATTCCTGCGGCGGCCGCTCGCTCCGCTACGGCACCATGCGGGACAATGTGGTGGCCATCGACGCCGTGCTGGCCGACGGCACGCCGCTGCGCTTCGGCGAGGTTGCGGCCGACCTGTCCGACATCGGCGACCCTCGCGCCAGAGCCCTCGCCGAGCGGCTGATCGGGATCGGCGCGCGCGAGGCCGGGGAGGTGGCGGTCCGGTTCCCCAAGGTCCAGCGCCGGGTCGGCGGCTACAACCTCGACGCGGTCGATCCGGCGCGCGGCCGCGTGAACCTGGCCCATATCCTGGTCGGGTCCGAAGGCACGCTGGCCTATTCGACCGCGATCGAGTTGAAGCTCTGGCCGCTCCTCGGCCGGCGGGCCGTCGGCGTCTGCCATTTCGGCTCTTTCCGGGCCGCCATGGATTCGGCCCAGCATCTGGTGACGCTGAACCCCATCGCCATCGAGCTCGTCGACAGCACCATGGTCGGGCTCGCGCGCGACATCGCCATGTTCCGTCCGACGCTCGAGGCCGTGGTGCGGGGCGAGCCCGAGGCGCTGCTCATCGTCGAGTTCGCAGAGGACGAGGCCGAGAACGCGCGCCGGCTCGCCCAGCTCGGCGAGCTCATGGGCGACCTGGGCTTCGGCTTCGACCGTGAGGGAGCGCGCTGGGGCGGGGTCGTTCCGGTGCTCGATCCTGCCCTGCAGGCCGCCCTCACCGAGCTCAGGACGGCCGGCCTCAACATCATGATGTCGATGAAGGACCAGGCGAAGCCGGTGTCCTTCGTCGAGGACTGCGCGGTGCCGCTCGCCCATCTCGCCGATTATACCGACAGCCTGACGCGCGTCTTCGAGAAGCACGGCACGCGGGGCACCTGGTACGCCCACGCGTCCGAAGGATGCCTGCACGTCCGCCCCGTCCTCAACCTGCGCCTCGACAAGGACGTGAAGGCCATGCGGGCCATCGCCGAGGAGGCCTTTGCCCTGGTGCGCTCCTACAAGGGCTCCCATTCGGGCGAGCACGGCGACGGCATCGTGCGGAGCGAGTTCCACGAGGCCATGTTCGGTTCGCGGCTCGTCGGCGCCTTCGAGGCGGTGAAGGACGCCTTCGATCCGACCGGCCTCCTCAATCCCGGCAAGATCGTCCGCGCGCCGCGCTTCGACGACCGGAACCTGCTGCGCTACCCGCCCGGCTACGGCGCGCAGGATATCCGGCCGCGGCTCGACTGGTCGGCCTATCCGGGCGGTGCCGGCGGGCTCCAGGGCGCCGTCGAGATGTGCAACAACAACGGCGCCTGCCGCAAGCACCAGGGTGGGGCCATGTGCCCGTCCTACCGGGCCACGCGCGACGAGGCGCATGTCACGCGCGGACGCGCCAACAGCCTGCGCCTCGCCCTGTCGGGGCAGCTCGGTCCCGACGCCCTCGCGTCGGACGCCATGCACGACACCCTGAAGCTCTGCGTCTCGTGCAAGGCCTGCCGGCGCGAATGCCCGACCGGCGTCGACATGGCGCGCATGAAGATCGAGGTTCAAGCGGCGCGTGCCGCCGCGCGCGGTCCGTCGCTGCGCGACCGGCTGGTCTCGCGGCTCCCGCATTACGCGCCCGCGGCGGCACGCTTCGCCGTCCTGCTCAACCTGTTGAACCGATCCCCGCTGCTGCGCAGGCTCATGGAGAAGACGCTCGGGCTGAGTGCCCGACGGCCGCTTCCGGTCTGGCGCCGCGACCGGTTCGCGTCGCCCGCGGGCTCCCTCGGACCGGAGGGCGGGCGCGAGGTGGTCCTCTGGGCCGACACGTTCAACGCCGCCTTCGAGCCGGAGACCCTCGGGGCGGCCGTCTCGCTCCTGGTCTCGGGCGGCTACCGGGTCCATTTCCCGCGCGCCGCCGACGGCTCCCGTCGTCCGCTGTGCTGCGGCCGCACGTTCCTGTCGGTGGGCGACGTCGAGGCCGCGCGGGCCGAACTGAGCCGGAGCCTCGCGGCGCTCGCACCGTTCCTGGCGCGCGGCGTGCCGGTGCTCGGCCTCGAGCCGAGCTGCCTCTTCACCTTCCGGGACGAGGCGCTGGCCCTGCTGCCCGGAAAGGAGGCCGAGCGCGCCGCCGCCCAAGCCATGCTGTTCGAGGAGTTCATCGCCCGCGAGGCCGAGGCGGGACGGTTCGCGCCGCGGCTGGCGCCGGTGCCGGGCCGGGTGCTGCTGCACGGCCATTGCCACCAGAAGGCATTCGGCGCCATGGGAGCCGTGGAGGCTGCCCTTCGGCTGATCCCGGGCGTCATCGTCGAGACGATCCAGTCGAGCTGCTGCGGGATGGCCGGCGCCTTCGGCTACCAGGCCGAGACGCACGACGTATCCCTGGCAATGGCCGAACTCGATCTCCTGCCCGCCGTCCGGGCCGCCGACCCCGGATGCATCATCGTGGCCGACGGCACGTCCTGCCGCCACCAGATCCGGGACGGCAGCGGGCGCGACGCGACCCATGTCGCACGGCTGCTGGCCGACAGCATGGAGGCGGCGAGAACGGACAGCGAAGTGCGTAGAGAACCGGCACTGTCGTGACGCTCCGAAGCGGCAGAGCGGGGCGCGGGCGCGATCGAGAGCGGAGGCGGTCGGGTGGTGGTGGTCGCGGGCGACTCACCGTGGGGGCTGAGCGGCCCGCGAACGCCTACGAGGTCGAGAGCGGGAGGTTGCCCGTACTCACTCCGCGGCTAGAGCTGGTTTTCCTTCGACCAGAGACTCGATGAGCTTCTGATCGGCCGGTGTAGCCGGATTGTAGACGATCAAGCTAAGGTCCGGCCGAGCGTCGACTGCGAAGGCAGAGTATTCCAACGCAATGGGTCCGAGCTGAGGATGGCGGAGGTGCTTCACCCCGTCGCCGTGCGTCTGCACGTCGTTGTCGCGCCACATGGACGCGAACTCAGGGCTCGACCGACAGAGTTCGTCGACGAGCGGCGCGACCTCGGCGCCTGCGCGTGCGGCGTCGATCCGGAAGGCGCCCACGACGAAGCGGGCCACAGCTTCCCATTCGGACTGCGCCGCACGGGTGCGGGGATCGCAGAAGATCATGCGCAAGATGTTGCGCTGATTGGGCGGCAGAGAGCCGTAGTCGGTGAGAACGGCCGCGGCCGCGCGGTTCCAGGCGACGATGTCCCACGTCGCGGTTTTGACGATGGCCGGGCTGTAGGTCAGTGCGTCGAGCAGCCGCTGCAGTCGCGGGGTGACCGCGTCGCTGCCGCGATAACGGACCTCGGGGGGACGGCCGAGACCAAGCAGGAACAGATGTTCCCGCTCGACCTCGGTCAGTGTCAGCGCTCGGGCGATACGGTTCAGCACCTCCGCCGAGGGGCTGCCGCCGCGACCCTGCTCCAACCAGGTGTACCAGGTCGCGCTAATGTTGGCGCGCTGTGCCACCTCTTCGCGGCGCAATCCCGAGGTTCGGCGTCTGTCGCCGGAGACGCCGAACGACGCGGGATCGAGCTTGGTGCGTCGGTTCCTGAGATAGGCGCCGAGCGAACTGCTGTCAGGCACGATTGCACACCCTGTTAGGCGTTATACCGGGATAATGTCCCTACTTTAATAGCGTGGCCATCCCGAAGACAAGGGTGCCATAACCTTGGAGACTTGCAGATGCGCGTATTTCTGACCGGCGCCACCGGATGGGTCGGCTCCGCAGTGGTCCGGGAGTTGATCGACGCCGGCCATCAGGTCACAGGGCTGGCCCGATCCGGCGACAAGGCGGCCGCCCTCTCAGCGACCGGTGCGAAGGTGCTCCGCGCCACGCTCGACGACCTCGACGCGTTGCGCAGCGCAGCGTCGGCGGCCGACGCGGTGATCCATACCGCGTTCAACCACGACTTTTCCAAGTTCGCCGAAAATGCCGAGCAGGACCAGCGCGCGATCGAGACGCTTGGAAGCGCTCTGGAGGGATCAGACTGCCCGCTCCTCGTTACCGGAGGCGTCGCGCTGCTCGCGCCCGGCCGTGTCGCGACCGAGGCGGACGTGCCGTCATCCGACCCTTCCTATCCCCGGAAGTCGGAAGCTGCCGCGCGAGCGCTGGCAAAGCGGGGCGTGCGCGCCGCGACGGTCCGGCTCTCGCCCTCGGTCCATGGTCTTGGCGACCACGGCTTCATCCCGATCCTGATCGGCCTGGCGCGCGAGAACGGCGTGTCGGCCTATATCGGCGAGGGCCTGAACCGCTGGCCCGGCGTGCACCGGCTGGACGCCGCACGCCTCTACCGGCTCGCCATCGAGCAGGGCACGACCGAGCCAGCCTATCACGGGGTCGCCGACGAAGGCGTGCCGTTCAAGGCAATCGCCGAGGTGATCGGCCGCCGGCTCGGCCTGCCGGTCGAGCCACGGGGCCGTGAGCATTTCGGCTGGTTCGCCGACTTCGCGGGCTTGGACATGCCGGCGTCGAGCGGGCGCACGCGGGCGCTGCTCGGCTGGGAGCCGACCGGGCCGGACCTGCTCACCGATATCGATCAGCCCGGCTACTACACCCAGTCTTGACGAGGCCCCGGCGCGTTGAACATCGCCGTCGATACGGACAGTAAGAGGTGCTATTCGAGATAGGGCGTTAGCACCTCTTCGATCCATTGCATGAATGCGCGGACGCGGCGCGATAGGTTATTCCGATGGGCCACCACGAGGGACACATCGAGCGGCTCGGGGCGGAAATCCGGTAGAATCTCTACTAGCGCTCCGCTCTCGAAGTGCCGGCGTATTCCTGAAAGCGCTGCCTGCATCAGTCCCATGCCTGCGAGACCGGCGGCCTCGTAAGTCTGCACGCTGTTGACGTGCAGCGCGCCTGGCAGTGGAAGGGTCGCATAGTTGCCGCCGTCACTGTCCGGATACTCCCACCCGTAGGGTTTTGAGCCGAGTGTCCTGCTGTAATGGATTGTCCGATGTTCCTGAAGCCCTAGATCTTCCAGCGATTGAGGCACGCCGTAACGTGCCAGGTATGCGGGACTGGCGGCATTCACCATGCGCAACTGGCCCAGCGGGCGGGCGATCAGTGTCTCGTCTCCGATCGGCCCAATCCGCAGAACGCAGTCAAACCCCTCCTGGACCAGATCGACCTGCCGATCCGTGCTCGATACCTCCAACTCCAACTCCGGATAGGTGGCCATGAAATCTGGCAAGGCCGGCACGATTGTCGTGCGCGCCAGCTCAGTCGGCAGATCGACCCGAAGACGGCCACGCAGCGCAACGCGATCTCCCGCAAACATCGAATGCAGGTCGTCGACGTCGGCCAGCAGATCGCGGGCGCGCGCATGAAACGCTCGTCCGTCTTCCGTTAACTGCACGCTGCGCGTCGTCCGGTGCAGCAGCCTCACGCCGACATCTTCTTCCAGCCTCCGAACCGCTGTTGAGGCCCTCCCCTTTTGAATGCCCAGGCTGTCGGCCGCGTGGGTGAAGCTCCCCATTTCGGCGACCCTTATGAAAATAAGGATGGGCTCAAGATTCTGCATTTCGGTGCCTCCTTATTGATCCCCGAACGAAGAACAATGAGTTCGTTTGTACGCGGTTTATCGCATTTCAAGGATACAGTATGCCCGAAATGGACTGAACCCTTCATCAAGGACGACAGATGCCTGACACTACGAAACCGCATCGCGCTGTCTGGATAGGACGAACAGCCAGCGCCCTGGTTGTCGCAGCGCTGCTCGTAGATGGAGCGATGCAGCTGTTCGCGCCGGCCAAGGTCGCGAGCATGATGCAGGAAACCGGCTTTGCGATGGACCTGACTCCTACGCTCGGAGGGATCATGGTCGCCTGCGCAGTCCTCTATGCCATACCGGCTACTACCGTCCTGGGCGCGATCCTCGTGGCAGGTTTTTTGGGAGGCGCCATCTGTGCCCATATCCGCCTCGGCGAACTGGGATCACCGCCGGAAATCATATCCCTGCTTCTAGGCTTGATGACGTGGGGTGGCCTTTACCTGCGCGATCCCCATATCCGCGCCATTTTGCCTCTCATCCGTTAGTCGGCCGAGCATTGTTCCCATTATCAGGAACAATGCGTTCATTATTGCATAATTTATCACGGGAATGGAACACAGTATGCCTCGGGGCAAGATCGCTAGCGGTCGCATCGTCAGCGCGATGGAACTTCGAAGTACCAAGGAGGCAACATGACCCTACCCAGCATCACGACCGCCATCGTCTATCATTCAGGCTACGGGCACACGAAACGTATGGCGGAAGCTGTCGCCAAAGGCGCTGCTGCCTCGCTGATCGCGATCGATGCCGAAGGCAACATCCCCGAGGATGGGTGGGAAACTCTCAACGCTGCGGACGCCATCATCTTCGGTTCACCAACCTACATGGGCGGCCCGAGCTGGCAGTTCAAAAAGTTTGCCGACACCTCTTCAAAACCCTGGTTTGAAGATAAGTGGAAGAACAAGATTTTTGGCGGCTTCACCAACAGCGCCAGTATCAATGGCGATAAGCTCAACACGTTACAATACTTCGTTCTGCTGGCCGGCCAGCACGGCGGCCTGTGGGTCAGCCTTGCCATCAAGCCGGCGAACGTCAAAGCATCCAAGCGCAACGATCCGAACAGGATGGGCTCGTACATCGCGCCGATGGCGCAGTCGGACGCAGATGCGGCGCCAGGCGAAATGTCCGAAGGCGACCTTGAGACCGCCCGGCTTTATGGCGTCCGCGTTGCGGAGATCGCCAGCCGTTTTTCGGCTGTACCGAGCGCCTCAGTGTCGGCCCGATAAGGGCATGCGGGGTTGAGTGGTCGGGGTTGGGGTGATTCCAGGCGGGTGCTGAAACCTGATCTGGAACCGCCATGTGGACCCCGACCACCCGTGAGCAGCATAGCCGCTCGCACCTTCTACGTCTTGCGCGGAGGCATTCCGTGGCGCCTCCTCCCTCCGCTGACCACCCCACCAGGCTTCGCCTGGCGTGGCCCCCTGGCCAGCTTCGCCCAAGGATCTGCCCCCGAAAAGCACGATCTACGGCTATTTCAGCGTGTGGCGCGACAGCGGGCTGTTCGTCAGCATCAACCACCACTTTGTCATGCTGGATCGCGAGCGGGCGGAAGGAGCCAGAAGCTCCGCCATGCGAAGCATGGTGGAGTGGCGAGTGGAGGGCGGGCGGGAAGCCTCCCCTCCGACTCACAGTGGGTCTCTGAACTATCGCGCCTTCCCTGCCATTGCGATCAGGCCGTCGAGAAGGGCGGACGCGGTCGGGTCGAAGCCGGGCTCGTCTTCCGTCAGACGGAACGTCGTGGCGACCAGGCGTCCGGCGCCGAAGGTCTTCTCGAGGATCATGGCGGCCGGCTTGTGGGCCCATCCCACGACGACGCCGGCCGCGACACGCCGGTCGAATTCCCAGGGCCTCAGGTTGTCGGTCATGACGGCCTCGGGGACGACGCGGTCGAAGGTCAGGTCGAGCAGGGGACCGCCCGGAAGAGCGGCGAAGGGACCGTCGCGCCTGAGCCAGCTGAAGTTGCCGATCCAGTCGCCCCGCCAGACCGCGCCGTTCCGTTCGATGAGATGCACGCCGGGAAAGCTGAAATAAGGCTGCGACGGTCGGCCGGGGACTTCCTCCGTGACGGGCCGGTGCGGAGGCTCGCGGGCCGGTGCATCGTCGCGAAGAGCACCGGTGCGGCCACCGGCCAGAAGCAGGATCCGCGCACCCGTCCGGATCTCATCGATGCGGGCGGCATCGAGCCGGCGCGTGACCAGAACGTCGGCCTGCGCTGCTTCGGCCAGTGCGTATCCCAAGCCCGCCAGGTGCCGCGCGAGCGCCGGATCGTCCGCCGCGAGCCGCGGGCGCGGGCTCGACAGGTTTCGCCGCGGGTGGACCGCGATCGAGACTCGGTTCACCGCGATCTCGAGACCGGAGACGTCGATCAGCCGGACGTGGAAATCGACCATTTGGGCGACCTCGAGTTCGGGAAGCGGGGTCTGGAACGCGGCGCGCAGCCCGACGTCCATGGGCTCGACCCGCGGGGCGGCCACGCGGCCCTCGCCGTAGCGGTCTCCCAACCGCCAGACGACGGTGCAGCCCTCCGGGACGGATCGACTGCCGGCTGCGACTCGCAGGCGCGGCCCGAAGGCCTCGCCCGACCAATAGGCCCAGCGGTCGAGTTCCGGTAGCACGACGATGTCGGCGTTGATCTCGGCCAGGCGGTCGCTGAACACGCGAAGGTTGCGATTGGTGTCCATGAGGCCGTTGGCCTCCCATTGCACGTCGGTCAGCTCGGTGATCACGTAGCCGGCGATCGAGGGCCGCGCCCGCAGGCTCTCGATCTGGTACTTGAGATTGGCGAACTGATTCCATTGGGTGGCGGCGATGAAGCTGTCGAAGCTGCCGAACACGCGGTCGAGCCTGAAACTGACGAAGCGCGCCTCGATGCCGTGGGGACCGGCCGTCCCGTCTCCCCAACTCGTGCCTCGATCGAACCACCAGGGCTCGCGGCCCGCGGCGTCCAGGAGATCGGCCGGGCGCGGGAGGCCCCAGACCCCGAACTCGGACACGATCAAGGGCTCGTTCCCGGTCGGTCCTGGCTCACCGGCCGGCCCGAAGGTCCAATCCGCACGAGCCGCGAACTCGTCCGTGATCCGGTCCCACTCGGCGCGAAGTTCTGGAAGCACACGATAATAGTGGTAGTCGTTGATGTCGGTCTTGCCGTGGTAATTGATCGAGCACGGCGAGTTGTCGACGACGAGGCGGGTCGAATCGAGCTCTTTGAGCCAGTCGAATGTTTCGGCGAGCCACGCCCGTTGCTCCGGAGCTTCGCGAAGACGCGTGCCCCAATCCTCGTTGATCAGGGTCCAGATTACGATCGACGGATGATGGCCGTCGCGCGCCAAGATCCCCTCCATGGTCGAACGGAGGCGCGCCGCCGAACGCGGCGTGAAGGTCTCGACGTTGGGGAATCTCCGTCCAGACCAGCATGCCGAGCCGGTCGGCAACCTCGTAATAGCGTAGGTCGGGCACCTTGATGTGGCACCGCAGGCAGTTCAGGCCGAGCGCCTTAGCCTTGGAGAGCTGGTCTTCGAGGAACGCCAACGACGGGGGCGTGCAGATCCCCTCGGGGTAGTAGGCCTGGTCGAGGGCGCCGCGCAGGTAGAGGGGTTCGCCGTTGAGCAGGAGCTTGCCGTCCCGCGTCTCGATGCTGCGGAAGCCGAAGCTCTCCGACCAGGAACCGACCGCGACGGTCCCGAACAGCAGTCGGAGCTCGATCCGGTAGAGCGCCGGATGGTCCGGCGCCCACGCCGACACGGCCGCCACGGTCGCGGCGCAATGCAAGGATGGGCCGGCGACCGGAACCGCGATCTCCGCCGCGATGGCGCCGTCCGGCCCGACGATCACGCCCTCCAGCGAACCTTCGACGCTGCACGACAGGTCGACCTCGAGCGCCACGCGGGGCATGCCCCGCTCTCCGACCCAGGCCCCGGCTGAGCATCCCGACCGACTGGGCCGCCACGGCGGCGCCGAGATCCGCCGAGGGTCGGGGGCCTCACGGCAGAATCTTGCACGCCGCCTAGACAAGCCCGCACCGTCGCTGCGGATTCTTTCCGCACGGCCGCCCGCCATTGCGGCTTGACGCCCAAGACGGTCGACAACTAGCATCGACGTGCTGAAGCAGGGTCGAGCCATCCGTTGTTCTTGCTCCTGTGGCGTTGCGCCAGGATCGAACACGGTCGTGATGTCGGACGGGGACGAGGGGCCACAGTCGCGCAGCCCGCCACGGGATCCCTGCGGCCATGACCTCGGCAGGGTGCGGGCCCCGCGATGAAGCCGGGCCGGTCCGGAACCGTGGCGCGGTGAGCCCTGCCCCGCGCGTCGCCCTGGTGTCGGGCGCCAATCGCGGCATCGGGCGTGCGATCGCCGAAGCGCTGGCCCGCGGAGGTTGGCATCTCAGTCTCGGCGTGCGGGATGCGCTTGGGACCGAGGCGCCCGCTGGGACGGAGGCGCTGGTTCATGCCTATGAGGCGCGCGATCCCGACGGCGCCGGGCCTTGGGTCGACGCCACGATCGATCGCTTCGGCCGCATCGACGCCGTGGTGGCCAATGCCGGTATCATGATGGCCAAAACGGTGATCGAGGCCGAGGACCACGAGTTCGATGATCTCATGGAGGTCAACGTGAAGGCGCCGCGCCGGCTCCTCAAGGCAGCCTGGCCCGCCCTGAAGAGGTGCGGACGCGGACGCGTCGTGACCGTGGTGTCGCTGTCGGGTCTCCGGGTCGCGTCGGCGGGATCGGGCCTCTACGCGACGAGCAAGTTCGCGGCCCTCGGCCTGCCCAACACGGCGGCGATCGCGGAGGTACCGGTCAACTGGACCCTGGAGCCGCTGCTGTGAGCCGCCCGGGCCTCATCGAAAGCGAGAACTGACATGGGCCCGCAGGTCGACCCCATCCGCTCCGACACGAAGCTTCCCGAGGCCGTCGATGTCGTCGTGGTTGGGGGCGGCATCATCGGCACCGCGACGGCCCTGGCGCTGGCCAAGCGAGGCGTGTCGGTGGCGCTCTGCGAGAAGGGCCATGTCGCGGGCGAACAGTCGAGCCGCAACTGGGGCTGGGTGCGCAAGGGCCGCCGCGACCCGCGCGAGATCCCCCTCATCGTCGAGAGCCTCCGGATGTGGGAGCGCATGAACGAGACGGTCGAGGGTGAGACGGGCTTCCGCACTACGGGGGTCGTGTGGGGCTGCGACGATGACGCGGACGTCGCCCGCTACGAGACCTGGCTCGAGCACGCCCGCCCCTACCAGATCGACGCGCGGATGATCTCGGGCGCGGAACTCGACCGCCACGTGCCAAACGGCTCCAAGCGCTGGAAGGCCGCAATGTATTGCGCCACCGACGGGCGGGCCGAACCCCAGAAGGCGGCGCCGGCCATCGCGACCGCGGCGCAGCGTCAAGGCGCCGTCGTGCTCACCGATTGCGCGGTACGCGGGCTCGACCTCGCGGGCGGGCGGGTCGCCGCCATCGTGACGGAGCGCGGCCGCATCCGCTGCAATGCCGCCGTGCTGGCGGGCGGCGCCTGGTCCCGGCGCTTCCTCGCGGACCTCGGCATCACCTTGCCGCAGCTCAAGGTGCGCTCCAGCGTGATGCGGACGGCGCCGATCGAGAACGGTCCGGACGCGGCCTTCTGGTGTTCGAAGGGCGCCTACCGCAAGCGCCTCGACGGCGGCTACACGATCGCCAACGGCAACGTGAACGTGGTGCCGCTGGTGCCCGACAGCTTCCGCTTCTTCAAGGACTTTCTGCCGGCCTTCACGGAAGATTGGCGCGCCTTGAAGCTGCGCGCCGACGGGCGCTTCGTACAGGAATGGACGGAGGCGCGCTCCGTGCCGCTCGACCAGGTGTCGCCCTACGAGCGCTGCCGCGTGCTCGATCCCGAGCCGGACCGCAAATACAACCGGCAGTCTCTCACGGCGCTCTCCGAACTGTTCCCGGCCTTCGCGGGCGCCCGCGTCGTGCAGGAATGGGCCGGGCTGATCGACGTCACGCCCGACGCCGTCCCGGTCATCTCCACGGTCGACGCGGTCGCCGGTCTGGTCGTGGCGACCGGCTTCTCGGGTCACGGCTTCGGTATCGGCCCGGCGGCCGGCCGGCTCGCCGCCGACCTCGCCACCGGGGCCGCACCATTTGTCGACCCGCACGACTTCCGCCTGTCGCGCTTCAGCGACGGTTCCCGACCGCGGCCCATCGCGGGCATTTGAACGCCACGACCCGAAGGAGCGATCCCATGAGCGACGATCACGACGAGACCGGCCGCACCGCGGTCGGAGGTCCGAGCCGCGGCAGTTGCTGGCGCTCGGCGCAGCGGCCGGCGCCCTCGCCTGGAGCGGGCCGACGGTCGGCTGGACGTCGGCCGCGGTCGCGGCCGAAAGAGCCGCGGTTGGGGCCGACGCGGCTTCGCCGGCCCGGTCGGCCCCAGCTCCGAAGCTGCAACCATGACGCCCACCGCGTTCGACGTTGCGCCGCTCGTCGCGGTCGAAAACCTGCGGCGCTCCCGCGTCTTGCTGAAGGGCGACCTGCCGAGCCCCCTGGCGCCCCCCTCGGGCTGCGCGTTCCGGGGCCGCTGCCCCTACGCGATCCCGGCCTGCGCCGATGCTGTGCCTCGGCTTCACCCGGCCGGCCCCGGCCATCTCGCGGCCTGCATCCGGGATGACCTCGTCCTGACGTCCAGCGTCAAGACGGCAGGACGACATCCGGATTGAGAAGGCCCTGGGGGTCGAGGACCTGCTTGAGGCGACGCATGAGGTCCACCTCGGTCTGTGTCTTGCGGGCCAGAACCGCATCGCGCTTGGCCCGGCCGACGCCATGTTCGGCGCTGATCGATCCGCCGAGCGCCGTCACGGCGTCGTAGAGGCCGTCGAGCAGAATGGGACGCAGGCGCTTCGCCTCGGCCGGCGGGACGATGAAGTTCATATGGAGGTTGCCGTCGCCCACGTGCCCGAAGGTCAGCAGCCGCGCCCCGAGATCGGGCGTCGTCCGTGCGACGGCGTTCGCGATGAGGGTCGGAATGTCGCCGATCGCTACCGCCACGTCGCTGCGGATGATCTCGCCGTGACGGCGCGCCGCCTCGCTCTGGCCCTCGCGGATGCGCCACATGGCGCGCCTTTGCTGTTCGGTTGCGGCGATGGTGCCGTCGCTGCACAGACCCTCGGCGAAGCTGGCCTCGAGCACGGCGTCGACACGGTCGCGCAGACCGTCGCGGAAACTCCACGACACCTCGCTCAGCACGTGCCAGGGATGCGGATCGGCAACGGGCCTCGCCACCCCGAAATGGGTCAGGGCGGCCTCGACTCCCCAGGATTCCAGCAGTTCGAAGCTGGACAGGAGATCGCCGAATTCGGTGCGGAAGCGGCGGAACAGGCTGACCGCCGCGCCCGGGTTCTCGATTGCCAGCCAGACGGTCACGCTTTCCCGCATCGCCGGACAAAGCCGAAGGACCGCCGCCGTGACGATGCCCAGCGTCCCTTCCGAGCCGATGAAGAGCTGCTTCAAGTCATAACCCGTATTGTCCTTGCGCAAGGGGCTCAGACCATCGAAGACGCTGCCGTCTGCGAGAACCACTTCGAGGCCGAGCACGAGGCCGCGTGCCATGCCATAGCGGAGCACGTTGAGGCCTCCGGCATTGGTGCTGAGATTGCCGCCGATCCGGCAGGAGCCTTCCGCGCCGAGCGACAGGGGAAACAGCCGGTCGACGCCGGCCGCGGCCTCCTGCACGGCCGCCAGCACGCAACCGGCCTCCACCGTCATCGTGTCGTTGGCAGCGTCGACGCGCCGGATGCGGTCGAGCCGCTGCAGCGACAGGACGAGCTGGGTCCCGGTCTCGTCCGGGATGCCGCCATGGACCAGCCCCGTATTGCCCGATTGCGGGATGATGGCCACGTCGTGCCGGGCCGCGAGGCGGACCAATCGGGCGACCTCACCGGCCGTGCCGGGCCGCACGACCGCGCCGGCCGCGCCACGATACTGGTTCCAGAAATCGACGGAATAGGGCCTCGTCTTGTCGCGACCGAGCAGGACGTTCGCATCGCCCACGATGGCCGCACAGGCGGCGACGAAGGCCGGCTCGCTGGCCTTCATGGCTGGGCCGGGCTCCGCGACGGCGGCCGGGCCGTCATCGCCACGACGCAGAGGGCGCCGCCGTCATCGTTGCCGAGGATCAGCGCCTTTCGATCCGCACGGACATCGCAGGCCTGGATCGCGCGTGCACTCATGACCGTCTCATGAACCGTTGACCTTCGCCACGATACCGAGATAGCCCTCCGGCTGCCAGGCGGAACGGCCGACGAACAGCCCGTCGACGTGAGGCTGAGCCGCCAGGGCGACGCAATTGCCCGGATTGACGCTGCCTCCGTAGAGCACACGCAGGTCCCTGCCCGTCAGGTCGCGCGCCGTCTTCTTGATAAGCGCGTGTTGAGCGTCGGCGAAGCCGGGCTCGGCCGGGGTTCCGCCCTCGCCGATCGACCAGACCGGTTCGTAGGCCATCACCACGCGGCCGACCTCCTCGGGCGACACCTGCGACACGGCGGCCCGCACCTGCCGGTCGAGCGCCTGCGCGGTGTGGCCGGCGTCATATTCCTCCCGCGTGTCGCCGACGCAGACGAGCGGCACGAGGCCGTGGCGCAGGGCGGCCGCCACCTTCAGCGCCACCGTCGCGTCGGTCTCGCCGAAATGAGTGCGGCGCTCGCTATGGCCGATCTCGGCGAGCGTCGCGCCGGCGTCGGCCGCCATGGCGCCGGAAATCTCGCCCGTCCAGGGGCCGGCGTTGGCCCAATGCAGGTTCTGCACTCCGACCACCACGCGCGTGCCGGCCAGGATGTCGGCCACCTCGGCGACCGCCGTGAAGGGCGGGACGACGAAGAGCTGCACGGCATCGGCGCGGGCGAGGTCCGACGCCGCCAGGGTCTCGGCAAAGGCTCTCGCCTCGGCCCGGACCTTATTCATCTTCCAGCTCGTCCCGATCCAGAGCCTGTCGAATGCCATCGCGCTCGCGTCCCGTTCAGGCGGCACGGGCGCGCCCGCCGTCGACGTATGGTGCCCAGAAGGCCACCGACTCCCTCGTATCCGCCACCACGGCCCGATCGCTCGGCTCGCGCTCGCGGAAGGCGAGTTCGAGGCACAGCTCGTTGTCGTGCCCGCCCCCCTCCCGCACGGCGGACATCAACGGCTCGGGGTGGATGCGGCCCTCGCGGTTGCGCTCGGCCGTGAACGGCCAGTGGCCGCCCTTATTGGCCGAACTCTGCTTGATGTGGATGATCGGCGAACGCGTCGCGAAGTTGCGCGCCCAGGCGTAAGGATCGGTGTCGACGGGGTCGGGCGAGGACACGTCGCCGTGGTCGATGTCCACCATGGGCAGGAGCGGTATCGGCAGATCCGCGGCGTCGATCTCGGCCTGGAGGCGGCGCGTTTCGGCCTGGGTATGGCCGACCTCGCGCCCGACCGACATGGGCTCCCAGAACAGGTAGGCGAGCCCGCGCCGGCCTGCGTGCTCGGCCACCTCGCGCCAGCAATCGAGGGCCCCCGCCATGATGGCGGCGCGGCGCGCGGGGTCGTCGAAATCCCGGTAGGTCAGGATGGCATATTGCGTGCCGATAGCCGGGCAACCGAGGTCGGCGGCAATGTCCGACAAGGTCTTGAACCAGGCGACGGAGTGACGGCGCGCGTCGGCCTCCGGGTGGCCGAAGTGGTTCAGCCGGCCGTAGGGACCCGTCATCATCGAGGTGACCCGCAAGTCTGCGGCGGCGCAGCTTCTGGCCGTGCGGTCGGTCATGCGGCGGATCAGCGGCACCGGCCAGGCAGGGTCGATGAACTCGTGTGTCAATTGTATGCGTCCGATGCCGACCTCGCCGGCCAATACGCCGACCAGATCCTCGGGCTCGGCGAAGCGGTCGACGAAGGGGTTCGTGCTCAACGACAGCGTAAAACCCATGCCGGTCCACCCTCCCCCGGGGAACATTTTTCTCGACGACGAGACCTCGTGCGATGCGATGGAAGCAGGGTTGAAAATTCTTTGCAACTGCTGAAGTTTACCACAGGGTTCCGGCATGGCCGGGCCGCAGAGGGAGGTCTCCATGAAGCTCGTCATCGGCGCCGACGGTGCCGGCAAGCCCTTGCTCGACATCATCGCCAAGCATCTCGCGGCCAAGGGCTTCGACGTCAAGGACCTGTCGCCGCCCTCAGGCAGCACGCCCGAGTTCTACGCCGAGACGGCGGAACGCGTGGGCCTGTCGATCACCAACCACGAATTCGAGCGCGGCATCCTGTTTTGCGGCACCGGCATCGGGGTCTGCATTTCGGCCAACAAGGTGCCGGGCATCCGCGCCGCCCTCACCCACGACACCTATTCGGCGGAGCGGGCCGCAAAGAGCAACAACGCCCAGATCATCACGCTGGGCGCGCGTGTGGTGGGGCCGGAACTCGCCAAGGCTATTGTCGACACCTGGCTCGCCTCGGAGTTCGATGACAAAGGCTCGTCGGCCGGCAACGTCGCCGCGATCGACAAGCTCGACGGGAAATACTCGGCGCTGGTCTGACCCGCCCCGCTACAGGCTCGTGGCCAGCGCCTTGAGGATCACCACCGCCGAGGCGGCGCCCGGGTCCATGTGGCCGAGGGCGCGCTCGCCGAGCCGCGCGGCTCGGCTCTTCCCCGCCACCATGCCCTTGGTGGCCTCGGCGCCGTGCTCTGCCGCCAGCACGCCCGCCGCCAGACAGCTTTGGAGATCGAGGCCGCGCGCGGCTGAAGCGCAGGCGAGGATCGGATCGGGCGGGGGCGAGGCAAAGACGTTGCCGATCGCGACGGCGTCGGCGAGCCCGCGCCCCACCAGCCCCGCGAAGGTCGGCTCGTGGCCGGAGCCGCCCCCCACCACGAGGCCGACCTTGCCGGTTCGCGGACCCTCGACCGCGACCAGCGCACGGCGGTGCCCCCGGCCCGGCGCAGGTGGCGCGGATGCGCCGCCAGCATGCCCTCGATCATCTCGTCCACGACGTCGGCGGGGTCGTTGACCAGCTTCTTGGTCTTCATGCCATCCTCTCTGCCATTCAGATCAGCACGACGCCGAAACGCCGTCGAGGGCCAGGCGTCTCATGACCCGGGGCGGCGTCGACTCCTCGATTCCTGCTTGACGGCACTCCCCTGCCGTGAAAGTTTTTACACAACGAGAATGAATATGCAGGGCTGGACAAGGTGACCCGAGCGGCGGAACCGAACCTCTTCACCGAAGACGAGTCCAGCCTCGCGGCCCGTGCGGCCTGGCTGCACCACGTCGGGCGGCTGACGCAGAGCGAGGTCGCGACGCGGCTCAACGTGCCCAACGTCAAGGCGCACCGCCTGATCGCCCGTGCGGGCCGCGAGGGCATGGTGCGGGTGTTCATCGACGGCGAGATCGCCCAGTGCATGCAACTGGAGCAGCAGCTCTGCCGGGCCTACGGCCTGGGCTTCTGCGAGGTCGCACCCAATGTCGACGACGAGCCGCTGCCGCTGCGCTCGCTCGGCGTGCTCGGTGCCCGCTATCTCCGGCTCGCCTGCGAGAAGGGCGAGGACGCGGTGATCGGCTTGGGCCATGGCCGCACGCTCGCGGCTTGCATCGCACACCTGCCGCGGATCGACGTCAGGAAGGTGCGCTTCGTGTCGCTGCTCGGCGGCTTCACCCGGCGCTTCGCCGCCAATCCCTTCGATGTCATCAACCGCATCGTCGAGCGCACGGGCGCCGAGGCCTACGTGCTTCCGGTACCGTTCTGCCTCAACTCGGCCGAGGACCGCGCCGTGCTGATGGCGCAGCGCGGCATCGACGCGGTCTTCGCCCTGGCGCGCGGCTCGACGCTGCGCTTCGCCGGCATCGGCATCGTCGACGGCAGCGGAGCCTCGCTGGCGACCTCGGGCATGATCGAGCCGCAGGAGTTCGACGAGGTGGCGCGCGCGGGGGGCCGCGGCGAGATCCTGGGCCACTTCTTCGATTCCCGCGGGCGGCGGGTCGAGACCGAGCTGTCGGGACGGCTCGCCTCGCTGGCCTACGAGGACCTGAACGGCGGCAAGCTCGTCGCGGTCGCGGGCGGCAGCGCCAAGCCCGCGGCGATCCGCGCCGTGTTGTCGAGCGGGCTGCTGCACGGCCTTCTCACGGACGAGAGGACGGCAGCTGCGCTCGTCGGTCCGAAATCCGGAGGATAGCGGGCGGCGGGCGGAGGCGAAGACGTCGCGCGACACGGAGCGGGGGAAGCAGCATGGACGACGAGGTATGCCATCCTTTGGCCGCCTGTGCGGCGCCGTCAGACCTGCGCCTCGTGGACGCCGGGTCCAGGGCCGCGGGTCCGCAAGGGTTCGACGGCTGATGTCCCGCGACCTGCTGATCGGCGTCGATGCCGGCACGTCGGTGATCAAGTCGATCGCCTTCACGCCGGACGGCGAGCAGGTCGGCGCCTGCGCGCGCGCCAACCTGTACCACACGGTCGAGGGGGCGGGCGCCGAGCAGGACATGACCGCCACCTGGGCCGACGCCGCCGCGAGCCTGAGGGGCTTGGCCGAGACCGTGCCTAACCTCGGCAGCCGCGTCGCCGCCATCGCGGTCACGGCCCAGGGTGACGGAACCTGGCTCGTCGACGCCGAGGGCGAACCCGCCGGTCCGGCGTTGATCTGGCTCGACGCCCGCTCGGCCAGCCTCACGGCGCAACTGCGCGCATCGCCGGCCGGCCGCCGCCATTTCGAGAGCACGGGTTCGGGCCTCGCGGCCTGCCAGATGGGACCGCAACTCCTGTGGCTCGACCGGCACCGCCCGGACGTGATGGCGCGCGCCGCAACCGCCTTCCACCTCAAGGACTGGCTCTACTTCAAGCTCACCGGGGACCGTGCGACCGACCCCAGCGAGGGGGTCCACTCGTTCGGCGACTTCCGCACCATGGACTATGCGCCGGCGGTGCTCGACGGCCTCGGCCTCGGCGCTCGGCGCGGATTGCTGCCGCCCATCGTCGATGGCGGGCAGCGGGCGGGCGCGCTGAGCCCGGCCGCCGCGCGGGAAATCGGCTTCGGCGAGGGCCTGCCGGTATGCCTCGGCCCCATCGACATCGTGGCGACGGCGCTCGGCGCCGGGCTCTACGACCCCGTGCGCGACACCGGCTGCACCATCGTGGGCTCGACCGGCATGCACATGCGGATCGCCCGCTCGTCCGATGCGGTCCGGCTCAACCCGGAGAGCACCGGCTACACGCTGGTCTTCCCGGTGCCGGGTACTTTCGCCCAGCTTCAGTCCAACATGGCCTCGACGCTGAACATCGACTGGCTGGTGGACCTCGCCCGGGGCGTGCTGAAGCAGCACGGGGTGGAGAGGTCGCGCGCCGACATCGTCCTCGACCTCGATGACCACGTGCTTCGGGCCGAAGCCGGCACGCTGCTCTACCATCCCTACATCTCGGAGGCGGGCGAGCGCGGCCCTTTCGTCGATGCCGCAGCGCGAGCGCAGTTTCACGGGCTCTCGGCCCGGCACGGTTTCGACGACATGATGCGGGCCGTCTACGAAGGCCTCGGCTTCGCGGCGCGCGACTGCTATGCCGCCATGGGGCCGATCCCGCCCGAGGTTCGCGTCACGGGCGGGGCGGCGCGCTCGAAAGCGCTGCGCACGATCCTGGCGGCGGCGCTCGGCACGCGGATCCGCACCTCGACGCGCGAGGAGGCGGGCGCTGCCGGAGCCGCCATGATGGCGGCCGTCGCGATCGGCGTCTGTCCCGACATGGAGCGCTGCATCGAGCGCTGGGTGACGCCGACGCTTGCCGACGCGATCGACCCGGACCCCGCCCTAGCGCAGCGCTACGACCGGCTGTTTCCGGCCTATGTCGCGTCGCGCGAGGCTTCCGGGCCGGTGTGGCACGCCATGAGGGACGCGCGCGATGCGGATGCGCGCGATGCCTCGGGGTGGGCCACACCGCGCGGCCGGGATGCGGGTCCGTCCACCCCGGACCGACGGAGACTCGAACCGAACGAGAAAGAAAGCGCGCTATGACGGATCACGGAACGGTCGACCTCGCGGTGATCGGCGGCGGCGTCAACGGCGCCGGCATCGCCCGCGACGCCTCGGGCCGCGGCCTCAAGGTGCTGCTCTGCGAGAAGGGCGACCTCGCCGAGGGCACCAGTTCGCGCTCCGGCAAGCTCGTGCACGGAGGATTGCGCTACCTCGAATATTACGAGTTCCGGTTGGTGCGCGAGGCCTTGATCGAGCGCGAGGTGCTGCTGCGTTCGGCGCCCCACATCATCTGGCCCATGCGTTTCGTGCTGCCCCATTCTCCCGAGCAGCGCCCCGCCTGGATGGTTCGGACCGGCCTGTTCCTCTACGACCACCTGGGCGGCCGCAAGATGCTGCCGGGCTCGCGCAAGCTCGACCTGCGCCGCGCGCCCGAGGGCCGTGCCATCAAGAAGGACTACACCACCGCCTTCGAATATTCGGATTGCTGGGTCGACGACGCGCGGCTCGTGGTGCTGAACGCCCTCGACGCTCACCAGCGCGGCGCCACCGTGCTGACCCGCACGGCCGCCACGGCCGCCCGGCGCGGTGACGACGGGCTCTGGGCCGTCACGATGAAGGGGGCCGACGGCGCGACCAGCACCGTCAGGGCGCGCGCGCTGGTCAACTCGGCCGGCCCCTGGGTCGAGGATGTGGTCGGCCGCGTCGCCGGCCGCAACAGTTCGTACCGGGTGCGGCTCGTCAAGGGCAGCCACATCGTCGTGCCGAAGTTCTGGGACGGCCCGCAAGCCTACCTGTTCCAGAACGACGACAAGCGGGTGATTTTCGTCAATCCTTATGAGGGCAACCTGTGCCTCATCGGCACGACCGACATCCCCTACACGGGCAGACCCGAAGAGGCGACGATCGACCAGGCCGAGATCGATTACCTGCTCAAGGTGGTCAACCGCTATGCCGCGGAACCACTCCACGAGAGCGATATCGTCTCTTCCTTCTCGGGCGTGCGCCCGCTCTACGACAAGGATGCCGAAGCCGACGCTTCCGCGGTGACGCGCGACTACGTCTTCGAAGTCGACGATCCCGCGGGCCACCCGCCGCTGCTCAGCGTCTTCGGCGGCAAGATCACGACCTTCCGCAAGCTGGCCGAACACGCGCTCGACAAGCTCGCCAAGACCTTTCCGGCCATGGGCAAGGCCTGGACCGCCGATGCCACCCTGCCGGGCGGCGACCTGCCCAATGCGGATTTCGGCGCGTTCCTGTCGGCGCTGCGCGCCGAGTATCCCTGGCTGCCGGCCGACCTCGCCGAGCACTATGCCCACCTCTACGGCACGAGGGCCAGGCAGCTGCTCGGCGGTGCGAAGAGCCTCGACGCCCTGGGGCACCCCCATGGCCGCCTGCTCTACGAGCGGGAGGTCGACTTCCTGCGCGAGACCGAATGGGCCGTGACGCCGGCCGACGTGCTGACCCGCCGCACCAAGCATGGGCTCCACATGAGCGCCGACGAGAAGCGCGATTTCGAGCGCTGGATGGAGGCCGCCTGACCCCACGCGGAGCGGCCTTCCGGGCCGCTCTCGCCGCGGAAGACGGGCTGAAGCCCGCGCTCCGATTCATCGCCGAACGCCCGCCCGCCACCGTGTCCGAGGTCGACCTCATGAGCTCTCCATCCAGCATCGCAGCCCCGAGGCGCAGCAAGACGAGCCTGCGCCTGGTCGTGGCATCGGCGGCAGCCGTGGCGCTGCTCGTCGCCATGGCGCTCGACACGAAGGTGGTCAGGATCGGCGGTGCCGCCGACGTGCAGCTCGGAGGCTTCTCCCCGGCCGCCTATGGCCCGTCGGAGTTCCCGAAAGTGCAGAACGCCATCGCGGGTCACGCCGTCGCGGCTCCCGTCCTGGCGGCCGCCATCGCCAAGGACCCGGCAGCGGCCGCGAAGGCATACGGCGTCGATTCGGGTGTCGGCCCGGAGATGCCCGTCTCCTTCACGGGCGTCGCGGGCAAGGAGGATTCCGGGGTCTACGACGTCAAGGTCGACGGTGTCCCCGACACGGTGACGATCCGGGTGCAGACCGGACCCGCCATCATGGGGACCGACCTGCGCGACGGCACGGGCACGATCAGCTTCGGGCAGTTCACCAACCAGATCGAATACCAGAATGCGGGCTCCGCCCTGAACAAGGAGATGAAAAAAGAGGTCCTGTCGAAGCTCGACCTCGCCAACCTCACAGGCAAGACGCTGTCGGTCGTGGGGATCTTCCAGCTGACCGACCCGACGAACTGGCTCGTTACCCCCGTGAAGGTGGACGTCCGGTGATCGCGGCCCCTGCCATCCCTGTGGCTTCGGCCGAAGCAGCGGCCGGCGACGCCGTTCTCTCGGCCCGCGACATCGCCAAATCCTACGGCAGCATCCAGGCCCTCAAGGGCGTGAACTTCGACGTCCATCGCGGCAAGGTCACCACGCTGTTCGGAGAGAACGGCGCAGGCAAGTCGACCCTGATGAAGATCCTATCCGGCGTGGTCGCGCCGACCTCCGGAAGCATCGAGCTTGACGGCGGTCGTGTGACTTTCTCTTCCGCTGCGGACGCGCGGGAGCGCGGGATATCGATCATCCACCAGGAGCTGAGCTTGGCGCCCAACCTCAGCGTACGCGACAACATCTTCATAGGGCGGGAGCTGCGGACCGCGACCGGCATCGATTTTGCCGAGGAGGCACGGCAGGTCCGAGCCCTCATGGCCGATCTCGAGGAAGAGATCGACCCGATGACCCTGGTGGAAGATCTGCGTCTCGGCCAGCAACAGATCGTGGAGATCGCGCGCGCGCTCTCGGTCGACTCGCGCATCCTGATCATGGACGAGCCGACCTCCGCGCTCAGCGCCACCGAAGTGGAGGTGCTGTTCAGGGTGATCCGAGACCTCACCGGCCGCGGCGTGTCGATCGTCTATATTTCTCACCACCTGGAAGAGGCGCTCGAGATCACCGATTACGCCGTGGTGCTGCGCGATGGAGCGATGACGGCGACCGCCGAGGCGAAGGACATCGACCTCGAGTGGATCGTGCACCACATGGTGGGGGACAATTTCGACCTCGGCTCCCCACCCGCCGGCTATGCCTTCGGCGGGGTTGCCCTGTCGGTCGACGATCTGAGCGTGGCCGATGCTTCGGGTTCGGACGATGCGGTCGTCGATCACTTGTCGCTGGAGGTCCGGACCGGGGAGATCGTCTGCATCTACGGGCTGATGGGCGCCGGCCGGACGGAGTTGCTGGAGTGCATCGCCGGCCGTGTGCCGATGACGGGCGGACAGGTCTTCCTGGAAGGCCAGGAGATCTCGCGGCTCGGCATCGCCGAGCGGATCGCCAGGGGCCTCGCGCTGGTGCCCGAGGATCGCCAGCGCGACGGGCTCGTGCAGACGATGTCGGTCGGTGAGAACCTCTCCTTGGCCAGCATCGGCGCCTTCGCCAAGCGGATGGTGTTGTCGCGTCCCCGGGAACGGTCGGTGATCGACGAGTCCATCCGAAGTGTGCAGATCAAGACCGCGGGCGCAGGTGCCCCGATCGGGTCCCTGTCCGGAGGCAACCAGCAGAAGGTCGTCATCGGCAAGGTGCTGACCACCGATCCCAAGGTGATCCTGCTGGATGAGCCCAGCCGCGGCATCGACGTCGGCGCCAAGGCGGAAGTGTTCCGGCTGCTCGCCGAGCGGGCCGCGCGGGGGCTCGCCGTCGTGTTCTCGACCTCGGAAGTCGCCGAGTGCCTGGGCATCGCGCACCGGATCATCGTGATGCATCGGGGCCGGATATCGGCTGAGTTCGGATCCGATGCCACCAAAGAGCAGATCATGGCCGCCTCGGGCGAAGCCGTGGTCGTGTGATCATCGAGACCAGCGGAGCCCGACCATGACCGACGCCGCACCCTACTCCAAGCGCTCTCGCCCGGGCCTGTCCACCGATGGCGTCGACCTCGGCAGGCTGCTGCTGGAAGGCCGTGCCTATTTCGCGCTGATCGCCATCATCGTCGTCTTCTCGACCCTGTCGCCCTATTACCTGTCGCTGAACAATTTCCTCACCATGGCGTCGCACGTCGCCCTGTTCGGGATCCTCGCGGTCGGGATGCTCCTGGTCATCCTCAACGGCGGCATCGATCTGTCGGTGGGATCCACGCTGGGCCTCTCCGGCGTCATCGCGGGTTTCCTGATGCAGGGCGTGACGCTGAACGCGCTCGGCATCGTGCTGTTTCCGCCGGTCTGGGCCGTGGCGGTGCTGGCCTGTGGGTTGGGCGCTTTCATCGGATTGATCAACGGTGTGCTGATCGCGCGGTTCAGGGTGCCGGCCTTCGTGGCCACCTTGGGCGTGATGTATATGGTGCGCGGCGTCGCCCTGCTGATGACCAACGGCCTGACCTACAACAACCTTGGCGGCAGGCCCGAACTCGGCAATACCGGGTTCGACTGGCTCGGCTTCAACCGACTGCTCGGTGTGCCGATCGGCGTGGTGGTCATGGCGGTCATCGCCGTCATGGGCAGCCTGGTGCTGACCCGCACGCCATTCGGCCGGTGGCTCTATGCTTCCGGCGGCAACGAGCGCGCGGCGGAACTGTCGGGCGTGCCAGTCAAGACCGTGCAGGTGTCGGTCTACATGCTGTCCGGTCTCTGTGCGGCGATCGCGGGCCTCATCCTGTCCTCGCAACTGACCTCGGCGGGACCGACGGCCGGCACCACCTACGAACTGACCGCCATCGCGGCCGTGGTCATCGGCGGCGCGGCGCTGACCGGCGGCCGCGGCAACATCCGCGGCACCCTGCTCGGGGCCTTCGTCATCGGCTTCCTGTCCGACGGGCTGGTGATCATCGGCATCTCGTCCTATTGGCAGACGGTGTTCACCGGCGCCGTCATCGTGCTCGCGGTGCTGCTCAACGCCATCCAGTACCGCCGCCGCGTCAAGCTCCCGAGCTCGACCAGCGGCCCATCGACTTCTCCGAAGCAGGGAGTCAAAGCCCAAACGGCTGCTCCCGCTCACGGGAAGACTGCCGGCTGAGGGCTCCCCAGGGCAACGCACGTATCTCGTTGTCGTGGGGACCTGACCGGCACCATCGCTCCACAAGAGGAAACCAACCATGTCCAAGAAGACAGCAGTTCTGATGCTCACCGCCATTGCCCTGACGACTCCGGTCCTGGCGGGATCCGCGGCATCGGCCGCCGACGGCAAGGGCGGGCTCGTGTCGATCATCGTCAACGACCCGTCGAACCCCTACTGGCTCACCGAAGGCAACGTGGCGGCCGCCGAGGCGAAGAAGCTCGGCTACGACGCGACCGTCGGCGCATCGAAGGGCGACACCAACACCGAGAGCAACCTGATCGACACCGCCATCACCAACAAGGCGGTGGCGATCATCCTCGATCCCGCCAATGCCAGCGGGTCCATCGGGGCGGTCAAGAAGGCCATTGCGGCCAACATCCCGGTCCTGCTCGTCAACGCCGAGATCAATCAGGAGGGCTTGGCCAAGGCGCAGCTCGTGTCCAACAACGCACAAGGCGCCGCTCTCGGGGCGCAGCAGTGGGTGAAGGATGTCGGGCAGAAGGGCAATTACGTGGAACTGCTGGGCGCCCCGTCCGACAACAACGCCGCCACGCGATCCAACGGCTACGATACCGTGCTCAGCCAGTATGAGGCGCTCCACAAGACCGGTTCCCAGGTCGCCAACTGGGACCGCACGCAGGGCCACGACAAGATGCAGAGCCTGCTGCAAGCCCATCCCGACGTCATCGGCGTGATCAGTGGCAATGACGAGATGGCGCTCGGCGCCATCGCGGCGCTGAAGGAGGCAGGCAAGCTGTCGAGCATCAAGGTGGGGGGCTTCGATGGTTCCCCGGACGCCGTCGCGGCCATCAAGGCGGGCGAGTTGCAATATACCGTGCTTCAGCCCGTGGCCACCTTCGCGGCCAAGGCCGTGCAGGAGGCGGACTCGTTCCTGAAGACCGGCAAGACGGGCGCGTCGGGCGAGAAGCAGCTCTTCGACTGCGTCCTCATCACCAAGGCCAACATGGGCCGCATGACGGCTCCGTTCACGCTCGGGAAGTGAGGGCACGGGCGTCGTCGAGCCCTTCTCCCGCTCTGTGGACGGCTGTCCGGGCAAACGGAAACGCTTGAAATGGCCGGCCCCGTGCCGGCCATCCAAGCCGTGCGGAGCGGGCGCGTGATGCGGAAAGGCGTGGGCCTCTGTTGGCCACCCAGCAGCGGCCCGGCGTCGATGGCCGGCACGAAGCCGGGCGGAGTTGCAGGCAGAGGGATGAACGCGAGGACACCGAATTCACGTGAAAAGAGGCTCTTGCGCCCGATCCGATTTTCCCGGAACAGCCGTGCGCTCCGGGGAAGAAGGGGAAAGCGGCCCAGCCTATGAGGTTCATCGATGCTGCTCGGGCTTGATTGCGGGTCCACGGCCATCAAGGCCGTCCTGTTCGGCACCGACGGGACCACGCTCGCGACCGGCAGCCGGCGGACCGCGCCGACCCAACCGTCGCCCGGCTTCGTGGAGCAGGACATGGACCGGCTCTGGCACGCGGCCTGCGCGGCAATCCGGGACGCGCTCGAACGGGTGACGGCCGGCAGCGAAACCGTGGACGCCATCGGGGTCACGGCCCATGGCGACGGGCTCTATCTCTGCGATGCGGCCGGGTTACCGCTCGGCCCCGGCATTCAGTCGGTCGACAGCAGGGCCCATGCCGTCACGGCCGAATGGGCCTCCCTCGGCGTCCTCGACGCGGTCGAGGCCATCACCGGGCAGCGCCCCTACCCCTATGCGGCGACGACGCTGCTGGCCTGGATCAAGCGACACCAGCCGAACCGCTTCGCGGCGATCGGCCATGTCCTGTTCTGCAAGGATTGGCTGCGCTATCGGCTGACCGGCGTCCTGGCCACCGACCCGACCGATGCGAGCACCGCCTTCACGGAGGCGCCGACGCAGCACCGCTCGGAGGTGCTGCTCTCGATGCTCGGGCTCGAATCCCTGGCATCGGCGCTGCCGACGATCCTGCCGAGCAGCGGCATCCTCGGCACCGTGTCGGCAGAAGCGGCCGAGGCGACCGGCCTTGAGCAGGGCACGCCCGTGTCGGGCGGCATGCACGACGTCACGGCCAGCGCGGTCGGGCTCGGCAACCTCGAACCGGGCGCCCTGTCGGTCACGGCCGGCACCTTCAGCATCAACGAGACCCTGTCGAACCACCTGGCGGTCGACCGCCGCTGGACCGCTCGGGCGGGACTTCGGCCGGGGCAATGGATGAACATGTCCATTTCGCCGGCATCGTCGAACAACGTGGACTGGTTCCTGCGGCAGGCCTATGGCGCCGAGTGGAACGCCGCGGCCAGCGGCGGGCCATCGCTCTGGGAGATCGTCGAAACCGACCTCGCCACCCAAGCGGCCGAGGATGCGCCGCTGTTCCATCCGTTCCTTTACGGATCGCCCTACGACACGCCGGCGAGCGCCGCCTTCTTCGGGCTGCGGTCGTGGCATGGCCGGGCCGACATGCTGCGCGCCGTGATCGAGGGCGCGGTGTTCAATCATCGATTCCACGCGGACGCGCTACGCTCCGCATTTCCGATCGGCCGGGCCGGCATCACTGGCGGCGGCACGTGGCGACCTCGCCCGGCGCAACTCTTCGCCGACGCGCTGGGCCTCCCGGTCGACGTGCCCGAAGCTTCCGAGGTCGGGGCCTTGGGCGTCGCATTGGTGGCGGGAGTCGGTGTCGGGGCCTATACCTCGCTCGAGGACGCGGTCGGGCAGGCCTGCCGGGTGGCGGCCCGCTACGAACCGGACCCGGCGCGCCACGCCGCTCTGAGCGCCCGCTTCGCCCGATATGTCGCCTTGGCCGAGGCCGTCCGGCCCTTCTGGTCGGCAGGCGGGCCGGTTCGACCCACCTCCCACCTTCGGAGCCCGACAGCATGAAGGCCGCCGGCTTCGACCCGGCCCGCGACGCCACGCTGCGGCGCCTGAAGACCGTCTCGGAAATCTCGGTCCTGATCGTCGGCGGCGGCATCAACGGCGCCGGCACGTTCCGCGATCTCGCCCTGCAGGGTGTCGACTGCCTGATCGTCGACAAGGCCGACTGGTGCGCCGGCACCAGCGCGGCGCCCTCGCGGCTGATCCATGGCGGGCTCAAATACCTGGAGACCGGCGAGTTCCGGCTCGTGGCGGAGTCGACCCGGGAACGCAACCTGCTGCTGCGCAACGCGCCTCACCTGGTCAGGGCGCTGCCGACCGTGGTGCCGATCCACGCCTATTTCAGCGGCATCGTGCCCGCGACGAAACGCTTCCTCGGCTTCAAGGCGAAGCTCGCCCAGCGCGGACTGCTGATCGTCGAACTCGGGCTCGCGCTCTACGACTGGCTCGGACGCAGGCACAGGATCATGCCGCGCCACGGCATCGCACTGCGGGCCGCGACCCGGCGCCGCTTCCCGGCAATGGCGCCCTCGGTCGTAGCGACATCGACCTATTACGATGCGCGAGTCACGCAGGCCGAACGCCTGGTCCTCGAACTCGTCATGGACGGGGAAGCCGCGAACCCGGATGCCCGCGCGCTGAACTACATGGCTGTCACCGGCACGTCGGGCGGGGGCGTGACGCTGGTCGACCAGGTCACGGGCGATACCGTCACGGTGAAGCCGCGCATCGTCATCAATGCGGCAGGTCCCTGGATCGACCGGGTCAACCAGGTCTTCGGCCTCGACCGCACCTATATCGGCGGCACCAAGGGAGGGCACATCGTCGTCGACAACCCCGACCTCGTGCGGCAACTCGACGGCCACATGATCTATTTCGGCTCGTCCGACGGGCGGATCTGTCTCGTCTACCCGTTCTTCGGGAAAGCCCTGATCGGCTCGACCGACATCAAGGCCGACGTCCCCGACGACGTCGTCTGCGACGACGCCGAAGCCGACTACATGCTCGACATGGTGCGCGAAGTGTTCCCCGGCCTGCCGTTGACGCGCGATCAGATCGTCTACCGCTACGCCGGCATCCGGCCGCTGCCGGCAGCCCAGGTCGAGGACCCCGGCGAGATCAGCCGCGATCACTCGGTCGGCCGCGACACGCTGCCCGGCACTGCTGCGCTGCACGGCAGCGCCGTTCCCGTGCTGTCGCTGATAGGCGGCAAGTGGACCACCTTTCGCGCCCTTGCAACCGAGGTGACCGACATGGCACTGGCGGCAGTGGATCGGCCGCGCCGAAGCGACACCACTTTCGTCCCGATCGGCGGCGGCCGCGGCTTTCCCACGTCGGACGAGGCGCGCCGTGCCTGGATCGCACGCGTGGCGGCCACGAACGCGGTCAGCCCGGCGCGCGCCGGGGCCTGCCTCGATCGCTACGGCACGCAAGCCGAGGCCATCCTGCAAGCCCGCGAAGGGGGCACCGACGACGCTCTCGACTGCCTGCCGGACTACGGCGCCGGTGAGCTTCGCGCCGTGATCCGGCGTGAGCAGGTCGTCAATCTCACGGACCTCGTCTTCCGTCGCCTGCCGATCGCGGTCTCGGGCCGACTGACCCGCGAGGCCGTGACGGAAATCGCCGCTCTCGCGGCTGAGGCCTTATACTGGAGCGATGACGAACGTGAGCGACAGATCGCGAATCTCTGCCGCATCGCGCTGGAACGCCATGGAATCGACGTGCACGGCGGAGTGAACGCGCTCCGGACGGCTTGAGAGGCCCTTGTCCGACGGGTGAGCGATCGGTCCCGTCCGGTTCATCAAGTATTTCGGTCCTTGTCGCCGAGCATCGACAAACCGCGCGGCATTTGCGAGATCCCTCGACCGGTCGTCCGTTGCACGCCCGCCCCGGGGAGCCGTCCGCCATGTCAGAACCGCAGCCGGCACCCCCCCGCGCTGCCGTCCGTTGCCGCCCCATCGAGGACCGCGACCTCGACGCGGTGGTGGCTCTGCTCGCCAGGGGTTTTGCGGACCGGACGGAGGATTACTGGCGGCGCGGGCTCGCCCGCCATGCCACCCGTCCCCTGCCCGAGGGCTGCCCGACCTACGGCACCATGCTCGAAAGCCAGGGACACCCGGTCGGGGTGCTGCTGACGCTGTTCGACGCCCATCCGCGTGACGGCGGGGCGGCGCTGCGCTGCAACCTGTCGAGCTGGTACGTGGAACCGGAGTTCCTGGCCCAGGCCGCGATGCTCGACGCGAGCGCGCAGCGGCGGCGCGACGCGACCTATCTCAACGTGAGCCCGGCGCCCCACACGGTGGCGCTGCAGGAAGCGAGGGGCTTCACGCGCTACTGCCGCGGGCAGATGTTCATCGTGCCGGCCCTGAGCCCGGGGCGGCGCGGCCTGCGCGCGCGTGTCGTGTCGTCCGAGGATCCGCTCGACGATCTGCCGCCGGCGGAGCGGCGCCTGGTGCGGGATCACCTGTCCTATGGCTGCATCGGCGTCGTCGCGACGGAAGCGGGGCTGAGCCAGCCGCTGGTCTTCCTCAAGCGCCGCATCGGCTGGTCGCGACGCGACATCGGCAGCGGGCCGGTGCCCTGCCTGCAACTCGTCTTCTGCCGCGATGTCGCGGCCCTGCCGAGACTGGCCGGCCCGGTGGGGCGACGTCTGCTGGTCCACTGCGGCATACCCTGGATGGTGGTCGACGCCGCGGGGCCGATGCCCGGGCTCGTCGGGCGTTATTTCGAGGGGCGGGCACCGAAATACTGCCGCGGCCCCGCACCTGCGCGGCTCGGTGACCTCGCCTATACGGAACTCGTCATCTTCGGTCCCTGATCACAAGCCGTCGAGCAGCGGCGCCAGCGCCGTCCGATAGGCTTCCGCGGAGCGGTCCGGGGTGAAGTCCGAAAGGGCCGCGAATCCTGCGGCTCGCAGCGTCGCCTGCCGGCTGGGGTCGTCGAGGAGAGCCAGCGTCGCCTCGATCCACCGGCCGGGGTCGAGGTCGAGCACGAGCCCGCAGCAGCGGGGCCCGACGAGCTCTCGCGCAGCGCCCGAGTGGGGCGAGGCCATCACCACGGTGCCGCATTGCAGCGCCTCCTGCACCACGATGCCCCAGACGTCACCCCGGCTCGGAAAGTGGAACAGGCGGGAGGACCCATAGGCTTCGGCGAGGGCGGCCTGCTGCAGGAACCCGTCGAACCGCGCCGGAATCCCGGCCGCCGCGAAGCGCCGCTCCATGTCGGCCCGCGAGGGTCCGTCGCCCACGACCCGCACCCGCAACCGCGTGCCGCGCGCGAGGCAGCCGAGGACGACATCGGTGAAGACATCCGCGCCTTTCCGTTGGCCGAGGCGGCCGCAGAACAGGACGTCGTAGGGCCGTTCCGCATCCGCGGCCGGGGCTGGGCAGGACCAGGCCGGAAACAATGGCGCGATCGCGAAGCGCCCGGGGGAGAGGCCGTAAGAGGCGAGAAGCCGACCGCTGCCGTGGCTCGGGCCGAGCCCGAAGCTGGCGCCGCCCACCACGGCCCGCCGGAGCAGGCGATGCGCCGGCGAGCGCGTCCCGGGATCGGTCTCCGGCACGCCGTCAGTCCTGACGCCGTAGCCCAGCCCCGTCGCCCGGGCCACGGCGGCAGCGATCGCCATGGTGGGTGAGAAATCGTTGAGCACCAGGGCGCCGGGTCGCAACGCCGCAATCCGCGAGGCGACGCTCGGGTTGACGTAAAGATTGCTGATCGAGCTGCGGTGCCACCGGAAGCCGGGCAGCACCTCGAAGCCGTAGCCCTTGGCCAGGTCCAGATCCCACTGCCGCGCGGTCTCGCGGGCGCTGCAGGCGAGCACGTGCAGCGGAGCGCCGAGCAGGCCCGCGAGGCGCTCGTAGAGCACCTGCGTATAGGGGGCCAGCGCACCCGTCACGATCACGACGGGCCGGCGCCCTGCATCAGCCTTCGCCATGGAGTCCCCGACGGAACGACGGCCTCGCGCTCATCGGCGACCGCAACGCGTGTTCGGCAGCCCTCATGGTGTTGGCCGCCCATAGGCCCACCCGCCCATCAGCGCCTCGATCTCGTGGAGGGGCCAATGCGGCTCCAGCACGTGCCGCGGCATGGCGAGGAGATCGGAACGATCGGTGGCGCTGCCGCGTCGCGTCGTGAAGAAGGTCTCGAACCCGCACGCCCGCGCCAGGGCCGGATCACGGTCGGGGACGTAGTCGGCGCCGGCAACGCCCCAGGGGCAGGCGAAATGCCGGATCGGCTCCCCCGCCATGCGGCCGAGCGTGTCGCGCGACCGCTCGAACTCGGCGCGCACCGCGGCGGCGTCGAGGCCGGACAGGCGCGGATGCGTCGCGGAATGCGACCCGAGGCTCATGCCGGCCGCCACCCAGGCCGCGACGTCGTCGCGCGTCATGTACCCGTCGGCCCGCCCCGTGGACGGGGGCGGGCCGACGACCCAGTCGCTGACCAGGAACTGGATCGCCGGCACGCTGCGGGCGCACAGCACCGGCAAAGCCACATCGATGTTGTCGGCCTGGCCGTCGTCGAAGCTCAGCAGAAATGCCCGGTGCCGCCCCGTCCAGCCGCCCCGGACCAGAGCCGTCGCCTCCTCGGGCGCCACGAAACGGCCGAACTGCCGGAAAAAGCCGAGCTGACGGTCGAAAGCCTCCTGGGACGACGCGGGGACGCGGTGGTAAAGGAGAGTGTAGAGGCCCGGCTCGGCCCGGTGCAGGGACTTCACCAAGGCAGCGACGCGCAGCGCGCCGGCCCGGAGCGTCTTGTGATCGCGAAAGAGCCTTTTCAAATGCTGGGCCATGCTGCTGGATCGCAATCTCGGCCCTTCCGGTCAACGATGGATCCCGGTGCGCGCATCGCAGACCCGTCCGCATCTCTCATTAAGCTTAAGCCGAGGGGGCATGCGCCCGATCGATCCGCGAAGCGTATGGTCTTGACCAATGCGGCGGCGGTCCAGCGATCGGAGGGAGTCGACCGCGCACCGGGATCCGAGGCGCGGGATGGCCGATGCTGCGCTCGGAGCGAGCTGAGATCGAACAGGACCGTCGTCCGCGGCGCACCGAAGGACGTCAAGTGATCGTCGAGTCCGGAAGCGATCCGAGCGGTGGCGCTGCTGTATCTCCCGAGGAGCGGAATCGTGCTGGCTCGATGGCGGCCCGCGTCGCCGCTCTGCGGTCGAGATTGCCGCGCGAGTCCGGGGCCGCGCTCGTCGCCATGGTCGACCAGGGCGTCGTCAGCGGTTTCAGTTTCCTGACCGGCATCGCGGTGGCGCGGGTCGTCGACATCGAGGCTTTCGGGCGCTTCGCCCTCGTCATGATCGTCGTGAGCCTGTCCCAGAACGTCCACAACGCGCTGATCACGGCCCCCATGATGACGATCGTGGGCAGGCGGCGGGGCGGCTCGCGGGCCTATTTCGCGTCGCTGCTGGCCTGGGCCATGATCCTGTCGGCGGCCGGCGGCGCGGCCGTGGGGCTGTTCCTCGCCGGGCTGTTCACCATAAGGGGCGAGCAACTGTCGATCTGGTTCCTGGCGGCCGCTGCGGCGCTCACGGCCGCCCAGAACCTGCAGTTCACCTTGCGCCGCCTGCTCTTCGCCCGGTCCACGGGGGTCCGAGCGCTCGGCATGGACATGGCGCGCGCCGCCGTCTTCGCCGGCGTAGCGCTGACCTGGAGGTTCGCCACCGGCGCCATGGCGGTCGAGACGCTGCTGTGGATCCTCGCCGCCACGGCGCTGGCCACGAGCCTGCCGATGCTCAAGCAACATCTGCTCGCGACGGATCGCGGCTATCATCTCGGCACGGTGACGCGGCGACACGCCCCGCTCGCGCGCTGGCTGCTTCCCGTCGTGATCGTCACGTTCGGGCAGGAACAGGTCGTCTGGATCATCGCCGGCACCATGTTGGGCGACAAGGCGATGGGCGGTCTCCGGGCGTCCCAATATCTCATCGGACTCGTGCTTCTCCTGCTGTCCGCGACCGAGAACGTCATTCCGGTCGGGGCCGGGCGGGCCTTCACCCAAGGGGGCACGCGGGGCCTGCACCGCTATCTCGGCTCGGCCGGCCTGATCCTCGGCGCGCCGGTGCTGGCCGTGCTGGCCGTGATCGCACTGGAGGCACCGACCCTTCTGAAGCTGGTGTTCGGTGCCGCCTTCGTGCCCTACGCGACCTGTCTGCGCCTGCTGGCTGCCGCCGTGGTGTTCATTCTGATCCGCGACCTCGCGGCCCACAGGTTTCGGGCGATGCAGCGGACCGGCACCATCTTCCGCGCCTTCGCGCTCAGCCTCGTGGTTTCGGTGTCGCTCATGGTCCCGCTGCTGAGCGCGATGGGTCTCGTCGGTGCGGCCCTGGTGGTGCTGATCGGCCACGCCACGTCCATGATCTACCTGCTTCTGGCCGCAACGGATTGGGGCGGCCGGCTGCGGCGACTCTGGGTCCATGCTGCGGACGCGGGGGCGTCCGGGCGGTCGCCCAGGCCGGGACAGACGTGAAAGCGAGGCCCGATCCCGCCGCGGCAGCGGCCCCGATCTCGGGGCTGCGGACGCTCGGTGCCGCCATGCTGGTTCTCGGGGTATTGGCGCGCGCCGCCGTTCCGCTGGTCGTCGGGGCGGCCGAGCCGGTCGTCATCGGGGTCGCGGCCGGCCCTGGAGCGGCCGAGCGGCTCGACCGCGCCCTCGACAGCGTCGCGGCTCTGCGGGCCGAGCGGCCGCGGGGAACCATCACGATCGCGCTCGGCCCGGGCATCTACCGCCTGACGCATCCGCTGCGGATCGGCCCGGAGCACGCCGGCCGGGACGATGCGCCGCTCATCATCCGCGGTGCACCCGGCAGCGCTTCGCGGCTCTCCGGCAGCGTGGCGCTGGCGCCGCGGCCGGGACCGCTCGATCCGGCCCTGGCGGCACGCCTGCCGGCCGAGGCCCGCGATCACGTACTGGCCTATCGGCTGCCCGCGGCCGCACTGACGCGGGCCCGCATCATGGCGCCACACCTGCTGAAAGCTCCCTCCGAGCCGCTCTCGCTCGCGGTGTTCGACACCACGGGGGCGCTGGAGCCGGCCCGCTGGCCGAAGAGCGGGTGGGCCGAGGTTCCGGCCGCCACGGGCGAGCCGGCCGGAAGCGCCCGATCCGATCCCTCCTTGACGCTCGACAGCGACCGCATCCGCCGCTGGCGTGGGGAGCCGGACCTCTGGGCCGAGGGCTATTGGCGGTGGGGTTGGCTGTTCGAATCCATCCCCGTGGCGGCGCTCGACGCCGGGACCGGGCGGATCACCCTCGCCGACCTGCCCTACGAAGGCATCAGGGCAGGCGCGCGGTTCCGCATCGTCCATGCCCTGAGCGAGCTCGACGGGCCCGGCCAATGGTGGCGCGACGAGGCCGACGGCCTGCTGCTGGCCTGGCCCCGCACGGCCGACCCGACGCTCGAAGTCGCGGTGACCGACACGCTGATCGAGGTCGAGGGCGCGAGCCACGTCCGCATCGAGGGGCTCGCCCTCGCGGAAAGCCGGGGCGACCTCGTGGCGGTGCGCGGCGGCAGCGACGTGACGATCAGCGGGAGCCATCTGGCCTGGGCGGGCCGGAGCGGTGCCGTCTTCGAGGACACGCGGTCGAGCGGTGTCGAGGATAGCGAGGTCGCCGACACGGGGGGAGTCGCCGTGGTGCTGGACGGCGGCCGACGCGATGCGCTCGTCCCGGGCGGGCTGTTCCTGCGCCGCAGCAGCATCACGCGTTGGGCCCGCATGCGGCGCACCCAGAGCCCGGCGGTCGCGGTCGAGGGCGTCGGTGCCGAGGTTTCAGGCAACCTCATCCACGATGCCGGCGATGCCGCCGTGCATCTCCACGGCAACGACCATCGCGTGCTGCACAACGAGATCGCGCATGTGCTGGCGGGCGCCACGGATGCCGGCGCCATCTACGCGGGTCGCGACTGGACGGCACGCGGCACGGTGATCGCCGGAAACTTCATCCACGACGTGCAGGCGGACCCGGGTGCCGAAGTCAAGGGCGTCTACCTCGACGACGAGTCGAGCGGCTTCACGGTGCGCGACAACCTGTTCTTGCGCGTCGATCAGGCCGTGTTCATCGGCGGCGGCCGTGACAACACGGTCGAGAACAACGTCTTCGTGGCCTGCGTCCCGGCCATCCACGTCGACTCGCGCGGGCAGACCTGGGCCGCCAACGCGATCCGGGACCCGCACTCGGAGCTGAGGGCCGCCTTCGCGGCCATGCCGGTCGCTACGGCCCTCTGGCGGCGGCGCTATCCGGGTCTCGCCGGCATCCTGTCGGACCGGCCCGAGGTCGCCAAGGACAACCGGCTCGTCGACAACCTCTTCGTCCTCTCCCGGCCTTTCGCGATCGACGACGGCGGCCGCGCCGCAGAGCAGATCATCCACGGCAACCGAGGTCCGGCGGATGTCCGTCTGCGCTCCGGCGAGGACATCGCGGCCTTGGCGGCCCGAGCCGGCGACCCGGGCGACTTCGCCGGGCTGGTCGACGCGGCCGGCACCACCCTGTTCCACCTCGATCCGGGCGCGATGCGGCGTTGAAGGGTCCGGAAGGACGAGGGGTCCGACACCTCATTCGGCCGGTCCGCCGTGCGGGCCGAACTCCGCCAGCACGATCGCGATGAAGCGAGGGATGACGAAGCCGTAGCGGCCGGCGAGGCGCTTCGGTTCCCGGGCCAGGCGATAGGCCCATTCGAGACCGACGATCTGCAGGGCACGCGGCGAGCGCGGGATGCGGCCGCTGTTGACGTCGAAGGCCGCCCCGACCCCCATGGCGACCGTTCCGGGCAGGAACGGAGCATGTTCTGCCATGAACAGCTCCTGCTTCGGTGTGCCGAGACCGACCCAGACGATCTGGGCTTTCGATACCCTGATCCGGTCGCGCATGGCCGAGGTCTCCGCAGCGTCGAGCGCGCGGTAGGGCGGCGTCTCCGAACCGACCACGACCAACCCCGGCACGCGGGCCGTCATGGCGGCGGCCAGATGCTCGGCCACGCCGGGGCCACCGCCCAAGAAGTAATGCCTCCAGCCCTTGCCGACGCCCGCCCGGCACAGCGCCTCGACGGCCTCGATGCCGGGAACCTGTCGGATCTCGGCACAGCCCTTCAAACGGCCCACCCAGACGAGGGGGCGCCCGTCCGGGCAGACCAGCAGCGCCTGGTGGTGCGCCTCGCGCAGGCGGGCGTCGTCCTGGGCGCGGACGACGCCGTGGGCGTCGCGGAACACCACGAAGGTCCCCGGAGCCGCCGGCAAGTGGTCGAGATGGCGGTCTACCGCGCCCGCGAGGCCCGACATGGTGATGTCGGACACCGGGATGCTCCCGACAGTGAAGCTGGCGACATCCGGGTCATGAGCCATGGTCAGACGATCTCCAGGGCGCGCGAAGCTGCGGCCTCGGCGTAGATCGACAGGAGCGCCCCGGTGGTGACGCTCTCGGTCCATTGCATTTCGAAGGCGGCACGTGCCCGGACCCCCATCCGGCGCGACTCGGCGTCATTGTCCTCCATCCAGTCGAGCGCGCCCGCGAGTTCCCCGGCGTCGCCGGGCGCGACCAGCAGGCCGGTGTCGCGGTCCGCTACGAGGCTCGCGAGAGCGCCGATCCGGGACGCCACGACCGGCGTACCGACCGCGAAGGCTTCGGCGATCACACTGGGCAGACCCTCGTACCAGAGCGACGGGACCACCAGCACGACGGCCGCCGCCATGGCGGCGCGCACGGCCGCGGCGTCGCGTGATCCGAGCAGGGTGATGCCGGGCGCGCCGGCCAGCCGGGACGCCAGAGGTCCCTCGCCGATCACCGTGACGCCCGAACGGCTGATGCGCGCGGCCGCGGCAAGGACCTTGAGGCCCTTCTCGGCCGTGAGGCGGCCGACGTAGAGGGCGCCCGCGCGCCGACGATCTTCCGGCATCCCCGAATCGGTGAGGCCGTTGGGCCTGACCCGAATGCGATGCTCGGGCAGTCCCGCCGCCACGAAGCGCTCGCGCGCGAACTCCGTCAGGGCGATGAAGCGGTCGACGTCCCGGGTCCAGGTGCCCCGCCGCCGGTGAAGCTCGATGGTGCGGGCGACCGCGAGCGAGCCGATGCGCGAGCCGCGGTAGCAGCCGTGCAGCACCGCCCGATAGGGGGAGCCCGACACGCAGTCCTCGCACGGGACGCCGTCGCGGGTCAGCATGCCGTTGGCGCAGGTCAGGCGGTAATTGTGGAGCGTCTGCACCGTGGCGACGCCGGCCCGGCGGATTGCGCCGTGGACGCCAGGCGAGATCAACGGGAAGCTGTTGTGGACATGGACCACTTCCGGACCGAACGACGCCACGGCGGCCATCACCCGGGCGATCCCGCGGGGCGCATGCGCGGCTTCCATGGCGGTCCGCAGACGGTCGAGCGGCGACCGGATCTCGTCGTTGTGGACGAACAGCGTCTCGACCGCGAGACCGGCCCCGCGCAGGGCCGACACGTCCCACTCGACCGCGACGTCTTCGCCACCACGGCGCTGGTAGCTGTTGTGGACCACGAGGACGCGGGAAACGGGGCGCCGGATGGCCACCATGTTCACCGGTTGCGGCCGCCACCCGAGACGAAATCGGCATAGGCCAGGGCCAAGCCGTCGCGCAGACTGGTGCTGGAGCGCCAGCCGAGCTTCTCCAGGCGCGAGACGTCGAGGAGCTTGCGCGGCGTACCGTCCGGGAGCGACGTATCGAAGATAAGATCGCCCCGGTAGCCGACGGTCTCGGCGACCGCTCGGGCGAAATCGCCGACCGCGATGTCCTGTCCGCTGCCGACGTTGAGAAAGCCCGGACCCGACCAGCGCTTCATCACGAACACGCAGGCGTCGGCGAGATCGTCGACATAGAGGAACTCGCGCCGCGGCGTCCCCGTGCCCCAGATCGTCACGGAGGGCGCGGCAGTCTCGCGCGCCTCATGAAAGCGGCGCAGGAGTGCAGCCGCGACGTGGCCGTGTTCGGCGTGGTAATTGTCGCCGGGGCCGAACAGGTTGGTCGGCATCACCGCGACGAAATCGCGGCCGTACTGGGCCCGGTAGGCGTCGCAGAGCTTGATGCCGGCGATCTTGGCGATCGCGTACCACTCGTTGGTCGGCTCCAACGGTCCGGTCAGCAGCATGTCCTCGGTCATGGGCTGAGCCGCATGTTTCGGATAGATGCAGGAGGATCCGAGGTAGAGAAGTTTCTCGACATCGTTGAGATGGGCGGCATGCACGACATTGGCCGCGATCATCAGGTTGTCGTAGAGGAACTCCGCCGGAAAACGATCGTTGGCCAGGATCCCACCCACCGTACCGGCACACAGGAAGACGGCGTCGGGTCGAGCCTCGGCCATGAAGGCGGCCGTCGCGGCCTGATCGCGCAGGTCGACGTCGGCCCGGGACGCCACGACGACGTCGCAGCCCTCGCGGGCCAGCCGCCGTGCCAGGGCACCTCCGGCCATGCCGCGGTGCCCCGCCAGGAAGACACGCTTGCCGACCAAGCGATAGGCGGCGTCGGATTGTGCGATGGGGCCGATGTGCATGGTCATTCCGCCGCCAAGTTGACGGGTCGGAGCCGCAGGTCGCGGCGACGGGCCTTGGTTTCGGCCTCGAGCCGGGCCTCGACGATGTCGGCCTCGACCATCTCGCGCACGAGGTCGCCGAATTTCGTCCGCGCGGTCCAGCCGAGCTTGTCGCGCGCCTTGCCGGGATCCCCGATCAAGAGGTCGACCTCGGTCGGGCGGAAGAAGCGCGGATCGATCCGGACCAGCACGGCCCCGGTCGCGGCGTCGCGGCCGACCTCCTCGGGGCCGATCCCGCTCCAGGCGATCTGGCGGCCGATCTCGGCAAAGGCCGTTTCGACGAAACACCGGACCGTGCGGGTTTCGCCCGTGGCGATCACGTAATCGTCGGCCGCGTCCTGCTGGAGCATCAGCCACATGGCCTCGACGTAGTCGCGCGCATGTCCCCAGTCCCGCTGCGCGTCGAGATTGCCGAGCCACAGGCAGTCCTCGCCACCGAGCGCCAAGCGGGCCACGGCGCGCGTCACCTTGCGGGTCACGAAGGTTTCGCCGCGCAGCGGGCTCTCGTGGTTGAACAGGATGCCGTTCGACGCGTGCAGTCCATAGGCTTCGCGATAGTTCACGGTGATCCAATAGGCGTAGAGCTTGGCCACGCCGTAGGGCGAGCGCGGGTAGAATGGCGTCGTCTCGGACTGCGGTACAGCCTGCACGGCGCCGTAGAGTTCCGAGGTGGAGGCCTGGTAGAAGCGCGCGCCATCGAGCCGAAGGCGGCGCATCGCCTCCAGAATGCGCAGCGGGCCGATGGCATCGGCATTGGCCGTATATTCGGGCGTCTCGAAGCTCACCGCCACGTGGGACTGCGCTGCGAGATTATAGATCTCGTCAGGCTGCACCTCGTCGAGGATGCGGGCGATAGCGGCCGAGTCGGTCATATCGCCGTAATGCAGCCGCAGCCGCGGGTCGTGCTCGTGCGGATCCTGATAGAGGTGATCGATGCGCCCGGTATTGAAGCTCGACGACCTGCGCTTGATGCCGTGGACCGTGTAGCCCCGCGCGAGCAACAACTCTGCCAGATAGGCCCCATCCTGGCCCGTGATGCCGGTCACGAGGGCGGTTTTTCCGACCATGGACGCTTTCCCCTCGGACACGGACTGGCCGACAACACACGGCGGCCCCTCTGTTGATGGCACAGGTCGAATAGACATGAACGTCGGTGCAAGATCAACGATGAGATTGGAACAGGCTTAAGTCAAAGCTGTTCGGGGCGCATCAGCGGTGGCAGCGCGCGGCACTGACGCCTGTAGTCCGTCACACAAGAAATAGAGTCTGCTTCAGGCATCGAGGGCCGAGGCTTCGGTGAGAACGCAAACCGGGGATCGGTCCCGTGCCAAGGCCGGCAAGGCGCGCTCGATGCCCGCGAACGTGCTCTGCGCGGCGCTGACCGCCAGGAGTACGAGCGACACGCGCGCATCCTTGATCAGGCGATCCGTGAACAGGTCGGCTCCCAGCACGCCCGCGTTGATCACCACGAGGTCGAGGTCCTCCGCGCGTCCCAGGATCGTCTCGGCGGCGGCGCGGGCGTTGAATCGGGCCCCACCCCGGCCCGCGCTCAGGAAGCGCAGGCCCGGGAAGTCGAGCAGACGCGTCTCAGGAACGACGGCACGCCCGTCCTTGATCTTGGTCGGAACCGGTGCGACCGGCAGATGGAATTCCGTCATCATGTCGGTGTCGGGATCGGCGTCGACCAGCAGCGCGCGATCGTGCTCGGCCGCCCCCATGGCGGCCAACTGCAGCGCCAGCAACGATTTGCCGGAGACGCGATCCGCGGCCGTCACCACGAGCACGCGCGTGGGGGCCGTCGCGAGCACGCGCTCGAGTTGATCGTTGAGCCGTGCCACGGCGAGGTCGTAACGCTTGCCGCCGTCCAGGGCGCCCTGGACGGCCGGCTGGCTGAAGCGAAACTCGGCCTGACTTGCCTCCGGCGGCGGCAAGGCCCCGAGCACGCCGAGCCCCAGTCTCTGGGCGAGTCTGCGGCTGGTCCGCACGCGCCCGGCCATGCGCTCGGCCAAGAGCGCGCAGCCGATGCCGAGGCCGAGGCCGGCCGCGAGCGCGGCCGCCAGGATCACCAGGGCGGGAGGACCTTTGCGGTGAGCCGGCGGGGTGGCGGGCGAGATGATCCGGCTCGCCGACGTGCCGACCTGCTGCTGCTCCTGCAATTGGCGCGCGCGGACCAGGAAGGTCTCGTAGACGCTCCGCCTGGCCTCGATCTGCCGCTCCAGTTCCCGCAGCCGCACCATGGCGTCGCCGACCGAGACGGCCTCGCTCTTGTCCTCGTTCATGCTCCGCGACAGTGCCGCGACATTGGCCGTGGTGGCCTTGTGTTCATTGCGCAGGCTGGTGGCGATGCGCCTGATCTCGGCATCGAGCTGTTCACGCGACGCCTTCAACTGCGCCTGTGCGGCGATCATCGACGGATGCCGGCTTCCGAGCGTGCCGGAGATGTCCGCTACAATGCGCTCGGATTGTGCCAGCTGGGCGCGCAACTGCGCGACGGTCACCGACTGCAGCACTTCGGGAAGTGTATTGAGCGATCCGCCGCCCTTCAGCGCGGCCTCGATCTGGTTCAACCGCGCCTGCTGTTCGGCCGCCTTGGCGCGTGCCGCGCCGAGCTGGTCACCGATCTGGCCGAGTTGCTGCTCGCTCACGAGCTGCGTCCGCGTGCCCACGAGGTTGTTGGCGGTCTTGAACGCCTGTGCCCTGTCCTCGGCGTCGCGCACGGCGGCCTGCAGCTCGCCGAGGCGGGCCGTCAGCGCCGCGCCGGCACGGCTCGCGACATCGGCACGGCTCGCCGCCTCGACCGACAGATAGGTCTCGGCAATGGCCTGGGCGAGGCGCGCCGAGAGGTCGCGGCTCTCCGTCGTCACCGACAACGACAGCACGAAACTCCGTTCCACGCGCTGAACGGCCAGACGCTCGCGCAGGCTGCGCAGGGCCGCGAGCTTCGGGTCGGCGGGCGCATGCGGCAGGCCGAGCAGGCCCGAGACCGCTTCCACGACCTTCGCGCCGACCGACGCACGGCCGGCGAACTCGGGGTCGCGATCGAGGCCGAAACGATCCACCACCTGGCGCAGGACGTCGTCGGACGACAGTACCAGCATCTCGCTGTCGACCAGCAGCAGGCTGGCGTCGCTCGTCTGGGAGGGAGGATTGAGGTCGTCCTTGACCACCTGAACGCCATGCGGGTCGATGAGAAGCTGGGTCGAGGCCGTATATTGGGCTGGAAGGATGAACAGCGCGCCGAGCACGAGCGCCACCAGGATGGCGGCCGGCAGCAGCACCAGGAGACGCCGCAGGCGCAGCACATGCAGGATCTCGCGCGGATCGAGGTACCATGGCGCGTCGGTCGGCTGCGAACCGCGCTCGGCCGGCGGTCTCGCGAGCCCGGGATGCATCTCGTCGATGCTCGACTGGGTGTGTTCCGTCATGAAAGCCATCATCCACCCCCTGTCGTCAGTTCGGACGTCCGCGGAACGTCGCTTCCGCTCCGGATCGATCGACGATCGAGACATTGGGATCCGCAAAGTATGCGGCGACCTCTCTGGCCATTAGCAGGATCGCCATCAGACGGCGCTCCATCGCGGTGGCGCCGCAAAGCCGCGCTCGGGATCCTGGTCGCGCCGCGCGGCGCGAACGAGAGAGTGCCGAAGCGTGCCGATCCGCCCATAGGCCAGCACGGCCACGAACGCGAAGGTATTGACGGTCCAGTCCTGGAAGATGCCGGGCGTCGTCATGCCGTTCAGGATCAGCATCAGCACCACCGAGACGACGAAGCGGCGACCGCCGAGCTCGAGCCGCAAGCCCTGACGGACCGCACCGCCCAGCACTACCGCCGCGAAGCCGAGGCCGGCCACACCGGTTCCGGCCCAGGCGCTCAGGAACATGTTGTGGGAGCTGGCGATGAAGATCTTGTCCTTGCCCAGCGTATCGGCCAGTTCGCTCGTCGGGATCAGGAGTTGCACGAAGCGGTCGGCCGCCGAGAAGCCGGAGCCGAAGACATGGTCGCGGGTGGCGGCGATGAACGTCGGCCAGAACGTGGTGCGGCCCGTGGCGTTGGCGAGTTCGACGGCAGGCTTCTGCAGGACGACCGACAGGAGGTCGACGAGGCCCGGGACGCTCGAGAGGCCGACCATCAGGGTCAGGAATCCCGACACCACCAGGGCGGCCGCCACCCAGCCGAGGAGCCGACGCGCCGGCCGGGACGAGGCGATCAGCAGGGCGGGCCCGAGCGCGGCCAAGAGCGCGCCGGCGCTGGCGGCGGAACCCGCGATGACGAAGCCGACGAAGCCCAGCGTGAAGGAGGATTTCCGATAGCGGGCGGGCGGCTCGAAGGCGACCAGCAGCATCAGGGCGGCGCAGACCAGCGGCATCATGTTGTTCTTGGCGGCCGAGAAAACGATGCCCCCGACCAGGCTCGCCACGATGATGGGCGCCACGGCCGCGAGCCAGATCAGGATGAAGGCGACCAGGATGCCGCGCAGGCTCGAGGCCAGATCGTCGCGGTCGAAGATCAGGATCGACGCCGTCGTGAAGATCGCCAGTTCGGCGGCCCGATAGACCGTATAGGCCGGCACGATCGACCAGATCGCGCTCATGGAATCGAACAGGATCATCAGCGTGAACGGAAGGTACGCGGCTGCCAGCGGCAGCAACGCGACCGTCGGGCGATGGGCGATCCTGAACGCGAGGTAGAGCCCCGTCAGGCCGGTGAGGACCAGGGTCACGATGTTGGAGGCCGTCAGTCCTTCCTGCAGGACGGCCGAGCCGTCCTCCCGCGGGACCACGAAGACGAGCGGCATGAAGGCGAAGACCGCGACCAGGGCGAGCGGCAGCAGCAGCGGCACGTTCTCGGTCGGGCGTGGCACGGCGAGGTGACGGATGGCGAGCGGGCACAGCAGAGCGAACCAGATCGCGATTCCCGCGGCGAGCAGAACGCTGAACATGGACGAGCCTTCCCCTCCTCTCGCGTTTACCGCCGCTGGGCGAGGGCGGATCGCAGGCTTTCATCGGCCGGTTGCGCGCGGGACGATGACGCCCGACATCGCGACCGTTACGACGAGGCACCCGCGACCGTGCCACGCCTCGATGTTTGCGTCGGCGCGCTTGAACCGTAGGTGATCATCATCCAACAAGCGCTTAACCGATGCATTCATGATAAACCGCCCCGACAGGTTGCAGTCTGGCCGCGGCGCAGGCGCCGAAGGCGGTACGGCGCTTCGGCACGGTGGCCGAGGGAGCCTCCGGCAAGGCTCGAGACCCATGCCCTCGCCGAACTCTCGCCGGCGATGTCCCGACGATCTGTAACGCCGGCCGGGATCATGCCGAAGACGCTGCGGGCAAGCGGCAGTGGCGTCATGATCATGCGAAGTTACACGCGGCACCTTCCCTGGCTCGACCGTGCGGGCCGTCTTTCGACGCTCAAGCTCGTGGCCTTCATGGCGACGGTCCTGCCGGGGCTGTGGATCGCCCTCGAGCTCCGCGAGGGCTGGCTGCAGCCAAAGCCCATCACCGAGGCCATCCACCAGAGCGGGACCTGGGCGGTCCGCTTCCTCCTCCTCTCGCTGGCCATCACCCCGTTTCGGCGCGTCGGGCAGTGGGGCAAGCTGATCGCGGTGCGTCGCATGCTGGGTCTTGCGGTGCTGGCCTATGCGATCATCCACCTGGCGCTCTACGCGGTGGACCAGCATCTCGACCTGGTCCATGTGGCGAGCGAGATCGCGCTACGCTTCTATCTCACGATCGGCTTCGTGGCGCTGATCGGTTTCGCAGTGCTGGGGGCGACTTCGACGGACGGCATGATCCGGCGCATCGGCGGCAAGCGCTGGCAGCAGTTGCACCGCATCGTCTACGGGCTCGGGGCGCTGGCGCTCCTGCATTTCATGCTGCAGGCCAAGCTCGACATCTCGCAGCCGGTGCTGATGAGCGGATTGTTCCTGATCCTGATGGGATGGCGCGCCCTCCAGAGCCGGGGCCTAGGTGACAGCGTCGCGGCACTGATCGGCGTCGCGGTGCTGGCCGGCACCGGCACGGCCCTCATCGAGGCGTGCTGGTACCACGCCTTCAACCGCCTGCCGATCGCCGACGTGATCGCGGCCAACCTGTCGTTCGACAACGGACCGAGTGCGGCTGCGTGGGTCCTCGTCTGCGGGCTCTGCGTCGCGGTGCTGCGGATCGGGCGGCTCGCCTGGAACCGGTGGGGTCACGTCCTCCCGACGGTGGCGGGGTGGTGGGATGCGGGGCCGCGGTCGACGCGGCCCCGCGGGCGGTCACTCGCGTGTAACTCGGGCCGTTCGGGACCGAACACGAGACGAAGACTGGATGGAGCGCCGTCATGCTGCTGCGAATACTGTCGATCGGGACCCTCGTAGGCGGCCTGTCGGGCGCCGCGGCTGCAGCCGAGCGGCCCGTGGTCGTGGAACTCTTCACCTCGGAAGGCTGCTCGTCCTGTCCTCCTGCCGACGCCTTCCTGACCGAACTCGCCCATGGACGGCGCGACGTGCTGCCGCTCGCCTTCCACGTGACCTACTGGGACAGCCTCGGCTGGAAGGACCCCTATTCGCTGCAGGCCGCCACTGCTCGCCAGAGCCAATACGGCTCCCGGTTCGGCGACGGCTCCTATACGCCCGAAATGGTGGTCGACGGTACCAAGGGCCTCGTCGGCTCCGAACGCGGGGAGGCCCAAGCCGCCATCGCGGCGGCCGAACGCCAAGGCCGGACTGCAGCACCCATCAGCCTCAGCCGGCATGCGGGGAAGATCGCCATCACGCTTGGAGCGGGCAGCGGCAGTGGGCGCATCCTGCTGATCGGCTTCGATCCCGAGCATCGCACCGCCGTGGGACGGGGCGAGAACAGCGGCCGGACGCTGACGGAATCCAACATCGTCCGCTCCGTCCGCTCGGTCGGCTCATGGAGCGGCGCTCCGGTGACGATCGAGGAGGACGCTCCGGCCGGGCAGGACGCGGCGGTGCTGCTGGAGGCACCCGGTGGCGCGATCGTCGGAGCGCAGCGCCTGGGATCCTGAACTCTCCCGCACCCACCGGAAAACCGGATCAGGCCATGAGACGCCACCATGTCCAAAGCGCCTTGCTGCTCTTCGCGGCGCTCGCGCCCGCCGCACCGGCCGCGGCGGCCACGACCGACTGGGTCGGCAGCCAGCATGCCGCGGTGCGGCTGATCTCCGCGACCGACGCGGTCTCGGGCGCTTCGCCGGTCGAGGCAGGGCTGGAGTTCCGCTTCGCGCCCGGCTGGCACGGCTACTGGCGGACGCCCGGCGACGCCGGGATCGCGCCCGTGATCGACTGGTCGGCATCGCCGGGTCTGAAGACCGCGACGGTCGCCTGGCCCGCGCCGACCCGCCTCGTCGTGAGCGACCTCCAGAACAGCACCTACGAGGGCCAGGTCGCGCTACCGGTCGCGCTCACATATGCGGATCCACGTCGTGCGGCCGACATGCGCGTGTCGATCGATTACGCGGCCTGTTCCAACGTCTGCGTCCCCTACCACGCCGACCTTTCGCTGATGCTCCCGGTCGGTACGGCCGGCCCATCGGCCGAAGCCGCGACGATCGCGGCGGCCCGGACCACCGTGCCCGGAACGCCGGCCGCCGCCGGAATCGAGGTGGCGCGGCAGGCCTTCGTCGGGACGGGCGCCCAGAGGACGCTGGTGGTCGCGCTCCGCAGCAGCACGATCCCCTTCGACCATCCCGACCTCTTCGTCGAGAACGCGGGTGATGGGATCCCGCCCGCGCCGGCGGTGCTGCTCGGCCCTGATGGACGGACCGCGACCCTGACGGTGCCCGTGGCCGAGCGGCCAGCCGCAGATACGGCGTCCACGGATCCGGCGTCCAAGGCTGCTGGCCTCGCCTTGACGCTGGTGGACGGCCGCCGTTCGGCGACCTTCTCGGGGCCCGCGATCCCGGCGGCGGCGCCGGATGGCGGCGGCCTCTGGGCCGTGCTGCTGTCCGCACTCCTGGGTGGCACCATCCTGAACTTCATGCCCTGCGTGCTGCCGGTCCTGTCGATCAAGCTGGTCGGTCTGACCCGGCAGGCCGGGGCCGGTCGGCGGGCCGTACGTGTCGGCTTCGCCGCCACCGGGCTCGGGATCGTCACGAGCTTCCTCGCGATCGCGGCCGCGCTGGTCGCCCTGAAATGGTCCGGCGCGACCCTCGGCTGGGGCATCCAGTTCCAGCAGCCCTGGTTCCTCGCCGCCATGGCGGCGCTCACCGTCCTGTTCGCCGCGAGCCTGTTCGACTGGGTCCACGTGGGGATCCCGCAGGCCGTGATCGGTCTTGGCAACGGCACGCGGAACGCGGCGGCCGGCGCGGGAGGCCGGGCCGCGTGGATCGAGTCCTTCCTCACCGGGGCCTTCGCGACCCTGATGGCGACGCCCTGCTCGGCCCCCTTCGTCGGCACCGCGGTCGGCTTCGCCTTGGCCCGAGGCCCCGCCGAGATCCTGGAGATCTTCCTCGGCCTCGGCCTCGGCATGGCGCTGCCGTTCTTTGCCGCGGCCGTGTTGCCGGGGGTCGCGGGCTGGCTGCCGCGGCCGGGACCCTGGATGATCACGCTGCGTCGGATCCTCGGCGTGCTGCTGCTCGGGACGGCGGCGTGGCTGCTGGCCATTCTCTGGAGCGTCGCCGGCCCGGGTGTGACCGCCCTGGTGAGCCTGCTGCTGGCCACGATGCTGGCTCTGGCGGCCTGGGCCGCGCTCCGCCCGAGTGCGGAACCGCGGCTCTGGCCGAAGCTCGCCACCGGCAGCATCGTTGCGGCCGCGGTGCTGGCTGCGGTCGCGATGCCGTCACCCGGACCCATCCCCCCGTCCGGCACCGCGGCGGATGGCCGCGCCGGCGAGTGGCAGACTTTCGATCCCGAGGCCATCGAGCGCCTCGTGGCCGACGGCAGCACGGTGCTGGTCGACGTTTCGGCCAGTTGGTGCCTGACCTGCAAGGTGAACGAGCTCACGGCCCTGAAGACGGCCGAGGTTCGGAACCGGCTCTCCCGACCCGGCACGGTGGTGATGCGGGCCGATTGGAGCCGTCCCGACCCGGCCATCGCTCGCTATATCCAGGGCTTCGGCCGCTATGGTATACCGCTCGATGTCGTTTACGGACCGCGTCGGCCCGCCGGCGAGGCCCTTTCGGAACTGCTCACCGCGCGGCTCGTGGTCGAGGCCCTGGACCGGGCCTCTCCGGCCGGGGACCACGCCCCGGCGTCCGGGGACCACGCCCCGGCCGCCCAAGCGCGCGCAGGCGCGGCGCCGTGAACGCCGCGGCGCGATCCGCGAGCCACTCTTCCGCGGATCGACGCGGCGCGCTATGTGACGCCCAGGATGGCCGTGCGACGCGGCGCTTCGAGCGGAAGAGCGATGGGAACTGGCGTCTCGGATCCCGAATCTCTCGACGCGAGCTGGTCGGTCCTGATGGCGGCCGCCCAGGCCGGAGACAAAGCCGCCTACGGCCGGTTGCTGCGAGAGTGCACACCTTTGATCCGCCGGGTCGTGCATCGCGGCATGCAGCCTGATCGGGTCGACGACGTCGTTCAGGACGTGCTGCTCACCATCCATCGGGCGCGGCAGACCTACGACCCCACCCGGAGCTTTTCGGCCTGGGTGGTGACGATCGCCCAGCGGCGCGCCATCGACCTGCTCCGGCATCGCGGCCGGCACGACCGCCGCGAGATCCACGCTCCGATCGAGTATGAGAACTATGCCGGAGTGGATTTCGACCACGACCGGGACGTCACGCTGGAGCAGCAGGGCAAGGTGCTCCAAGCGGCGTTGTCGAGCCTGCCGCCCGGGCAGCGCCAGGCCATCGAGGCCCTCGCCTTGCGCCAACTCTCGTTGGACGAAGCCGCCGGTGTAACCGGAAAGACCAAGGGAGCGTTGAAGGTCAACATGCATCGCGCCTTGAAGAGTCTGCGCGAACGATTCGGAGCAACGGAGTGACCGACGCCGCCGTCGACCAATATATCACTGGCCTTATCGAAGACCTCCGGCCGGTCGGCCGGCTTCGGTCGCCGTGGATCAGGGCGCTCGGCTGGCTCTCGCTGGTCGGGGCGACCGGTGCCGTGCTGGCCTGGTTCAGCGACCTCACCGACATCGCCTACCGCCTGCGCTTCGTCCCGGACATGTGGGTGGCTGTGCTCGGCTCGACGCTAACCACGGTGCTGGGCGCCGTCGCGACGTTCCAGCTCAGCCTGCCCGACCGGTCGGAGCGCTGGGCGCTGCTGCCTATGCCGGGCCTGGCGCTGTGGATCGCGGCGAGCGGGATGGGGTGCCTCCGGGCCTGGGTCATCCCGGACATGCACGCGGCCGACCTGATGGAAACGCGGGATTGTTTCGTCTTCCTCGTCGGCTTGTCGGTCCCGCTCTCGGTCGTCACGATCCTGATGGTGCGGCGGGCCTTCCCGATGCGGCCCAACCTGACGGCCGCAACCGGCGGCATCGCGGTGGCGGCTGCGGCCGCGACGCTGCTCAACTTCTTCCACCCCTATGATGCTGGCGCCCTCGACATCGCGGTCCACGTCGTTGCCTTGACGCTCGTGATCGCGGCCAACCGGGCGATCGGCGGGCGTCTGCTGACACCGAAGGGCGTCATCCTGCCCCGCGCCTGACGGACCAGCCCGGAGGCAGGCATCCGAACCGGACGGATCGGCACCCCGTGCTGGCGCACCCCTTCGGGTGACAAGGCGTCGGCCTGCTTCGGCGCAGCACCCTTAGCGCTTGCGGCCGATCGCGGGGAGGCCTTAAATCGTGGTCCGACCGGTCAAGAACCAGCGACAGGCCATGCCCGCCCTCACTCTCGATGCCGCCACCACCCTGCCCCGTGACGGAACCGAGGGCGCACTCGCGGGCCGCGTCTGGCGGCCCGGTCTTGGCGGGCAGAGCGATGGCGGCCCGGCCGTGGTGGCGGTGCGAGCCGACGGGGTCTTCGACATCACGGAACGGTTCCCCACCATGCGGGACCTGTGCGAGGCGCCGGAGCCTGGGGAAGCCCTGCTGGTCGCCCGCGGCAATCGCATCGGTTCGCTCGACGACCTGCTGCGCAATACACCCGAGGAGACGCGCGATCCGCTGCAGCCCTGGCTGCTGGCGCCGATCGACCTCCAGGCCGTCAAGGCCGCGGGCGTCACCTTCGCGGTATCGATGCTGGAACGCGTGATCGAGGAACGCGCGCGGGGCGACCTCGCGGCAGCGGCCGGCATCCGCGAGGAAATCATAGGCCTCGTGGGTGAGGATTTCTCCAAGCTGAAGCCCGGTTCGCCCGAAGCCATGCGGCTGAAATCCGTGCTGATCGCGCAAGGGGCCTGGTCGCAATATCTCGAGGTCGGCATCGGGCCGGACGCCGAGATCTTCACCAAGGCGCCCGCCATGGCGGCGGTCGGCACGGGGGCCGATGCCGGCCTGCATCCGTCGTCGTCCTGGAACAATCCCGAGCCCGAGGTGGTGCTGGCCGTGGCGTCGAACGGCCGCATCGTCGGCGCCACGCTCGGCAACGACGTCAACCTGCGCGACGTCGAGGGCCGCTCGGCGCTGCTACTGGGCAAGGCCAAGGACAACAATGCCAGTTGCGCCATCGGTCCGCTCCTGCGGTTCTTCGACGCGAGCTTCACGCTCGACCACGTGCGGCGCACGGACGTGAGCCTCACGGTCGAGGGGCCGGACGGCTACCGGCTCGACGGCGGCTCCTCGATGTCGCGGATCAGCCGCGACCCCGCCGACCTCGTGGCCGAGATGATCGGCCCGAACCACGGGTATCCGGACGGCGCCGTGCTGTTCCTCGGCACGCTCTACGCGCCGGTCGAGGATCGCGAGATGCCCGGCCAGGGGTTCACCCACAAGGTCGGCGACATCGTGACGGTGGCGGCGCCCGAACTCGGCAGCCTCGTGAACCGCATGAGGCTCTGCGCCGACTGCCCACCCTGGACCTACGGCGCGAGCCACCTCATGCGCCACCTCGCCCGCCGCGGCGTTCTTTGACAGTTCAGCCGCCGCAACGCGCCCGGGAGCACCCATGGACGACAAACTCCTCGTTCTCGTGTTCGGACACGAAGCTCTCATCGATCTGATCCCACGTGAGGAGACCACCTATGAGGCAGCGCTGGGCGGGTCGCCGTTCAACACCGCCATCGGCTTGGGCCGCCTCGGGGTGACGACCGGCATGTCGGGACGGCTTTCGAGCGACAGCATGGGCGATGCCCTCGCGGCCCAACTCGCGAGCGCCGGGATCGACACGCGCTTCGTCCTGCGCGACCCGAGGCCCTCCCCCCTCGCCTTCGTGACGCGGGGCACCGCCGCGACCGGCGCCCGCTACAGCTTCTATCTCGGCGCCACCGCCTACGATTCGCCGGCGACCCTGCCGCTCGATTGGCCCGACCACGCCGCCCACCTCCACATCGGTTCCTTTTCGGCCACCGACGGCGCGCTCGGCGCGGCCGCGCTCGACGCGCTGAACCGGGCGGAGGGACGCGCCACGACGAGCTACGACCCCAATATCCGTCCTTTCGTGGTGCCGCCCCGGGCCGAAACCCTGCCCATGGTCGAACAGCGCGTGAAGCTGTCGACCGTGGTCAAGGCGAGCGAGGAGGACTTCGACTGGCTCTATCCCGGCGCGCCTGCAAGCGCGTCTGCGGCGCGTTGGGCCGCATGGGGGCCGCGCCTGGTCGTGATGACGCGCGGCGGCGGCGGCGCGGAAGCGCATTTCCGCGGCGAGCGCATGGTGCAGCCCGCCCCGACGATCAACGTCGTCGACACGGTCGGCGCCGGCGACAGCTTCATGGCCGGGCTGCTCTGCGCCATGGCGGACTCCGAGGCGCTCGGGGCCGGGTCCCGGGAGCCGACCGAGGCCGAGGTCGGCCGCTGGCTGATCTTCGCCATCGCGGCCGCCGCCATCACCTGCACCCGCCAGGGCGCCCAGCCGCCGACCCGCGCCGAGGTCGACAAGGTGCTGGGGCGGGGTTGAAGCGGGCTCGCGGCCGGCCGCCGGCAGAGTGCGAAACGAGAGGCGAAAACGATGGCGATCAGGTTCGTGGACAAGGGCCCCGAGGACAAGCGGGCCAGCCGGCCAGAGCGATCCAAGACCCAGCCGGTTGCGGCGCCCACCATCGCAGCAGTGGCGCACCTTCCTGGCGCCGACATCGGTCCGCCGGCCCTGCCGCACGCCAAACCCGAACCGAAGCCACGCGGCCGCAAGACGCCGCCGTCGGTTGCACCGAAGGACCAGCCGGTCATCACGAACGAGCCCGCGCAAGCGACCCTCGACGGCGTGCTGCCGAGCCTTCCCCATCCCAAACCGGAGCCCAAGCCCCGCGGCCGCAAGAAGGCGTTCGGATGATGAGGGCCGCGAACCAGAGCGCACCGGGCGCAGCGGGACGGCGCGCGGAATCTTGCGGTGTTTACTCGCTTTTTAGAGAAGCCTGAACGGCCCTCGCAAGATCGAGATGCTGCTCCAGGATCGGTCTGGTTTCAGCGGAATACTGCCGCAAAGCCGCGTTCTGCGTCGATGAGTTCTCACGCGCGAACTTCTTCAAGTCGTTGCCATGATCCTCGATCTGGGCATCCATGAACGCCTTCTCGAAGGCCGACCCGGTCAAAGGCTCCAGCTTCGCTCTCGTCTTCTGTCCCTCTTGACCGAGGCCGTCAGGCAGATCGGCCTTCTCGCTCTCGGACACGGCAGCGAGATGGCTTTCGATCTCGACATGATCGTCGACCATCAGACGAGCGAAGGCCTTGACGGCCGGTGACCGCGCCTTCTTCTCCGCCAGAATGCAGAGATCGATCTCGGCCTGGTTGTCTTCGGCGGCGTATTTCAGGAACGCCTTGTCGTCGGAACTCAGCTGCTTGTCCCCGGCACCCGGAGCGGGAGCCGATTGCGCCAGGAGAGGCGTGGCAAGCGACATCAGGATTGCTGCGAATGCGACGGTGCGGATCATGGTCATTTCCGTGTCGACGATCAGTATGATCGGTGTAGCCTTCGGATAGGCGCGCGCACCCGATAACGGGTTCGGCGCTGAAAAGGTCGCGAGCCGATCCAGCAACCTCCCTGCGTCGGCTCCACCTGTCATGCGCAGGACATGGATGCAGGCTCGGCAAGGATCATTTGCGGCAGAAGAAGGGGGGAAAGGTGCTGGCCGTTCCCGCGTTCATGGCCAGGATCACCATCACGTTTGCGAGTTCCAACTCCGCCGTCGATCGGGGACAGACATCGGATGTCCTCGTGCAGTTCGAAGCGAGGAAAGCCTCATGACGGTCGAGGAAATCCTTCCCCAGGCCCCGTGATCCCATTCGGGCGAGTGCGGCGGACCACGCCTTCTTGTAGCGGGCGCATTTCACGTCGTGCCAGCTTTGCCCTTGGTGCTCGTGCGCGACCGCGCGTGGTGGACCGCTCGCGAGGGAGAGAGTCAGCAAGGCCGCGCCGACGGCGATCGAAACGGCCAATCGGTTCATTTCAGTGAAGCCGCGAGAGACGGCAATTCCTCGAGGAAGGCGTCCCGGGCCCGGTTGCCAGCCGGGCCAGGTTCCTTCTTCTCGTCCTGGATGAGTCGGGCGAAGACGAGGGTCCGGTTGCCCTTGACGGCCCATCCGACAAACCAGCCGTAGGCGCGCGCCTCATCGAAACTCTCGTCCGCCTTGCGGGGATAGGCCATGCCCGTTTTGCCGTGCGTCTCCCATTCACCCGACGGGAGCACCTCGACGATCCGATCGATCTGATCGAAGACGTGCGGAGCGACCGGCAGCGTCCGACCCACGATGTGTTCGAGGAACGCGACCTGCTCCCGGGGTGAGATCTTGAGCGACGAGCTGATCCAGGCGCGCTCCAGGCCATTGTGCTTGCCGGGGTCGCCCGAGAAGTCGGCGTTGCCGTAACCGAACTTGGAAGCATAGTGTTCGAGGCGCTCCGTGCCGAGCCCCTGCGTGATCTGCTGCGAGTACCAGACGACCGAATATTTCAGCCACCGCGTTGGGTCGGTCGGTTGCTTCCAGGCGTCGCCACCCCAATCCACATAGCCTTCGCGGTACGGCAGCGTCGGCGAATGAGCGTCCGTGAGGAACCCGGAATCGAAACCCATCACGGCCAGGGCGATCTTGAAGGTCGAGGCAGGCGTTACGCGCGTCCGGCAGTCGCCCTGCTCGACGACGATGTTGCCGTCTGCGACGTCAGCGACGATCGTGCAAATCGTCCTCGCGTGAGCGGAGGCGGGCATCGCCATTAGCAGAAGGCCCAGCGCGGCGGGCCGATAGGTCCCTGAATCCGTCATCCTGCATCCACGCATCGAGCACCTTCTTGGCTGTCGTCTGGGATTCCGGTCGTCAGGCGAGGGGCATCGGATCCTGGAGCGTCGAGCCGGATGACGATCCACCATGGCGAGCGCGCGCCACGATGGGAAGACGAGCGCACGACATAGCTCCGCCTCAGGGGGGGCCGATTGGCCCGTGATCGCGGCCCCGGGTGGCCGCCATAGAGAAGCGCGCTTGCCATCCCGTGTTCCGTATCGGACGGTGCCGCGTCGTTCCCCCGTCGCTCGAGCCCATCCGATGTACCAGCCGCCGCACCACCGCGAGGATCGCCTGTCGGTCCAGCACGAGTTCATCCGCAGCTACCCGCTGGGTCTCCTGGTGTCGGCCGGGGCGGGGGGGCTCGTGGCCAATCCGGTGCCGTTTTTGATCGATGCCGACGGACCCGCCTCGGGCACCCTGCGGTGCCACGTGGCCCGCGCCAACGGGCAGTGGCAGGACCTCCTCGCGGTCGGCGAGTGCCTGGTCGTGTTCCAGGGACCGCACGGCTACGTGACGCCGTCCTGGTACGCCACCAAGCGCCAGACCGGCAAGGTGGTGCCGACCTGGAACTATGCCACCGTGCACGCCTGGGGGCGCCCCCGGGTGATCGAGGACGCCGATTGGCTCCGGCGGCAGATCGACGACCTCACCCGCCTGCGGGAGAGCGCGCGGGCAGTGCCCTGGGCGGTCGAGGACGCACCCGCGCCCTTCGTTGCGGCGCAGATCCGCGCGATCGTCGGGATCGAGATCCCGGTCGCGCGGATCGAAGGCAAATGGAAGATGAGCCAGAACCGCTCGGACGCGGACCGCCAGGGCGTCGTCGAGGGCTACCGCGAAGCCGGCGAGGCAGGGGCCGTCATGGCCGGGATGGTCGAGTCGGCGCCGAAGCCGGCACGGGGCTGACGACGCTCGGCCTGCGGAGCCGCTCGGGTCCCCCGTCACGCGGCGCGCTCGACCGCGCGGCGGGCCTGCCGCGCCTCGACGCGCGCCACGAGGCTGCCGCCCAGCGGGCCGCGGCGTTCCTCGACGCAGAGCCCGCGACCGTCCGCCAGGGCGCCCCGGTGCAGGGCGACAGGCGCGATGGCGCGGCCCAGGTGGAGGGCGAGCCAGCCGGCCTCGCAGCCCCGGGCTTCCGGGATCGCGGGCCATGCCGCGGTGCCGGGCGACAGGCCGAACAGCGCGTCGAACCGCCGGTTGCGCAACAGGCAGCGCCCGTCCGGGTCGAACAGGGCGACAGCGTCGGCTTCGCGGTTCGCGAGATCCTGCAGCAGCGCCGCACTGTCGCGCTGCGCTGCGGCGTCGTCCGCGGCACCGGCCGGACCCGCGGCCTCACAAGGCTGCGGATCGTCCAGGAACGACGCCACGAGGTCGCCGAACTCGGCGAAGAGCCGGCGCTGAAGCCCGGTCAACAGCGTCTTGCGGTCCGGATCCATGAGGCAGATCGCACCGCGGCAGCGGCCATCGGCCGACACGATCGGCGCGGCGGCCATGAAGCCGCTTCCCGGCGCGACCTCTTCCATGACCCCGGCCGCGTGGCGCGGGAACTCCGACCCGGACGAGTCGGAGGCCGCCAGGATTTCGAAGAGCCGGCGGGCCGCGTCGAGCGCGCCTTCGTCACCCGATCGGCCCGCGGCCGATAGCGGTTCGACCCTCAACCCCTCGGGTGCCACGAGGACCAGCACCGCCGCCCCGACACCGAACAGGTCGGTCGCAAGATGCAGCAGCCGGTCGATTTCGGTGCGCCGGATGGGCGGACCGTCTTCTCGCGCGGCCGCATCCTGCCGCGACGTGGCCGGCGGTGTCATCCGGTCTCGAAGGCTATGAAGCGTTGCAGTGGGCATCCAACACGATCCTCACGACTCTGAACCCGTGGGACCATCCTTAGTGGGGTATCCTTACCCGCCCGTTGCCAGACCGGCCACGGAGGCGCCCGCCCAAGCAGGTTCTTGCGAACCTGCTTACACCCAGAATGTTCAGCAGCGTTGATTTCGCTTTGAAAAGCGAAATCAACCGGGGCGTAAGCCGTGCAAGGCTGCTTAGTGGAGACGCGGGGTCTTGAGGAACTGCCGGCGGTCGGCCGAGGTGATCCGCAACTCGAACACGTCACCCTCCCGCTCCAGCGTCAAGGGCACCTCGATGCCCGGGCCGCCGAGCGCCCACATGCTGCGGTAGAAGTCGGCCAGATTGAGGATATCCATGCCGGCCGCGGCTTTCACGATGTCACCCTTGCGCAGCCCCGCGCGGTCGGCCGGACCCTTGTCGGCCACGCCCACAATGACGACGTGCCTCTCCATCTCGTGCGCGTAGACACCGAGCCAGGGCCGGGCGGTGCGTCCCATCTTGCCGGTCAGGAGCTCCTCGTAGATCGGGATCAGCAGTTCGATCGGCACCACCATGTTGAGGGCCTTCACGCGCCCGCCGTTGACCTGTTGCTGGAGTTGCAAGGAACCGACACCCAGAAGATCTCCGGCCGGACCGATCAGCGCCGCGCCGCCCCAGTTGGGGTGGCCCGGCGCAGTGAAGATAGCTTCCTCGATCAGGTACTCCCAGTATCCGGCGAACTCCTGGCGGGCCACAATATCGGCCGCCACGGAGTGCCGACGTCCGCCGGCACCCGCCAGGATCACGCTCTCGCCGACGCCGGCATGACGCGAATCGCCGAGCTTCAGGGACGGGAGATCCAGCGGTTCCAGCGCCTGGACGAGGCCGAAGCCCGAGCCGCCATCATATCCGAGCACGTGCCCCGCCACGACCCGGCCGCGACAGGTCTCGAGCAGCACCTCCTCGGCCTCGGTGATCAGGTAGCCTATGGTGAGAACGACGCCGTCGTCGCGGATCAGCACGCCGTTGCCGCCGCGTTCCACGCCGAGCGTGTCCGCCGTGTAGGCCTCGGTCGACACACGCGCGCTCAATCCGACCACGGCGCTGAGCGCGCGATCTAGGTCGAAACCATAATTCGCCGGGCGGGGCTGCGCCCGGGGCGAGATTTCCCAATCGTCGGACTCGTCGCTCACCGCCACACTCTCCCCGCATCGGAACGAATTTCATCATCCCGCATGCGGTTCGCAAGTGCGCGGGCGATGCCAGCAGCACAGTTTCGGCGATGGACCGGCCCCGTTGCGGCTCGTCTGGTGCATCGACCGGCGCCTTTTATCTTGGGATGCCGCAGCCTCGGCGATTGCCCCGTCCGGCTTTAAGGACCATGTCAAGGACTGCATCCACGCCGCCAGGGGTGGATGTGTTGCAGGGCCGCACACGGCAGGTCCCTGCCGGCGCCCGCTATTCCGGGCGCCTTCATGACGCCTGTATCGCAGGCGCCGTTCCGCCTGCACGGCGCAGCCCCGATCGGGCTCGTCCGCAGGCCAAAAAGGCTCGAAACAGCGCTTGGCATTTCCTCCGACAATCCCTTCTCTCGCGCGCGCCCTCGCCGAACGCGACTATGCAGAGCCGACGCCGGTGCAATCGGCCGTGCTCGACGCGGAGACTGGTCGCGACCTTCTCGTGTCGGCCCAGACCGGATCCGGTAAGACGGTGGCGTTCGGCCTCGCCATCGCTCCCACCCTGATGGGCGAGGCCGAAGCCCTGCCCGTCGCTGGGGCGCCGCTGGCTCTGGTCGTCGCGCCGACGCGCGAACTGGCCATGCAGGTCGAGCGCGAGCTCACCTGGCTCTATGGACACGCGGGCGCCCGCATCGTGTCCTGCGTGGGCGGCATGGACCCGCGACGCGAGCATCGCGTGCTCCTCGGTGGCGCCCACATCGTGGTCGGCACCCCGGGCCGGCTGCGCGACCACCTCGAGCGCCGCAACCTCGACCCTTCCGCGTTGCGGGCCGTGGTGCTCGACGAAGCCGACGAGATGCTCGACCTCGGGTTCCGCGACGACCTCGAATTCATCCTGCAGACCACGCCGGAGGAGCGGCGCACGCTGCTGTTCTCGGCCACCCTGCCCAAGGGTATCGTGACCCTGGCCCAGCGCTACCAGAACGACGCTCTGCGGATCGCCGTCGCGGGTGCCATGCGCGGCCATGCCGATATCGAATACCGCGCCATCCGGGTGATGCCGCGCGAGATCGAGCACGCGGTCGTCAACCTGCTCCGGTTCTACGAACCACCGAGCGCGCTGGTCTTCGCCAACACCCGCGAAACCGTGCGCCATCTCCAGGCAGTTCTGCTGGAACGTGGCTTCTCGACCGTATCGCTATCGGGCGAACTCAGCCAGAACGAACGCAATCACGCGCTCCAGGCGCTGCGCGACGGGCGGGCGCGAGTCTGCGTCGCGACCGACGTCGCGGCCCGCGGGATCGACCTGCCCGGCCTGAGCCTTGTGGTCCATGCGGATCTCCCCAACGATGCCGACACCCTGCAGCATCGCAGTGGGCGCACGGGACGCGCCGGTCGCAAGGGCACCAGCGTGCTGCTGGTCCCGCCCGCCCGACGCCGGCGCACGGAAGGCCTGCTGGCCATGGCCAAGGTGGAAGCCACCTGGGCCGGACCGCCGACCGCCGACGAGATCCGCCGTCTCGACCAGGACCGCATGGCGCAGGATCCGCTGCTCATGGAGGCGCCGAGCGAGGACGATCTCGCCATGGCCCGCACGCTGCTCGAGCGGCGCTCGGCCGAGGAGGTGGCGGCCGCCCTGGTGCGGGTCTACCGGTCCCGCCTGCCGGCGCCCGAGGAGGTCAGCGATCCCGGCCAGAACCAGGCTCCGCGCCGGCCCCGCGCCGAACACGATGTCGGCCCCCGCGACCGTGATCGAATCCGGGGAAGCGCTGCGGCGCTTGCCGGAGGCGGGCATGCGACCGGCGCCGCGCATGCGGGCGGGAGTGCGGGCGGGTCATGGTTCCGCATGAACATCGGTCGCCGCAACAATGCCGACCCGCGCTGGATTCTGCCCATGCTGTGCCGTCGCGGCGGCCTCGGCAAGGGCGATATCGGGGCCATCAGGATCTTCGATCGGGAGACCAAGTTCGAGGTTCGCGATAGCGCGGCGGGCAAGTTCGCCGAAGCCGTGCGGAGCGGGCAGAATGTCGACCCCCGCATCGAGACGGCCAGCGAACCGCCCCGGCAGCGCCCGAAGCCCGATCACGAGAGTCCGGCCCAGCACCGGAACGAGGAGCACCCGGCGAGGCCGCGCAGGGGGCGTCGCGAAGCCGGCGCCTAAGCGGCCTTGCTGGGCGCAAGCCACGATTGATTTAGTTTTTTCAAAACAAAATCAATGCTGCTCAGCGTCCTGGGTGCAGGCAGATTTGCAAAATCCCCTTGGGTTGCTCGCGGGACTGGTCCGACGCGTCATGGCTCGGGTCAAGCTTAGCCCGCGTGATCGACGTGGAAATCCCGTTGTTGCGCGCCCAGAGATGCGTCTTCATCTGCGCGCCGGAATGAGCAGCCTCCATGACCAAAGGAACTCCCGTCTGCCTGCGACGTTTTCCGAATCAAGGGACCGTCGACAGCCAGCGAGTGGATGATGCCAGAGAAAACACAATTCGCGACACGCTCGACCCGCGGCTTTGCGTCCATGGATTTGGAGAAGAGGCGGGCCATCGCTCGGAAGGGCGGTGAAAGCGTACCCAATGAGAAGCGAAGCTTTTCGCAGAACCACGCACTGGCGTCGCAGGCCGGCCGCAAGGGCGGGCAAAGCGTGGACCCAGAGAAGCGGAGCTTTTCGCAGAACCACGGGCTTGCCGCCCAAGCGGGCCGCAAGGGCGGCCACGCGTCCCATGGCGGGACCCGCACCCTGAACCCGGATCATTGAGCGGAGATATCCGACGGTCTTGCGGCGCAGCCGTGCGGACACGTCTCGCACCGTAAACCGCGGACGATGTCCACCTTCGTTTCCCGTTCCGACAGCCGTACCGCGCGCGACGACCAGACCGGGCACGTGGCCGCATCGCCCGGCCCGACCCAGGCGATAGCCTGTCCTTCGCGGAGCAACGTCCGCACGACGTTGGCTGTTGCCTCAGGATCGACCGGCGACGCTATGCGGCGGGCTTCCCGGCGACCGAGGCCGAGCACGCCGGGCGCCAGGCCGGGCTCGTGCAGGATGACGTCGGCGGATTGCAGCGCCCGCACGGCTTGCAGTGTGACCAGATCGGGGGCTCCCGGCCCCGCACCGACGAGGATCAGGCGTCCGGCGCCCTCGCGGGCCGCTGTTGTCGCGGCCTCCAGGCAGGCTTGGCGATCCTCTTCGGCCGGCAAGCGTCCGGCACCCTCCAGGGCACGGTCGGCGAAGGTCTCCCAAAATCTGCGACGGGCCACGAAACCAAGCTGCAGGTCTTTCAGGGGTTTGCGCCAGTCCTTGGCGGCCCGCGCCCAGGCGCCGATACCGTCCGGCAACAGCGCCTCGATGCGGGCCCGGAGCGCCTGGCCGAACACCGGAGCCGCGCCATCGGTCGAGATGCCGATGACCAGCGGCGAGCGGGCCACGATGGTGCCGAACTGGAAATCGCACAGCCCCGGCACGTCGATGACGTTGACGGGCACGCCGGACGCCTGAGCGGCCTCGCGGAAGGCCTCGCCGTCATGGCCCTCGAGGGCTCCGACCGCGATCGCGGCGCCGTCGAGATCGGATGCCGCCCAGGCGCGGCGCTCCAGCGTCAATCCGCCCGCCGAGACATCGGCCAAGTCCACCATCTCGGCGCAGGGTTCTGACGCCACGACCACCACACGGGCCCCGGCCGCGGCCAGGAGCTCGGCCTTCCAGACCGCGGAAGGCGTGCCGCCGGCCACGAGGACGCGCCGGCCGCGCAGCTTGAAGAAGACAGGAAGCGTCGCGAGCGGCGCGATGTTGCCCGGAGGCCTGGATCGACGGCGCGGCTCGGCCATGGGCTCAGAACCCGACCGCGGCGCCGACGGGGTCGCGGTCGTCGTCGGCACCGTAGAGCCGGTAGGGGACCGGAGGCCTGGCCAGCGGAGGAATGGCCATGCTGTTGGCGCTGCCGTCCTGACCGAAGACATCGGTGACGATGCCGGCCGCCTGGCCCCAGGGCGCCTTCTCGACCAAGGTGTAGCCCTCGTGTTCGAGCAGGCGCCTCGTGTCGGCCGACAGCGCATAGGGTTCCGTCTCGACGACATCGGGCATCCACTGCATGTGGAGGCGCGGCGCGTCGATGGCGTCCGATACGCTCATGCCGTGGTCCACCACGTTGAGGATGGCTTCGAGCGTGATCGTGATGATGCGGGAGCCCCCCGGGCTGCCGATCACCATGGCGAGCCTGCCATCCTTGGTGACGATCGTGGGGCTCATGGACGAGATCGGTGTCTTGCCAGGCGCCGCCGCATTGGCGTCGCTGCCCACGAGGCCGAACTGGTTCGATGCCCCGGGTTTCGAGGCGAAATCGTCCATCTCGTTGTTCATCAGCACCCCGGTGTCGCCGGCGACCCGGCGCAGACCGAACCAGGAATTCAGCGTGTAGGTCACCGAGACGGCGTTGCCGGCACTGTCGGCGACCGAGAACTGCGTGGTCTGCTGTCCTTCCGCCGCGTCGGATGAGGGAGCTGCGAGTGAGGCCGACGGTGTCGCCTTGATGGGATCGATGCCGGCGCGGAGTTTCGCCGCGTAAGCCTTGTCGAGCAAAGCCGCGATCGGGTTCTTGACGAAATCCGGGTCGCCGAGGCCCTGGCGGTCGCGGTAGGCGCGGCGCATGGCCTCGACCAGGACGTGGACGGACGCGGCCGAGTGGAACCCCATGGCGCCGAGGTCGTAACTCTCGAGAATATTGAGGATCTCACACAGCGCGACGCCGCCGGCGCTGGGCGGCGGGGCCGACTGGATCGCGTAACCGCGGTAGGTACAGCGGATGGGCTCCATCTCACGCACCTTGTAGGTCGCGAGGTCCGCCTCGGTGATGAGGCCGCCGCCGGCGCGGCTGGCCTCGGCGATCCTGCGGCCGATGGCTCCCTTGTAAAAGGCGTCTGCACCGCCGGCCGAGATGGCCTGCAGCGTGGCGGCCAACTGGGGTTGAACCAGCCGGTCGCCGACCGCATCGGGTTTGCCGTCCCGCATGAAGATGGCGGCCGTCTTTAGGTCGGCCGCGAAGTCCTTGGCGCCGAGGTCCAGCAGGGCCGTGTCGGCGGGCGCCAGCGCGAAGCCGTCCCGGGCCAGCCGGATCGCCGGCGCGATCAGCTCGGCACGCGGTTTCGAGCCGTAATGTTCCCGCGCCCATTCGAGACCGGCGACCGAGCCCGGCACGCCCACTGCGAGCCAGGTGTCGGTCGAGCGGCCCTTGACCACGTTGCCCTGCGGGTCCTGGAACATGGTGGCGGTCGCGGCGGCCGGCGCCCTCTCCCGAAAATCCACGAAAGTCGAGCGGCCGTCGGCGAGGCGGATGTTCATGAAGCCGCCGCCGCCGAGGTTGCCGGCCGCCGGAAACACCACGGCGAGCGCGTAGCCGACCGCAACCGCGGCATCGACCACGTTGCCGCCCTGCCGCATGACCTCGGCCCCGACCTGGGACGCCAGGTGCTGCGCCGTCACCACCATGCCGTGGTCGGCCCCCACAGGTGCTGGAGCGGCCGCGAACCCGGGCGAGGCCGCCAGGAGTGCCAGGGCGAAGGCGATCGGTCGGCGCATCGAGGGTGGTCCTCAACTTTCGTCAGCGGCTGGCGGCAGGGTAGCCGAGCGCTAGCGCCGTGGACAGGGGGGCCGGCCTCGGCTAAGCGGGCGGATGTTCAAACGCCTGTACCACTGGACGCTCGCCCTGTCCGCAAGCCGGCACGCGCCCCTGGCGCTCGGTGCCGTAGCGTTCGCGGAGAGCTCGTTCTTTCCGCTCCCGCCGGACCTCATTCTCGTGCCGATGTCGCTGGCCCAGCCGCGCCGGGCCTGGTTCTACGCCGCCATCGCCACGGTGTCATCGGTGGCGGGCGGCATCCTCGGCTACGCCATCGGTGCGCTGCTCTACGACACGCTCGGCCAGTGGCTGATCTCGGCCTATCATTACGGCGACAAGCTCGACGCGTTGCGGAGCGCCTATGCGCAATGGGGCTGGCTCGTCATCCTGATCAAGGGACTGACGCCGATCCCCTACAAGCTCGTCACCATCGTGAGCGGACTGCTGGGTTACAATTTCGCGCTCTTCGTTCTGCTCTCCGTCATCACGCGGGGCGCAAGATTCTTCATCCTGGCGGGCCTCCTCAACCGGTTCGGCGACCCGATCCGGGGGGCGCTGGAGCGGCATTTTGCAGCGATCCTGATCGGTTTTCTGGTCATCGTCCTGGCCGGCTTCGCCATCGCCACCCACATCCTGTGACCTCGGAGGGGAGGACGCTTTGCGCGACATGGTCACCCGGTCCCGCGGCACCGCCCGAACCGACCCTGCGACCCTCATCGGACTCGTCGCGCTCGCGGCCGTGGCCACGGCCTGGTGGTTGCAGTGGCGCGGCTATGCGCCCTGTGAACTCTGCCTCAAGGAACGCTTTCCCTATTACGTCGGAATCGTTCTCTCCGGCGCTCTGGCTCTTGGCACCGTCCTCCGGCCGCTCGGCCGCCGGCGGGAAACGGCCCTTCGGTTCGGCTACGCCCTCCTGGCCCTGGTCTGGATCGCAAGCGCCGCCTTCGGGGTCTACCATGCGGGCGTCGAATGGATGCTCTGGGCCGGCCCTGCCGAATGTTCCGGTGCCGCCGCGGCACCGGCGGCCGTCGGCGACTTCCTGAAGCAGCTCCAGACCGTCACGGTGGTGCGATGCGACGAGGCCGCCTTGCAGGTTCTCGGCCTGTCGCTGGCGGCCTGGAACGCGATCCTCTCGGGCGTTCTCGCAGGCTTGTCGGTCATGGGCACTCTGGGACGGCCGAAGCCGCAGGCGCGAGCAGGTTCATGAAGCCGTCGCTCGTGGGCGACCGCGCATGGCTGCAGTCTCACCCGAGCCCGGCACGAAGGCGTCGAAGGCCGCCCAGAACTGCTGCCGGAAGATGTCCCGTTCGATCAGGATCTCGTGGCGGCTGTGCGGGACCGCGACGACACGGCTGGCCCGGAGCCGAGCCACCAGGCGATCGGTCGCACGGGCCTCGACCACGCGGTCGTAACCCGGATTGACCGCCAGGACCGGTGTCGTCATGCGGAGCGGGTAATCGTCCGCGTGCAGCCGGGCCATGGCGACGAAAGCGGCATGCACCCAGCCGATCGTGGGGGCGCCGAGCGCCAGGCGCGGCTCCGCCCTGAGATAATCGAGAACGGTCTGATAGCGTGCCTCGTCCGAGGTCAGCAGATTGTTCGCGAAAGTCCCGAAAAGGCCCGCACGCTCGCGCACGCCCGGCACGAAGCTGCGGGAGAGGCCGCCATACCGACACAGACGCGCCGTCGCGCGCAGCGTTTCGGCAAAGGGGAGTCTCGCGATCTCGATCATCGGCGCCGACAGGACCAAGCGGTGGAGGACGCCCGGATGGTCGGCCGCAAAGTTCAGCGCTACCGCGCCCCCCATGGAATGGGCCAGGGCGAACCACGGCTTCGGGCAGAACGGCTGCAGGATCTGGTCGACCACCGCCAGGAGATCCGTCTCATAGTCGAGAAAGCTCGAGACATGGCCCTTGCGCGGATCGGCAAGCGGGCGGTCCGACAAGCCCTGCCCACGCCAATCGAACAGCACAACGGCGAAGCCGCGGTCGAGAAGGTCGGCCGCGACGTCGAGGTATTTCTCGATGAACTCGCTGCGCCCCGAGCAGACCACGACCGTTCCGAGGGGCGGATCCCTTCGGGCCACGGCGGAACCCATCCAGCGGGCCGCGCGGAGGATGGTGCCGGCACTCGACACAGGACCTACGATGGCGCCGGGCGCTATGCTGTGGCCGGCGTCGACCAGCCTGAAATCCGGGGTCCGGCCGCCGCGTTCCCGCCCCGGCTTGGCCCCAGCCCCAGTTTGCCCGCCCCAGGATGGGCGCGCCCACCACGGGAGTTCGAGCCCCGGCAGGAACTTGCGGCCGGTTCCCACGCCATCCTCGAAGCCGAACGCCTCCGAGCGCCTCGGGCTGCCGGCTCCCGATACCGCGATCCGTGATGCGATGCCGAGATCCGGTGTCCGGGTCGGAACGGGTCGGCCAGCCGCGTCCGGCTGTTGCGCAGCTGCGTCACCGTCGACAGATTCGACCGCCATACGTCGTTGCTCCGGTCGTATGATCGTCGGCAGGCGGGAAGCCATCCGCAACCCGCCCGAGAGGGATGGAAACGAAGTCTGATGACACAGTTGCGGCGCGTGCGGTACGGGGTCGGCACAGTCTCGAAAACTATATGGCGACATATCCTGAACACCGCCGTAACGCTCCGCCAGAACCGGATAGACACGGTCGGCTTCTTGTCGTTGCGAAGCCGAAAGCCCAGGAACATTGTCGCGCCTCGGGCGTAGCCCGTCCATGACGCAGTCGCAATCCGTCGGGCAAGCCGTGGTCCTGATCGTCGAGGACGAGCCGCTGGTCCGCATGATGGTCATCGAACTCTTCGAAGACGAGGGATTCGAGGTGCTCGAAGCGTCCAATGCCGATCAGGCCCTGTCGGTCTTCGGCGAGCGTGAGGACGTGGCGCTGCTCTTCACGGACGTCGAAATGCCCGGCTCGATCGACGGCTACGGGTTGGCCCGCTGGGTGCACGCCAACCGTCCCGAGGTGAAGACCGTGATCGTATCGGGGCGGGCGCTGCCTCGGGCGGGCGACATCCCGGACGGCGCCGCTTTCATCGGAAAACCCTATGACCACGACGACGTCATGCGACGGGTGCAAGTCATGATGGGGTCGTGATGTCGCGCGCTCCCCATCGATCACGATCGATCCTCGCCCTCCGGACAGGGCGTCCCGAAGCCCTCGCCGTCGAGAGCGCCTGAGCCGAAACCTCCGTCCGGAGTCATTCGGGCAGCCTGGATCAGGGCCGTTCTGAGGCTGGCGTGATCGGCGGTGCCGCGCCCCGCGATATCGAAGGCGGTCCCGTGATCGACGCTGGTGCGCACGAACGGCAGGCCAACCGTGATGTTCACACCGTGGTCGAGGCCGAGATACTTGACCGGGATCAGGCCCTGGTCGTGGTATTGCGCCACGACGACATCGAACTCGCCGCGCCGTGCCCGCATGAAGATCGTGTCTCCGGACCAAGGCCCGGACGCGTCGATCCCCTCGGCCCGCGCAGTCGCGATCGCTGGCGCGATGATGTCGAGGTCCTCGCGACCAAAGAGCCCGTTCTCGCCCGCATGCGGGTTGAGCCCCGCCACGGCGACCCTCGGTTTCGCGATCCCGAAGCTCCGTACCGCCCGGTCGGCCAGGCGGATGGCACGCGCCTCGGATGCGGGCGTCACGGCCCTGATGGCATCCCGAAGCGACAGGTGGATCGTCACGAGCAGCACCCGAAGCTCGTCGTTGGCCAGCATCATGGCGAAATCCCGCGTTCCGCTGCGTTGAGCCAGGATCTCGGTGTGCCCGGGATGATCGATACCGGCCGCTCGCCAGGCATCCTTGTTGATGGGAGCCGTCACAATGGCGGAGATCCGCCCCTTCAGGGCGTCGTCGATGGCGCGCATCACATAGCCGAAGGCTGCGGCGCCGGCTGCGGCCGAGACGCGGCCCATGGCGAGACCGTCCGGCAAGGCGCCGACCTGAAGGACCGGCACGGCGCCGGAAAGCCCGGCGGCATCGCCCGGCGTCGCAATGGCCTGAATCGGGACCCGCGAGCCGATGCTGGCGGCGGCGCGGCGCAGGGCCGCCACATCGCCATAGACCAGGCAGGGCGACCCGACTCCCTCGGCGAACAGGCGGACCACGATCTCCGGACCGATCCCGGCGGGATCTCCCATGGTGATGCCGATCGGGGCTGACATCGTGGGCCGTGCTCCAGTGGCAGGGTGGGGTTGTACCAAAGCGCGCGGCCCGGCACTACATGGCGGATGAAGCGAAGCCCCACGTCAGCGGCCTTCCGTGGCTCGTCTTCTCAAGTGTAAGCAGGTTTGCAAAAACCCGCTGAGGGCCTCGGACGGCGGATCATGTCGGACCAGAGCATCGACCTCCAGGAAGCCGACGGCCCGGCGTCCGTCTCGGCGCAGGGCTCGGCCATCGTGGCTCGCCTTCGGCGCGAAGGCTACGGCTTCGTGCCGGGCAGCACGATGGGCCGCCTCCTGGTCGGAGCCGGCCTCACCGAATGGGACGGCTACGCGCGGAGTTGGGACGACCTCGGGCCGGACCGGTTCATGGCCGACGGCGGCACCTACCGGAAGCGCCGCTTCGCCTGCTTTTCCGCACAGGCGGGCGCGTTCCGACGAAAGCCGGCCCAGGCCCATTATCAGACGCGCGAGAACAATCCTCTGAACGGCGGCATCGCCCGCATGTTCGAGCCGGTTCGGGACACGATCGCGCTCCATCCCGCCAACCTCGCCGTCTTGGCGGCCTGCCGCGACCTCTTCGTGGCCGCGACGCCTCTGGCGCGACGGCCCACTGCCTGGCACGTCGAGATGCATCAGTTCAGGATCGAGGCCCATGTCGGCGTGAGCGGCAGGCCGACCCCCGAAGGGCTTCACCGGGACGGGGTGGATTGGGTGCTCGTGCTGATGGTCCGGCGCCAGAACGTGACGGGCGGCGTCAGCACGATCGCCGACTCGGCCGGCACGATCCTGCAGGATGCGACGCTGACGGAGCCGCTCGATGCCTCACTGGCCGACGACCGTCGCGTGCTCCACGGCGTGAGCCCGGTCCGTCGCGCCCGGCCTGGCGCGACGTGCTGGTGGTGACGTTCCGCGGCGAGCCGCCCGCGGACGGATCGGAGGCGTAGGATGGCCCGGCTCAGCGTCAACCTCAACAAGATCGCCCTGCTGCGCAACGCGCGCCGGACCGGGGTGCCGGACGTCCTGCGGTTCGGCCGACTGGCCCATGATGCCGGGGCGCACGGGTTGACGGTCCATCCGCGGCCCGACCAGCGTCATATCCGTCGCGGCGACGTCCCGGCACTGGCCGCCATGATGCGGCCCTGGCGGCCCGGTTTCGAATTCAATATCGAAGGCTACCCGGACGCGGATTTCATGGCGCTGGTGACCGAAGCGTCGCCCGAGCAGTGCACGCTGGTTCCGGACGGCCCCGGCGTTCTCACATCGGAGGAGGGATGGCGGCTCGATGCGGGGCAATCGGCGATCGTGCGCGGCGCCGTCGACACGCTGAAGGGCATGGACTGCCGCGCCGTGGTCTTCGTCGATCCCGATCCCGCCGCCGCGGAGCGCGCCGCGGCGGTCGGGGCCGACGGCATCGAGATCTATACCGGCTCCTATGGGTCCGCCTTCGCTCGGGGTGACTACGCGGAGTCGCTGGCGCGATGCGTCGAGACGGCCCGTCGTGCCGCGGAGCTCGGATTGATCGTCAACGTCGGCCACGACCTCAACCTCACGAATCTCGCGCCCTTGGTGGCCGCGGTCCCCGACATCCACGAGGCGTCGATCGGCCACGAGTTGACGGCCGACGCGCTGGAGATGGGTTGGATAGCGGCCATCACGGCCTATCGCCACGCGTTGGAGGGAGGCGGCAACCCCGTCTGACGGTGGCGCCGCCGAGGAGTCCCACGCTGGCCTCAGCGATGCAGGGTGCCTCTCCGCCGCAAACTGTCCCGCAACCGGTCGAGCGGCGGAGAATAGAGGAAGCCGAACGAGACCGCGCCGTCGCGGCCCTCCACCGCATGATGCAGCTTATGCGCCTGATAGAGCCGTTTCAGATAGCCGCGCCGCGGCACGTGTCGGAATGGCCAGCGCTGATGCACGAGCACATCGTGCATCAGGAAATACAGCACGCCGTAAACCACGAGGCCGATGGAGATCCAGAAGGCCGGCGTCCACCAATGGCCCAATAGCATCAGCAAAACGGCCAGCACGGCGAAACAGATCGCGTAGAGGTCGTTGCGTTCGAGCAGGTCGTCGTGCGATTCGTGGTGCGACCTGTGCCAGCCCCAGCCCCAGCCATGCATGACATGGCGATGGATCAGGTTCGCGGCGACCTCCGTCCCCGCCACGGTGGCGAGGACCAGCACCGCAGGACCGACGAAGCTCGGCACGACGATCTCCCGGCCTAGCGGGGCAGCGGCGGCGCGGCGGGCTCGGCCCGCTCGGCGGATGCAGCTCGCATGGCGGGAAGACTCCACCAAGGCACGGATGGATGACTATGATGTTCGTGATGGTAGCCGAAATGGAAGCAGGTCAGCAGTGACAGCGTCCAGGAGAATTGGTTCGACCGCGCGCGATGGTCGTCGCCGAAATCCTCCTCCTCCCGCCGATGCGGCAGATAGGTACCGAAATAGAAGAGCTGCCCGGCCGACAGGAGCGCCGGCACGGCCCAGAACAGGAGCAGACGTTGCGGGGCCACGTGCAAGGCGAAGACGTAAAGCGCTGTGGCTCCCGCCAGTCTCACCATCTGGCCGACAGACAGATACTCGAGGAAAAAGGAGCCGAACCAGCGCCACACGGCCAAGCGTCCGTCTCCCGCGAAGTCGGGATCGTGTTCGGTGCCGGGCGCGCGGTGATGGGCAAAATGACGCGCCACGAGGTCGTCATACCAGATCCCCGCATAGAGCAGCAGCACCACGCGGCCGATACCCCGATTCACCCCGGGCCGGAACCGGGCAAGCGAGCCGTGCATGGCGTCATGCGCCACGATGAAGAGGCCGACCGACAGCCAGCATTGCAGCGCGATGGTGAAGGGCGCGAGAAGCAGCGCGGTGCGCCATGGCAGCAGAAACACGTCGAGCGTATGGAGCGCGAGCCAGCCGCCCGCCACGCAGCCGGCCAGCGTGAGGCCGAGCGCCGTCTGGCGGGAGTGGGGGACGGCCGAACGGGCCGATGCTGGTGTGACCGACATGGAGACTTCTGATCAGCAGAGGCGCGTCTGCGCGAAGGTCCCGACGATGTAGTCGCGCAGGGGCTGGCCGCCAGTGCCGCGAGCCGGCAGGAGCTTGATGGCCTCGGCCATGTGGTGGCCGAACCGCTCGCGCGCCCGCTCGGCTCCGAGGAGCGATACCACGGTGGGCTTGCCCCCGTCCTTGCGGAGATCCTTGGAGTGCGGCTCGATTGTAACGCTGACGTCGAAGAGGTCGTCGGCGATCTGATAAGCGAGGCCGAGATGGGCCGCGACCTGACGCAACTCGTCGATGCTGCGGTCGGTCGCCCCGGCCACCCTGGCCCCGATCTCCAGGGCGGCCTCGAACAGCACACTGGTCTTCTGGTGGTTCAGGCCTTCGAGCCGCGCCACGGTGGCCGTGGCGGTGCGGTCGTGGAGGTCGCATGCCTGGCCGGTCACGAGGCCGTCGAAGCCAATCGCGGCCGAGAGGCGCTCGACCAGGGACAAGCGCGTCTCGGCCGGCAGGCGGGTCGCGCGCGTCACGGTGGCGAAAGCCTGGTTCAGCAGGGCGACGGCCGCCAGTATGGCGGTGCTCTCATCGAAGCGCATGTGCACGGTCGGCTGACCGCGGCGGAGCCGCGCGTCATCCATGCAAGGAAGATCGTCCAGCACCAAGGAGGCGGTATGCACCATCTCGGTGGCACAGGCGACATCGAGGGCATTCGCCACGGCGGCGCCGAAATCCACGGCTGCCAGGAGCGTCAGGAGAGGGCGGATGCGTTTGCCCGGAGCCAGCAACGCGTAGCGCACGGCCTCGTTGACCCTCTGGGGACCGCGATCCCCAACCGGCACGAGAGCATCAAGCCGCTCGTTCACGGCCCCGCGCAGGTCTTCGACGATCGTCGGATGTGCATAAATGGCTTGCATGCGCGGCGCCGAACCTGCCTTTCCGGACCCGGGCCCGCAAAGGCCCAGCACGCCATTCTCCGATGCATTGGAGCGAAAAGATAGCACCGACAACGCTCGCACGACCGCGCCTATTCGGCGCGGGCCTCGGCGGACCCCTGGCATGGATCGGCGTCGCTCCGAAGGCGCCCTATTTCATCGAAGAGACCGGCGCATCTTGGCACCCAGTCGGCCAGAACGACGCCGTCAGTTGGATCGAACTCGATCCGTTGTTCAAGCGGCGCGATGTCGCCGCGGTCGAGCGGCATCTCGCCATGCTGAAGGCGCATGGCGTGACGGTCCTGCGGCTGATGCTGGAATATGCGCAGGTCCGCCATCGCTATATCGAGAAGCCGGCCGGCACCTTCTCGCCCAACATGCTCCGCTTCTGGGATGATCTCTTCGCGCTCTGCGAAGGGCATGAGCTGCGCATCCTTCTTACGCCCTACGACACGTTCTGGATGTGGCTCCACTTCCGGCACCATCCCTATAGCCGAACCCGCGGCGGACCGCTGGACCACCCGTCCCGTGCCCTGCTCGACCCCGGCATGCGGGACGCGATCAAGCGGCGCCTCTCCTTCGCGACCGCGCGCTGGGGCGGCTCGGGCTCGCTCTTCGCCTGGGATCTCTGGAACGAGATCCACCCGGCCCAGGCGCGCGACTCCGCCGAGGTCTTCGACGAGTTCATCGCCGACATCGGCGGCCATCTGCGCCAGGAAGAGCTGCGGCTCCATGGTCGCGCCCATCCCCAGACCGTGTCGCTGTTCGGACCGGAATTGCTCTGGCGGCCCCACATGAAGATGGAGGCCGCCATCTTCCGCCATCCGGCGCTCGATTTCGCGAACCTTCACATCTACGAGCACGGCACCATCGACGCGCCCGACAATACGGTCGATGCCGCCGTCGGCATGGGCCGGATCGTGCGCGAAGCGCTGGGCGAGATAGAGGACGGCCGGCCCTTCTTCGACAGCGAGCACGGGCCGATCCACAGCTTCAAGGACCGCCACCGCAGCCTGCCCGAGCCGTTCGACGACGAGTATTTCCGCCACATGCAATGGGCACACCTCGCTTCGGGCGGTGCCGGCGGCGGGATGCGCTGGCCGAACCGGACCCCGCACGTGCTGACACCCGGCATGCGGAGGGCACAGTGCGGGCTGTCGGCCTTCCTGCCGCTCATCGATTGGCGGCGCTTCGAGCGGTGCAACGTCGGCCCGGACCTGATCGTGCGGACCCGGGACGGAGCGAAGATCGGCCCCGACCGTCTGGCCCGCTTCGGCTGCGCGTCCGCCACGCAGGCCGTGGTCTACCTGCTGCCCCGAGACAGGCTCGATGCCGGGGGCATGATGCAGGACGGGGCCGAACTCGTCGCCCTGTCGGTCGCCGTTCCCGGCCTGGCACCGGGAACCTATCGAGTGACGGGCTGGCACACGGCAGAGGGTCGGGCCGCATCGACCGAGACGCAGGACCTCGAGGCATGTGGCACGATCACTCTGCCATCGTTCAGGCGGGACCTCGCAGTGGCACTGTCCCGGGTCGCTGGATGACCCAGGTCGCGGTCCGCACCAAGCCGTCACATGTGGCGGCGCTGCAACCCGGCCGTGAAGGTCCTCCGGCACGTCGGGGTGAGATTGTGTACGTTGGACCTCATGCAGGTGATCAGCGCATCCTCGTCCGGAAACACGGAGCTGCACAGCGCGGTCGCATCGACTTGGCAGGCAGCCTGCTCCTCGGGCGTGATATGGAACTTGTTGACGATCTGCGCCTGTGCGGCCGTTAGGCCGAGCCCGAGGATCAGGGTCGAGAGACGTGTCACAATCATCAGGCTAACCGCGTCCACATTGGCACTGCAATGGAAACCTCCTAGCAGGATCCATGCTGAACAGCGGATGTATCGCGCTGGATCATCTACGGCGGGTCACCACGCCAACCGAAGCTTTACATGATTGCGTGCGACGCCGGCACGTAACCGCGCCGGACCGATGCACCACAACGACACAGGACCGGAACCGAGGGCTCGATCGAGACTCCGCCGGCCAGTATCGCGGCGGACGTCACGCTCCGATCGGCTGTCCCATCCCCTGACTTGACGGTCCTGCCCGTCCAGCCCAGGTTGCGTGCAATCGTCGGCTACGGGCCGTTAACACAAAGCCGCTATGCTTTCCCCATCGCCGGTCAGCCGATCCGGGAGGAACCATGGTCCATTTCGTGAGGGCGCCCACGCGCGCCGCCGCCGAAGACTTGGCATCCGCGCTGTTCTGTCGACACAAACCGTTGTGTGTCTCCAGCCGGCACATCCCCGGTGCTGCCGAACTGCCGGCCTGGAAGGTGGAGACGATCGACTGCTTCGGCGAAGCCTGGTCGAGCGCCAGGCCAGTCGCCCTGATGAATTGGCGCGGACCCCGCCACTGAGGGTCCCCACGGATTTACCGCTTCGACGGATTCGGCCTTCACTTCCAACATCGGCCCATGAGCGAAAGCGGCTACTTCCGCGGGAGCCATGACTGTGCCGACGGCTCGGGCCTCCGATGCGATCATCCCCAAGGTGGCGTGCGACGCCAACGCCCTGGACCGCGACGGGACGTCCCGAGACCTCCTGCTCGCGGCCTTGATGGCCTTGGCGCGGAACGGCCGCCTGAGCCTGTTCGCGCCGTCGGGTGTCGCGGTCGAAATTCGGCATCCCCATGCGCCGGCCGACGTCAGAGCGGCGGCTCGTGCTGCGGCCACCCTCCCCGTAGCGCCGCGCTTCACGGCGGGTCAGCACATCGATCGCATCCGCGTGCGGGCCATCCTGCGAGGCGACGGACGCCCGGGCAAACACGACGCCGACGCATCGCACCTGTCGGAGGCCGCGGAAGCCGGGTGCACCCATTTCATCACGCAGGACGGCAAGATCCTGCGCAGACGGGATACGCTCCGCAGGGTGCTGCCGCCCGGCTTTGCCATACAGACCTTGGCCGAATTCATGGCCGACACGACGCCGTCCTGATCATCTCGGCGTCGTCCCGGAGTCGCTTCCCGGTCGGCCTCCGATCCGGGGCGCTCCCACGCGGCAGCGACGAAGGATACCATACGGGAAGCGCCGCCGAGGTCCGGTCGATCAGGCCGCCTTCGCCCGGCGTCGCGCGGGTTTCTTGGCCACGGCAGTCTCGTCCTCGCCCTTCTCGTCCTCGACCGGCGCCACGGGTACCGGCTCGGCGATGGGGGCGCTCTTGCGGCCGAGCCCGATCGTCTTGGCCAGATTGGATCGCGCATCGGCATAGGCCGGCGCCACCATCGGATAATCCTTGGCGAGACCCCACTTGGCCCGGTACTCGTCCGGCGACAGGCCATGCTCGGAATGGAGATGGCGCTTCAGGGATTTGAAGCGGCGGCCATCTTCCAGGCAGACGATATAGTCGTGCGACACCGACTTCTTGATCGGCACTTTCGGCTGTAGCGGTTCCTGCGGCACGTCGGGCTTGACCTCGCCCGACAGCAGCCCGAGCGAGTCATGGACCGACCTGATCAGGGCCGGCAACTCACTCGCCGGTACGGAATTATGTTCGACATAGGCGGAGACGATCTCGGCCGTCATCTCGACTCTGTTCAGCGTTGCTTCGATATCGGTCATCTAATTGCCCATTCTGTGGATCCCTCGAATTAGAGCGCGTCATACAAAATTGCAAGTCGATCCAGCAATGCAACACTGAAGTCGCCGCTTCATCCAGGACAGAAAATAAACGATCCACCTATTCAGATGGCGCTACTGCGGGTCGCACGCCGGACTGGACCGGACGAGGTCGTCGCCAGCCAGGCAATCGACGTCGCCATCGCGGACGAGGCGCGCGGCCGCCGCAGCCCGAACGAATCACCGGTCTTGCGCGGGACGGCATGCTCGAGGGCAGCGGCGCGTGGCCCCGGGCGAGAGCGGGACCGTGATGGACGCGCCCGTCCGATCGGGACGGCTTTGCCCGGGGGAAGCGATGCGCTAGGCTTGGCGCCCGTTGGTTCCCAGGCGACGCGTCGGCCCCGCATGTCCTCCTCGGAGCGCTTCCCGAACGATCCCGCGACCCAGAACCGGGACGCCGCGTCGGGCCTCCGGCCCGTGTCGAGCCTCGAGTCCGTGCCGAGCCCGGAGCCCGACGGGCGCAAGATCGTCCATGTCGACATGGACGCCTTCTATGCGGCTGTCGAGCAGCGCGACGACCCTGGCCTGCGGGGAAGGCCGGTGGCGGTCGGCGGCTCGCGCCAGCGGGGCGTGGTGGCGGCCGCCAGCTACGAGGCGCGGCACTTCGGCGTACGCTCCGCCATGTCGTCCATGGCGGCGGTCCGCCGTTGTCCCGACCTCGTCTTCGTCAAGCCCCGCTTCGAGGTCTACAAGGGCGTCTCGCAGCAGATCCGGACGATCTTCTCGGACTATACGGCCTTGGTCGAACCCTTGTCGCTCGACGAGGCTTATCTCGACGTCACCGAAGCCGCCCGCTGCGGTTCGGCGACTGGCATCGCCCAGGAGATCCGCGCCCGGATCCTGGCGGAGACCGGCCTCACGGCATCGGCGGGCGTGTCCTACAACAAGTTCCTGGCCAAGCTCGCCTCCGACCATCGCAAGCCCGACGGCCTGACCGTGATCGCCCCCGGCCGAGGGCTGAGCTTCGTCGAGACCCTGGATATCGGCAAGTTCCACGGCATCGGCCCGGTCACGGCCGCCCGCATGAGATCGCTCGGGATCTTCACGGGGGCCGACCTTCGCCGGCAACCGCCCGAGGTCCTCGACGGCACGTTCGGCAAGGCCGGACGTTACTATTACTGGGCGGCCCGCGCCGTCGACCATCGCGCCGTCAAGCCCGACCGGGTCCGGAAGTCGAGCGGATCGGAGACCACCTTTCCGCAGGATCTCGCGACCGAGCCCGAATTGATGGCCGGCTTGGTGCCTGCGGCGGACTCGGTCTGGCGCCATTGCGCCGCATCGGGGCTGCGCGGCCGCACCGTCACCCTGAAGGTCAAATACGCGGATTTTCGCCAGATCACCCGCAGCCGGACCGGCGAACGAGCTGTCCCCAGCCGCGACGCGCTCGAGGCGGTCGGGCGGGATCTGGTGCGGACCGTGCTGCCGTTGCGGGCCGGCGTCAGGCTGATCGGCCTGACGCTATCGGGCTTCGAGACGGGCGACGAGCCCGACAGGCGGCAACTGACCTTCCCGCTCTGAGGATCGCTTCGGACGAGACCCCGCCCGAATTCCGAACCCTGCGCCCGCGGATCGTTCAGCCTGCCGCGTGCAGGGCCGCGAACACGCGCGCCGGTGTCGCCGGCATGTCGACGTGGGTGACGCCTGCGGCGCGATGAAGCGCGTCCACCACGGCGTTCATCACGGCCGGGCAGGCCCCGATCGTGCCGGCCTCTCCGGCGCCCTTCAGCCCGAGCGGATTGGTGGTCGACGGGATGTTGCGGGTGCGGAAATCCACGAACGGCAGGTCGGCTGCGCGAGGCAGGCAATAGTCCATCAGCGAGGCCGTCATGAGCTGGCCGTCGTCGGCGTAGACGGTCCGTTCAAGCAGGGCTTGTCCCACGCCCTGGGCGACCCCACCATGCACCTGCCCGGCCAGCAGCATCGGGTTTAGGGTCATGCCGAAATCGTCGCAGATGGTATAGCGCAGAACCTCCACGGTCCCGGTCCCGGGGTCGATCTCCACCTCGCAGACATGGGTTCCGTTCGGATAGGTGGCGGTGTCGGGTGTGAAAGCGTCGGTCGCGCTGCGGACCTCCTCGGTGGCGCCCGGCAGCTTGGCGATGTCTTCGTAGGTGAGGGCGCGATCCGTGCCGGCCACCCGGACAGCGCCGTCGGCGATCTCGAGATCCGTCACGGCAGCTTCGAGTTCCTCGGCCGCGAGGTCCTTCAAGCGGCCGGCCAGGACGTCGGAGGCCCGGGCGATCATGGCCGAGCCCACGGGGATCGAGCGCGAGCCGCCCGTGCCGTTGCCGGTCTTCACCCGATCCGTGTCGCCCTGGACCACGCGCACGCGCTCCGGCGCGACGTCGAGATATTGCGACACCGTCTGGGCATAGGCCGTGGCATGACCCTGGCCGTTCGACTGCGTGCCGACCAGCACCGTGAAGGTGCCGTCGGGCTCGAGCGCCACCGAGCCCTCCTCGCCCGAGCCCCAGGCCGTGCATTCGATGTAGCTCGACAGGCCGATGCCGCGGAGCTTGCCCGCCGCCTTCGAACTCGCGAGCCGGGCCGAAAAGCCGGCGTGGTCGGAAGCCGATAGCGCCTCGCGCATCGCGCCTTCGAAGTCGCCCACGTCGTAGGTGCGGTCGGTGCGCGTCTTGTACGGCATCTGCGACGACTTGATGAAGTTCAGCGCCCGGATCTCGGCCGGCTCGAGGCCGGCCGCGCGCGCGCAATTGTCGACGAGCCGTTCCAGCAGGTAGGCGGCCTCGGGACGCCCTGCTCCGCGGTAGGCATCGACCGGGACCGTGTTGGTGTAGACCCCCCGGCAACGGGCATGGACCGAAGGGATGTCGTAAGTGCCGGTCGCCATGGTGGCGCCGAGCCACGGAATGAAGGGTCCGAATTGCGACAGGTAGGCGCCGAGATTGCCCAGGATGTCGACCCTGAGGGCCAGGAACCGTCCCGCGGCATCGAGCGCCATCTCGGCCGTGGTGAGATTGTCGCGCCCCTGCGCGTCCCCGAGGAAATGCTCGGTGCGGTCGGCCACCCATTTGACCGCGGACCCGGTGCGTTCGGCCGCCACCAGCAGGAGCGGGTATTCGCGGTAGATCACGGCCTTGGTGCCGAATCCCCCGCCGACGTCGTGGGTCACGACCCGCAGGTCCTCGGGCTTGATCTTCATGACCTGGCCGCCGACGGAACCCTGCAGGCCGTGCACGCCCTGGCTGCCCGTGGTCAGCGTGTAGCGACCCGAGGCGGCATCGTATTCGCCGATGGCCGCCCGTGGTTCGAGGTAGTTGGCCACGAGCCGGTTGTTGTCCACCGTCAGGCTGACGCGCCGCGCCGCGCCCGCGAAGGCCGCATCGACAGCGGTGCGGTCACCGAGTTCCTGGTCGTAGGCCTGGTTGCCGCCGAGGTGCGGCCACACGGCGGGGGCGCCCGACGCCAGCGCGTCCCGCAGGCCGACGACGGCCGGCTTGGCGTCGTAGTCGATCGGCAGCGCCTCGGCCGCCTCGCGGGCCGCATCCTCGGTCTCGGCCACCACCATGGCGACGGCGTCGCCGACGTGGCGCACGGTGCCTTGGGCCAGCACCGGATAGGGTGGAAGCTCCATCGCGGTGCCGTCGCTGTTCGTCATGGGGGCCAGGCAGGGCAGGCCGTCGAGATGGGCGATGTCGCGCGCCGTGAGGACGAGCCTGACGCCCGGCATCGCCCGGACCTCGGCCGCGTCCCCGATGGTGAAGTCCGCATGAGCGTGGGGCGACCGCACGAAGACGGCGTGAAGCGTGCCCTCGGGCGCGACATCGGCCGTGTAGCGGCCAGCGCCCGTGATGAACTTGGCGTCCTCGACCCGCTTGACCGGCTGCCCCAGTCCGAACTTCATTGGCTTCATGGCGGCGTCCTTCGCGTCGTTTCAAGGTCTTGCGCCCACCCAACGGCGAGACGCATCTCGGTCTGTCTAGCATGCCGGGCGGGGCGCGCGACACCGGCCAATTGCCTCGGTCGGGACAGCTTGACATCGATGCGGACGCGATCTTTCCAGCCATGACGTTTCGAGGTCACGGAATGGACGCGCTGTCCGACCGGTCGGGTCCTCACGGGTCCGGCCCATGACGGCGGGTCGCGCAACGCTGAAGACGCCGTCCGAGGTGGTTCTGATTGCCGCACCGAACCCGACATCTCGGTCAACCCGGAACCCACCGTGAGCTCACCAATTTCGGGTTGATTCGTCTTCGTTCCCGCTTATGGTGGAGCGTCATGTAGATCGAAGTTTATCCGGGAGAGAGCTCAAATGGTGCCAAGTCTTACAGCCGCGTGCCGGACGTTCGTGGATTCGGTGCGGGGGCGCCACTCGCCGGGGCGTAGCGTTTCGCCGCTGCGCGAGGGACAACCCCGCGATGAACGCACGTTGCGTCGGACAGTGAAGCGCATCCTGCTTGCCGCGACCTTGCTGGGCGCGGCGACGGCCGTTCAATCGCCCGCCTGTGCTTCAAGCCATCGGGAAGCTCCGATGATCGCGGGCATGCCGCGCCTCGATGCCTCGGATTTCTTCTTCTTCCGAAGCTATGAGCCGGGTCGATCTGCCTTCGTGACCATGATCGCCGATTACGTGCCGTTGCAGGATCCCGCCGGCGGACCGAACTTCTACAACATGGAACATAACGGCTATTACGACATCAACGTCGACTCCAATGCGACCGGGCAGCCGTATTACACGTTCCGCTTCCGCTTCAAGTCGGTTTCCCCAAACCTCAGCGTGCCGGTGGGAGGCGTGAATGTCCCGATCGCGCTGATCAATGACGGGCAGATCGTGCATGGTGACCACAAGGCGCAGAATTCGGTCGAGTTCTACACCATCTCGCTCGTCACTTACGATGCAGCCGGCGCCGCCACCGAAACCCCGCTCCAATCGGCGAGCGGACAAACCAGCTTTCAAAAGCCGGTCGACAACATCGGCGACAAGTCGGTTCCCAATTATCCCGAATACGCGCGAGCCTACACTTACGAAATCGCGGTGCCCAACTGCGGCCTGGGTCGCGTCTTCGTGGGCCAGCGCAAGGACCCGTTCGTGATCAATCTCGGCGAGACCTTCGACCTCGTGAACTACGCTCATCCCATCGGTGAGAAATTCGCCGCCTCGGCCAAGGACGATCTCGCGGCCAAGAACGTGACGTCGCTCGTCATGGAGGTTCCGACCGCCTGTTTGACGAACCCGGGCAACCCGGTTCTCGGCGCCTGGACCACGTCCTCCGTCGGGACAACGACCCCGAATGGACAGACGACCTTTCAGCAGGTCTCGCGTCTCGCCAACCCGCTGGTCAACGAATTGGTGATCGGCCTCAAGGACAAGGACAAGTTCAACATGTCCCAGCCCGCGAATGACGCACAATTCGCGATCTACGTGACAAATCCGACCGTCCCCGCGCTGATCCAAGCGCTATTCCCGGGAGTCACGGCGCCGACCAAGTTCCCGCGCGCCGACTTGGAGGCCGTGTTCCTGACCGGCATCAAGGGCTTGAACCAGCATTTGCGGACCACTCCCTCGGAGGAGATGCGCCTCAATACCAACACTCCGATCATACCCTACGGCGCGCAGAACCGGCTCGGCGTGATCGGCGGCGACAAGGCCGGCTATCCCAATGGACGGCGTCCGGGCGACGACGTGGTGGACATCACCTTGCGGGTCGCCATGGGCAAGCTCTACACCCTGGGCCTCTATGGCAATCCGTCGGACGCGCCATCGGGATCGCTCGAATTCACCGATGGTGCCTACACTGACTCGACCCACTTCCTGCAGACCTTCCCCTACGTGATGCCGCCGTTGTCGCCTTCGCCGCAGAGCGGCGGGTCCGTCCCGGTTTCTGTTCACGAACCGCAGTGAAACCGACCATGCTGGTGCGGCTTTGCGGTCCAGTCTGAAGACACGCGGCACGGGGCTCTTCCCGTGCCGTTTAACTTCCGTCCGACACGGCCTCGGTCTCTGTCTCGTGGCGCTGCTTGCGGCGGCACCGGTTGCCAAGGCGGCTCCGTTCATTCCCGCCGAGGATGGCCTCGTGCTCGAGCGGGTGCCGGGCGCACGCGACGCTTCCAGCCGAGCGCTGCGGGACCTGAATGCGGTGCTGACCCAGAACCGCCGCGACATCGGTCTTGCCGAGAAGGTGGCGCGGCTGGACATCGAACAGGCGCGAAAGCTCGGCGATCCGCGCTTTCTCGGCCGCGCCGAAGCCGCCCTGGCGCCCTGGCCGTTAGCCCCGGACGCCCCCGCCCCGGTGCTTCTGCTGCGGGCGGTGATCCTGCAGAGCAACCACGACTTCGACGGCAGTGTCGCGGCGCTGCAGCGGGTCGTCAGCGCCGAGCCCAGCTCGGGGCAGGCCTGGCTGACGCTTGCCGCCGTGCATCAGGCGCAAGCCCGGTACGAGGCGGGCTTGCGCGATTGCGGCCAGATCGCCACCCTCACGCTGGGCCTTGCACCCGACATCTGCACGGCGTCGATCATGTCGCTCACCGGCCACGCACCGCTCGCATTGCGCGCCATCACCATTTCGGTGGCGCAGAACGCGGATGAGATGCGGGCCGACCCGTCTCTGGGCGTGTGGGCGGAAACGGCGGCCGCCGAGATAGCGGAACGGCTCGGCGATTCCTCGACGGAACAACGCTACCGCGACGCGCTGGCGATCGACGGCAGCGACCCCTACCTGCTCGGCGCTTGGTCCGATTGGCTGCTGGACCAGAACCGGCCGCGCGAGGTGATGGCGCTGCTGGGAGACCGCACCCGCGTCGATCCGCTCCTGTTGCGTTTGGCGCTTGCCGAGCAGGCGACCGGCAGTTCGCAAGCGGCGGGTCACATCGGCGATCTCGCGGAGCGGTTCGAAGCCAGCCGCCTGCGCGGCGAGACGGTGCATCGACGCGAAGAGGCGCGGTTTGCGCTCGACCTTCAGCACCAGCCGGCTCGAGCGCTCGATCTGGCGCGCGCCAACTGGGACGTGCAGCGCGAGCCGGCCGACGCGCGGATCCTGCTGGAAGCCGCGAATGCCGCCGGGCGACCCGAAGCCGCCGACCCGGTCCGGGCCTGGTTGCACGACAATGGCGTGGAGGATGCCCGGCTCTCGGCACTTGCCGCGAGGGGCGGGAATTCGGCATCGTTGCTGCTGCCGCACCGGGACGACCAGGCACCCCCGAACGAGTGAATGCGCTTCCAGGCGGCGACAGATGATGATCCGTGCGATTTTTGTGGCCGTGGTTGCGCTGCTCCTTACACCGGCGTCGCACGCCATCGCCCACAGCGCTAGCAGTTCTTACCTGCATATCGAGGTGCAGGACGAGGCACTCGTCGTGCAGTGGTCGATCGCGCTCCGCGACCTCGATTACGCGATCGGCCTCGACAGCAACGGTGACGGCGCCATCACCTGGGGCGAAGTCCGGCAGAAGCGCGAGGCGGTAGAGGCCTATGGGCTCTCACGCCTGACGCTGCGGGCCGATGGGACCGTTTGCGTGCCGGGTCAGGTGACGATGCTGGCCGAGCAACTGAGCGACGGCGGCTATGCGGTGCTGCGCTTCGCCGCCGAATGCGGCCATGCGCCGGCCGCCGTATCGGTGCGTTACGGACTGATGTTCGACCTCGACCCGATGCATCGCGGGCTCTTGAACGTGATCGTTTCCGGAGTACCGCACGTCGCCGCGTTATCGCCCGATCGACCCGATGCACAGTTCGACGTCACGCCCGGCTACGGGGAAACCCTGCGCAGCTTCTTCTTGACCGGTGTCAACCATCTACTCACTGGTATCGACCACATGCTGTTCGTCACCATGCTGTTGGTGCCGGCCATGTTCCGCCGCCGCACCCACAGCCATGGCCCGAACGCCGCGCTGATGCCGGTGTCGCGGTTCCGCGGCATGTTCATCGAGTCAATCAAGGTCCTGAGCGCATTCACCTTGGCGCATGGCACGACGCTGACCCTGTCGGTTCTGCATATCATCAGCATTCCCGAACGCCTCAGTGAGGCGGGCATCGCGTTGACCATCCTGATTACCGCGCTCGACAACATTTTCCATTTCATTCCGGGCCGGCGCTGGCCGCTGGCCTTCGCTTTCGGCCTGGTCCACGGGTTGGGCTTCGCAACGGCCCTGGGGCCGCTCTCGCTGCCGCCAGTGGCACTCGGCATCGCCCTTTTATCGTTCAACCTGGGGCTCGAGGCAGCGCAGGTCAGCATCGCCGCAGTCGTGCTGCCGATCGGCTTCGCGTTGCGCAGCACACGCCTTTATCCGCGCCTGATCATGCCGGGCATCTCCGGCGCGGTGGCCGTGGTCGCCCTGGGTTGGTTCACGGACAGGGCCTTCGACCTCGGCATGATGCCGTTCTGACGGGGCCGGGCAGCGACCCGACCATCGGCAACATCGCGCTGCCTTACGACCCCGAAGCATTCGTTCCCGTCCGGGCCCTCACTCCCCACGATCTTTCTCGGTCTGCCCCGCGGACGCCAAGTCGGGCAGCAGCAATGCCAATCAGGCGCTCCCCGGCAAGTGCAGGAAGCCGGAACGCCGATGAACACCCCGAACCGAGTGATAGCCGATCGACGGACTTCATGACGGCGAGGCGTCGATGGCCAGCCGATCATAGCCCTTCGCCCGATAAATCGCGGCCGAGACGACCCAGCTCGCGACGAAGACGCCGATGAGCACGAAACGGATATTGCCGTTGAGGGACCCGATCCAATCCCGGAAGACGCCCTTCAAATCGAGCTTATCTCCGATCAGGCCCAGCGCCTCGCTCCCGCCGAACGCGTTCTCTGTCGGCCCGTTGCCACGTCCGACATGCTGCCCGACGATCTCCCGTCGAGCGCTGACGCTGGAACATATGGTGGGGCCGGCGCCAGCGTAAATCCTGGGTTTTGCCCCCAGGACAGTCGGTGAAGGAATGTGTGCAAACCAGTAAAGGCGCCCCGTATCGACATGTGCTGCGGCGGCGTCTCGCCGCTGGCCGCGAGGCGTCAGATGATCGCTGTCGTCAGAGGTCAAGATCGGGCAGAGACAGGACGGATCTCGCGTCAGTCGAGTGTCAGGTCTCGCCCTGCCCCGAGCCCCGACAGCGCCCCGAGGACGACGAGGCCGGTGAGCAGGATCGGCGCGGTCCCGAAGCCGCCCGAGAGCTGCCGAAGCAGACCGACCAGCAGCGGCCCGCCGGCCGCCAGCGTGTAGCCGACGCCCTGCGCCATGCCGGAGAGGCGCGCCGCGGTGGCGGCATCGGGCGCGCGCAGCAGGATGATGGTGAGGGCCACGGCCAGCAGGCCACCCTGCCCCAGGCCTAGCAGCGCCGCCCAGCCCCAGGCCTGCCAGAGCGGCGCGTAGAAGCACCCCAGGATGCCGCCGAGCACGAGCCCGTAGAGCGCGACCGACACGGCCCGCTGATCGCGCCCCATCGTGGCGAGCGCAGGCGCCACGAGGCAGCCCACCATCTGGCCGACGACCGAGACCGACAGGACGTAACCGGCGGCCGCCGCATCGAGGCCGCGATCGCGAAGGATGGGGGCAAGCCAGCCGAAGACCGAATAGGCCAGCGCCGACTGCAGGCCCATGAAGAAACTCACCTGCCAGGCGAGCCCGTCGCGCCACAGCGACCGTGGCGGGGCGACGACGCCGGCGGCACGGCGCGCCACCGCCGCGGGCAGCACCTGCGGCAGCCAGAGCAGCGCCGCCGCGAGGGCCGGCAGAGCCCAGACCGCGAGGCCGACGGCCCACGAGCCGGATCGCTGCGCGAGCAGCACCGTGAAGGCCGCCGCGATGGCGGCACCGCCGCTGAGCGACATGGAATAGAGGCCCGTCAGCAGCGCGAGACGGTCGGGGAAGTCGCGCTTGACGAGGCCCGGCAGCAGGACGTTGCCGAACGCGATGCCGCCACCCGCCACGAGCCCGCCGAACAAAAGCGCCGGCACGGTGGCTAGGCCGCGCAGCCCCGTGCCGACCGCCACGGCCAGCAGCGCCCCCAGGACCACGCGTTCGGTGCCGAAGCGCCGGGCGAGCTGGGCCGCCAGGGGCGAGAACAGGCCGAGGCAGAGCACCGGCACGGTCGTCATCAGGCTCGCGGCCGTCGGTCCCGCCCCGGTACCGCGCATGACTTCGGGCAGCAGCGCCGACAGGCTAGAGAACAGGACCCGGAGATTCAGTGCGATCAGCATCAGGCAGAGGGCGAGAAACAGCCGGCCGAGGCGCGAGGACCCGGCGAGCGGCGCCGGCGCGGCATCCGCCTCGGCGTCGATCAGAGGCACGCCGGCGGGTTCATGATCAGCGAGCGAGGGCATCGACGGACCGTTCATGCGGGTTGGGGTCCCACGCGCAGCGCCCAGGGTCAATCCGCAACGGCGTGGGCGCGTCGCCATTGGAGCTCCGCCCCCTCAGGATCCGGGCGCACGCCAGCCGAGAACCCGTCGTTCGATCCTCGTGACCAGCACCGAACTGGCGTAGCCGAGCGCGCCGAGCAGGATCACGCCGGCGTAAAGGTCGGCGGCACGGAACGAACGCGACGCCAGCAGGATCCAATTGCCCAGCCCCTGGCGGGCCGCCAGCATCTCGCAGACGACCGACAGGATCAGCGCGACCGTGAGCCCGAGCCGCATGCCGGCCAGGATGTCCGGGCTCGCGGACGGCAGCGCGATGCGCGACACCGTGGCCAAGCGTGACAGCTGCAGGGCGCGGGCGACCTCGTAGAGCCGGGGTTCCACGGTCGCGAAGCCATGGACGGTGGCGAGCAGCACCGGCCAGAGCGAGCCGAAGGCGACCACGGCCAGCACCATGCCGTCCGACAGGCCGAGCACCGCGATCGCGACCGGGATGACGGCGGAGGCCGGCAGAGGCCGGAGAAATTCGAGCAGCGGCCCGAGATAGGCCCTGAGGCCTGGGGAGGTCCCGATGCCGGCGCCGATCACCACGCCGATCGCGGAGGCGATGATCCAGCCCAGGATCATGCGCCGGACCGTGGCGAGAAAATTGGCCGTGAGCGCGCCTCCACCGAGGCCACGGGTCAGCGCGCCCCAGGCCCGGTCGGGCCCGGGGAGAAAGACGGGCGATACCAGGCGATGATCGGCCACGAACTGCCACGAGGCCACGAAGCCCGCCGCCACCAGCAGGCTGCCGCCGAGCCACAGCCAAGAGCGCGCGGCCCTCATCGCGGGTGCTCGGCCAGGGCGGCCCGACCCAGCAGATGGTTCTGGGCCAAGGTGAGCGACGCGTCGAGGATCACGCCCAGGAGGCCGATCCACAGCAGGTCGGCGAGCATCAGGGCCGGATCGAGCGCCTGCTGGGCCACCATGATGGCGTTGCCGAGCCCGCGTGGGTCGGCCGCGATTTCCACAGTGACGGCGACAACGAGCGCGACGCCGAACGCCAATCGGAACGCGACGATCAGCCTCGGAAAGGCCGCCGGCAGGATGATCTTGATGACCCGTTGCGGGAACGAAAGCCCGAGCACCCGGGCCACCTCGACGAGTTGCGGCTCGATGCCGGCGATGGCGGACCGGGTCAGGATCAACACCGGCCAGGTGCAGGAGAACGCCACGATGCTGACCTCCATGCCGGTGCCGAAGCCGAGCGCCAGAAGCGCGATCGGGATCAGGGCGATCGACGGGATGGGCCGGATCACCTCCACGGTCACGTCCATCAGGCGATCGATCGTCCGGAACAGGCCGAAGACGATCCCGAGCGCGAGCCCGATGCCGCCCCCGAGCAGCAGCCCTTGCACGGCTGCACCCAGCGTCTGGCCGGTCGCGACCGCGATGGAGCCGTCCCGCAAGGCCCTGGCCAAAGCCGCCGCGACGGCGCTCGGCGGCGCCACGGCATCGCTCTGCAGGCCCGACCAGCGCAACGCCGCTTCCGCCAGGACGAGGAGCCCGACCGGAACCACGAGGCCCTTCGCGGCGGCGCTCACCGTTCCGCCTGCCGGATGAAGTCGAACAGCACCCGGCGCAGGTGCAGGAAGGTGGGATGTTCGCGGGTAGACAGCTGGTCGCGCGGCCGCGGGAGCGCGACCGGGCAGGCCAGGCCGACGCGCCCGGGGCGCGGCAGCAAGCCGATCACCCGATCGCCGAGGTACAAAGCTTCCTCGAGATCGTGGGTGACGAAGAAGACGGTGGCGCCGGTGTCGGCCACGATCGCCAGCGTCTCGTCCTGCAAGGCCTGGCGCGTCATCGCGTCGAGCGCCCCGAAAGGCTCGTCCATCAGCAGGACTCCCGGATCCTGGGCCAGGCAGCGGGCGATCTGCAGGCGCTGCTGCATGCCGCCCGACAGCTGCGAAGGATATTTGGCGTCCTGTCCCGCGAGGCCGACGCGGGCCAGCAGCCCGGCGATACGATCGGCCCGTCGCGCCCTCGGGACGCCGGCTGCCTCGAGCGCCAGTGAGACGTTGCCGGCCGCGGTGCGCCAGGGCAGCAGGGCCTTGCCGTAATCCTGGAACACGATCGCGATATCGCGACGGGGCTTCGTGACCGGCTCGCCATGGATCAGGACACGCCCCGTCGTGGACTTGACGAGCCCGGCCGCGAGGCGGAGCGCCGTCGTCTTGCCGCAGCCCGAGGGACCGATCACCGACACGATCTCGCCCTTGCGGATGCCGAGGTCGAGCCCGGCGATGATCGTGAGGCCCGCTATGGTGAGGCCGACGTCCGAGAAGGCGATGGCGGGCCGCTCATCCGGCGCAATGCCCATCACGGCGTCGCCGCCTCGCCGTAGACGGTCACGACCGTCTGGCGCAGGTGCTCTGCGAGGCTGGCCAGCGCCAGGTCGGTCCGTCGGGCCATCACCGCGTCGGCGAGGCTCCGATGCTGGCGCAGGAACCAGGACGGCTCCGTCAGGCGCTGCATCATCACGCGGCGATACCGGTAGGCCTGGAAGTAGAGGTCGTCGTGCAGCGCCAGCAGGCGTTCCGATCCGCAGCCCGCGATGAGCGCGCGATGGAAGGCCTTGTGCAAGCGGTCGAACTCCGCCGTGCCTTCCGCCAGGGTCTGCGGCGAGCGGTCGAGGCAGAGCCGCAGGTGATGCAGGGCCGCGACGATGCCGACCTCCCAGGCATCGCCGCCCTGTTCGATCGAGAGTCTCAGAGCCTCCGTCTCGACCAGGATGCGGACCCGCGTGATGTCTTCGAGATCGGCCCGGCTGACATGCGCCACCCGGAAGCCGCGCTGGCCGATGGCGGTGATGAGCCCGCGCGTCACGAGCCGGGACAGTCCCTCGCGCAGCGGGGTGGTCCCAAGCGCATAATGCCGGGACAACGCATGGATCGCGAGTCGGGCGCCCGGCTCCAGATCACCCGACAGGACGTCGCGCTCGATGAGCGCGGCGGCGCGTTCGCTCAGCGTCGCTTCCCCGTCCGGGCGCGACGCCGGAATGGGCTTCTGCTGGGCCGGGCTCGGCGTCACGGGAGCAGCAAGGCCTTCACGTCCGGCGTGCCCTGCAGCATGTCCTGCTTCTTCATCACCTCGGCCCACCATTCGAGCTGAGGGACCGTCATGGAAGGGTCCGAGACCGACAGCTTCATGACCTTCAGCGTGTCGAGCGGCATCCTGGTGAAACGCGAGATGGCGCTGCGGGCCTTTTCGGGGTCATGGTTCACGACTGCGGCGGCCTCCGCGATCGAGGCCCGATAGGCCGCGACGAGCGACGGGTTTGCTTCGGCCCAGGTCCGCGTCGCCGCGTAGAGGATCTGCGGCTCGCCGGGCGGCACCTCGGCCAGGATCTCGGCCGCGACCGTGCCGGTGCCGGCCCTGACGATGCGCGACAGCACAGGTTCGGCCGTGACGACCGCGTCCACGGCGCCCGATTTCAGCACGTCGTTCATGGTCGGGAACGTGACTTCCACGAAGGACACGTCCTTGGGAGCGACCCCCTTGTCGATGAGCCACCGCCGGAACAGCACGTCGAGGAAGGCGCCGATGCCCGGCACGCCGACCTTCTTGCCGACGAAGTCCTTCGCGGTCCTGATCGTCTGGCCCGTCCGCACGACCGCCGCGGCGGTGTCGGCGGTCGCGGCGGCGGTGGACGACGCGCCCGCGACCGCCACGAGGTCCAGCCCCCCGTCGACCGCCTGGAGGAACACCGACGGGGTCGGGCCTCCGATCTGCAAGGATCCGGACATCAGCGCGGCGGGAATGTTCGAGTTCAAGCCGATCAAGGTGAGCGTGGCGTCGAGGCCGTGCCTGGCGAAGATCCCATCCTCAACGCCGACGGCGGCCGAGGCGCAGTCCGTGGTGGCCGTGCAGCCGATCTGGATCGGCGTCCCCGCTTCGGCAATCGGCGCGCCGAGGCCAGCCCCCACGGTGACGATGAGCCCGATCCAAAACCATGCTCGACTGATCATGACATCCTCCCCCGCGACAGCAGTTCTCGTTTTGGCGTCATGACCGGCCTTGTGCCAGTCATCCATGCCGAGCCGTCGTAGTTCGCTCGGGCACTCTGTTCCACCGGAACGGCGTGGATGCCCGCGACGAGCGCGGGCATGACGAGCTTGGCGCGAGATGAGAACTGCTACCCCGCGACGCGGTCTCTTGCTGCTGCTAGTTATTAGACATAAGATTACAAATTATATATTTTTGCAAGAGAGGGGCCGATGACCAAGCTCGCGACCTACCAGGCCGAAAGCGGGCGGCCGCGAATCGGCATCGTCCACGACGGCGACGGCCGGGTCTTCGACCTCGCGGCCGCGGCCGAGCGCGCCGGTGCCGCCGCGGGCTTCGCCTCCATGCTGGACCTCATGGACGCGGGCGCGCCGGGCCTGGAGACGGCACGTCGGCTCTTCGACGATCGAGGACGGGAGGAGGACCTCTCGGCCGCGCTGACCTCGGTCACGTTGCTGGCGCCGGTCCCCCGGCCGCGCCAGATGCGGGACGGCATGAGTTTTCCCACCCACATCCGCCAGGGACCGCGCGGAGCCCGCAAGCTCGCGGCGCGGGGCGACGCGGAGGCGATCGCCAGCATCGACGCGGAACCGCTCGAACCCCTGGCCGACGTCTACCGTCAGATGCCCATCTACTACATCACCAACCGGATGATCGTGCGTGGACCCGGCGCCACCGTGCGCTGGCCGCGCTACAGCGAGGTCATGGACTACGAGCTCGAGTTCGGCGTGTTCCTGGGCAGGACGGGGGCCGACATCGCGGCTTCGGCGGCGCGCCAGCACATCTTCGGGTTCACGATCTTCAACGACTTCTCGGCGCGTGACCAGCAGATGAAGGAAATGGCCGGCCGGCTGGGTCCGGCCAAGGGTAAGAGTTTCGATGGTGCCAACGTCATCGGACCCTGGATCGTCACACCGGACGAGATCGGCGATCCTTACGACCTTGCCATGGAAGCGAGAGTCAACGGCGAGATCTGGTCCAGCGGCCGCAGCAGCGGCATGCTGTTCAGCTTCGAGGAGATGATCGCCTACATGTCGCAGGACGAAACGATGTTCGCGGGCGAGTTCATCGGCTCTGGCACGGTCGGCAACGGCTGCGGCCTCGAACACGGGCGATACCTTCAGCACGGTGACAGAATCGAACTCGAGGTCGAGCGCATCGGCGTGCTCGGCAACACGGTCGAACGGCAAGGCTGACATCGGCAAAGGACAGGACCAGCATGGCACGCAGGATCATCGACCTTTCGGTCCCGCTCGCGAACGACATCCCGGCCGACCCGCCGGCCCAGAAGCCGTCGATCACCTACATCAACCACCAGCAGTCGCTGCCCGGCATGCTGGCCTACTTCCCCGGCCTCAAGGCCGAGGACCTGCCCGACGGTGAAGGGTGGGCGGTCGAGCAGGTCACGATATCGACCCACAACGGCACCCACCTCGACGCGCCCTGGCACTTTCACCCGACCATGAACCGCGGCGAGCGGGCCATGACGATCGACGAGGTGCCGCTCGACTGGTGCTACCAGCCCGGCGTCAAGCTGGACTTCCGCCGCTTTCCCGCCGGCTACGTGGCGAGCGCCGCCGACGTCGAGGCCGAGCTGTCGCGCATCGGGCACCGGCTGAGCCCGCTGGAGATCGTGGTGGTCAATACGGCGGCCGGCACCCACTTCGGCGAGCCGGACTATGTGGCGAGCGGCTGCGGCATGGGCTACGAGGCCACCATGTACCTGCTCGGCCAAGGCGTCCGCGTGACGGGAACGGACGGCTGGAGCTGGGACGCGCCCTTCGTCCATACGGCCAGGAGGTTCGCCGAGACCCGGGACGCCTCGCTGATCTGGGAGGGCCACAAGGCCGGGCGGCACACCGGCTACTGCCACATCGAGAAGCTGCACAACCTCGAGGGCCTACCGCCGGCGGGGTTCATTGTGAGCTGCTTTCCCGTGAAGATCGAGCGCGCTTCGGCGGGTTGGACCCGGGCGGTCGCGATCCTCGACGCGTAGGGCCGGGCGCTCCTGCCGCAGCCGATAGGGCCCGGCGCATTCCGTCGGGCAACGTGTGATGCTGGTCTCTCGACTCGCCGGCACGGAGGGATCAAAGACGCCGAAGGGCCACCGGCCCGACGCCGGAGATGCCCACGGCCCGCGCCGCCGAGCGCGACAGGTCGATGATCCTGCCTCGCACGAACGGCCCTCGATCGGTGATCCGCACGGTCACCGAGCGGCCCGTCGCCCGATTGGTAACGCGAACCCGCGTACCCATCGGAAAGAAGCGATGAGCCGCGGTGAGGCCACCGCCCCGCGCGTGCCGAGCGTTGTACCAGGACGCCAATCCGCCACCCCCTCCTCCTCCGAAGCGGCGACCGTGCCGGTGACGGCCAGGATGGTTGGCGATCCACGCCATGTGCCGCCGCAGGTGGTGAGCACGGTGCCGATAGCGGTGGATCGACCACCGCCGATGCTTGAACCTGAACCGGCCGTGTCGGCCGTGCGTGCGATGTCGATGATGCCGGACATGATGGATGCGGCCGGTGTGGTGCCGGTGAACGTGTCCCCTGTGACGAGACTCGCGCGCGTTGGCATCGCCGCAAATGAGAGACAGACTCAGCACGAGCAAGAACAGATGGATCAGCCTCCTCATCGTCGATCTTCGTCCTTTCGGAGTTGCGGAACGGACATTGGTGCCCGTTGGTCCGGCTCGGTGCCGATTTACTCCCGATCGGACGTTCGTGACCACCCGGCAGTTCAGGCGACCCCGCGAGGCGGCGGGCCGTTCCTCGCCTTAGCCCTGAGCGTCGGCCAAGACGAGGCGGCCCGCCCCACTCCGCCTCGACCGGCCCATGTCCCCCGAGGGCCGCACCGACCGGCGTGAGATAGTCTGGGGACACCATGGACCCGCCCGAAGGACCTAGCACACCGCTGAGGCCTCGATCCCGCGCGCCCACGATCGCGCTTCGCTCCAACGGCGCTCCCGCCCCGCGGCCCGACCGGCACCGGTTGCCGGTGCGGCGCGCATGCCGCATGATGGTGGCTCGCGGCGATGCCGCAGCGTCGCCATCGTCCCGGAGCACCGGCTTGACCCGTCCCCTCGTCCTCATGCCGAACCGCATGGCGCCGCTCGTCGTCGAGGGTCTCGACCGGACCACCGACCTCGTCAAGCTCTGGGAGGCCGAGGATAGCGACGCCGCCCTGGCCCGCGCGGCGCCTCATGTCGGCGCTCTCGCGGTCGGCGGCCATGTGGTGGCCGACGGCGCCTTCCTGGAGCGGTTCCCCAATCTGCAGATCGTCTCGAATTTCGGGGTCGGCTACGATTCCATCGATGCGGCCTGGGCCGGGCGCAACGGCATCATCGTCACCAACACGCCCGGCGTGCTCGACGAGGAGGTGGCCGACACCGCCCTGGCGCTCGTGCTGGCCACGGTGCGGCAGCTGCCGGCAGCGGAACGGCATCTGCGGACCGGCAAATGGATCGACGGCGCGTTTCCGCTCAGCCACACGCTGCGGGGCCGCACGATGGGGATCGTCGGGCTCGGGCGCATCGGCAAGGCGGTCGCCAAGCGGGCCGAGGCTTTCGGCCTCGCGGTCATCTACCATGGCCGCAATCCGCAGCCGGGCGTGCCATACCTCTACTATCCGACACTGGTCGGCTTGGCGGAGGCCTGCGACATCCTGGTGGTGATCACACCGGGCGGGCCCGAAACCCGCAACCTCGTGGGCGAAGCCGTGCTGAAGGCGCTCGGGCCCAACGGGATCCTGATCAACGTGGCGCGCGGCACCGTGGTGGACGAGGCGGCGCTCATCGCGGCCCTGCACGACAAGACCATCCTGGGCGCCGGCCTCGACGTGTTCGCCGCGGAGCCGAAGGTGCCGCAGGCGCTACTCGACCTCGACCATGTGGTGCTGCTGCCCCATGTCGGCTCGGCGTCGCACCATACCCGCGACGCGATGGGGCAGCTTGTGGTAGACAACATCCTATCCTGGATGGCCGGTCGGCCGCCGTTGACCCCGGTCGCCGAGACGCCGTGGCACGGCGGCTACAAGTCCCGGTCCGACCCGCGCTGAAACGCCAATCGAGGTACGACATCATGGTGACGACCCGTCGCGGCCGCGACCTCTCCCGCCAGGCCCCGCGCGCCGCCGCCGTGGCGCTGCTGCTGGCAGGCTCCACGTCCCATGCGGCCGGCGCGGTACCGGCGAGCGCATGGGACCTCGTGCGCGACGGAGGCGCCCTGAAGCCGGCCAGCGCCGCGAGCCGTGCCGCGCTCGTCAGGGTCGTCGCGACGGCATCGGGTCACGTCGAGCTGGCTCAGGCCGAGGCCGGCGCCAAGCCTGCCGGGGCCAAGAAGCCGGCCGCGACGGCCGTCAGTACCCAGAAGCCGGCCGAGGTCGCAGGGCGCTACGCGGTGCTGCGCGACAAGACGCGGGACACCGGCTGCATGGTGACGCTGGACGACAAGGCGCATGGTCCCGGCGCCACTTTCAAGGCCCGCCTGGCGCCGGCCTGCCGCGACCAGGGCGTTGTGATCTTCGACCCCGTCGGGTGGCAGATGCAGCATGGCCAACTCGTGCTGACGGCCCGCAAGGGGCACACGACGGAGCTGATCACCCAGGACGACGGCTCCTGGATGAACGATCCCAAGAAGGGCAAGACCCTGTCGCTGAAGAAGATCTGATCCGGTCCGCAGCCCCTCTTCCCCGCAGGGGAAAGAGGAGCCGCACCGGAAGCGCACTCGATACTCCAGGAGTGCGGCCGTAGGCCTACGATCAACCTTCTCGCGCCGGCGGGACGGTAAGCTGCCCCGCTACTCCGGCGGCGGCCGGCGGTCCGGCCAGCGCGTCGCGCGATCGTAGGCCTGGGCCAGTTGCAGGCCCGCGGTCTCGCGGCCGATCGGCGTGACGATCTGGATGCCCATCGGCAAACCCGCATCCCCGAAGCCCGCCGGGGCCGCGATGGCCGGGCATCCCGAGAGGCTCACCGGCACCGCCACCTTCATCCAGTCGTAATAGGCCTCCATGGGCTCGCCTGCGATGCTTTTCGGCCAGTCGAGCCCGACCGGGAACGGGAACACCTGTGCGGTCGGCAGCACGAAGGCGTCGTAGCGCGCGAAGAAGCGACGCACCGCGCCGTACCATTCCGTCCGGATCCGCTGGGCCTGGCGCAGTTCCTCGACCGTCAGCCTCTCGAAGCTCTCCGCCTCGAACAGCGCCTCGGGTTTCAGGAGACCCCGGGTCGCCGGATTGCGGGCGTGGTCGACGAGGGCCGAGCCCGACTGCCAGGCACGGACCGCCTTCCAGCAGGCCCAGATCCGCTCGAAGGGGAAGTCCGGCACGGCATCCTCCACGACGCAGCCGAGGTCCTCGAAGACCGAGAGCGCCTGCCGGCAGAGCGGCAGCACGCCGGGCTCGAACGGGATGCTGCCGCCGAAGTCGCCCAGCCAGGCGATGCGACGGCCCCGGATATCGGCGTCGAGCGCCGCCACCGATCCGGGCGAACCGCCCGACGACAGCGGCGCGCGATCGTCCCGGACCGCCAGCACGTCGAACAGCAACGCCATATCCTCGACCGACCGGGCCACCGGACCCAGCACGGTCAGGCTCGGCGTCCACACGTCGAGGTCGGCGGTGGGGATAAGGCCGAAGCCGGGCCGGAAGCCGAACACGTTGTTCCAGCCCGGCGGGTTGCGCAGGGAGCCGCCGAAATCGCTGCCGTCGGCCACCGGCACCATGCGCAGCGCCACCGCGACGGCGGCGCCTCCGCTGCTGCCGCCGGCCGTGCGCGACGGGTCATAGGCGTTGCCGGTCGCGCCATAGATCGGGTTGTAGGTGTGCGAGCCGAGGCCGAATTCGGGCACGTTGGTCTTGCCGATCACGATGCCGCCGGCACTCCGCATGCGTTCGACCGCGATCGCGTCCTCGGCGGGAACGAAGTCCCGGAAGATGGGCGATCCCCAGGTGGTCCTCACGCCCGCGACCGGGACGACGTCCTTCACGGCGAGCGGCAGGCCGTGGAGCGGCCCCACTGCGACGCCGTCCGCCAGGGCCGCATCCGCAGCTTTGGCCTCGGCCATGAGGGCCGAGCGGTCGCGTAGCGCCACAATGGCGTTATGCCGCGGGTTGAGCCTGCCGATGCGGTCGAGGGTCGCGTCCATCAACGCCGCGCAGGACAGCTCGCGCGACCGAATGGCGCGGGCCAGCGCGGCAGCGCCGCCCTCGAACAAACCGACACTCACGGGCAACCCGCCCGGCGATGATGCGCTGACTCCTCGATCCGCATGGCGTCTTCCCCGGCCGAAATGTCTTTATCGAACGTCTGCCGCGGCGCGGCAAGACGCCTGCTGCCGTCGCCTGACGGCAGCAGGTGGGTCTTCTATCGCGATTTCGGGGACGGGACGCAGAGCACGGTCTACTGCTTCTTCCGGCCGGAACCCGGCTCCTGATGCCGGCGCGAGGATCGGAGCCGCCACCGGCGGCGTCTCCCGTGAGGAGACGGACGATGCGCAACGCTTTCTTGGCCGTTGTCGCGGCCTCGTCGATCGGCGCGGCCATGCCGTCCCGGGCAGGCCCGCCCTTTCTCCACGCGGCACCGCGCGATCGGAGCGGCCCGAACTTGCCGAGTCCCGGTGCTCCGGTTCCGTCAGCGCAGCAGGGCTGCGTGCCGCTGTGCAGGTTCGACTCCGCACCCTGCGATCCACCGACCTTCAACCAGGCCGACGGACGCTGCAACAGAGCGTGACGGCCGCCTCGACGCGGGCGAGCATCTCGGATCCCTCGGACAGGATCGACGAGGGCGAGCCATGGCCACGCATGACCCGTCATCCTGGTCATGCCATCACGACGGTCCGGTTTCCGCGCCGATCGGAGGCGACGGGGCTGCCCTGAGTCCCAGGCTCGAAAGGCTCGCGGCCATGTGGGGTGGCACCGGGGCCTCGGCTTCGACGGGCGGGCGGCCGGGATAGAGCGGGACGGCGACGCGACGCGCCAACAGGTGCAGCTTGTCGCGAGCCGCTTCTTGCGCGCCGTAGACCGCATCGCCGACGAGGGGCCAGCCCAGGGCTGCGCAATGGACCCGGATCTGATGGGTACGGCCCGTGAGCGGCCGCAATTCGAGCCACGCTCGGCCGTGGCCGCGCCCCAACACGCGCCACTCGGTGGTGGCCGCCTGGCCCGCGGGATCGACCCTCATCCACCAGCCGCGGTCGGCGTCGCGGCGCCCGAGTGCGAGGTCGATGGTGCCGGACTCGGCCTCGGGCGACCCGTCCACCACGGCCCAATAGCTTTTGTCGATCCGGCCCGCCTTGAACAGGCTTCCGAGCTTTTGCAAGGCCTTACGGTGACGGCCGAGGACGAGACACCCGGACGTGTCGCGGTCGAGCCGGTGCGCGAGGGCAGGCACGCGCGGCAGCCCGAATCTCAGGCTGTCGAAATGTGCGTCCAGGCTGTCGCCGCCCTTGGGGCCGGGATGGACCGCCAGCCCCGCGGGCTTGTCCAGCACCAGCATCATGGCGTCGCGGTAGAGGAGGCGCGGCGAGAGGTCTATCGGTTGCACGGGTTCGGGTCTATCGGAGGAAGCAGGACTTGAGCAACCCGATCGGACGGGGTGAAAGGTTGAGGTAATGGCCGGCGAGGACGATAGCGGCGAGGCAGGCAGGAAACCGGGCTTCTTCAAGCGTCTGTTCGGCGGCATCCCGGAGCCCGAGCCCATCCCGGAGCCGCCCGAGCCGGCGACGGACCCGACGCCAGTGGCGCACGAGCCGGCCAAGGTTCCCGCTCCGGCGGCCGAGGTCGCACCGGAAGAGGCGTCGCCCGCTCCGCTGGTCGAGCCCGAAGCCGAGACCCGACCGGATGCCGTTCCGGCGAACGACGATCGCGAGATGGACGACCCGGCCGAAGCGGCGCCGCGCCGCTGGTGGTCACGGCTCACACAGGGGCTGTCGCGCTCTTCGTCCTCCATCAAGCAGGGCATCGTCGATGTCTTCGTCAAGCGCAAGCTCGACGCTGCGACGCTCGAGGACCTCGAGGACGTGCTGATCAAGGCCGATCTCGGGATCGCCATGGCGGCCAGGATCACGGCGGCGGTCGGCGGCGGGCGCTACGACAAGGAGATCGATGCCGGGGAGGTCCAGTCCATCCTGGCCCGCGAAGTCGAGAGCGTGCTGGCCAAGGTGGCGAAGCCGCTCGTGGTGGACGCCGCGCAGAAGCCCTTCGTGATCCTGGTCATCGGCGTCAACGGGTCGGGCAAGACCACCACGATCGGCAAGCTCGCGGCGAAATTTGCTGCCGAGGGCCGAAAGCTCACGCTCGGCGCCGGCGACACGTTCCGGGCCGCCGCGATCGAGCAACTGCGCATCTGGGGCGAACGTACGGGATCGCCCGTCGTGTCGCGGCCCCAGGGGGCCGATGCGGCCGGCCTCGCCTTCGACGCTATCGCGGAAGCGCGCACGAACGGCTCCGATGTGGTCCTGATCGACACGGCCGGCCGGCTGCAGAACCGGGCCGAGCTGATGGAGGAGCTCGCCAAGGTGATCCGCGTGATCCGCAAGGCGGAACCCGGGGCGCCCCACGCCGTCCTGCTCGTGCTCGACGCGACGGTGGGGCAGAACGCACTGAACCAGGTCGAGACCTTCGCCAAGGTCGCGGGCGTCACGGGCCTCGTGATGACCAAGCTCGACGGCACGGCGCGCGGCGGCATCCTGGTGGCGGTGGCCGAGAGATTTGCGCTGCCGGTCCATTTCATCGGGGTCGGCGAGGGGATCGACGATCTGGAACCCTTCGAAGCCGCGGATTTCGCCCGCGCCATCGCGGGTCTCGACGAGCGTCGGACCGGGGCGTCATGAAAACACCGGCTTCAGCGCTTTAAGGAACGGTCGATTGAGGGTATTGGGGCGACGCGCCCGGCCACAGGACGCCTCGGCCTCCTGTGCGGGGGCGGCCGCCGTTGCTGCAGGCAGTTCATGACCACCATCGACGAAAGACCGACCACCAAGAGCTCGACCACGACACCCCGCGCCAAGACCATCGATCCGACGCTGAAGCTCGTCCTGGAACTCGGCCCTCTGGCCTGCTTCTTCCTGGCGTCCTATCGCTATGGGCTTCAGACCGCTACCGGCGTGCTGATGGTGGGCGTCGTCGTGACGCTGGTGGTCTCCTATGCCCTGACCCGCCGGCTTCCCATCATGCCGGTCGTCACGGCGGCGGCGGTGCTGGTCTTCGGTGCTCTGACGCTCTATTTCGACAACCCGGTGTTCATCAAGGTGAAGCCGACGGTCATCAACTGCATCTTCGGTGCGGCGCTGCTGGGCGGCCTCATGCTCCAAAAGCCGCTTCTGCCCATCGTTCTCGATTCCGCCCTGCATCTCGACGAGGACGGCTGGCGCAAGCTGACATTCCGCTGGGGCCTGTTCTTCTTCGTGCTGGCGGCTTTGAACGAGATCGTGTGGCGCACGCAGAGCGAGGTGTTCTGGGCGGGCTTCAAGGTGTTCGGGACCATGCCGCTGACCCTGCTGTTCGCCCTGTCCCAGGTGCCCCTGATCTTGAAGCACGATCTGAAGGCGAAGACGCCGCAGGACGAGCACTTCTGACGAGCCTTTGGGGCGGGGGACCGCCGGTGGTCGGGGCCGCCGCTACTGGCCGATCCCGGCCCCGCTGCTCGATCCCGTGCCTGAGCCGCCCTGACCATCGATCCCCTGCCCGGCCGGGCCGCTAACGCTCCTGCCGCTTCCGGGCGCCGTGCCGGCTCCCGCAACGCCGCCCGGCAAGGATCCCGATCCACCACTAGTGGAGCCGCCGAGTCCCGTCCCCGCGACGCCGCCGCCTCCGGGCACCGTGAGATCGCTGGTCGAACCGCCGTCCGGGAGCCGCAGGCCTGTTCCGGTTCTGCCGGTTCCGCCAGCATTCTGTGCCAGGGCACAAGTCGCGCAGAGTATGACGCCAAAGGCGGCGCCGGCGCCCCGGACGGGCCCGATCCACCTCCTCGTGGCGACCTCCACTGAGCCGTGAACATAGGGCAGCACGCCACGCCGGCGTTAGCGAGAATGGACCGTCACGGCGCGGTTCCGGCCGCCGGGGCAGTGCCGGCCGCGGGGGCGGTGCCGCTCGTCCCGCTCATGACGCCACCATTGCCGTTGGCGCCGGCCCCGCTGACCGGGCTCCGGCCGACGTCGCCGGCGCTGGATCCCGCGGCCGGCGTGCCGGTGGGGGCGGCCTTGCCGTTCCCCAGGGTCCTGACACCGAGCTGCCCCGTTCCACCGGCGTCGCCGAGTCCCCCGTTGGAGCTTGCGCTCCCCGCCCCGCCGGCGGTGCCGCCGGTCTGGCCGCCCGGGGTCTGAGCCGCGGCCGGCGCCGAGCCTCCCATCGCGATGCCGAGAGCCAGCGACGCAACAGTTACTGCCGATGCCAATTCGATGCGAGCCATGATCCATCCCCGGTTCCGTCCTGCGCCACCAGCGAAACGCCGAGAGATCAGGTTCCGTTGCGGGCCGAAGATCGGGCGGAGACTCCTGTCTGCAGCCCCGATCAGAAGCCGGCCCGGGCGGGCGGACGCCGGTCCGCCGGGACACCGTCGAGCGCCCCGCGCAGTGCCGCCACAGAGATATCGCCGGGAACCGATGCCCGATCCGGACGATCCGTCATGAAGCCGACCGCCACGACGATCGGCATGAACGCCACCCCGGCCAGCAGGGCCACGCTGATCGTGTCTCGCGGGGCGCGCCCACCAGCCTGCCCGGCACGTCGATCGTCGACGTTCATCGGGCCACCACGCGGCGGGTTCCAAGGACGATGGCCCGCAACGACGCTACGGGACCGGCGGCGGACGCGTCGACGGCATGGTCACGGCGCATCTCCCATCCTTCCATGGTCGAAACCGCAGCCTCCGAGACCGACCTGAGACGCCGCTCCCGTCGGCTGTATGCTCCAGACCTTAACAATGCGTTGGGCTGAAGGGACTCCGGGCCGGGGGCCGCGTCTCGAGCGGCGCCGCATAGGCCGACGTGAGAAGGCCGACCCGAGGCCGTCGCGTACTGCCGGCGGCAGATCGGGTCCCTTCGTGGCATCGCCTTTGCCGGTCAGACCCTGACATCACGCGGTCAGGAGCTGAAACCATGCCATGGCAGGAAGAATGGACCAAAACGCAACAGGAACTGTCGGCCGCATCCCGCAATGATCACTGGTGGAAAACCTTGCCGCACGATCGACGTTCCATTCTGGGACGTGATGAATACAGGAAGCAGTGCCGGCTGTCGCGGCAACGCCTGAAAACAGCGGACGAACGTTGCCGCGCCCTGATCCGCGGAAGGCGCGACGCATCGGATGATGGCGCTCGCGTGTGAACCCCGGGACCGCGACCATCGCGGGCACCACTGAAGTGCCGTCGCTATCTGCCGGACGAGAGGCTGAGAATCACGCGTCGGGCGTCACGATAGGTCAACGCTCCTCTGCCGAGGCCGCGAGCCCGCCGCGGGTCTGGCGGCCCCAACTCGACCGGCCCGTCAGGTACACGATCCAGCCCGAGGCGGCGCCGAGATGGCGCAGGATCTGGAAGCAGAAAGGCTCGACGAGGCTCGCCAGCACGGCGGACGGCAGGCTGGTGCGGGCCGTCACGCCGAGCCAGCTTCGGAACACCATGACGGACCAGAGGTGGAAACAGAGGTCCAGCGCGATCTTGGCCGCGATCACGCCCGTGATGGCGAGCGCCACGCCGCCATGGCCGGTGACGAGGTCGCCGATCAGCAAGGCCGCCGCGGTGAGGCCGTAGATCGGCTGCAGCGTGTCGGCCGCCTTGACGGGCAGCATGAAGAGGCCGAGCCGGCCGTAGCGGCTGTTGCCGATCATGTCGCGATACCAGGTCTGAGTCTGCAGGAAGCCGCCGAACCAGCGCCGCCGCTGCCGCAGGAAGGCACCGAGCGTCGCCGGTGCCTCGGTGCGGGCACGGGCCGAGCCCAGCACCGCCGTGGTCCAGTCGAGACCCTCGATCGCGCCGTAGCGTTTCAGCCGGTGGATCAGTTCGTAATCCTCGACGAGGCAATCGGCATCGAAACCGCCGACCTCGACCCACGCCTGCCGCCGGTATCCTGCGAACGCCCCCGAGATGAGCAGCAGGCTATCCATGCGGGACCAGGCATAGCGCGACAGGAAATTGCGCAGATACTCGTAGGTCTGAAACCATTCGAACAGCCGCCCGCCGAGGCTGCCGTCGCAGACCGGCAGCAGCACGCCGGTCGCGGCCACGAGACGGGGGTTGCGCGCGAAGGCGTCCCGCATGGCCCGGATCGCGTCGCGGTCGAGCAGCGTGTCGGCGTCGACCGTCACCACGACCTCATGGTCGAGCATCTGCACGGCTCGGTTGAGCGCCGCGGCCTTGCCGCCGTGCGGCAGGCGCAGCCAGCCGAGCGTGGGATGGGGAAGGCTCGAGACGCCGAGATGGCCCACGAGCGGCGTCCCGAGCGCGAACTCGCGCGACAGGAGCGCGAGCGTGCGCTGGCCCGAGCCGTCGTCCGCCACCACGATCCGCTCGGGCGGTTCCGTCTGGTCGAGCAGCGCCCGGAGCGTCGCGGCCAGCACGGCCTCCTCGTCGTAGGCCGCCACCACGACGGCGAGGGACGGACGCTGGGTCGCGGGCTCGACGCCGTGCGCCCCGGTGCCTGGATGCGGTGCCGCGCCCGCGCCCTGGCCAAGCAGCGGCAGGGTCTGCACGAAGACGAAGACCAACAGCGCCGTATCATAGAGGATGTAGACGAGCCCGGCCGTCCAGGACCACAGCCCGTCGGGCAGGAACGCCCGGACGAACAGCACCGCCCAGAGCAGCGTCAGGGTGCCGTGGATCAGCAGCGCCGGCCAGGCGATCCCTGCCGGCGCTGCGTAGCGCGGCGAGACGCGGCGTCGGACTTGCTCCAGCGTCGCACCGGGGTGTGGCGCCGGCGCGGTGCTGTCGACCCTGGTGGTGACCATGTCGACTTGAAGCATGTGGCGGCATCGGCCGACAGGCGCGAAACGCCGCATCGACCGGGCGCGCGGGACGCACCCGCGACGCCGCAATATCGCGCTATGGTCTCCGAACCATGACGTTGTGGAGGTGGAGCCGTGTCGATCGCCATCAATGAGCGCCATGCCGTCCAGCGCTACACGCGAACCGCCATGGTGTTGCACTGGGTCGTCGCAGTGCTGATCGTCGGCAACGTGGTGCTGGGTCTCGCGGCCGACAGCCTGCCCGAGGACTGGATCCGATCCGCCGTCGACACCCACAAGTCGATCGGCATCACCGTGCTGGGGCTCGCCGTCCTGCGCCTGCTGTGGCGTTTCGCTTACCGGCCGCCGCCGATGCCGGACAGCTACGCACGGTCGGAGCGGCTCGGTGCCCACGCGGCGCATGTGGCGCTCTACGTCTTGATCTTCGCGCTGCCGATCTCGGGCTGGATGCATGATTCGGCCTGGAACGGCGGCGCGACGCATCCGGTGTTCCTGTACGGCGTGATCCCCTGGTTCCGCATCCCGGCGCTGGCGAACCTCGATCCCGCCACCAAGGACCACCTCCACGCGGTGCTGTTCACCTGTCACGTGTGGTTCGGATACGCGCTCTACGGCCTGCTGGGCCTGCACGTGCTCGGCGCCCTCAAGCACCAGTTCTGGGACCGCGAGGCGGAACTGCAGCGCATTATGTCGTGACGCGCCGAGGGGACTATACGCCAAGTGAGGTCTCGCAGCCTACCGATTGAACCCTCGGGCTGTGCGTTGGTGTTTGTATAAACTTCATCTATTCCTTCCCGGTGATCCTGCAATGAGAACGAAGATTCTTATATTCGCTCTGCTAACCAGCATTGTCAGTGCCCGGTCAAATGAGCCGTTCAAATATGTTGACAGCTCGAACCTCGCCTCTGCATTTACTTTGATGGTGCGAACACCAGGCAAATACTGCACAGGTACTCTAATTGCGCCGGATATAGCATTAACTGCTGCACACTGCCTGGCTCCGAAGGACCTAGAAGCTGATCAGGTGAGAATCTCGTTTTCTGCTGCAGCTTCCCGCAAGTCCAACGCCACCGTCCCACCTGCCTGTCACGGCCGAGGGCTGGCCGTAAATCCTCTCTGGGGAGATTTACAATTTATTGGTACACAACCTGCATTCGACTTAGGATTGGTCTACTTCTCATGCCAACTTCCCTCGAATGCTCAACCGATCACTATCGATTATGCTCAGATGACATCACTAACCTCGCTCCATGGCAGGAGCGGTATGGTGACAGAAGACTTCCCACTGTCGGTCGTCGGCTATGGAAACTTGTCCATCGATAATCCCGATCCTCATAAAAGTATCGCGATTGAGACGCCCGACCCCCGGCTGAAACTGCGGCAGATCGAGTTGCGCGTCCCCCGTAGTGAGGCCGCCCCCACAATCGTCACGCTGCAAGGCACTCGCGGTTTCATTTGTCACGGTGATTCCGGTGGTGCGATCTTTTCCCCTGGGTCCGCGACTGAGCCGAGCTACCTCTTCGGCATCAACAGCAAGACCGGCTTCGGCCAGGGATGTACGACCACCAGCTTCGCGGCGCGGGTAGACACCAATTACGACTGGTTGCGGGACGCCATGATCGCACTCGGATCTCATGCTCCGATCCGCAAGCGCTCTTCCAGCGCCAGCGCTTGCGCCAAGATAAAGGCTGTCGCACAAGCGGATGCATCCCCTCCTTTCAGGGAAATCGTCCTCTCCAATGCTTGTTCTGAGGACATCAACTGCTCGTTTCTCGGCTGGTCAGCGCTCTCGTCAGGTCAGATGAACCCATTCGAGGAAAAACTGCGTCTTGGCGCAAACGAGCAACACACCATCAAGATCTACACGCATAAACCCGAACAGGGTTATGCGACTGCCATCTGCGACAGAACCTGATCCGGGCGCATAGCTGTCCAGGTCAGGGCTCGACACCGTCTTCGGACTTGTGACCTGGACCGCCCACTCGCTCCAGGCCGCAGCCGGACGCGCTGTCAGAATCGCCACCTCTGGGCATTGGCCACGAGAAAGTCCCGCAGCACCTGCACCCGGGCTACGCTCTTCATCTCCTCGGGATAGACGAAGTAGCAATCGAGTTCCGGCATGTCGACGTGGGGCAGGATCTGGACGAGCCCGCTGTCGGCTTCGGCCAGGTAGTCGGGCAACACCGCGATGCCGGCGCCGTTCTGCACCGCGTGCCGGCAGGCTACCATGTTGTTGAACGTCACGGCGGATGGACGCTGAGACTTCGCGTCGCGTCCCGCCGCCTGCAGCGAATTCAGCATGGACACGAGATAGTTCGACGGCGTGCCGGCGTAGCCGATGAGCCTGTGCTTGGCGAGGTCGTCGAGGCTTTTGGGCTGGCCGTGGCGCTTCAGATAGCTCGGCGACGCATAGGCGTGGTAATGCACGGTGAACAGCCGCCGCCGGATCAGGTCGGGCTGGATCGGCTCGCGGAGGCGCAGCCCGATATCGGCCTCCCTCATGCCGAGGTCGAGTTCCTCGTCGGTCAGGATCACGTGGAGCTTGATGTCCGGATAAAGGTCGAGGAACTCGCCGAGGCGCGGCGCGAGCCAGCTGGTGCCGAGCCCGAAAGTGGTGGTGATGCGCAACTCGCCATGCGGCTTGTCGCGACTATCGGTGAGGTGGCTCCGCACCGCGTCGAGCTTCAGCATCACGTCCTGGACGGTGCGGAACAGCAGTTCACCCTGCTCGGTGAGGATCAGGCCGCGGGCATGACGATGGAACAGCGGCGTTTCGAGTTCGGTCTCGAGGGCGCTGATCTGGCGGCTCACCGCGGACTGACTGAGATTGAGGACCTGCCCGGCGTGAGTGAAGGACCCGGCGTCCGCCGCCGCCTGAAAGACCCGCAACTTGTCCCAATCCACCGTCGCCTCCCGGTCGGCCCGTCCCGCCGTCGCCCGGGTGCCGGGCTCCAGCCCTGGTCAAGCGCGGGTCCACTATCCACGGATCCTTCGGGCGGCGCCATTGCAAATCGAACCCATGCCGGCCTTTACCGCGAAGACCCGGCAGTGCCGTCAGCCCGCGGAGCAGGTCCTGGAGGACCCTTACTCCCAGGCGCCGATCATCTGGGGCTCGCGCCGCTCCTCGGCCCGCACCCCCGGGTCGGCGTCATGCTCGGCCAGGAATTTTTCCGCTTCGAGTGCCGCCATGCAGCCCATTCCGGCGGCCGTCACGGCCTGGCGGTAGATCTTGTCCTTGACGTCTCCGGCCGCGAACAGGCCCGGGATCTCGGTGGCGGTCGAATCGGGTCGCGTCAGGATGTAGCCGTCCCGGTCCATCGGCACCTTGCCCCTGAACACCGCCGTAGCGGGCGAATGGCCGATCGCCACGAAGAGGCCGTCGGCACGGTGGATGCTGGTTGCGCCGGACAGCGTGTCGCGCAGTCGGACGCCGGTGACGCGCGCCGGCGTGCCCTCGCCCAGCACCTCCTCGACGGCATGGTTCCACAGCAGTTCGATCTTGGGATGCTTGAACAGCCGCGTCTGCAGGATCTTCTCGGCCCGGAGATGATCGCGGCGGTGGACCAGCGTGACGCGGCTCGCGTGGTGGGTGAGATAGAGGGCGTCCTCGACGGCCGTGTTGCCGCCGCCCACCACCACCACGTCCTTGTTGCGAAAGAAGGCGCCGTCGCAGACCGCGCAGCCGCTGACGCCCGCCCCCATGAAGGCGCGTTCCGACTCGAGCCCCAACCATTTCGCCTGGGCGCCGGTCGCGACGATGACGCTGTCGGCGAGATAGGTGTCGCCGCTATCGGTCGCGATCCTGAAGGGGCGCCGGGACACGTTGATGTCGGTCACGAGGTCGAAGACGAGGCGCGCCCCGGCGTGCTCGGCTTGGCGGGCCATGCGGTCGGTGAGGTCGGGTCCCTGGATCGAGATCTCGCCCGGCCAGTTTTCGACGTCGGTCGTGATGGTGAGCTGCCCGCCGGGTTGCAGGCCCTGGATTACGACCGGCTCGAGCCCTGCACGGGCCGCGTAGACGGCCGCCGTGTAACCGGCCGGTCCGGCCCCGATGATCAGCGTCTTCACGGCATGGGTCTTGGGCATGGGCACAAGCGTCCTGGGCGGGCCTTGGCCATCGTTTCGGTTCGGAACGATCGCCAGGGCCGCTATCGGCTTGGTATAAGAACAGGGCGGCGGGCCTGCAAGCTTGCGCCCGGCACCCATCCGGCGCCGGCCAACCCTCGCCGGGCCGGCCCTTGCGGGACCTACCAACCGGGCCTAGTTTGCGCGCCGCCGGTGTGGGGCCGAGGGCCGCCACACCAATCCTTAACGGCGGTCCCGACGGGGCGGCCCGACCTGACGAGAGTCCAGCCATGCCTTCAAGCAGCGCGGCCCGCGACGTGACCCGGCTCGAGACCGGCCCGGCGAGCGTCGAGGACATCAAGGCGGCGGTGCGGGCCAGCCTCGCGTCGCGGCGAAGCTTCGACACGCCCTACAGGCACTTCCTCGTCGACAACCTGTTCCCGACCGCGGTGGCGGACGAATTGGCCGACCTTCCCTTCGCGGCGCCGGGCCTCGACGGACTGTCGGGCAAGCGCGAACTGCACAACGACACGCGGTGCTACTTCGATGCCGCCACCATGGCGGAACGTCCCGTGATGGCCCGGGTGGCCGAGGCCCTCCAGGCGACCGACCTCGTCGGTGACATCGCCCGCACCTTCGACGCGCCGCTCGACGACACCTTCCTGCGGCTCGAATATGCTCAGGACATCGACGGCTTCTGGCTCGAGCCGCACACCGACCTCGGGGTCAAGAAGTTCACCTGCCTGATCTATCTCTCGACGGGTCCCGGCCACGAGAGGCTCGGCACCGACATCTATTCCAGCAAGGAGCGGCATTTCGGCTGCCCGCCCTTCACCCGCAACACGGCGATGATCTTCGTGCCCGGCGCCGAGACCTGGCACGGCTTCGAGAAGCGGCCCATCGCGGGCGTCCGCCGCTCGGTGATCCTGAATTACGTCACCCACGACTGGCGGGCGCGCGAACAGCTCGCCTTTCCCGACCGCACGGTCCGGATCGCCTGAGGCGGGTGGCGGCAGACTCTTCCACTGACGTAGCGGTGGAGTCGGCCGGCTTCCGCCGAGGCCTGTCGCGACGGTCGACGTCGAGGGTCCGATTCCCTGGTCACGGCGTCACCGCATGGGTCGTGCCCGAAGCCGCCGGCTCGCCGATCGCGCGTTCGACCAGGAGGCCGGTAATGCGCAGGGCCGCGCAGGCCGCGCCGTAGCCGTTGTCGATATTGACCACCGCGACGCCCGGCGCGCAACTCGCCAGCGCCGCGTGGAGCGCCGGCATGCCGCCCTCGGCCACCCCATAGCCTACCGATGTGGGCAGCGCCACGAGGGGCGCCCGCACGAGGCCGCCGACGACGCTGACCAGCGCCGCATCCATGCCGGCCGCCACGATCACGACGGGCGCGCGGCGGATCTCTTCGATGCGGGCGAGCAGGCGCCATAAGCCGGCGACCCCGATGTCCGTGAAGGTGCCATGCGGCTGGCCGTTGAACGCCAGGGTGCGGCAGGCCTCGCACCCGACCGGCAGGTCCGAGGTGCCGGCCATCACCACGGCCACCGGCGCACCGGTACGCGCGGGGCGCGGGGCGCCGAAGATGGCGGTGCGCGACATCGGCTCGTAATCCAGGGCGGCCCGGAGCCGAGGCGGCAGGGCGTCGAACTTGAACGGCTCGAGCCGCGTCAGCAGCAGGCCTCCGCCGGCCGGGAAGGCGTCCAGGATGGCGGCCACCTGGTCGGCCGTCTTGCCGGCGCAGAAGATCGCCTCGTCGAGGCCGATCCGTTCGCGCCGCGCGAGGTCGAGTTCGAACTCGGCCATCACGCGGTGCCGTGCAGGAAGGCGCTGCCGTTGCGGTAGGGCGCGAAGGCGAGCCCGTAGTTCTGCAACAAGGTGCCGAAGCGACGCTCGACGTCGCGCGCGATCGTGGCCCGGCATGACCCGTCGAGGACGGCCAGCGTTTCGGCGTCGAGTTCCACGACGACACCGGACGCCCGGACGCGGCACCGCACCGTGCCGCGCGGGAAATCCTGGGCGAGGTCACGCTCCACCGCATGGATGGCGCGCAGCACGTCCGGCCTGATCGCGATGCCGGTCTCGACCCGGCTCGAGAGGCAGGGGGCCGCGGGCAATTCGCTGAGATCGCCGAGCCCGAGATCGCGCGCGAGCGCCCTCACGGTCCGCTTGTCGATGACGGCCTCGAGATAAGGGTGGCGCACCGCATGATCGCGGGCGGCGTCGAGGCCGGGACGATACTCGCCGAGGTCGTCGGTGTTGGCGCCCGACACCATCTGGCTTCGGGTATGCCGCCCGATGCTGCCGTAGAGGTTGGCCTTGCAGAAGAAGCAGCGGTTGGTCGGGTTGGCCATGTAGTTCGCGTCATCGAACTCGCCGGCCTCGATCACCCGGAGCTGCCAGCCCTGCCGGGCCGCGAGTCGTTCCACCCTGGCCGTGGCGTCGCCCGGGACGGCGGGCGATACCGCGTGGAAGACTTCCACCTCGTCGCGCTCCGCATGCGCGAAGGTGGCGAGCGTCAGGCTGTCGATGCCGCCGCTGACCGCGACCGCGATGGCGCCTTCGATTCCGCGCAGGGCTTCGGCGAGCCGTCGCGTCGCGGCCCTGGTGTCGTGATCCATCAACTCGGGTCCCCCGTTCGGGCAGCCAGGCGGATGAGCGCCAGCGCCTCGGCGTCGCGGCGCAGCCGCGTCCGCGCAACATGGCCCGGCTCGGCCTCCACGTCGGCCGATTCCGTCTTGGCGGTGCGGCTGCCGTCGGGCCGGGTCACCGATTTGGTCCGCAGATCGCGGCCCTCGACCGCGACCGTATCGAAGCCGCGCGGCAGGGCCGCGCCTTGGACCGTGTGGAAACGCAGCCCGATCGTGGTGGTCTCGGCGAAGCAGAGCCGGATCGCCGCGTCGAGCCGGTCCGGCGCCACCAGCACCTGCACATGGGTCGCCATGCGGTTTTTCTTGCCGAAAGCGACGCTCTGCACCACGTCGTGGACTCCCGGCATGGCCCGCACATGGTCGAGGCCTGCAGAGAGGTCCTCGGCCGACTGGTCGTCGACCTCGAAGGCGATCACGCCGAGTTCGCGGTGCGAGAAGCCGCTGGGCGTGCCGCCCAGGTCGGGGCCGACCGCCTCCTCGAAGGCCAGCACGCGCAGGCAATTGCTGATGCCCGGGATCTCGCGTGTGCCGAAGCCGGTGCCGGTGCGGGCGAGGCGCCGCGGGCGCGGTGCCGCTGCCGGGGTGCCCACGAGGAGGTGACGGGCCAGGGCGGCGCCGGTCGGGGTGACACGCTCGCCCCCGATGCCGTCATCGATCGTGTCGAGCCCGCGCAGCAGCAGCGCCGTCGCCGGAGCCGGCACGGGCAGGATGCCATGGGCCGTCCTGACGCGGCCGGAGCCGAGCGGCAGTGGCGCCGCACTCCAGTGGCGAGCGCCGACCAGCGCGATGATCTGGGCGGCCGCCACGATGTCGACGATGGAATCCACCGCCCCGACCTCGTGGAACGCGACCTCCTCGGGCGGAACGCCATGGACGGCGCCTTCCGCCTCGGCCAGGCCCGAGAAGATCGCGAGGGCCTCGCGCTTCACCCTCGCTCCGAGCCGCGACGCCTCGATCAGCGCCCGGATCGACGACCAGGCGCGGTGGTCGTGAGGTCGCCGGCCCTCGCTGTGGCCTTGCCGATGCCCGCCGTCATCATGGTGGCGGTGCCCCTCGCCGTGGCGATGCCCAAAACGGGGGTCGTATCCATGATCGCGATGGTCGTCGCCGTGATGGGCATGGCCGCGATCCTCCGCCTCGACGAGGAAACGGCGGCCCGTCAGGGCTGCGCCGTCGCGGTGCGGCACCAGGCGACAGGCGGCATCGGGCCCGAGATCGAGCGCCGCGACCGCGGCTTCGACGGCAGGCCAGTGCTCGGGGAAAGCGTCCAAGAGGGCGGCCACGAACATGTCGCCCGACCATCCTCCGAGCGGGTCCAGATGAATGTCCAACCGCGACTCCGCCGCACCACAACCTTCGACGTCCGACAACGTTTACGGCAAGGAGCCGGATCCCGGGCGCGCCGCCGCGAAGGCCAAGGCGCTTCGCCGCGGACAAGGCGCGACAGCAGAGACGAACGAGAGGACATCCCATGCCGCAGCACCAGGACAATACGGCCGCCCTGCCCCCGGCGCTGCCGCGAGGGTTGAACCGCCCCCTCGACCCGGCCGACCTGCCCTTCGTGGTGGACCCGGGCGAGAAGCGCGGCGAGATGCTCTATCGCAAGCTCGGCCGCACCGGCGAGACGGTCTCGGCCATCGGCATGGGCGGCTTCCACATCGGCAAGAAGAAGCTCACCGACGACGACGCCGTGCGACTGATCCATCAGGCGGTCGACCGCGGCATCACCTTCATGGACAATTGCTGGGACTACAACGAGGGCCGCAGCGAACTCCGCATGGGCGTGGCACTCGACCAGGGTGGCTATCGGGACAGGGTCTACCTCATGTCCAAGATGGATGGCCGCTCGAGGCAGGAGGCGGCCCAGCAGATCGACACGTCGCTGAAGCGCCTGCGCACGGACCGCATCGACCTCGTGCAGCACCATGAGATCCTGCGTTACGACGACCCGGACCGCATCTTCGGCGAGGGCGGCGCCATGGAGGCCTTCGTGGCGGCGCAGGAGGCCGGCAAGATCCGTCATATCGGCTTCACGGGCCACAAGGATCCGCGCATCCACCTGCAGATGCTCGACGTCGCGGCCGAACGGGGCTTCCACTTCGACGCAGTGCAGATGCCGTTGAACGTCATGGACGCGCATTTCCGTTCCTTCGCCCATCTCGTGCTGCCCTATCTGGTCGAGCACGGGATCGGCGTGCTGGCCATGAAGACCTTCGCGGACAGCGTGTTGCTGAAGAGCGGAGCGCCGATCGCGCCGATCGAGTACCTCCACTACTCCTTGAACCTGGCGAGTTCGGTGGTCATCACCGGCATCGAGGACCAGGCCAACCTCGACCAGGCATTCGCGGCGGTGGCGAGTTTCGCGCCGATGGGCAAGGAGCGTATCGCCGAACTCCTGTCGCGATCACGCCCCTACGCGGTCGGCGGCAAATACGAGCTCTTCAAGACCAGTTCCACTTTCGACGGGACGGCCAAGAACAACGCCTGGTTGGGCGAGGAGGTCGAGGGCGTGCAGAAGCTGGCGCCCGTGATGGAATGAGGAAGCCGGCAGGGTAGCGCCGCGCCGGAGGACCGAGGAGGCCCGTCGATCTTCACGCGGGACAGGCTGTCGAAGGCGCCGAGGTCGTGCTCGTATCGGACGGGCTCCGCCTCGGAGCTGACCGGATCCCGCGAGACAGCGACACCGGGACGCCCAAGGCGGTCGTTGTAGAGGTAAATGTCGCTTGGTCCTCTCCAGGCGGGTCTCCTGAATCGGCATGGTAGACGCGGGACGCCGGCGATCTTTCCCAGGGCTGCAACCACCCAGGTTCGGGTCCGGTAGCGAGCCTCGAACCGCGAGCGTCCGTGTCGAAGGTCAATTCATGCCGCCCTGGGCGCCCTCGATCATGGCGATCTGCTCGGTCAGTCCCTCCGCGAAGGCTTTGGCCATGGTATGGCGGGCCAGAGTCGGGAACCCAGGGCCGATCCGGGCGGGACGACCGACAAAGAAAAAGGGTCGAGGACATTGCTCGACCCTTCGTCCTGGACATCCAAGACCGATCAGTGGCGCCAGTACATCCGTGGTCGCCTGAACCGGAAAGATGCCGTTCGGATCATTCGGCCTGAAGCTTGTCGGCCGACATCTTGCCCGATCGATTGTCCTTGGTCAGCTCGAAGCTGATCTTCTGGCCTTCGAGAAGATTGCTCATCCCGGCGCGTTCGACGGCGCTGATGTGAACGAACACGTCCTGACCACCATCGTCAGGCTGGATGAAGCCGAAACCTTTTTGGCCATTGAACCATTTGACTGTGCCAGTGCTCATGATGAACCCCTGTTTGCATAGATGAATGAACCGAAACAGCGCAGTTGCGCCGAGCAGCGTGGAATCGACAGGTCTAGGAGGAGGTCATCAGCTTGCGCACGACATCGGAGCATCGGTGCGCTGTGGCTTGAACGTACAGCCTAAGGATCGATGACCCTCAGATGAGGCCTGGACGGCCGAAAGTCAAGGCTGCTTTTGCCGTGCACGAGGCCACCAGGTGAAGCCGAAACGCTCCTCGTTCCGAGGAGGCGCGGCAAGCGCCGTCTCGAAGAACGAGGGCGCTGCGCCGCGACGCGCGATCCACCCGGATACCTCAGGGCGAAGCCCGTGCCGAGGAAGCGTTGTCCGACCCAAGCGCAGAAAGGTAGAGGAACCAGAGAAGGTCTGACCAGTTCATGGGATTCCCTCATGCACCATTCCGTAGGGATGGTCCGGCCGCCTGGCACGAATTGGAACAGCGATGAACCACTCGGACGCGATGACCTCCGCGCGCAAGCAGCGCTCCGGCAGCAAATGGAAGCCCTATACGACGGCTGCCCTTCTCGCGGCCGGTGCGCTGATCACCTGCGCTCTTCTCAATCGACGGACGGCGCGGAAGGCCGAGAGGGACAATCCTCCATCAGGCAAATTCGTCAGAGCGAACGGAGTGCGACTGCACTATGTCGAGCGCGGCCACGGCGAGCCGCTCGTTCTACTGCACGGCAACGGCAGCATGATCCAGGATTTCGAGACGAGCGGTCTGATCGAAGCCGCTGCCCGGACCTACCGGGTGATCGTTTTCGACCGGCCGGGCTATGGGCACAGCGAACGGCCCCGCAGCACGGTATGGACTGCCGAGGCCCAATCCAACCTGTTCCATGCCGCCCTCGGCAAACTCGGGGTGACGCGAGCGATCGTTCTGGGTCACTCCTGGGGCGCATCGGTGGCGGTTGCGCTGGCACTTCGCCATCCGGAGGCCGTCGCCGGCTTGGTTCTGGCTTCCGGCTACTACTATCCGACGGTGCGATCCGACGTGGCGCTCTTGTCGGGTCCGGCAGTGCCGGTCATCGGCGACATCCTGCGCTACACCATATCGCCGGTCCTGGGTCGCATGATCTGGCCGCTGTTGCTGCGCAAGGTCTTCGGTCCGTCACCGATGCCGGCGAAGTTCAACGGCTTCCCGGTCGAGATAATGCCGGTGGCCATCATTGCCGGAGAAGCGGACCGCATCGTGGACACCGATCAGCAATCGGCCCGCCTCCACGGCGAGGTGCCGCAGAGCACGTTCGACCACGTTCCGGGCACGGGACACATGATCCACCAGACCGCGACCGCTCGCGTGATGTCTGCGATCGACGCTGCTTCGGGCAGGGCCCCGCGATCATCCGAAACCCCCAGTGTGGTGCCGACGGCGGCGTGAATTCCTGAGTGGCCCTATTGGATCACGGAAGGAGAGGCGTGACCCTTCCGGGATCGGTCTCTCGTTGGATCGCATCCACATTCTCGCGCTGGCGGCGGCCCGTACGTCCGGGTTCACTACCGGCTGAAGATCCGGATACCCTGGTCGACGACGACGCAGGGACTCCGATGCGAGCGTTACGATGAGACCGAGGGCGCGGGCAACGCCCATGTCGTCCGTCCTCTCACCATATCTCGGAGATGACGCCATTGCCGGAACGGCTGCGCAGGCGGAGCCGCGTGGCCTGCAGGTCGCGGGGTGGTGGACCAAGGCCGGCGCTCCTCGCGCCATTCAGCAATGGCGGCAATGATCTACTTGGCAGTGCCCGATCCGGTACCGCCAGCGCCACCCAACCCCGATCCTGGAGCGGTGCCGGTGCCGGCATTGGCGCCGCCTCCCCGGCCGCCTGTGTCGGTACCGGCGCCATTCGGCACCACGGTACCGTTATCGGTCGTGCCTGAACCCGTGGCCATGCCGGGCTGTTGAGTTGCTGCGCTCGAACTGTCCGTGCCGTTTTGCGGATTAGCGGCGCTCGCAGCGTTGGCCGGGACGGCGCCGATCAGCATGAAAACGGCTGCCGCAATAGCGGCGATGTGGGATCCTTTGATCATTGCGGTTCCTTCAGCCGAACAGTCACTGACTCGAACGAGTGTCGGCACGCTCGCGTTCAATGAAGATAAACCGTTGCCACGGATCCGAGTTCCGAAGATTGTGCTTCGTCCATATAGCTTACCCCAAGTTATAGACGGATCCTCTCGGATCCGCCGCTGATCCGACTGGGCGCACTACACGCTTCGGGTCCGCACGCCGACGAGCGGCTCTCGGACGGCCCGAGGTCGCCAAGGCTCACCCTCGTGGGGCACGCCGCTGCCGATCGGCGCTACGCTCCCGGCTCGCGACAACCATGAGATTGATGCCGAGGACGAGGCCCACCCCGACCGCCAGCCCGGTGCCGATCGCACCCGCGCCAGGGAGGCTCCTGGGGCCGAGATCGCCGCCTGCCTTGGCATCGCCCCAACCCAGCGACCACCGGAGCGAGTGGTGCAACCGAGCCGGTGCATCCAGGTTCAAAACGCGTCCGTGGCTGACGATGACGCGCCGAGGCTCGAAACCCACGAGCCGGGCCGCGGCCGCGGCGACCGCTCCACGGTTGGTGCGGAGCAGGAGCCGCAGGTAGAGCGGAGCCCTTCCGTCGGGCTCCAGGATCCCGAGGACACCTGCCATGAACCTCGGCAGGGGCGTCATTCGCCGTCCTTCCACGTTCAGCACGATGTCGGCCACCATCAAGGTTCGGCTCGCACGATGGAACAGGTCGACCTCCGTGAAGAAGGCGGCCTGCAGGAACACCTGATCGACCTCGCGGCTCCATTCCGGAGGCGGCACCGACCCGAGTTCCCGGTCGATCCGCACGCCCGAGGCACGGACCTGAGCGCGGTCCCGCAGGCCCGGAACCCCCCAGGTCGTGGCACCGGGGCAGGCCCGCTGCCAGTTGCCGAGAAACATCCAGTGGCCGACATTCGGCGCCACGAGATGCCGGATGGGCCCGAGCCGTTCGAGGTCGCGCTGGAGGTCTGGCGTGTAGCGGGTCGGCGAATAGAGGAGAAGATCACCGGTCGAAAGCTGAACCACCGTCATTCGCACCGGCAGGGGCAAGCCCCCGGCCTTGATCGGATAGCCGTCCACCATCCAGACCGCATCGGCGACCAGCTTGAGCGTATCGAGCGGCGGATAGGCGACGTCATGGGGCATGTCTGGCTCCGGGCGTGGTTCCAAACTCCTTCAATGCGGAGCATCAGCCGACGTTTGTCGGCCTACCCCAAATTTTCAGCGTCGACGACGTACTGCCGCCCGAACTGATTCGCGCATCGGTTGTAAGGTCCGACAGGGTCGTGATCGAGCGCCGGCGATCGGAGAATGCTCGACCGGATGGTCCGACCTCCTGCTCGCGTCTGGGAAGCACAATCGTGTGCGGAGCGTCAGCAACGGCCGGTGTCCTGCGAAATTGCGCGGAGCACTTGCTTCGGTCCGACATCACGACCGGAGCTGGCCGAAGCCGCCCCGCGGCTCTCGGTGTCAGATTGCGGAACCGGGCACACACACCGATGCCCCCTTTAGCGTAGGCTCGCTCTCAGCTGACGTTAGGAAGGTCCGCTTCAGTGGCGGAGGTGGTGTAGGATCAATCGTGCGTACAAGGCCCAACGGGCGCGTCGCTTCAAGCTCCCGGAGTGGGTGTCAAGATGGCTCTATTTCTTACAAAACCGGTCTTGTGGAATCGAAACAGCTACACTCGCCCTTCCGGTATCAAGGCCAACTCGGGATATCCGAAGATCAACGGCTTCGGACATGAGGAGTGGAACAACGCATTGCAGCTTTCCTTCATTGAGGACGGCGTGGAGCACCGGGCGTTTCACACTGAAGGGGTAGGCAACGCTTCGGTCGAGCAGGAGGCGGGCCAAGTTTCCGTATTCATGTACGCATCGCACGATGGCATCCAGGAGCTCGTCGGCGTCGCAGCGAGTGCCACATGCTTGATCGGCGATGTCGCCCAGCGCAGGGCGCTCGTGAAGCGTCTGAAGCTCAGCCGACTTAGCGAGCAAGTGTGGGCGCTTCCGAGCGTCAGGGCGTTGCATCGCGACCGGGCGGCCTTCGACACAATGTGGCGCGAAGACCTTGAGTGGATTCCGAACTGGCGCTGCCCAGCAGACACGTTCTTGTGGCTCGACAAGCCGGCACAGCTCGACCCGCAAGATCTACGCGGGACGGGCAAGCTACTCACGATGTTCAACCGCCACACTGAGATCGACCGAGCCGAGGCCCTGCGAATGCTCGACTTTGTGCCCGGCGAGCGTCGCACAGCGCCATGGCACAGGATTAGGGCCGAGATAGAGGCGCCGGACGGCAATGCCATTGCGCGCGACTTGTCGGCACTGCGGAGTCGCAAGGATCTCGCCGCGACAACCCGCAAGCAGCTCGTCGACGCCCGGCTGGGGCAGGGACGGTTCCGTAGAGACGTGGAGAGCCTCTGGGGCGGAGCGTGCGCCGTCTCGGGCTCTCAGCTCACCGCGGTCCTCCGCGCATCGCACATTGTGGCGTGGTCACGTAGTGACGACCAGCAGCGCCTAGACGGCGCCAACGGCCTGCTCCTGACGGCCGAACTCGATGCGCTGTTCGACCGCGGCCTCATCTCCTTCGACGACAGCGGCGGCATGCTGGTCTCAGCCCAAATGCCCGACACTGACCGAAAGTTGTTCGGCCTGACGAGACCGCTCCGGAGTGCGCCGTCACGGCGGCAGCGCCGCTATCTCGCCGACCATCGAAGGCACTGGGCTTTTTGAACTTGAACAGGAGAACACAAGCGTCGGCTTTCGGAGACGCCGCGAGCGCGTCCGAAAGACCCTATTGGGCGCGCGAAGCAGCCGAAGACGGGTGAGAGCGATCTCCCAGGTTGTCGCTCCGGTTTGTGGAAACCGGTTGACGGTCATTTTCAAGCGATAGTGAACGGTAGGAACATGTCATGAACATCACGGCGAACCGGAGGGTTTGCGCCATGTTCCCGTACGGCGCGGAAATTACCGCGCTGTTCCGGCCTAAGAACTTGAAATCCTTGGCGCTCCCTAGGGGAATCGAACCCCTGTTTTCGCCGTGAGAGGGCGACGTCCTGGACCGCTAGACGAAGGGAGCGGAGCGGCGCAGCGGGTGCGGTGTCGCTGCGGTTTCTATACCGGCGCACCCAGGATGCCGCAAGCCCGATCGATTGCTCAATCGCGCCGTTGCCCGGGATCCCTCGCCGGAGCCCTCGCGGTCGCGTCGCCGGAAGGCCGCGATCCCGGTTCCATCTCGGGCGATTTCACGATAGGTTGCGGCCGTCGGCATAGGCCGGCCAAGCGCCCTCGAGCCCGCAGCCTTCACCGCCTTGCGCGACAGCCTGACCGTTCTGGCAATCCTGGTGATCGGCGTCCTGACCGCGGCCCTGGTCGGGCCTCATTTCGTCGATTGGAACAGCCATAGGGCGCTGATCGAGAACAGGCTGTCCGAGGCGGCCGGCACCCGGGTCGCGGTCGCCGGGCCGATCGATCTGACGCTCCTGCCCCGTCCCATCTTCAGGTTCGGAGACGTCACCGTAGGCGATCCGGCGCCCGGCCGGCCCCATGTCACGGCCCGGGAGATCGACGCCGAGATCTCGCTCACGGCGCTCATGCGAGGCCAGGTGCAGGTAGTCGACACCACCGTGCAGGCGCCTCGCCTCGACCTCGCGCAGGCACCGGACGGCGGCTTCGGCCTGCCCCTTCCCGAGGGCGAAGGGGCCGACAAGGTGCGCCTCGACGACATCAAGATCCATGACGGCACGCTGGCGCTGGCATTGACGGACGGGCGGCACGTCACCCTGTCGGGGCTCGATCTGGCGGGTGATGCCGTCACCTTGCGGGGCCCCTTCAAGGCGGCGGGCCGGTTCGGTCCGGCCGAGGCGCCCATGGTCTTCCGGCTTGCGGCCGGCACCCTCGAGCACGGCCGGCTCCGGTTGAAGCTGCACATCGACGGGTCGGCCCTGCGCCCGAGCCTCGACCTCGACGGCACCCTGGCTCAGGGTCCCGCCCCGGCCGGCCTCGACGGCACGGCCGCTCTTGCCGGAACGTTGCCGCTCGCCGGAACCCCGGCGCTCGTGCCCTGGCGCATGACGGCCCACGTGACGGCCGATACCGCCAAGGTCTCGGCGTCCGATGTCGAGCTCAGGGCCGGCACGGACATGCGGGCGCTGATCGCCACGGGCGACGGCAGCGCCTCCCTCCCGGGTCGGGGCCCGTCCGGCGCCGACGCATCGCCGACGCTTCCCTCCGGCGCGCTTCGCCTGCATGGCGCCAACCTGGACCTCGACGCTCTCGCGGTCGCGCCCGAGAACGGCGCCATCGCCCCGCCCAAGGGCCTGGAACTCGTCAGGCTGCTGGCGGGCCTCGCCGACGACGGCACGGTCTCGGTGTCGCTGCCGCTCCGGCTCGCCCTCGAGGCCCGTTTCGACACCGCCACGCTGGACGGCCAGACGTTTCTCGCCACGAGCGCCATGCTCGGACTCGGCCCGGAGCCCGCCGCCGCCGTGGCCTTCGCGACCACCGGTCCGGACGGCGCCCGGCTCTCGCTCGATGGACACTTCGAAGCCGGAGGTGCCTTGCCGCTGGGCGCCGCACCGCTGGGCGCCGCGCCACTGGGCGCCGCGCCACTGGGCGCCGCGATGGCGCCCTACGGCACCGTGGCGCACGCCGCGGCTTCGGTGTTCCGCGGCCACGCCGAGGTGCAATCGGCCGACCTCGCTCGCACGGCGGCATGGCTGCGGCCGACTGCGCCTGGGTTCGCGACGTGGCTCACCGGGACGATCCCGGCCCGCAGTCTCGCGCTCGCGGGCGACATCGAAGCATCGCGCATCGGGGCCACGGCCCGTAATCTGTCGCTCAGGCTCGATCGGTCGCGTTTTGCCGGTACCCTGTCGTTCACCCGGGCGGTCGGCGCCGAGCCGGCGCGACTCTTCGCCGACCTCACGTCGGACGCCCTCGACCTCGGCAGCCTGCCGGACCTGTCGGGCGCGGCTGCAGCCTCGCGCGACCTCGACCTCGACCTGGCTTTGGCGGCCCGCACCGTGACGCTGTCGGGCGCGGCGCTGCCGGGCGGGGCTTCCGCGGGCTCGGGCTCGCTCGATGCCGGGCATGTGGCGCTCCAGCTCCACAAGACGGGCCAGGACCTCAAGCTCGACCGGCTGTCGCTCGACATCGACGGCGCGACGGTCGAGGCCACCGCGGTCCGGACCGGAACCGACGCCAAGGCCGAGGCTCACGTGCACGCCCCGAGGCTCGACGCGCTCGCCAGGACCCTCGGCGACATTCTCCCGGGGTCCGCGACCGCGGCCCTGCGCGACCGGGCCGCCACGCTGTCGCCCTTCGAAGGGACATTCCGGGTCGAAGCCATGGCGGCCCCTGGCGATGCCGCACTGGTGCCGACCCGTCTGGGCCTCGACGGCACGGCCGGGGGCACCCACGTCTCGGCCGGCTGGACACCGGACCGCCCCGACGATGGGCGCGACGCCGCGACCCGGGCCGTGACGCTGTCGCTCGACGCCGCGGCGCCCGAGGCCGCGGGCCTGCTGCGCCAGTTCGGACTCGCCGCGGGCGACGCCGGCCTCGGTGCCGCCCGCATCAGCGGAACCGCGCGGGGCTCGCTGGCGGGCGGGTTCGCGGCCGAGGCGCGAGCCCGCATCGGCGCCACCACGCTGTCGTATCGGGGTCGCGCTCAGGTCGGGCTCGGCGCGGGCCGTCTCGACCTGCAATCCGACGATGTCCGGCCGCTACTGGCGAGTCTCGGGGTCGTCCCGGCTGCGGCAACCGCGGCACGCCCCGTTGCGGCCATCCCGGTCGCGGCGGGGGGCGACTTCGGCTGGACCGGCGCCCGGCTCTCGTTGCGCCATATGGCGGGCAGTATCGGCGCCGCGGCCGGCACGGGCGACCTGTTCCTCGATCTCACGCCGCGAAAGCCCGGCAGTGGAACCGACCGCTCGATCCTGACCGGCGCGCTGACACTCGACCGCCTCCCGGCCGAGACCCTGCTGGGTCTGGCGCTCGGCGACCCGGTGGGAGCCGCCGGGGGCGCGTCGCCCACCATGGCGGGGACGGGGGCCTGGTCCGACACGCCGTTCGGACCGCCGGCCCTGGCGTTGCCGGCCAGCCAAGTGGCGCTCAAGCTCGACAGCTTGCCGATCGGAGGCCCGATCCCGGGAAGTCTCGAAGCTCGAGCGGTCGCGCTCAACCTTCGCACCGGCAACGGCGCCGTCACGTTTGCCGACATCGCGGGCCGGCTCGGCGGCGGCACCATCGGAGGCGCGCTCACCCTGCGGCACGATGGATCCACGGCGGCATTGTCGGGCCGCGTGACCTGGAACGACGTCGCGCTCGACCTCGACGGCCTGTCGGGTCGGATCGGCGGGACGGTGGATCTGTCCGGCACCGGCGACAGTCCGGCCGCGCTGGTGGCGAGTCTCGCCGGTCCCGGCAGCCTGACGCTGGCAGGCGGCGCCCTGGCCCGGACGGATCCGGAGGCTCCGGCCCGAACGGCTGCGGACATCGACAGGCGCGCGGGCGCAGCCGATCTCGACGGCACCGGCATCGACTCGGGCGAGGTGGGGCGCAGCCTCGCGGCCGAACTCGACCGCGGACCTCTGGCGCTCGGCGACCAGACCGCGCCCGCCACGCTGGCGGGCGGCGTGCTGCGCTCGGCATCCTTCCATGCCGAGAGCCCGCGCGCCGCTCTTTCTCCTCGCGCCCGCACCGACGCTGGTGGCTGGCAGGCCGACACCGAGGTCTCGGTGGACCTCGGCCGCCTCGGCATGACGACCCGGACCACGCTGCGCCCCCGCGGCACGGCAGCCGAGCGCAAGGCCGAGGGCGGCGACGTGATCGCAAGGCTGTCGGGACCCCTCGGCGGCCAGGCCCGGCGTGATGTGGACGCCACGGGATTCGTCATCGCGATGCAGGCCCGTGCCCTCGCCCGGGTCCAGGACCGCATCGACATGACGGAACAGGATCTCCGCGAGCGGGCCGCTTTCAATCGCCAGCTCAAGGCCATCGAAGCCGACCAGCAGGCGGCACGGGACCGCGCCAAGGCCGAGTCCGACGCCACGAGGGCAGCGGCCGTCGCGGCCCTCAAGGCGGACGCGGCCGCGAAGGCCGAGGCGGCCGCCAAAGCTGCCGCGGCGGACCGTGCGGCCGCCGAGGCGCGCCGTGTCGAGGCGATGCGGTTGCGGGCCGAGGATGCCCGCGTCCAGGCCGAGGTGGAAGCCGCGGCCCGTTCGGATATCGGGAGGGCGGAAGCCGAGAAGCGTCGCCTCCTCGACAATACCCCGAAGGGCAACACGACCCCGCCCCTGCCGAGCCCGGATCGCCGACCGGGGGACGCCGCGATGGTGCCGCGGCGAAAGGAGCGATCGGTGGGTCGCGGTGCGCGCTCCGCGCCGGCCGACGCCTTCGGCATCAAGCCTCCGCCCAGCATCATGCGGGACGGCACCCCGGGGACAGCCGATCCGTCCGCGGCAGGGCGCTACTGAGGAACGCGAGGCAGCGCAGCCGCACGCCAGCGGCCGCGTCGGCCGACAAGGCCTGGCATCGTGCGGCGCTTAACCCGATCGTAGGGCCGGCATGGCAGTTTGTGACGCGGGTTCCCCGCTTATGGTCGCCATGGCATCCTGGTTCAGCAAGGTCCCGATGCTCTCGTCTCCGAAGTCGTCCTCGCGGGGCGGTGTGTTTGTGCTATTGACCACGGCCCTGGCGGCGATCTGCGGGATCTTCGCCGTAGTGATGCTCGACGCGCGCGCCGATGCTCGGCGTGCCGCCGAGGCGTCCGGCATCAATTTGGCGACCGCGCTTGCGCAGGATCTGGCCCGCGACGTGGAAAGCCTCGACCTCTCGATCGAGGCGGCCCGCGACGCCTGGCTCGATGCGCGTGTCCGAGCGCTCGCCCCCGATCTGCGGCAGATGCTGGTATTCGACCATTCGGCGACGGCCCGCCACATCGACGCGATCCTGGTGGCCGACGCCGACGGCACCGTGGTGGCCGATTCGCGAAACCTCGTCCCGAGGCCCACCAACGTCCGCGACGCAGACTACTTCAGGGCGCAGGTGGAGCGCGACGGCGGGCTCTTCGTCAGCCGGCCGATCCGGGGCGCCGACGGGAGCGGCTGGCGGATGGCGTTCAGCCGCCGGATGACCGATACCGCGGGGCGTTTCGCCGGTGTCGGGGTCGGTTTCCTGAACCTCGACTACCTCGCAGAGGTGTACGGGCGGCTGCCCTTGGGGGAGGGCGGAAGCCTGAGCCTCTTCAACACGGACGGCACGCTGCTGGTCCGCCAACCAATGGGCGCCGGCGCCGTGGGCCGCTCGCTCCGAGGCCGGAGTATGTTCGACAGCCTTTCGGCTTCGGACCATGGCGCCTTCGAGGGCACATCCCAGATCCACGGCACGCAACGGCTGTTCGCTTTTCATCGGGTCGGCAGCTTGCCGCTGATCCAGGTGGTCGCGACCTCGACTCAGGCCGTCTATGCGGAATGGCGCGCCAAGGCGCTAATGCTGGGCGGCGTGATGGTTCTGCTCTGCACCGGCACGCTGGCGCTGTTGTTCCTTTTGAAGAGGGAACTGGCCCAGCGGGTCGCGGCCGAAACCGCGCTGCACCGCTGGGCGACGCGGGACGACCTGACCGGGCTCCTCAATCGTCGGCTCTTCTTCGAACTCGCGAACGAGCGCATCGCCGCGGCCATCCGCGGCGCCTCGGGCGTCTCGCTGCTGATGATCGATGCCGACCATTTCAAGAGCTACAACGACCGATACGGCCATCCCGCGGGCGATGCTGTGCTGGCCGCCATTGCCCGCTGCATCGAGGCCGAGATGCGGCGTGCGACCGACCTCGCGGCTCGGTTCGGTGGCGAGGAATTCATCGCCCTGCTACCCGCGACCGGCAGGGCTCAAGCTTTCGTGATCGCCGAAGCCATTCGGACCGCCGTGGCCCGGCTCTCGATCCCGCATGACCGCGCGACGGCCGGCATCGTGACGGTGAGCGTCGGCTTCGCCACGGCGGAACCCAAAACTCCCGTCGCGCTCTCTCGGCTCGTGGAGGTGGCCGATGCCGAGCTCTACAAGTCGAAACGCAGCGGCCGCAACCGCTCGACAGGCGCTGACGGCCCTGCTGGGATGCGGCCGAGCCCACCCGGCGCGAAAGCGGTAACGGCCTGAGCGGTCGCGGGCGACAGACCCGTCGGCGGGGTCTATGGTGCGGACCGGGCCGGAATACCGGCCGGCTCGACGATCCCCGTCATGTTGATGCGCTCGCTGCTTCTCGTGCGTCCCGACCATAACGATGGTTGCGACGCCGCGCTGGCCGCCGGCGCCGACGCACTGGTGATCGAGCTCCGGCACGCCCCGCCGTCATCCAGAGACGAGGCGCGCGCCCGCGCCCGCGCCTTTCTGCTCCGGGCCGCCGCCTTGCCGCGGCGACCGCGGCTCCTCGCTGAAGTCGACACGCTGAGGACCGGGCGTGCGGATGCCGACCTCGAGGCCGTCATGGCGGGCGCGCCCGACGCGATCCTCCTGCGGGGGGCAGTCGGGGCGGTCGACATCCAGCACCTTGCCGCCAAGCTGGCCGTGCAAGAGGTCGAGAACGGCATCGCGCTCGGCCGCACCGGGATCCTCGCGGTGGTGGCCGACACGGCGCGCGGCGTGTTGGCGCTCGGCACGATCCCCGGCGCCAGCCCCCGCCTCCTGGCCATCTGCTGGGACCCAGGCGCACTTGCCGCCGAGGTCGCGGCCGACACGCCGCGCGATGCCGCGGGGCGGCTTGCCGAGCCCTGCAGGATGGCCCGCGGCTTGGTCGTCGTCGCGGCGGTAGCGGCCGGCGTCGCCGTCATCGATGCCGCGACCGCAGGCGGCTCGGCGGAGCTGACGCGAGCGTGCAGCGCCGCGCGACGCGACGGCTTCACGGGCAAGCTGGCCCTCGATGCGCAGCAGGTGCCGACCATCGCGCGTTATTTCGCGTCGGACCGGACGGGATGACGGTCAGGAACCCTCGATCATGCCGCGGATGCGGGCCGTCAGGGCATCGGTCGAGAAGGGCTTGGTCAGCATGGCCATGCCGCAGTCGAGGAAGCCCGACGTCACGGCCGCCGTCTCGGCATAGCCGGTGATGAACAGGACCTTCAACTCCGGACGGGTCACGCGCGCCGCGTCGGCCAGATGGCGGCCGTTCAGCCCGGGCAGGCCGACATCGGTGACGAGCAGATCGATCCGCTCGGGCGAGCGCAGCACCGCCAGCCCCGATGGGCCGTCGCGCGCCTGAAGCACGCGGTAGCCGAGTTCGTTCAGCACCTCGACGATCAGGTCGCGCACCACCGGCTCGTCCTCGACCACGAGCACGCTCTCGCCCG
>JAABUY010000137.1_pt1 | contig 151867 bp, 145 predicted proteins | sample 5560271 | NCBI WGS metagenome assembly JAABUY01 (sample SAMN10711886, study PRJNA513374) | rock metagenome | isolation source: Antarctica rocks | place: Antarctica: Victoria Land, University Valley
TAATAGAGATTTCTCGTGATGGTTATTCCATTCTACATAGCTACATCCATCCATTAGTTATCATAATACTATTGCACTACACCCAAATCACGTGCAGATGACTCATTGACATCATACATTTCAACATCTTATGGACCGCGTAGACTTAGACTACCCCCTTATGACCGGCCTCAAAGGAGTGATACATTGACCTAGACATGCTGTTTCAATATTTGGCCAAGTAACCTACATGGGGCCCTTGAAAAAGCTTCTTCCTTCTCACTCGGAAGCATCTCTATTTGTTGATCTCGAAATAGATGGAGAATATAATATAAGCTGCAGAAGATATCTCCCCTATACCGCGCTTTAACGCATTTGATTATACTATAATTCTCATCGTAACATTCTATATCGTGATTATATCAGGCGCACGGACCGTAATACTTATGAGGCATATAAATAATGCTTTAAAACACTTAATTATAAACACGCGTGACCAGAGCGCGCCGCGATAGTAACAGAGGTCTTTCTACTCCAGAGACCGCTAATTTACGATCCTCCGAGCTATGCGTAAGCCTATATTAGCCTCAGACTACTTTTATTTAAAACCTAGGAAGTAAGCTTCCAGAGCGCATCTCTAATTAATTTACCGTTCTCATTATTTCTAGTACTATAGAAACCAGATCCCTTATAAACGGCCTACCGCTCTCAATTAACGTAAGGTATGGCTCGGACCCTGCTATTTATATTTGTTTATAAGCCATATATTAAGTCACAAGCTCTCTCAGGGGATCCATGCGCTTGCGACATGGAGTGTGTTTATACGTGTATCTGATTAGCTTAATAATATCACGGTAACGAGCCTCATAGGGCTTGTATTCGTAAAGTATAGCATGAAGCTTGCTAAGTACCAGGGCCTTTAGCGGCTTAACGTCCCATTTCTCAGCTAACACGTAAAGCTGGGCGTGACCTAAGAAAATAGGAGTATAGTCTTCGGCTAAGCTTTTATTCGGGCGTATCTTGCATATATTCTTAAAGTTAGACATATAAGGAACTTTATAGACCATATCGTGAAACCGTATACGCTTAAGGACCTGCGGGCGCTTTTTTTTCTCCTTTTTACTGGTCGCAAAGCTTGAACTGAATCCGAACCCGATATTTAAGTCTTGCGCTGGCTCTGCTAGTGGTGCCATGTCTTCTTCGATATCCGCATCGTTATATGTCACCGCCGGAGAATCTTCTATCGTATCGTGAGACGGCGGAGGATAGTTACCGGTGTATATAAATTACGTAAAGCGCGTAAAGGTATCCTTATCCACCTCTTCCTAAATAGTATTCCCAGTCTGGGCTTCTTCCATAAATCCGCTAACTAAATAACGGAGGGCGGGGGATTACTCAGCTACAAGGGAGGTATAAATCGTTATTAGCTGTTACTATTTACCGAGCAGAAACTTAAATACGGACCCTCGAATAACGCTTTAATAATATTAATAATTATTAATAATCATTAGATATAATACGTACGAGTTATATAAGATCGGCATCTTGGTCTGGCTTTCTTAAGGAGCTGTTAGTGAAGCTCTAAAGCAGAAGATAGAGGAAGTAGCGTGGGTATAGGAAGACATCATAAGGAGACGGATACTAGAGTGAGGTCTATATCTTTAGCTGGGTCTGCGGAGGCGCTAAAGGCGAGGACAAGGCTATATTAAGGTTGCCTAGAGCCCCTCCGTTCGTAGGTAAGCACTAAAATAAGGCTTATAGTATCGGAGCGGGCCGAATAGCTTCAGGAGACTTAGTCTCAAGAACGCGGGTTACTAACGGCACTAGAGCATATTAGTAGCAAATCCCTACGTAATTTTATCTCTAATATTTTAGAACATAGAGCAGGCGTTAATTATATATAGCTTCCAAATCTCGTCCACTTACGTAGGATAGTCCATTGCTTGTCTTAATTTACTCAGTCTACAGGTGGAAATAGATTGCTAGTCCTCGGGGTCGACGGGTGGACCGAACAATAGCCTCTCAAAACGATAGAAACCCGCGTGCCTGCCTGTGCCCAGGCGGAGCCTATAGGCTAAGCCCTTCTAGGCCTGAAGTCAGGGTACTGTCGGATCCCTGATGCCGTGTCGGGTACCCCGTGCCCAGACTAAGTCTATAGGCTGAGCCCTTCTAGGCTATCTCCGAGGCAGACGTCCCGCCATCGCTCTCCCTAGGGACTTAGAAATTATATCCAGAGAGCCCTAGAGCGGGACCCCGGAGTGAGAAAGCGAAAAGCTCCGGGCTGGACGAGAAACCCTTTGTACCTGGCGGACGGCCAAACCTTAGCCCGACTCCGCTAGGCTCCTAGTTTCAGCCCCTCACCTTTTCTCCACCCATGCTATCATTTCCCATTTCAGCCAAAATCTTCGTTCGGTCCTAATTACCCATCATGAGTGGCCAGCATCTGTCACGCCAGAAACTAAGCGAGAATGACCAGACGATCTTAAAGGCCTGCAGAGCTCGGATGTTAGATGCCCATTTCGAGTTAAAAGGCGAATACAGCGGATACACCAATGGGAATCTGAATGAGCTACTAAAGAAGTTGGAGGGATTGAATATTATCAAGGTTAGACGAAGAAAAGTCTTGATAAACACTTCGTAGCTGACTCGAACGTACGACTAGTCTCGTGTTCAGGTTCTTATAATACGATACCAAAAACCTTCAATAGTACCAGTAAAGGACGGCGATACTGTTCTATTACTGCCCCTCGCGTTGCTCGACAGCGGCGCAAGAGTATCTGATACAAAGATTGAACTGGATAAATGTATCTACCTGGCTAGGGACGTCAAGGTGACGCCCGGATTTGATTGCGTGTTGCTCAGGTTGCAGAATTGAAATACCGATATGGAGCAGAGGTACTGTATATGCCAGGGCCGGACGATTCCATGCCAATTGTCCCAGGGGTAATTTGTGGAGCAACGTCCCAGAAATGACACGATTTGGGGCCGGAGACACATATGCCAGCGGGGTCAAGCAAAGAAGGAGCATCCCAGAAATCGACATAATCTGGATTGAGGCCGGAGACACATATGCCGGTGGGATCAAGCAAAGAAGCAACGTTCCAGAATTTTGCAACATCAGGAGCAGGGTCTTTGCCAATAGTAATGCCCCACGACGATTCCTCTGGCATCGACATGTGTGCTTTCATATCTGAGTCTCTTATTTAGCTACCATTTTGGTTATAATCCATGTATGCTTACTTTTTATGACACGATCTTCATGTACCTGAGCGGGAGGGTCCACGATCTCTTGCGCTGTCCTCGAGCCGACGATGTTGTTCTCGGTGTTTACAGTGACCGATGCCAGGGACGAGGCGAACTTCTCCGACATGCTCAAATGCTCATTCCTTTCATATAAATCTGAGGATTTCAATATTAGGATCAAGATGAGTTAGAAGGAGCTTACCTTGCCTGCATCTAACACCCGGTAGAGATGGTGAAAGTATAGAACATCTATTAAGTGCTTCACGGCTATCCTGATCTTGTCGAGGGCGTTTATCATTTGACTCGGAGCCAGAGAATTCCACACGGCGTTTCAATGATCGTTGACTCGTCTTATCTGTGGATTTGTAACTGTTACTAGAGGATCGTAGTATATACCTATCGTCAAGCAGCTGAAGTTATACGAGCAACTTCGACGTCTTTACTACCAGATCCCAGATACTTTCGGTTTCGCGCATCGATTTCGCCAGGCAGATCAACTCCTCCTGATGAACCAATCTGAATTGTGAAAAGTTACGACACATGATTACCGATGATCCAGGTAGGCCGAGTCTCTCTTCTAGGATTAAGAGACGAATGCCATTCTGAACGGTCTTGGCAGCTGACTCTTTATTGTTGAAGCGCTCCTTGACATAAGGAGTAATAGTTCCCCTGGGTTTTCTGCGCTTTAATGGGTCTTCGATTAAGTCGTTGATCCTTGAACTTGTGAATGATTAAGTATGCCAACGGTTATACTCTAGTGCAAATGAGCGCTGGGCTAACAGTCTCTCCACGCTGCACTTTGCCGGTAAATCGGTCGAAGATGGATCTTCTGCTATCCAAGAATCTGATTTCTTAATCGAAGTCAGACAGGACTCTTCCAGAACATCCCGCAACCGATCAGTGTCATGGATCAAAGCCTTGATGACGTCCACCGTACATTGATGGTTGTCATCAAGACAGGGACTCCACGTCTCTACTGAACGGATCTTGATCTCGTCGTCTTGACATTCTGCGGTCATTGGGCAAGTATCTTCCTTTGGTGGTGATGGCATACTAGAGCCATCTGGATGGCACCCTGACTCAAGGTCTGGAGGGTCTGATTGTCCAGTGCAGGAAGTAGAGTCCCGGGCATCAAGATTCGTTATGAACGCTTGGAGGTTCTCGAAGGCTTTGCGGGCTTTAGCGCGGTAAGGGTTCAGGGCATCCGGCTGGAACCCGCAAAGAACATCCAAAGCTGCTGATATCGACCTAGACGACAAATCAGGGTTCATGTGAGCGTATAATTGGTATCAGGAAACAGAGTCCAATGTGAGTTAACTCATGCGAGGAAGTTGAAGGTCAAAGAAGGCTGGGGATAAAGGATTGACCCAGCCCGGGGCTGAAGCTAACAGATGCCTGGCGCGTAATTCGTTACTGGTCTCACCTTCCCCAGCCACTAGACCAGATCAAGCTGGACGGGGCTGGATCCTTTGGCTCACGGGGCCGGCTAGCAACACCATCTTGTATCAGAGGGATGATATCGGCTAATATGTGATGAAATCAAGGGACAATCTCGGTTCTCCAAAATTGTCGAGTACAGAACGCCACCATGCTTTGCCATAGGTCGCAGGCATGTGGGTAGCGTAGGGACTGGACTAGGAGATGCTCCATTGATATGTTGATGGTGGATTACTATAAGATGTAGGTCAGCTCTTCTGCCTCATTTTGCCTCGTCAACATCCACCGGACAGCCTTCTACACTCAGGACCCTGCATTGTTAGATGCAAGTTTGACGCACGACCCTCCTTATATATACGTTATATATTATAGTTACTATTAGGTAGACGTAGTAGAGATATTAGGTATAGCTGTAATAGATAAAGTAGTACTAAGGTCTCACCTACCGAGCCCCCCACCCAGTCTCTCGCCATCCTTACTGCTCCCATCATCCCTCCGCTCTACACCAATAAGATCCACTTCCCACAATTATATCGGGCACGAGCTTTGACCCCAAAGTACAAATCTCATCCCCAACCACCTCGCCACACCGCACATTGTCGTATTACTCCTGCAACACAGGAAAAGGTTGCAAAGACTATGGCCACCAGTATACTTAGCTGCAGAAGCCGCGAAATCTACCCCTCCAGCCGCTCGACGTAGGACGACGGAGCCGGCCTCCAGCCTACAACTACACTCTCGACTGTTGGCCTTACAAAAGATAGTATTACTAAGAGGGCTATAGCTCAAAGGAGCGTAGGGACTAGCCAATCGAGGGATAATACTGCATCTCTTTGTCTAGTTTTCGTGCTCAGCAAAGGGCGATCTTGCATGGAAGCTACTCAGCGGTCGTTGCGGTCGCACAGGAACGTAATACATCGGACAGTGAAGAGATGGATCTCTGACGAGGAGCGTTGAGGCTGATGGGAGCTCTTACATCGAAGTACCACCCTCGCCAGCGCCCCTCCATCCTCTCATCGCGGCCTGTAGCTGCGTTGGCAGCTTCTGTTTCCACGGCGCCCTTGATGTAACCGTCTCGGCGACCTCATATCTCCCATCATTTCGCGCGCGTCAATCCGCCCTCTGTAATATCTCCTCTGGGAGACACAAGTTCCGCAGCCTCCGGGGCCTGCTCGATCGATATTTTAGACGGTCATATAAACAAGCATGGTGGAATGTATGGTCTACGCCCCAAGGTCGCTTACTAGGATTAGTCACAACCAAGCATTATACTCAAGCACAGCATTTTCTTGCAACTAAGTCAGGCTTCATTCCAACAAGCGTCTGTTTATCATCGCCAATCCCAACAATCGCAAGGTACCGCTAAACACCGCAACCTAAAGCAATCCAACACACCACTATCATCTTGTTGTAGCTTTCCTCTATTCAACCAAATACTCCTTTCACGGCCGCCATGTTCGTTTAACCTTAGAGCAGACCATCTCCCGCTTTCCGGCTAACCCTCCGAAGCTTCACCCCCCTGCCCTCTCAAAGCCTCACACATGCTCTGGTATGCTCGAACCACAAGATGGCTGCCACAAGTGCGGAAGAGGGAGCGCACTAGTGCTGAAGCAGCCTCACTCGCCACCATGGGTACTAGCGAAGTGGCTAGTAGATTATAAGTCCCAGATCTGGAGCATAAGTAGAAGATGGGGCAATGCGTTCCGCAAAGGTCGAAAGAACAAAGTTATTAGTACACGGAATCGCAGAAGCTAATAGACGGAAAGAACACTATAAAGGGTTAGATAAAGAGAACACTATGAAGGAAGGCGTTTTCGTACAGGTATGGAATACTCCGGTGCCATGGAAGTCGATTCTAGAGCAGGAGGTTCTTGATACTCGGGAGAGCATCTAAAGTCGCAGCTTGATTATGCCTCTTCAGCTTCCAGTATATTCTATCTAGGTGTAACACCCACTATCATGTTCATGCAGCGCAGATATTGCAAGTCCCGGCCCTATTCCCATGCCTACAAAATCGTCTCCAGTGATCTACGATCATATCCCTGGGGATCCATTCCAGCGCGATCCACTCGTCTGTCGCACCGAGCTCAGCTGATTCTTCCAGCTAGCCCCATAGCACAGATTGGTTCCATCGCTTTGAATATCATAATGTTCCCACTTCCATTCTGGTCTTCAACCGTCAGGCAGTTCAAAAACGTGTAGTTCCGCTTGACTCGTTTCCACGAAGGCAATGGCAATGGCAATGCGGCCAATTGGCAAGGCACTGGATTTTCGCAGCAGCAATGGACAGCCCTATAAAGCCTGCTTCGGCCACAGCCAGGCCAGCCAGGCCCACCAGGGCCGCCTAGCCCTCAGGGGCCTGAAGGCCAACCTGGCATCGACACCGCCGCTCTAGGCGGATATACTAATAGATGGAATGCTGCCGACGTGGGCTTCTTTGACCCGATGTAGGACAACAAGTCCATCCATAGCGGTGAATCCCCAATCGAGCATGCCGGCAAGGAGACCATTTTCCGTGACCTCCACAGCTTTTTATGGCTAGGGGGGCAAAGGGCGTTGCCGCTTTTGAAGGTGCTCTTGTCAGGGTAAATCTATGGACATGCCTGAGAGGCACAGCCCTGGAATCAAACTGAGAAAGCTGACCGTGCCTCTGAATGGAGCCAAGCATTACCCACAAGATTGAAGGGTCCGATAAACGTTGCTATCAACGCTATCCTGTGTGAGCGCTACACGATGAAGGATGCCGCAGCCCACCGTGAGCCTCGAGAGTATGCCCAAAAGATACTGAGCTCAGCCAAGGATGCCAACATGACCTCAGTCCTATATCAATTGGACATTATCTACAACGGTCTGGATCTCGAGCTACGACGAGATATCAAGCGGCCTGATAACAAGTCAACGATCAACTCCTTCCTCGCGGGCATGGACGACAGCAAACACGAGTGGTGGGCATATGCCCACAGGCATGGGAGAAACCCAGGCACACCTTTGGGAATCTCTCAAGGAAATCGGCAGCCTCGGCTGCCTGATAACAACAGAGGTGATAATCAATTTCAGTCTCGGCAGTATCAGCAGTGGCAAGGCCCAGGAGTTGGTAGACAGCCTTTCCCGCCTTGCTACCAGCAGAATGCCTACTATCGTGTCAGCAGTTCTACAGTCCAAATGCTTACCCAAATCAACAGCAGGCTTACGGCTAATACGGGCCAGCAATCTTCGCGCCCAAACGTAAGTCTACCACCGGCTCGTCAGCCCTTGCAGATTACAGGCCCAAGTACGTCAGGTTCGCCGACGCAACCAGGTCGCCCCCAGTTCGGGAGAGGCATGCCAGGAAACTTCGGAGGAGGACGCGGCAACCAGGGCTTCCAGAGGCCATGGCAGCAGCAGGGTGGCTACCGCCCGACTGCCACAGCGTACAGGGCTACGGCCGAGCATGAGCGATCAGACGGTAATGAAGGCAACGGTAATGACCAGGAAAATGCCTCTGCCTTTCATTCGGACTCACAGCAACAAGAGCAAAATCATGTCCAAATCCCAACGAAGCCACTTACCATTATGGTGGCCAAGATGATCAAGGCAATGAGCTATACTACATTAAGACTAGGTCATATCAGCCCAGTATCTTTAAGGAGCAATATACCGGATTCGTAAGCATCGAGACATGGTGCCTGCGCTGCGAGGCCCAATTCCCCTCCAAGACCAAGCTCCATAATCATCTGCGTGCTGGCTACAAGGAGTCGCTGAAGCCTTTCAAAGCCACCACCAACGATAAGGCGTCCGGGAAGCCATCTGCAGACGACACCCAGAAAACAAATTCCGAAGCTCACCCATCGAGGGCCTTGAATGGCCCAAATAGGTGTCAGGGAGCCAATCTGGGGGTCCCTGGGGGTCCTTGAGGTTGTCCAGGTAGTCCAGTCCTCAGCCTCCACCAATGACATCGGCCACGGCATTGCTTTTTGGAGCTGGTCCTATGTCACAGCAGCTGTGAAGCTTGACCCAGCAAGGTATTACTAAAATAATGTGATAAGTGGCTATCCTAACTACATCGAAAGAAATTTCCTTATGGTAGCGTTAAATTATAGATAGTAGGGAAATTATCTCTTCGTCTACGCCTCCTATTAATAGTTTAAACCCGTCAGCTATCTATCTGTTATACGGCACTTTTTTAATAACCGTACTAAGGCTTGAGAGATAAAGTTTCCCGTTACTCCAGAATCTATTATTATAATAGTTCCCTGACTATTGAATTTATACCGGTATATTTATATGTGTCTAATACTCCGTCATGTATAAGTGTTATATTTCAGGGGTTAAAATATTAATCTCCTTATACTTCCCCGTAGCATAAGGGATTACTCGTTTCCTAATCTAGGACGAAGCTAGTAATCTTCTTCTAGTATATATTTATTATATAAGTATATATACTATTAAGTCTAGTAGTACTTAACTATATCCTAATCATATTGAAGAGAATCCTATACCATGCTTTATTATAGTTTAGGAACTATCTATATTATTATTTACTTACTAAGTACTAATTATAGTTAACTTCTTTATAATATTTCTACGCTATCTAGTAGTAAGAAGGTATTCATACTACTATTCCTAATTTTATCTATACTAACTTATAATACTTGTAGTAAGTATCTATGTAAGCCATACGGATTCGTTTTAATACTCCGTATATATAAGTATATTCAATACCTTTTCTTATAGGATTCTACTTCTTACGCCTTTCTTAAGTTAACTTATTATTAATCCCTTAATATAGAGGTATAAGGTTCTAAATTACCTAGTAACTCTACCTAGTTATCTTCTAAGGAGTATGTATCTTAATCTAAGTCTCTATTAAATCCTTATCCTTACTTAGGCTATTCCTTCTAAATCTTATTATTATCTTCAGAGTCTAATTCCTTTAAGTCGGTTCTAGATATCTATAAGTTATACTTTATAAACTAAGAATAGAAAGTTCTATTAAATCTACTTATAAGGAGGAGTATATATAAGCGCTACTTAATTTAATAAGTATAACCCCGTTACTTTCCTTAAACATCTTAAAACCCTCGAGTAATAAGCTACTACTACTACTACTACTACTACTACTACTACTACTACTACTCTTATAATAGCTAAAAATCTATCTCCTCCTCCTTAAGCCTAAAATTTAATAATAGACTTATAAGTCTTACTTATAATAAGAAACGCCTTTACTTAAGTATTAGAAGATAGTACTTTACTTATTACTCTACCTCTTATATTTATTATTCCTACTACACTTATCTTTAAGTCTAAAGAACTCCCTAATATTATTAAATATAATAGGGATATAAATAAGTTAGATACTTAGGAATAAAGTCTTATTTATAAGATATATATAAATTATAATTAATATCTAATTAATTAGAAGAAAATTAAATATAATTAGTGATTAATTAATTATTTATTTATTTATACGCCTATTCTAGTATTATTTATACTAATAAGGGTAGTCTTTTACGCTTAGGTACCCCTCCCTAGCAGGAAAGGTAGCGGAGCTACTATGTCCTATTATGGCGGGGCGTAGGAGAAACCTTTAATGGCTAAAAATTCCTGCTTATTATCTCCTTTCCCTGTAATGTTCTACTCCCTAGGTAACCTAGCAAGTCCTTTCTACTAGGATCACGTCATTTAACGCGTCTGGTCGGCAGTATTCACGTAGCTCTTCAGCTGCTTTCCTCCCTTTCCGCTTTATTTTCAGTGCCTTTATTAATTTCGGCGGTAGAACTACCTCTCGAGGGAGTTTTATTCGCTCCAGTTAGAGCTTAGCGAGTCGGAATTATTCCAGGCAGCCTGTAAATATAATTAGTACTACTTTATTAATTAAGGAAAAGCTTACAACTTTATAAGTTAATACTATATTAATAGGTTTTATATCTTAATCTACTTTAATAACTAATAATAGAAGATTTATAAGATTTATAATATCCTATATTAAGTTAAAGATACCTGTACCTATCTCTATAATATCCTTAAATAAGATAATTTAAGCTTTAATAAATATTATAACCTTTTCTTTTATAAGAAGGAATATTCTTAGATAGAATTAAACTCCTTAACTAATACTTTTTAGAATGATATTAATTATATTAATTATATTAATTCTCTATTCTAACAAACTTTAGAAGAAATAAGATTATAAAACTTTAGAGAATAGACTTAAGCCTACTTAAATATTAATAAGAAAATATAATAACTTAAGTACTATATATTTATATAGGTAACTATTTTAATTTAAATAAAGATTAGTATAAGTATAAACTATAAGTTAAAGAAAAACTTAGAGAAAAACTTACTAATACTTAATAATTCCTTAAGATTTAAGTTTAATCTATTTATTCTTAATATTCTTATAGCTTTTATACTATTTATACCTTTTTAGGAGTAAACTTATAAATGTTAATTTTATTATAACTTTTCTAAGGTTAATAACTTTAGATACCTAGAATTAAAGATATTAATAATAAGTTAAATTTATACTACTATTATAATTCTAATACCCTAATTAGACTTTTTAAAATATTTAAATAAGACTATATAAGGGTTTTATATTTTATAAATATTAATAATACTTTTAGTATTAACGGGGGTATATCCGTCCTATTCTAAAACCTCTAATCTTTATATAAAGTCGCTTAAAAAGACTTTATTTTATTTGATTAATTTCTTTATACCTCCTAGGCTTATTATTTTCACCTCCTAGGCTTATTATTTTCCCCTCCTTTAAAATTATATAAAAAGTTATTTACCTATTTTACCTTAAAATTATTAAAGTTAAACTTAAAATTTTAAGATAGTTATATAATAATCTTAAGAATTTTAAATTAAGCTTAATTTAAACTATTAGCTCTTATACTTATTAATAATAAAGCCTCCGCTTGTACTTTTATTAATAAGATATTCGCCTAATAATATTATATTCTCTTATACTTAATTAAATACCCCTATTGTCTTTAAGGATTTAATAGATAACTTATACTTATAAGTAATATGATATAAGTGATTAAAATAAGATTAGCGCTTAATATATATATAAAGAGACTTTTCTTATATATTATAAGGCTTTTATATTACTTAATAGTATTAGGTTAGCTAGTAAGAGGACTACCTATACGCGGTACTAGCTACGAACCTATTAATATAGAGCTAAATGTCCTTAGAATTAATAAGTAAGGCGCTCTTACGCGTCTAATATAATTATTATAATGAACTAATCTCTAAACTTAAAGATAATAATAATACTACTCCTATTACTAACCTAACGCGGGATTTTGCTACAGTCAGTGGGGTATATGAGGTTTCCCATTCTTTTATCCTCTTTATATCAGGACTGAAAGTTTGCAGGCATCTCAACAACAAGAGAACGATTCTGATTGCGGGATACATATGATATACAATGTCGATTGTCTCGCCTCAAATCGAATCACATTAGCGGAGCAGATAGACGGTGTTCAATTTCGATATCATTATCTGGAACGCCTGCTCGATATAGAACGTCGAGGGTAGAGTGAGCGGTAACTAGCGAATATGGTCGTGCCTTCAAACAGGACATTCAGGATCAAACGGCGCCGCGTACCTGAAGACAATTCAGGGGATGAGCCAGATCCGAAGCCACAATCTAGAAAGATTCGCAGGGTGTTCTGAGGAGGTAATGAAGGCTTGGGATAACGCAATCGCCGAAGAGAAAAGCCACATTAGACTAGCGGCAGCGGAAATATCTTCGACGGCGAAGGCCATCTGTCGACTTGTCGAGTATAAGTTACTGTTACGCGTGGGTGAATGGATGTTATCAATGAAGATTTTGCAGGACGTAGGGAAGTTCAGAATCTAGGGTGCGCCCTCCATGCAAAATGGCTTCAAAGCCGGAGCCAATGACAAAGGAAAAGCAGTGACAAGAGCACTCTCAAAATTCATAGACGAAGCTCATCCTGAGCTTTAAGGGCGGAAATCGGCGAAGGAGCGAGAGCTCAGGTATCATTCATATCGAGAATAGTGGTGGGACAGTTAGATATGGATCCTTTTATATAATGCGTTTGGTGCGGCGATTCTATTACACATCCCAGGAGGTCACCGTACGACAGGAGGATATTCGGTCTTAAACAAATAGTGAGAACGGATCAATACCAGTCGTGAGGCATCATGATTGACGTTGGTGCAGATACGTGCGGATTAAATCCAACGAACATGAACCCTTTATCCAAGCCCTGCAAGAACTTCGGCCAGACTTAAAGAAGACTGTGTCTGAGCTAGACGATCAGCTTGGGATGCTCGGAGACGACATCGTGGACTTACTAGGACGACTTCAGCATGAGGATGCATCCCAAGAATCAGAAGTTGAAGGACCTGACGCGCTGGAGAAGGTTGACAACCATGATGGCTTGTACAGTGAGCGTGGGGATGTGGAAGACCGCAATCTGGGGGGAGAAGGCGGAGAGGTACAGTTGATGCCAGGCAAGGGACCGCGCTAAGGAAGTTCTCTTGTGCGCGCGCATCCTACTCTCACGTGATGAAAATCCCGGTCCGCCTAGGCGCAGAGTTGCAACAAGGCAGTATTTGGGCCTCTTCTCCCTTTTCCGTCTTCTTCTCTCAATACCAGCAATAGTTTGAAAAGAAGAGCTGTCAACCCCTGTGAAGCAATTTTCTTCAAGTGCAATCTGTCTGGCCTCAAACTCCTTTTGCACCTTTGTCCGCCAAGGCATCCTGGCCTGACCAGTCTCCAGTAACCTAAAGCCGGTTCCAGTATGACTGGTCTGGTGCCTGGGTCCAAGCGAGACCAGTCGCTTCCGGGCCCGGTTCAGGTGGCCTGTCATCGCTTTGCTCTAGGCGAAGCCAAGACCAACCGGACTAGTCATCATCTTCTATAGTGACCTATAGGGATGAGTGCTTGCAATCAAACTCACTTCGACGACATGGATTAGCGCTTGAACCTCCACTGCGAACACGCTAGATAGAAAACCTATGTAGAATCGACAAACACTAAAAAGTGCGAGTATGGCCTAGATTTGTGGGTGCATCCTAGAGCCTGCAGCCCTTGGATGATTCTAGATGCGCGCAGACATTCAAGAGCGCGAGTTCTCTCCAGCTAGTACTCCTTCTCAGATCACGAGGATGGAGATCGAAAAGATGATGATGACTGTGAGAGAATTCTTGCTCTGCTTTGCTTATCTCCTTTTCCTTTTGTTTCTCCACCTCTGACTGTATCGCCTTCAGCGTGTCGTCTATAGTTGCTTGTTCTCTTTTGAGCTCCTCTCTCTCCCGCTCGAACTGGCGAGCGTCGGCTTGGTACGCGTTGTTCTCATCTTGAAGTTTTATCATCTCTTGATCCTTTCGGAAAATCAACTCGTTCACTGTGGTATCGAGCTCGTCGATCCGCTCCTTCTGGCGAAGACAAAGACCATAAACACCCTCGACATTACTGATCTCTTCGCCGTAAGTCTGCACATGATAAAATATTCTCGATATCCTGCGCACAGCGTCTAGGCCTGTGTCTAGAGCCTCTGGCGTCAGGTCCCGAAGGCTGGTGTTGGACGAAGTCCTGGAGATCTTTGCCTTCGCCTTGCCTTTTCCCTCAGGATGGACATTCCCATTCGTTTCGGCCGAGTCCCTCGAGTCTTTCGGTGCCATCTTAAGAATAGTCAGTCCTGGGCAGTCAAATGGGGCTGTACTCGCAGCACAGGTACTCGCAAATCAAATTGGAAAATAGGGTGAATCGAGGACGGCGTAACAAAGGGAAAATCATAGATAGAGGGAGGACATACACCTAAAATCCGACGAGAGGCTACTAGAACCAATTTCTTGCTTGTAAAGAGAGAGCCGAAGACGGCACGAGCGATGATCTTGCTTTTAGAAACACAATCACTCCGCTTCTTTGGAGCTTTTGGGACGTTGAGCCTGCCCATAAAACGTTCGTCGAGGCCAGTTAGGAGGTAAGGGGATGCAAGAAGCGCTGGGGCTTATCCAAACATCAGTCAACTTCTCGTCCATCACGATCGCAGCTCCTCGGGGGGAGCCGCGCGAGAGTCCGTTACATTTGGTAGGACGACGCCGGTCATTAGAGGTGCTACGTCGAAACGTTGCAGGGATTTCTTAGGCTGCCATGCGTCTACTGACGGTCTCGCGTGCACAGTTCGCCGAAAACAATCTCGTGCATAAAGCAGACCAAATGAGGGATTACCACGTCGAGGAGTTCATGTGCGGTAGATCTGCATCTAAAGCGTGGTGGAGCGGGGATGACGAAAGAATAGTTTACCGGATAGATGTGATAGTTGCGCAGGATACTTGGCACTATCATCAAGCCACCCTCGCTCAAGGAAGACGATTGGCTGAGGCTTTCTTCCGAGAAGCTTAGCATTGAGCCATCAATGTTCCGTGCATCGGCCAATAGCGGATCAGCCGCGAAGTTCGCAGACCCGGATATTAATGACTTCAAGGTTCACATTCTACAGAGTCAGATGTTATAATCATGCCTTTCTCCTCATCAACGGTGACGGAATTGGCTTGCAGGTAACAGTGCTACCAGAAAAGCTTGTAGCCGTCATTGGAGCTTCAAAATGGCATAGCGGTATTGTGGGAGCGAACACCGCTGGCAGCAAAATCTTCTCGCTAACGCTGTGTCTTGGCGTTATTTATGTGAGTAAAAAGGAAGCGGGAACGACAATCCCTTTTGAGCTAGCAGTGGCTTTGGCGTCTGTTGTGGGGTATTCGCAAAGAGATGGATGGGGGTGGTACTACTGGTAGGATATGTGCTTTTTTTCGTGCTTATCCACACCACCTTGACTGAGCGAGAAAGCGTCACGGTGCAGGAATTAATGATGTGTCCTCATATGATTGATCCAATTTCGGTCCTATCCAACCTACCTCGTCCCACTGATCCCACCCTTCCAAAGCTGAGAATCGGGTTCGATGGAGATCCACGAACGACAGCGAGAGGCTTGGAGGACCTCATGGTTTCTTAAACGTAGAGGGGACTATCGGTTGAGTGCCCCGCCTCCATCTTAGAACAAATGATCATAAAGGTATGTATGATTTACCGGCATTTGCATATCTACCTCCCATTTCAGTCATTTACCTTACAGCACATAGTTCGTGTTCCATCTCTCGACTCTCTGAGCTAGATTCGCTCTAGATTCAAAACAGCAGGCTAGCTTAGCACATTTTAGTGATAACCCGCTTCTAGGCCTAGCGATGCAAGCAGAGAACTGCGAGAAAGGCTATTTCGTAACACTCAGCATCACAAGACCCCATACTACTTATACAACTGTCATCCAGTTAGGGTCATCAACGACCTGCGTAACAGCCACAGTAACTGGACAACAAGCCATTGTGACTCCAACTCGGACTGCAGCGTCTGTCACCAACCAGACCCCAGTCTCTAATAATGATGGTAACACCTCAGCTACAACAATTGGAATTATTGTGGGATGTATCATTTTGGTGGTTCTATTGCTGCTTGCCATTTGCTGCATTCCAAGACAGCAGGAAAAGCGTCCACCACGGCCGATAGCGGGCCCCCCGGGACTGCCGGGACCGGAAGGACGACAGGGGGCGCCAGGCATTCACGGAGCACCAGGTATCCACGGACAGCCAGGTCCGCAGGGAGCCCAAGGTTATCCTGGACTACCAGGGGCAGCTGGTCCAGCGGGACCAGCTGGGATGCCAGGAGCACGTGGTGACCCTGGAGAACGAGGAGAACGAGGAGAACGAGGACGAGGAGGACGAGGAAGACGAGGAAGACGAGGAAGACAAGGACCCCAAGGACCCGGCTGGGTTCCTTGGGCAGATAGATATCAAGGACTCCAAGGAGCCCAGGGGGTGCAGGGGGTGCAAGGGGTGCAAGGGGTGCAAGGGGTGCGAGCCTGATGGGAGTTCCATCCAACCTGCTCTCTTTAGTGATGGAGCCACGCTATACATTTAAATTTGCTAACATCAGGCCCACGTCCATGCTTAGTGCTTCACTTTAAGCTAATCATACCTATTTGTGAACGTCTCATGAAATGGAAATGGTTTCTTGTAAAGAGCCGCGGATTCTTCTGTCTCAACTGCTGTATAAGTGGTTGAGCCCTACGATTGCTATAGGCATGGGTCCCTTACCCCTCGATAACGGAGATCAACTAGTGAAGGAAGGGCGAAGACAACAGGTCAGTCTGAATCTGGAGCCAAGATTGCTCTGTCAAAAAATTCAAATGGAAAGGTTGAAAGGCTCGCGGTCGACCCTAAGGGAGGAATACATTGCAAAGTAGGTTTCCTTTTCGACAGAAATACTTATCATATAAGTTTCATCTCTGGCACGCTTTGAGGAAATATTTATCGGAGCTACCTTGGTCTCACCCAGTCGTTCCGACGAGTGCTCCCTCGACGAGTACTCCCCCCCAGCGAACCTTCAGGCTTTGGATACTGAGGGAGTACTGGCTTCACGTAGAGTGTCATGATTTGTCTAATCCTGGCCTGCGCTGGTCGGCCGATGGGGTGACTCGGGTTAAGGTGGAAGGAACAGAGGGCGGAGCGGACGATGTGAGTCTAGGTGGTGGTGGTGGTGGTGGTGGAAGAGCAAGCATTTAGGGTTAGGCAGCAGGCGCTTGGAGTATGAAGGCTGGTGCCGATGATGTTGTAACTGTAGTAAGCCATTGAGAGGCTGGGGGTGGGCAGTGAAGTGATGTGGTATAGCTGGCGCTGAGGGTATAAAACTTCTAGTGCAGAAATGATTGGTTGCTCTTGACAGCGTATTAGTCATCCAAAATGTCGCCGGGCGCTTCCCCTCAACTCTTCGCCATCGACTTCAAATTCATCAAGCCTGCATTCTCTTCTCGTGCCAATCCAGCGATCAGGTTTGCCAGGAATTCCATGAAGCCTTCTCACTCTAATAAAACTTAGCTAGCCGCAGTAAGGCATAAGATTCGTTACAGCCTAGGCCCGTCGCCTCCTGCTTCAACATGGCCAGCCTTTCGCAAAACGATCGCACTATAATCGCAGAGCATCCTTTGGAGGAATGTCTGGATCACTTACAAGATTCACTTCGAAAAGCAGAGCAAATATACGCCGGATTCGCTCTCGTATAATGGCACTGTCGATAGTCATGACCAAGGACCTCGAAAGGCAATATCGCGACTCCTTAGTGCTCTAGAGGGCCACGAAGTCGCACTTGATCTTCGGTTAAAGAGGAGTGGAGATATAGCTTCTGAGCTATTGACGCTTCGCAAACGCGTCCGAAATGGCAACTTCAATTACGAACACTACCGTGCGCTATCACGACTTGTCATCAAACAAGCCCCCGACGTCGACATCTGGAATGCCGTTCTCGACCTCATTATCACAGTCTCCCGAACCACCCCTCCTACAAGCGTTCCTGTCTCCTTCGATAGCACTCCTATTACGCATTCGTCTTCCTCGCAGCAACGAGGTGAACAAACCCAGAAACTAGTAGAAGGAAGGATCTTCGAAGAAATAAGGGAATGCACATATCAGAATGTCGACGGCTTCTTCTCAAAATATTTCGAGGGAAAGCGTTGGACCGGGCGTACGAAGGAAATCTATCAAGCCGTACAAGATCGACATGTGGATGGACGATGGACTGATTTCCCTCAGTCACCGGTACAAAATACTGTCTGTAAATGGTGGTTTCATTTTCAAGACGAGTTCCTATCGAGTGAGCGGGGCGTTTACTACACGAGCACCACCAAAGATCTGACGGGCTCTGAAGCTAAACGTCAAATCGATCTGTTCGTCAAGCCCAACAACGAAAAGCTGTCGAAGGTAGTACATAATTGGGAGGACGTTGAAGTGATCGGTGAGCTCAAGGAGTCGGACGAGAAAAAGAAAGCCACACTGCTTCAAATTGGTAGGTACGTCCGCGGTGTATTCTCCAGTCAGCCGACCCGCCGATACGTCCACGCCTTTACTCTCTGTGGGAATGAGATGCGGGCGTGGGTGTTCGATCGTTCTGGTTCTTACAGCTCAACTGTTTTCGATATCCATGAGGAGCCAGAGCTTTTTACCCGTACGATTGCAGCATATATAATGATGAGCGACGAAGAGTTAGGTCTTGACACTTTCATCGAGCGAGATGATGGCGATCAGTTCATAACCATCGTGGAAGATGCGACGGGCAAGGAGAGAAGATTGCAGTTGGAGTCGGTTCCCATTGCCTATCAACGGGCGATTGTGTGTCGCGGCACGTCTTGCTTTCGTGCCAGAACTCTCAACTCCAAGGATTTGCGGTATGTCGTCAAATTCTCCGGGGTCTCCGATAAGCGACGACCGGAAGCCGATCTCCTCAGATTGGCACGTGAAAGAGGAGTAAAAGGGGTCGCCAAACTCTTTGGTCACCATCACATCACCAGTATTGCGGACATGCGCGAGGGGCTGAAGTTTGGGAAGCCTTACGATTTTCGGAATACCACGTTGAGTCCTGCATTATCCTTTTCGCAATCTCAGTCACTCCTCTCTCAATCATTCGGCCAGCTTCCCGGCTTAGGCACTGCTGGAGAGCCACCGAAGAAACGAAAGTCTGTTGACGCTGGAGGGAGCCCATCCAAGAGATCAAGGTCCAACAGCCAGAGCCTTGATAAAGCTAAGAGGAAGAATGAGGTATACAGCCAAACGACGAGTCTCTATACCCATGATGAGAGCTCGTTTGACAACCGCATTTTTCGTTGCTTGGTGATCTCGCCGGCCGGTCGGGCGATTCGTGATTTTCGGTCAATCCCAGAGCTGCTGGAGGTCCTTCGCGACGCAATCAAGGCGCACAGGTCTCTGTATACAAGTGGCAAGATATTGCACAGGGACATCTCCGAGAATAACATTATAATAACAGATCCAATGGAAGCTGATGGCTTTACGGGCATGTTGATCGATGAGGACCTTGCCAAGGAGATTGGTAGCGGGCGGAGCGGCGCACGCCATCAGACAGGCACAATGGAGTTCATGGCGATTGAAGTGTTACGCCGTGTTTCTCACACCTATCGGCATGACCTCGAATCATTTCCACATTCAAGTTTCTCTCCGCGTCGAAACTGGGCTGTCAGAGGCATGGGCGGCGGCGTAGCAAAGCATGATGCATGATAGCTACAAAGTAAACGATAGTTAGTTGATTGGATAGCTGTGCCTAGTACTCGTACCTCCAGGGAAGGGTGAGAGATAAGGAAAGATATACAACATCGGAACAATGATGCGTTAAGGCGTGTCACGTGTCACGATCTCTGCACCTTCTGCTGCCTGGATGATCGGAGGCCTCACTTCCTCCCATACAGCGAGATTCTGTAGCTCCGGACTGGGCAGTCAGTCTGACGAGCTTTACTGCAAACAAACTACTGCCCAAGATTCTTCCCAGCTGCCTCAAAGACGTATTATCAATTTCTTCGAGTCAAGATGGCAAGCTCATCTACCCCTCCAGACGTGGAATCACTTCTCGATCAGCTGAAAACCCTAGAGAAGCATCCCTTAGAAGATGATAGTTTGAGAGAGCGACTCTATGAAGCGACCCGGAGGCTGAATTGGGCTTTGGAAACCCCTTCCATGACCATTCAGCGCATGCTGTATACAGTGAGGACTTCCCCGGCACGAGAATGTCTCGTAGACTAATTGTCATCTCTCTGTACTAGCCTCTACAACTCATCATGGCCAGGACCGCCAACGACATGGAATTGCTCGATATGCTTTCCAACAGTAGTCCACCAAGCATGAGCACCGACCATCTTGCTAAAGCGAAAAATGCCGACCCGATTCTATTAAGTAGGAGCTTTCCCTCCATTATGCTACAGGTCTCCTTGATACTAACTCGCTTGAGATTCAAGAACGTTTGCTAGCATATCTTGCGTTAGTGGGCATGATTGAGGAGGTAGCTGAGGATGAATGGGCTGCCACCAACATCACCAAAGCGCTTGCTATTCCAGGCTATAAAGCTGGTATTCGTCACAAGTACGTTACTTTAATGAATCAATTATGATCTTGATTAACCCATGAAGTCTTGACGAAACACTGTCATCCTGGCAAGCCCTTCCGTCCTTCCTCAAAGACACGTCCTACCAAAATCCCTCGGACAGCCTGCACACCTGCTTCCAACGCGGCCATAATACTGACCTTCACGCATTCAAGTGGGCTGCAGCTCACCCGGAATCATTCAAGAATTTCAATCTATGGATGACAGCATCTCGGATGGGAAAACGGAGTTGGCTGGACGAATTCAACTTCGAACAAGAGGTGGCATCAAATTCAACACCCGAAGAAGTCATATTTGTGGACGTGGGTGGCGGTATAGGCACCCAATGTCTCAACCTCCGTACAAATTTCCCACACTTAAGGGGCCGTGTGATATTGCAAGATCTTGCAACACCCATCAAACAGGCGCTGCCGGTGGATGGGATGGAAGCCATGGTGCATGATTTTTGGACCGAGCAACCTGTCAAAGGTCTGTTCCACTCAAAGCAAAGTCGAAACACTGACTGACCTCGATTCCTAGGCGCGCGCTCCTACTTCCTCCGGAAAGTGATGCACGACCACCCCGACGAAAAGTGCATCGTCATCCTACAGAACATAATGAAATCTATGGGCCCATCCTCGGTTATTCTTATCGACGATATGATTCTGCCTACACGAGACGTGCATTGGCGCGCGACACAGATTGACCTGACCATGATGGCCAGTCTTGCTGCGATGGAGAGAACGGAGAATCAGTAGGTCGCTATACTGGATAAGGCCGGCTTGAAGATTATCAAGATGGTGGTATAGAATAAGGATTTGCATGATACGATTGTCGTTGTTCTGCCGAAATGAGGGTCTCGGAGGGCCAAGTGGCCTTGAAATTTTAGGTGCTAGAAAAGATTCAATAGAGAGAGATACTAAAATCAACAGACTAATTTCTTCTTTCGTTAAGACTAGTAATCTCTAGAAGGGTTCACTGGCAAACTGGTTATACCTAGTAACTGGTCGCCATGCAGGGCTGAAGCCTAGAAGTAACCGCGGCCGCTAAAAAGTGCCCTAGAGACTCGTTTACCTGGTAATAATCCGGCGCCGTTCCAGGTGTTTTTAGAGTTCCCTAGGGTACCCGTTCTAGGGGGCGTCTAAGCGGCTTCTAGGCTTCACCCCTATAGGGTAGCTAGTTACTATCTATAACTAATTACCTAGTAAATCCTTCTATATCTTAAACTATCTATATATAAAGTTATATCCTTCGTCGTAAATCGAGTATAATAATAGTACTATACTATTAAAATTTATTATTTCGATTACTATTAATTACTCGTAGCTCTACCCTTGAAAGTCTCTCTAAAATAGGGTTCTAATACTAAAAGATAACTCGACTAGTTATTAGTAGCTTATCCTAGAGTAGTAGGTCCTAGAAGATCCCTTATAAAGTATCTTAAAATAGTTTTTTCGCTACTAAACCTTAATAGTATATAATTATATAAACCGTAACCCTACTATTTTATTACTAATAATTTATTAACTAGGGGAGTAATTAAAGAGATAATAATTTGAATTATTAAGTACTTACTAAATATAAATATAATAAAACGAGGATATATTAAATATTATATCGTAGTCTATTTATCTACCTTTAATATTTAATAGAAAGTTATTTAAAGAACTAATTTAGAGACTTATATTAATAAAATTATATAGTAAGTAAATATTTTATTAAAAAAGGTAGGAAATAACTTAAGATTATTAGAATACTAGGTTGGTAGTCACCTCGTAGGTCATATTATGGTGGGTAGCAGAAGGTAAAAGGTCTAGTATTGTAGCTACTGCGAGAACTCTGCTAAAAGTAGCCTGTAGGCTTAGTCAGCCCCTAGTCGGCACCGTAGCTGACTCTCTCTACACAGTTGCTGTACTAGCACCAGTAGCACTACTATTTAACATTAATTCTAATTTAAAAGGATCTTTACCTCTATTAATACTTTAATTAGTCTCTTCTTTCTTTTAAAAGATACCTTAAGGCTTAATAAGGGCCTTATTAAGGTCTGAACTTACAGTGCACAAGCTGGCCCTAGGGAGCTAGACTAATATAGTAGTAAACACGACCGCCTATTACTATAGAGGACCGAATGTGGTATGAAGAGAAAACGGAATAGAAGTTATAGAGAAGGCAGGAAAGGTAAGGGTTTTTACCCGCGCCTATGCTTGGCATAGGCACACGGTTTCCCCTACGAGTCGGCTACCGTCGTGGCGACTATAAAATACCCGCAGGCCCCCGTAATTATCTTTCATTAGTTTAGATAGACGCGTGTATAATTCATTCATTCATTCATTCAAGGTCTAAACTTATAATATAATTATAATACTTAAGAAGTATTACTTATTTTATAATTAATAATTCTAATTATATATAATCTTATAAAAAGACTTTTTTTAAGTAAGATTAAAAATCCTCTTAATACTTATAGATGATATTAGATATGAAAGGATATTCTTAGCTATATATTTTAAATTTAAATAAGTTAAAGTATTATCCTTTTAATACTCTTATATAAGAACTAGAAAATACTTATTAAAATCCAGATTTTATATAAGAGAAGTATAACATTTTATTTCTTAGTAAGTAGTAGTATTAATAAGGTAATTTTAAGTCTAAATATAATAGATATATATATATATATTATATACTCCCCGAACTTAGGATTTGGAATTACCGTTTTCTGCGGAACCCAAATGTCGGCCTTACCTGCCTTTTATCATGCAGCTCAATCTGTTTGCAGGTCAGCTCTATTTGAGAAACTATGAGGAGTATCTTTCGGTCTGTCGGTTCTTGGGACTGTGTTTTCGCCCGCCTTGCGAGCAAATTCAGGTCGGCTGCGACGGATTCGTCAGTCCAACTGGCAGGCTAGAGTTCGATGCAATCATGGAGAAAGAATGTCCCATTACGACCAGTCCGGTTGAATTTCTGAGAATGCTGATGGCGTTGAGGAGGAAAAGACAGAATTTTCAAAAGTCTCATTTTGGTAGAATTCTGCATGGTGAATTATTGGTCAAAGAACACTTCCAAGGGTAAAGAAATTCGAGTCACCAGCGATCTCGCAACCTGTGGTTGGAATATGTGGCGGGTGCCCTTTTTTCTGTTCCTTTTTATTCATTTGGATACTTTGTATTTGACGATTTTGTGTGAAGACATGTTGAACAAACGCTAAATGAGGAGAATGTCCTACCTCAGAAATCGATCTCATTCTCAAAATCTATCTGAAAGGAGCTTAACTGCGGAGCAACCATACAGTAGGTTGGCAGAGAAAGTGGCTGTGCATGGCTAGTGGAAGCTTCTGGAACGCACCCCATGATCCCTGGCAGAGGTGACGCATATTGTTAGGCCCCGTCATAAGCAGGACGACTCAAGAGCCGTCGCTGGTCATGACCGGCGAAGTTGGAGGAGCCTAGGCAGCAGCAGGCTGAGCCAGGCGACAGAATGTTGTTATTAACAATGTGAGCAGCTATAGCCGGGTACGAGGGAGCCATTTCAGGCTCCTACCTGCTGTGCCCCTGCACTGCCCCATAGTGCTCCCTCTTGCTCCCTCGATGCTCCCTCTTGCTCCCTCGGTGCTCCCCCCTGCTCCCTCGTTGCTCCCCCCTGCTCCCTCGCTGCTCCCTCTAAAGCGGCCCTGCTCCCTTTCCTCATCGAATGGCGCAAAACGAGAGATCTTCTAAGGTACGCACAGACATACTAACACGAGGTGAGTAAACGTGCAAGGTGATTTTCTTGTGCTGGCGTATGAATGGCAGTAGCGCGTGAGCTTCGTATGGACTCAGCACCACGCAGTCGACCGTGTTGCCGTTCTTTCCACTTGCGACCCAGTGAACAGGCCTAAGAAAGGAGTCTAAATACTGATTTTTGGCAGCGTGTACCGTCCGGGCAAAATCGGCCGTGACCAGTAAGTGCTCTGGCCATGTTTCCACCTCAAGACATTCGTTGGCACTTGTGTCACCGAAAAGCTCGAAGGCAGGCTGAAAGGCATCCGAATCACGATCAAGGGTACCTTGGTGAACGAAGCGCTTTACATCTCGATGAACGCTGTGGTTGTGAGGTGCAAGTGCCAGCGGACGCTCAACTTGTCGCTCCTGCTCATTCTCTGGAGATAGCTCGCGCTCCTGTTCCTCCCGAAGTGTTGCATTATTAAATGATGCTAGTTCGAATTCTCGACACTTGGCCCGAATAGCTTCCAACTGCGTCTCACGTTTCGAGAGTGATTCGTCCTTCACGTTATATAATAAGACTTGTTCTTCAGATCGTCGTGCACCAAATCCGTATCGATCCTGGAGAGTTTGCGCCTCAGTTTCGAGCAACGACTTTGCGGTCTCTAGAGCGGCGCCATTGCCTCGACCGTCTGGAGAATCCAACCATGCTTTATGGCGACGCTGATACCGTATCCCTTGTGTCGCCCACAACGGAATGCATTTTTTCGTGTTATTACACGTTTCCGAAATGCTCCATTGCAACACATCGGCTACCTCGATGGCATCGCCGCGGGTTTTACCGCTGCAGTGGATAATTTTGCGTTCAACTTCCATTGGCCCACAAAACATAACTGATTGACCTTTCCCCAGCTTCCGCATCCGCATGCACGCTGTTTGGGTTAGCAGTGAGAAATGTCATTGATGAGATCAGGTCATACCCTGTACGAGTCGATCCTTGATGAGATCAGGCCCTAGAGTCACAGCGGCCCGGTAATCCGTCGGTAGCTTCAAGTCCGTCCCTCGTGTATGAGCCTCATCGAGGTACACCAGCACTGGTCCATCTGTTTCGCAAAAGGGGAAATCATCAGCGGTTCCGTGACGCCGTCACGGCTTAATACCGACAATTCGTTACAATCGTCGAAGAATACCGTTGCCTGTGATTCTGATGCCGGAACGCGCGAAAGCCATGACCGTGCGACTTCCTCATTCTTCCACTCCAAAACTTGAGCTCCCACATCGAGAATAACGCGCACCGGCGGCTCTGACCTGATGACTATTTGCAGCAATGACTCCGTATCGAGGCTTTCCCTTCCGGACTCCTGCGTGGCATGTTTGAAAGAGTTCTCGGGCCGCAATAGACAGTCGAGCACTCCAGCATTTGTGTGAAGTTGTGGCGGGAGGTTGCACTGACTGATAGACAGTGGTAAAATATATCTACTGTCATTTGTCCCACTGAAACCCGTCGTCGGGTGAACCTTCGCACGTGCAATATCCCAGCCTGAGGATGACAGTTTCTGTGGAAACTCCTTCATCTCCTTCGGAAACACGATACGTGACAAATAGAAATCGATGGCGCCTTTGGCGAACCGCAACGGAGGGAAGACCATCTGAGAACATTGCGTAGGGTCGCTCAGATTGATGCCAGTCAATTGTTGAAATGCGAACGGTAATTCAGGAGCGTCTTGAACCCAGCCTTCATATTCCTCCTGGGCATGGTCGGACAAAAGCAGCTTTTCGAAGGCTGTGTATAACTGCTCATCCGAAAGGCCACCGTGGTAATAACTTAGACATGTTAGAACAATGGTGGCATCGGGGTGGCTGAACTCAGCCCGCGTTGCTGGATTATCCTTTGCACGATAAGGTACAGCAAGCATGGTCCGCGAAAGGTCAAGTCCGTAATTAACGCGCCATCGCTTCTGCTGCAGACCAAATGCCAGGACCCCACCAGCAATCAGGCCTTTGAGAAGAAGCAGGCTCCTCCTTATCGAGTCAACGGCAAAAACGTGATGCTGCAATGGTTCGATGTCGGCTTTCCCCATGTCGAGATCTGTGAGGAACCTGAACAAAACATCCCGCACGTGTTGGGGGAGATTCCACACCGGTACTCCCGGCAGACCCGCTTCACAAACTTCTCTTGCCACCATCTTCAGAAGTTTGTCAGCGGCGGAAGTGTCTAGAATCCGGACGCGAGGGAAACTCCCAGGGCACACAGACCGTAGCTCCAAGCCTTAAGGGAAGATTTGAAGGACTGGTTGTATGAAGCGGGTCACAAGTCCCAAGATATGCTCGATAATGGTCCATCGGTCCGGGCTGAACTCAATTGCGCGTTGGGTGCCCATAGCGTAAATAAGCTCGAACCGGACACTCAGAATCTCATCACTTTCGTCGAGGACATCACGCGAGTTGTCGTTCAGCTAACGCTGTGTCTCGATCAGCACGTCGCCCAGCTCCGATTCGCCAGATAGAAGTCGTTCGAGGCCCATCAGCTCAAATGAAAGGAGGTGTTCTGGCTGGACGAGCAGTACCCCACGGGTGCGCATACATTCCTCGCACAGGTTCCGGATTTGCCTCGCCTTGTGCACGTCTAACCGGACTGACCGTGAGATCGGCATGTGGAATATGCGTCTGCCGAGCATGCCACAGAGCTTCCTCAGCAGCACATGGAACATCTGGGTTGATAATGGTTTGAGGACGACGATCCGCACAAGCTTCTTTCCGTCTGCCAGAGCTGCAGCTACAATAGGTACGATGACGGACGACTTTCCCTCGCCCATGTTCAGCTGCAAGATCGAGTTCGTACCGGACGACGGTGAAATCATTTCCCGAGCGATTTGAGCTTGCACCTGTCGGATCAAGATGTTGTTTTCGATTTCGAGAAGCAGCCAGTCCGGATAACGCAGCGGGTCCCAATCTCGATGGCCCGGGTTGCTGAGTTCGCTCAACAGTTCCGAGTCGTTTCCAATACACGCCAGGAGGCGCTCGGCCCGTTGCAGATTTGAGATGGCCACTCCATACTCAGTCAGAGAAGCTTTCCAGCCGTCGCGCAATAAGGCTACTTTATCACCCGCCAGATGTTGGAGGAGCGATATGGTCGACAAGCGGGGCCACATTTTCGCCTCCCAAGCCAGCCGACGCGTGGTGGACGGTTCTGCCTGGAGGCAATGACAGATCGCTTGATATACATCTTCGACATGCCTTTTGCACAGCGTCAGATAACTTGCTAGCAGTGGCTTGAGGGCTTTTGCTGATCCGCTGAGTCTGCTTTCCGCACTGCTGTGAAGCGAGTCGAAGCTCTCCAACAAGTCAATGGCGTATCGATGCTCATAGCGACCTGAAGCTTTCGATAAGAGACGCACTAAAAGTGACTTGAGTTCATTGTGGCTCCCCGTACCTTTGTCTTGCTGTCTGATCCAGGAATGAAAGTTTTCGAGAGGAGCCGAGGGAAAGCTGGGAGCCGTTCTCCCCATAATGTCACAGAAATCGACATGACTCCGCTTTCGACAATAATTGTAATGGGGCTCGGAAAAGGAGTACTCCAGCAGGCTTTGGTCTCCGGCATCCAGATCGTCTAGTATATTTTGCGTTTCACCGATAGATTCTTTAAACTTGGCGTTGCGATACCAGCTTCGAAACCAAATCCGTGCATCATTTGTGGCCTCCTCCACGGAAACGTAGGTGTCGAAATCAATGCCTACTGGATCGCAAACATTTGTTTCAGGCCACTGGCCAATGAGGGCTTCCGCGAAGTGGCCGACGCATTCCTCCACTGCCGCTTGGTACTCATCCCTTCGACGCTGGTCAGCGTCTGCGAATGTTTCGTAGGAGAATTGAGGCAGGTTGGATTCCGGGCACAAATAGAACGGGCTGCCCCTGTTATTAGTCACGTCTACCAACTTCTCTTTATCCGGTCTGTAGCCATGCGATAGTTGGAAAGAAGCAAAGTCCGGCAGTCTTGTCGCACGAAATTCGGGGACTGTTGCGAAAGCCAGAAGTGTCTGGACAAGCTCTTGTTTCGCGTGCTGGGAATATGTCAGAGTGGATAGAAACATCATGATTCTGTATTTATCTTTATCGACCACACTGTGAGATAAAGCGTTGTGTAGCGTACACCAGTCTTTGGGAAGGTACTTGGCTGGTGGATCCAGCCATTTCGTATCATAGCCGATAGGCAAGGGATCTTTTTTTCTGCAACCTTGGAGCGGCTCCCCCCATGACTCGATCTCATGGAGCAACTGTGAACAGCCTCTCACGTTTGCAGACCAATCATCGACTAGCTTTGCAATGTGACAAACCTGGGACTCGCGTATATTGTCCGAGACTTGGTCTCGAGCGATATAGACGACATCAAGAGCTGTCGTGTGATTTTCTGCTCCGAATTCGTGTACACGATATGCAGCATCTCTGATGGCTGCCCTTTCGAGCAAGTGTAGGTCGCCGCAGATATCTGGAAATTCCACCGGCTCATCATGAAATAGACTGAAAGTTCTTGCTTGATCGAAAATTGACCGCACAGATATGCAGAACGAGACGTGCTGCGAAAGTGAAGGGAGAGTCTCCCATTCCACCTCCTGCATCACCCGGAGGTGCCGCGGGTAGTACTGACGACGCGGGGTCAGTCGCGCAAGTAGCAATAACAAGTCAACTTCCGTTTGATCAAGACTAAGAAAGGACCGGACGAAGGGTGACCCTAATATCGAAAGGGCTTCCTCGGTGCCAGTCCGACCGGTGAGCTCGTCGGTCAGGCAGTGGGCTGTAACAGCGTGAAGATAACATTTGAACAGCTTGCTCTTCAGGCTGCCGTTATCAACAAGTCGCCCGATTTGACTATCGATATGATAGAGATGATACGAACGTTGTTGTATTGACGTGTTAATTTTTACACGTACGTGGGGGCCGTCAGGCTTGAGCACAACGTCGCCATGAGCGATGATAACGCTGCGCGACGAGTCATTAATTCCCTGAAGAACGAGCTTATTGACTAGTCCGGTCAGGGTGCCGAAAGATTGGTTTGCATCCACGGACATGCCACGGAATTGCTTTGATTCAAGCTGCGTGGCACCTTTTCTCAAGAAAAAGTCAAGCTTTAGTCGTGGCAAGTGCACTTCCAACACTTCCGTCTCATAGTTGAGTGTGACAAGTATGTGGATCGCATTTTCTAATGGACTTAGGACCGTTGACACCGCCTTTGCTGTAGGCGTGTGAATGTCAATTAATCTCGACGATCCACAGAATAATAAGTGTTCCCCTCGGCTGCCGGACTTCATCTGCCAGTTCCGTGATGTGGGCGTCCAAGGATTGAGTAACGGTCGCCATTCAACGGAGCCCGTGTCAATATCTAGCCAATGTGCGTAACCGTTGATGAAAGCCTGTGGAAAGTCGCCGTCTAAAGCATGCACTGGGAGAAGTTCGTAGACCTGTACTTTATTTTTGGCCCGGATAATGAGTTCGGAGTCGTGCATGCCGAAGTACAACTGTTATGGTATTCATTAGCAACACAAACAGCTCCGTTACCACACAATTCCGTCCACCAAAAAGCAGAAAAAGAAAAGAGAAAGGAGAGTATGTACTTGGTGACCAAATAACTCATTCCGAGCTTCGAAAATCATTCCACCCATAGCTGACGGGACAACATCGAGAACTTTCTGTCACGCACATCCATCGATCAGCCCTCGTTCTTTGCTTGATTGGTTAGGATATATTACCTCGCCAAATAATCGACGGAAAGTCGGATGTGATTCGTACGAGCGGGGAAGCCTTGTGAGCGGTGATCCATTGACAAGCAAACTTCCCTCCAGCAGGTTGTAGTGGACCAGCATCGACGAAGGACCGCCTTCATTCGATATCTCGGTCACGAGCCATCGCTCGCTGGGGATTTCTAAGGTCGTCCATGGGGATCCTGGCACATAACCCGCCCAAAGCCGACCAATTGTCCTATCAAGACCGTTGCACACCCCTAGAATTCGCTTGCGCAGGAGTGGTTCGAGAACGTATGATAGCCTCCAATATCGTCGCAATAGCATTTTTATTGGTGCAGCCAAGTCGTCTGTCACCACTGGGCATCGGTCGTGCACGATGATCGAGCATTCAGTCACGACCGCAATATCCTCGTCCGATTCAAGTAGATAAGAAACATGGTGTGGATCGATGTCAAATGTCCCATAACAAGTCAAGGCCATTTCAAGCGTCCGGGCATTCAGAATTTTTAGCTCCTCCTCCTTCTGTCCTCCTTGCAACTTTTGGCCCAATTCGCGGGTCCAGCGCAACGAGATTACTCGTGCTCGTCGCAGAAAACGGTAGCAACCCTCTTGAACCGCGTTGCAGGTAGAGAGGGAGAGCAGTCGAGCTGCAAGAGCGACAAAAGTACGTGCCGCTGTGGCACCCTGCCAGTTGCCTTCGATCGTCCCCACCGCATCGTTCAAGGCCGACAGTAATGATCTCCCAAACTCCTCTTCTTCAAGGTCGGCGTGGGATTCCCGACGCACGTCTCCTTTACTGAAAGGGCCAACCTGCCACGCAGCTTGGGTGAACAAAGATGCGTCTCATAGCAATTAACGTTGAGGATACGGGCGGTGAGTTCGCGAGCTATGTTCCGCCACTGTAGCCGATGACCAGACCGCAAAGCTCCAAAGGCGTAGTACTCATGCATCGTCAGCGCCTCAGGACACTGAGCTTGGCTAGCAATCACTTCATTCGAGGTGTGAATCGTATTGTTCACAGCGTACTGCAGGCCCCTGTACGGCCCAGGTGGGAGCTTGAGCGTGCACTTTTCACGCACATCGCAGCAATCTAGGAGCTCTTCCGTCCATCTCAACTTTTTCGAATCGTAAAGAGAATAAGTTAAGCCGTTATTGACGCAGACGTTGGTTTCGTTGGCCTGAGAGATATTTTGGTGTCGATAGTGCGAGATGACAAATGGTTTTGTGGTCGATGTGAGCTGGAGCCGTCCTGCCTGCGATTTAACGAATTTGTGTAAACCGACGTAGCTGTGGAGGGCGTATACTCCTTGTTGCTTGCCTTTGCCTCGACGTGGAGCTTGAGCGCCAGGGTCAACGGACAACATGTCGACAAGAATGCTATATGTGGTATCCCGCCATTTGGATACAACGGTTGGCACATCAAGCTCGAACACTGCGGCCTTTGCCTCCAAATCTCTCTCCGGAAGGGGCCACTCATGAACGTCAATGGTGAGTCCCCTGGCCTTTGACTTCAGTTGGCATTTCTGGCAGGAGCCGCTGTGCTCAGAAACCTGCTGACGTCTTCGCCAACGAGAGACGTATTGGCAATTCATTCCGTCTGATTGTGTAATCAGCTCATAGTATTGGTGGCGTTTCTTCGCGAGCTCAGATAGCTTTTCAGACCGTTCAGTCGTCGCTTCCGCCTCGATCTTTCGTCGTAGTTCCTGGTGATAATGTGACGGCCGCTCTAAGTAGCGCACGGCAAAGCTCTTCGGCCCATCATCAGACCGAAAGATGGACGGGAATCCCGGTAGAGCTGCTTTCCTTCTTGTCGCGAGATGCTGCTCAACGCGGAATAGCCGTTCCATCTGAGCCTTCCTGGGCAACAGCAACGGCTCAAACAGCGAGGGTGGGAACCCTGGGTTGTAGTCGTGTAACAACAAAGGGTAGTGGTGCAGCGCGCACTTGTCAAGCGCAACCCACAGGTCCATTATTGTGAGGAGCATCAGAGAAGCGTCTTCCGGCATATCTATATAAGCGGAAGAAGCTGCCGTTGCGTATATGTCAATGACCTTTGCGAGCGCCGTGCAGGCGTCTTTACGTTCCAGGTTTGCGCGGAGCCAGTCGTTGAGAGAGTGGTGCACCCAGAACTCCAGATCTGCCAGATACAGGCGGATTTGGCGTCCCTCAACTGGTAGCAGACTTAGGTCCGGCAAGCTTGAGCTGTTCTGTGAGATGCGGCGACCACAATCCGAAGAAAAGTGATGGTAGGTTAAAGGTGACGCCGACCGCGCTCGTACTCTCTCCAAGTACGGCCGCAATCTAGAGAGCGTTAGTTCCGTATCGTGGAGGAAGGATAGCTTCGATGGCTGCCAGTTCTCTTGCGTCCCTAGGGGATCCGGATGCATCTCCAAGGAACTCCATCTGCGAATCAATTCTTGCTGGACAGCCTTGATTGTCGTCTGTACATACTGCAGCCAGGCCGTTCCGTCCTCCGCCCCAAGTTTCAGCACACGGCGGCTGATCTTTGCTGTCATAATACAGAGCGTATCACTTGGTAGAGAAGCTTCCAGGGCGCCTCCCAAAACATGGGTCATAAAGAAGATCATGAATGACTTATACAGCCAATGTGGCTCTTCTTTATCATCTCGCATGAGACTCGTCTGCAGTGCAACGCGAAGGAAAAGCCACAAGGCAGAACGTCGCCAAGGTTTGAGAGCATCCTTCAACAAGACATCATCGCGTGTGTGCTTGTGGATGCGATGAACATTGCGCGACTGCCCAACGGCCCGTAGAATGCCCGTGAGCATTTCCGTCATGAACCTTGGGTGCACTGTGTCCCTGGTCACAATGACCTTCGAGTGTGCCTTTGTTACAGTTGGCAATACTTCCTGGGGCGTCTCAGCATCGACTTTGACGAGCAACTCAGCTAGCGGCTCGAGGAAGCTGGCATCCGCGATTCGATCTTGGCCGATTACTATCACTGGACCTGGAAAGCACCGTCGCAGTCGGCCCTTGGTCCCGTTTACGGCCTCGGTGGTTGGCGAGAGTTCGAAGGACTCGAATGAATATTCGCCTGAAAATCTTCTAACGATGAGTCCCGCGTTCTGGCCGCGGATGTGCAATGCAAGAATATCTAAATCAACGTAAACGATAATAAACCCCTACTTCACCCTCCGAAGGACGTTTTAACTGTACCTCTATCCATCATTTCCTTCAGTGTCATTTGCACCTTTTCGGCCACCAGTCCTCCCAAGTGGTCTCGGAGCTCGAGCATGTTGCCGACCATCTTAATGCAAGGGATCCACTCTGAGCGCTCTTGCTCCGGGATGTGAGCCTGGAGCGATCTTAATGCTGCCAGCAACTCATCTATCAAAAATGCGCTCTTCCTAGCGTCGCTGTCGTCTTTCTGCGGCAGTTTCGGAGGGAGGAAGACATGGTCTATGATATAATTCAAATCTTTGCGCATCCTGATGAATTACCGGATGGAAGTCCTCGGTACAAGAAGGATTAATTAACGTGAGCCTTTTGCCACAGATATTATAGAGCTGATGATTTTCTTTCATTTCTTAAGGTGACAAGGACCCAAGGTTGATGTGCTGGTCAAAGAAGTGGGGAACTCTAGGTCGGATCGCTTTGAGCCAGTTTGCTACCCCAGATCAAGCAAAGCGTCCGTCTCGGCCTTACCTGTTTCATCGCGCAGTCTCCAGCCCAGTGGCTCGTGTGGCTGAGCACAGATCTCATGCTGGGTCTCGACACAATCCCAGCAACCGTGTACGCTGGGTGGCGGCGAGTTGCCTTAGGGGAGCTTATAGAGAGACGATTACGGCAGGGGGCTGCCCAAGATGGAGAACAGATCGTGTTGGGCCCTGCGATGAAGGCTACTGAGGTGAAGGGGGATGGAATTGGGGATGAAGGTGCTTTTGCAATCAAGACGCTATCACCGTATTAGAACTTGTTCATGGAATTTTAATCGCTTGGCAAGCCTCTTGTCCACAGAAGTTTCGCCTACAGTGCGGCGGGAAAGCACTCTTCTATCATTCTAGCCTGAAGGTGATTTGAGAGACGCCTGCAAAACTGGAGTAGATCTCTATCACTAGGAAACCCTGTCAATCCACTGAGCTCCCAGGTAAGCCGTCACATTCTTTGCTGAGCGCGAGCTCCTGTGACTCTCAACAACATGCTGGTGAAGAATGTTTTAGATTATCCGGGAATGGTCAAGATTATCTGGATCTATAAATAGATGCAGACGGAATTTGTTCCACGATTGGCGACTACCCCACCATACGACCATTGCGTTGCTTTCATCAGCCTCATACTAGTCTCACTTTAACACAAGATAGCTCTGCCATAGTAGGGACCTCTAGTGACAAAGTTTCAACGACTCCAAGCCTAGCTCTTTCGAACCGACATGGCAGAAGTTGATGCGTAAGTAGACCCATTTTGATATAGCAGGAAATGATCTGACCTACTGGTTTAGTAGTAAACCCTGCTTCGATTTCAGGCGTGGGAAATGCAAATACGGAAATAGATGCAAGTTCACTCACGAGTCCAAGCCCACTTCAAAAGCGCCTCATCGCGAACCATGCCCATACTTAGGGACATCGAAGGGTTGCTTTAAAGGGCAGCAATGCAAATTCTCGCACGAAATCGTGGCAGGTAAAGATGGTGCCAGTACACAACCACCGCAGTCTACCGCTAGGTCACGACCGCAGAGCGAACTCGAAACCGGCTTCCGAGAGTGGACGTTTCTGATACCGAGGCAGAATACCCGGTTCCAAGTTGTGGAGGTTGGGAAGTTCTTCACGGTGGGCTGGGACCTCACCAGCAAAGAGCATACAGAAACTGGGCAACAGATTATCAAGAAGCTAGCAACTGAGGAAGGGCTGGCCATGATCAAGGCCCTTGCAGATGAAAAGCTCGATGGCGTCGAGCTAAGAACGAGCCTGCGTATCTTCAAGGACAGAACGCTTCCCTTTTTCCGAACCATCTCTCACCCGGACATTCTATCGTCCTTGATATTGGAGACTCCACTCGACACCATTTACACGTTCCTTTTTGGCCCAAACGGTCGTCGTGCTATCAATCTGTTCAAATCTACGACTTCCGCTCTTGGAGCTCTTGCGCGGGAAGAAACGGCTATAGATGAAGACCTGACGTCGATTGCGGTAATAGCGAGCTTAGCAGTGCTGGAGAGAATCGTGGAGTTAAACCAAAGCGCCCAGGTCATTACGGAGTTCACGTCGATTGTGAACGACTTTTCAACCTCAATTCCAGAACCACTCCTGCAGGCCGGAAGTCGAAGCTTAGCTCGTATTCGCCAACGACTTGGTCTTGGAGCTGCAATGCCTTTGTCAGGAGGCCGCCCTCTAGAGCAAAAGAGCCATCGACCGGTCTTCGAAGTAGGTCAAGACCTTCCTGGCGCGTTCTCGGAGCTAGGTCCGCGACACGATAACGATCACGCAAATATCTTCGATATTAAGATCCTGCCGACTACCGAAGAAATTCAATCCCCCCGATTGGAGTACCTACCTTCGAGCGATCCTACGAAGCACCATCTTCCTGGTCTGGCGGGCTTACTCGACCGACAATTCAGACTTCTGCGTGAAGATACAGTCGGTCAACTCCGCGATGCAGTGCAGATGGAATGTAAGCGGCTTAACAAACCCCCTAATGCCCAACCGCCATCGAAGCGACAGAACAATGGCGTTCGGAATATCATCTATCACAATATCGCTCTGCTTCGACTTGAGTTCGATCGGAAGAAAGGGCTCCAGGTTGTGGCTGAGTTTGACCAACCTCCCGCACTGGCGAAGAAGGGAGCCAAGGAGCGAGAAGAGTGGTGGAGGAATACCAAACAGCTACAGATCGATGCTTTTGTATGCCTTGTCTCTTCTACAGGTCGTGCTATCTTCTTCTCTATTTGCGATCCTACTCCGACGCCTCCGCCAAAGAGGAAAAATGGTGAGGAAGAACGTGAGGTTCGATCAGCCGGATTTTGGAGGGCCTTCGACGAGCGGCCGAATCTTTTCAAGCATGCAGACCGAGCCACGTTAATGCTAAGCCCGGTGGAGGATGATTCGGAAGATATCACTTGGATCAACAATCACCTCGGAAAGACTCACAAGCTACGACAGTCGCTTGTCGAGTTTCCAGGAATTCTGCTACCGTCCTTCCGACCAACGCTGCAAGCACTTCAAAAAATGAGCCGCACCCTTGATCTCCCTTTCGCTCAAATTATCGCCCCCGATACACAACATGCAGGAGACGTCGACATACCTGCCCCTGCGTACTCTCGCAGGCCTGGCTTTTCCTTCAATCTGGAGACCTTGGCTGGAGGAGAGCAGCTGAGACTTACACCCGGACAGCCTTTCAACGATAACACACTCCGCGAGAAATCCAGACTCGACGATGCGCAGCAGCTGTCTACCATAAATGCTTTAAGAAGTTGTCTTGCGCTAATCCAAGGCCCGCCCGGCACCGGCAAGAGCTACACCGGTGTCGCTATCATTAAGGCCTTACTGAAAAATCGCAATTCAGCTAAGCTTGGGCCAATCATTTGTGTATGCTACACAAATCACGCTCTCGACCAACTTCTCGAGCATCTGGTTAAAGACGGCGTGGAGCAGCTTATCCGTTTGGGATCGAGGTCGAAATCGGAACTCCTCCAGGACTTGAACCTCCACCACATATCGAAGGAAATCAGGCCCACAAAGATCGAAAGCCATGAGAAATATCAGCTTTATGCAAAGTTAGATATCGCTCTTGATGAGATCGAGGAGCTCATGCCAGGCCTCAGGGATCCAGCCCACTGGAGTAATATCAAAGAATATCTCGAAAACCACCACTATGGCCACTTCAAACAACTTTTCGGACGTGGAGTTGACCAAGATGGATTCCAGGAGGTACGCGGTAGGAAGTTCAATATTTTGAATAGCTGGGTCAAAGGAGCACCCAAGCGCATTACTTCTACTCGTCCGATTCCGGAGCTTCTCGGTGTTATTTTAAGGGAGATGTCTGGCTCCGAGCGATTGGCTTTGCACAGGTACTGGGTCCAACAAAACACCATGGAACTCACCCGCCGTTTCCTACACGTTCTCGACTCATATCGCCACATCAATGCTTCGCTCAAAAAGTGCCACCAGGAGCTAGACCTGCGTTGCCTACTTCGCGCGCACATCATTGGTGTTACAACCACAGGCCTGGCACGAAATTTAGACATCCTCCGCCGAGTGCGAGCAAAAGTGGTGGTATTTGAAGAGGCGGGAGAGGTATTAGAGGCACATACCCTCACCGCACTCCTGCCTTCCGTCGAGCATGCCATTCTTATTGGGGATCACGAGCAGCTAAGGCCCCAGATCAACAACTACGAGTTCCAATACGACAATCCTAGGGGTGCAAAATTCTCTTTGGATATCTCGCTTTTCGAACGACTGGTCCATCCTCAATCTGGTTATCCGCGGCTTCCTTACAGTTCGCTGGAGGTTCAGCGTCGGATGTATCCATCGATTGCGGAGCTGATTAGGTCCACGCTCTATCCTAAGCTGCAAGATCACCTATCAGTATCCACATATCCAGAAGTCGACGGAATCCGGAAACGTCTCTTCTGGCTCGATCACAACAAGAGGGAAGATGCTTCCCCCTCGAATACAGCGCAGTCATTTTCCAAGACTAATACTTGGGAGGTAGAGATGACAGCTGCTCTGGTCTCCCATCTCGTTCGCCAAGGAATCTACCGGAACGAAGATATCGCGGTCCTGACTCCTTACCTGGGACAGTTGCAGAAGCTTAAACAGCGCCTACGATCTTCCTTCGCGATCGTGGTCGGTGACCGAGATCTCGAAGATTTGGAGGGGAAGGGCTTGGAGGGTGACGGTGAAGAAGAGACGACTGCAACTCAAGGCAATGTTCGCAAGACAACGTTGCTGAACGCTTTGAGGATCGCTAGCGTGGACAACTTTCAGGGAGAAGAGGCGAAAGTCATCGTTATCTCATTGGTCCGGAGTAACGACGAAAGGAAGTGTGGATTCCTAAAGACCTCGAATCGCATTAACGTCTTGCTAAGTCGCGCCCGCCACGGAATGTATATAATCGGCAACACAGACACCGCACGCCCCGTTCCTATGTGGGACAAGGTTATCACTATGCTCGAGAAGGAGGAGAACATAGGTAACGCTCTAGCGCTATGCTGCCCCCGACATAAAGAAACCGAAATTAAGGTGTCAGAGCCCGACGACTTCTCGATCTCGTCACCCGAAGGTGGCTGTAACAGAAAATGCATCTCACGACTTAGATGCGGACATGCCTGTATCAATAAGTGTCATTCGGAGCCGCTGCATAATGCTGTTCGGTGCCTGGAGCGCTGCCAAAGGACCAAAACAGGCTGTGACCATCCTTGCCCGAAGTTTTGCGGAGACCCGTGCGATCTGAAATGTCAGATCCCGGTACCGAATATCGCCTTACCTTGTGGGCACGTTGAAACCAGCTTGGCATGTCACCTTGCACAGGCCCCGGAAGCTGCTCGGTGCCGCGTCTTGGTTGAAGCTGTTGTGCCAGATTGTAAGCATGCTGTAAAGGTTCGTTGCTACGAATTGCCACTTGCATCAAATCACGCATGCAACGCTAAATGCGGAGCCGCTCTCGGGTGTGGCCATGGCTGTAAACGTGTTTGCAAAGATTGCAAACCAAGAGATAAAGACGGCCATATCGCGGACATTGATCACGGGATCTGCATGACTCGATGTGGTAGACAGTACACCACCTGCAGCCATGCTTGTTCAGAGGAATGCCATGGGGATAAGCCATGTCAGCTCTGCTTGGAGCCGTGTGAGGTTCGATGCAGTCACTCTCGCTGCAGTAAGAAGTGCCACGAGCCTTGTGTTCCTTGCATCGAGAACTGCTCTTGGTCTTGTCCACATCGCGGCGCATGCAAATTGCCATGTGCGGTACCTTGTGACCTACTTCCGTGTTCCAAACGCTGCCCGTTGACTCTCAGCTGTGGCCACGAGTGTCCCTCCGTCTGCGGCGAGATATGTCCAGAGCCCAGATATTGTCAAAAGTGCGCCGACAAGTCGGTAAAGGATACGATGGTTGATTACATCATGGGATCCGCCTACGCCGAGATCGATCTAGACGACGATCCTTGTATAATACCATCTTATAGCCACATCCTTACTTTGGAAAGCATGGATGGCCATATGGACATCGCAAAATACTATACCGTCTCTGAAGATACCGGAGGTGAGAACCCGATTATTGGACTGAAGTCGAGTTCGGTTCCATTCTCGACCTCGGAGCTGAAAAACTGCCCTATGTGCCGTAGCCCTCTTCGAAATATCAACAGATACGGGCGCATAGTTCGACGAGCGTGGATCGACGAGGCGACTAAGAAATTCATTGTTTGGGCAAACGCCCAATTTGTCCCTTTGGCCTCCAGAATGGAACAGGCGGAGGCCAAATTTCGAGAGCCCGTCACTGAAAAGCCAACCCCCAAATCTCCGCTACTTAGAAAGGCCGAGCTATCTTTCGCCCTTGATAGGCTTACCCTCAAGCAAATTGAGGTTATCGGTTCTCGTGATCAACAAATAAAGATAGTTCTCAAGGCCTGCAACTCAATTGCTAGATACAAGGAGATATCATGGCTCCGCAATGACATTAAAAGATTCCTCAAGGAAGTTGATGAAGCAGAACAACCCATTAGCCGCATTCATGATCTCGTACAAGACGCCCGTAAACATCGTGGTGTCAACACCGAAATCATTGACTTGCCTTCCGTTCTTCAAGTCCACAACAGGCTCCTAGCAACAGTGCTACTCCTCCGTTGCGAATACGCCATACTCTCCGATTTCGTCACTCACGGCTGCGACATGGCTTCAGGCGGAAATTTTGGAAACGTGTGTCTCAACCTTGCCCCCAATCGAAAAGATTGCGAGAACCTAATGCAGGAGTCGCGATCCCGGCAACAACCGGCTCACGAAGTGGAGGGTCTCCTGTACTGGGCCCGCTTCGTCGCCCTTGAGCGCAGCCGCTCTGCCAGCCTCTCGGACGCAGACACGACCACGCTCGTCGACCGCGCCCGTGACCGACTCCACCTCGCTCGCACCATCTGCAACACCAACCCGGGTCAAACAGCCGGCATGTCGGAGGAAGTGTCCGCAGCGGAGAAAATGCTGCGCGACTCGACATTCTACGCGCCGGTGACGACTGTGGAGAAGGCGGCTGTGTACGCTGCCATGGCGCAGAGCTTTCAGGGTACGGGCCACTGGTACTACTGCGCCAATGGGCATCCGTTCACGGTGGGCGATTGCGGCATGCCGATGGAGACGGCCAGGTGTCCCCAGTGTGGGGCTACTGTGGGTGGGGCCCACCATCAACCTGCAGATGGGGTCAGGCGGGCAGAAGACTTAGAAGCGGAGTTTGGGAGGCGAGGGCGGTAGATCTCGTTAGATGCTGGAAGGGTTTTCAATGGTAGAAAGCCGATGCGGCGTTCTTGTTCCAGTCAAAAAAGGGAGAAAATCGCTGGACCGGTGTCAGAGTGCCGCGATAAGCGGGGTGGCAGTAGGTTACATTCAGGCTGAAATTGCTCAGACGGCACTCACAAGAATGGCTTACATTTTGTGACTTTCGGCCTAAGACCGGTGAATCATGCTGTGGCATTGATTAAGCAGGCAAGAGGGCGTGAGTGCGAATGCCCACTACGCGTAAAGAGGGAGTCTGCAAATGCAGGGTCGAATTACCACGCCATATACTAGGCCAGTGTTCAAAATAAGAAAGATGGGCCGATATGTCCCAACCAATCATAAATCATATTCCGCCTACGGAACTCCAAGGAATGCCCACCTCCTATCAAACCCTTCAACAAACTAGAGGTGATGTTCTGCATCCTGGTAAGATCTCCCCCATCTTCCTTCAAATTCGTCCAGCTCAAAGGCCGGCTGTGTGTGGACGTCATTGAAGGGATGACTGGGATGCACAAGGAGGAAGGCTGACTTCGAAGGCAGCTCACAATAGCCGAGGTGCGAGATAGAGTCAGGAACAAGTCTAAATACGGCGTCACAGCGCCAAGGGTGAGGGAGAGACATAATATTAGTAGTCTAAAAGTAGAACGACGTGTTTCAGGCGGGCGGCGGATGATCCCGATGACTCATGGACCAATTAGGTTAGTTACTTTCGCAGCCCCAAGACTATACCGCCGCCGAGGCTTCGCTGCCCGCCAACCACCACACCTTCTGTCGCCGTGTTCGTAACACCATCTTGCAGAGCACCAGCGGCAATAAAGACGTGTGCTTCCCGTCCCCTCATTCCCAATCATCATGTCCCTATCACGAGCAAAATCAGATATTAAGAGACATGGGCGGCAATCTTTGCTGGACCCATTGAAACCCCAAGGTAAAACTGCTACGACATACGCCCAAATGTTTCTTCAGCTGACAGTCCGTAGCAGCAGAGATTCAACAACAACTATTTCAACTTCCTTCTCCGACCAGTCTCACGCCTGACAAAGAGGTATGTTCTACAATCCCTCGGCGTACAACTGCGACCACTGACTTAGGCCAAAGCGTCCACAGGAATCAGTCAACCCTTCTAATCTAGATCGAAAGCGGAAACGGAGTGAAGAGCTTGGACAGAATTACACACCTGAGGCCAAAGGAGCTGCCTGTACACCTTCCCAACGCCGGGAAAGCCCTACCCGAAAACGTCAACGAACCTCACCTGTAAACCGTACTGTTGCAACACGTACAGGCCTTCGTAGTGACACCAAGAACCGCGACGTCAACCCCATCCAGCATTGGATCGAAGAAGGAAGCTGGACTGGAGGAAATTTCAACCAAGATAGTAACATGGCTCATTCACTTACTCGGAAGAGGTCAACCCCATCTCTCAGTAAAAATGAATCAGATATAAGTGGTGTTTCTCTAAGAGAAGGAAAGAACCCTCTCGTCAAGAGCCGGCGCTACGAGCAAATACTTGTATCTGCTGGCATTTATATGGATGATGACGACAAGATGGCCACTACGAAAGAATGCAAGGCTTTATGCCAGACCCTACTCAATGCGGACCAGGCAGCGCCTCATGATTCTCTCTTCAACGATGACTTATTCAAGAGGGTTTGCCAAAGGATCCGTAATAAAAACGAAGCCAGGGTTGTCCGCGATCTCTCCCCTCTCCTCGTTCCTTCCGCCGAAATCCTCTACCTTCGCGGAGCTACAAACTTCGAACATCTGATCGAAACTGTCGATGAAGGCTGGATCAAATCCATCCCTCTCATCAAAGGTCCTCGCCCGCAGCCCGACTTTGCTGTTGGACTCAAATCCTCTGCATTCACCTCTGAGCAGCTGAAGAAACTGTACCCCTCTATTGGTGATTGGCAGACGACGTCGCGTCTAGTGGCTACAGATGAGATGTATTTCCCATTCCTAACAGCGGAGGTGAAATGCGGTAACGAGGCTCTTAATATCGCGGATCGACAAAATGCTCATAGCGCTGCCGTTGCAGCAAACGCTGTCGTCGAGTTGTATAGATTGGTGTCGCGTCAAGACGAGCTCAACCAGAAAATCCTCATCTTCTCAGTCTCGCATGACCATCGGGCTGTAAGGATCTATGGCCATTATGCTGTGATCAATGGAAAGGAGACCTCCTTTTACCGCCATCCTATCTCGTTTTCGAGCGACCGAACGGCGAGAGCGCGCTCTCTCCTTTCCATTTCAAAGGTCGCCTGTTGATTATCAAGGTGTCAGGGCGTTGGTTGCGCAACAGGACGACAAGGTCGCTTTGCACGGCGTTGCTGCTCACTGACTAATGAAAATACAAGTTTCAAGGAACCTCACGCCTTCTGCCCCGCCTAATATTTCTCACAAGTAGACTCAAAGTTCGGACTCGACGGAGTCTCTGGAAGTTCCAGAGGCCTCCGGGGTGCGTGAAGCGGCCTCCGGCTGTACATTACGCTTCAGGCCCGTCCTCTGAGGAACTATATTCTCAATATCTTCATCATCATCATTATCCTCCTCCTCATCGTCGTCGTCGTCGTCGTCGTCCTCAGTCTTGATCATTACGTCCGCTGACAGCCACGGCATCTTTTTGATATCGGCTTTTGTTAGTTGCTCCCCGGTATCCGGATGCTCATTGTTCTCCCGACACTGATCAAGTTCCGCGAGTAACTGTTCATTCTGAAAATCCAATTCTGCATCGATACGTCTGAGTTTGGCAGGGCTGAGTCCTTTCATTCCAGAGAGCGCAGACCTTGTGCTTACATAATTTTCCTCCAGGACCTCGATCAAGTAATACTGGATTTCGCTTTGAGTACGCGCGGTTTTATTGACTGACCTTTGACTCGTTTTCTTGACTTTGACTCGCCCGTAGATTCTCATATCCTTGGCCGCTGTGTTCCTTGGTAGATCTTTGGATCCGTATATTCCCTCTTCTAGCCATTCTTTGGCGACCCCTTTCCCAAATTCTGCTCCTGGGTATATCTCGAAATACGGATTCGTATCCGTTCCACGATTCACGATGACCCGCGAGCCGAAGCCAGCTTTTCTGACGACCTCGACCTTTCCAAGGGATGTTCGCCCGTCTGACTCATCGGGTATAGGAACCCCGACCTTGGTCTTCACACCACCCTCGGTGGAAGACTACCCAGCTTTATCGGCGTTTGGGGACGCTGCGGCTCCGGAAGACTCTGCTCCGTTAGGGTCTGGATCTCTAATAGCAATAAGCCATGTCTCAGGGTACCCATGCCGCTCATTCAATTGACGCAGTACATCGTTGATGTTGGTTAACTTTTTTCTCGCGATGCCGTCAGCCGGATTTTTGTCTAAAGCTTTGACGTAAGGTTGGCGGCGAAGGTGGGAATCTGAATGACAAAGTTCTGGAGGTCCTTCTGTGGAAGCCTGTCCTTGAGGTTCTGCTCCTTGATTTGCTTATTCAATTTCTCCAACTCTAAATTCGCTTCAGCGTCCTTAGGATTTTCCATGAGCTTTCCCAAATGCGTTGTAGCTTCCTCATAGATCTTCTTGCGGAAATCATCAGGCTTTGGAGCTTCGCTCTGCTCCATGTCCATTGGATCAGTGTCGTTATCCGCGTCACTTTTCCCCGCATAAGCGTTCTCGGCAAAGTTCTCGGATTCAACGCCGAGGGCTTTGGCTGCTGTGTTGACAACTATATTGGAAGTCAGATGTGCGCCAAACTAAGATAAGCGAGGTGTCTCGGATGGCTTCAAACAGTACCACCGAGTTTTGCCTACGTTGGAAAGCCTCTTCAGCACCTTCGTACTTATTCTTATCAGGGTGTAAGAGCAGCGCGAGCTTCTTGTACGCTTTTTTGCTTTCTTCTTTTGGGCTTGGGTCCTTCACTTTTAGGATTCGGTAGTACTGATTCGGTCCACACTTTAGCACCCGGTTGACTGCATTCTTCTGCTCTTCGGTGTGTCCTTTCTGGCCTTCATCTGATGCGCCATCTGGGATTGTGTCCGGAGGAGCCGCGTTTTGAGACGGTTTCGCCTGACCTTTTCCTTTGTTCGCCGTGACCCCAGCAGTGTCTGGACCCGACGTGCTCTCTGGGGTCACAACATTGGCATGGTTGAGGATATCTAAGAATTATGCTGTAATTGCCTCGAAAACGTCGATTGTAAAACCCTCCATCTCTAACTTCATGGTCAAGGTCGCCTCAAGAGCAAGATTGAAGACTTGTGAAGACATACTCCCTCGTTTTCCCAATAATGCAATTACTTCTTGCCTTTCCCCTTTGGTTTTTTGAACACAGGTTCGGAGGTCTGAGATGACAGAAGTTCCGGCTCTGTCTGTTGTGAGTACGAGGTGGTCAATTGGCTGTCGTCTTATTCGAAGGACTCAAGATTTGATTGCTGTGAGAAGGACTCTACAGCGAAGTCAGCTCGCCGAGAAGAGACAGAGAGGTCCCTTGAGCACGAACGGGCTGTCATTCAGAAGATGACCGGCATTCTCGACAAATTCGAGCTTCCCAACGGTGAGGGTTTGGCCATTGATCTTCCGGACAGTATAGGTCTTGGTACCCTTTTCCACGAATGGGAAAGTACGAAATCGGAAGTGGGAAGTCTGCGGAACGAGCTACAGCGCACGGCCGCCGAGCTGCAGCACAAGCAACTCGTCCTCGAAGACTTGTCGAGAGAGTTTGAGATCCAGTCACAGAGTATGTCAGACACGTCTTTCTCCGACAGCGACGAGGAAACCAGCACCGAGGTGGCCGAGATGCAGGCAGTATCGACGCTGCAAGGAATGAAGGATATAGTTGATTCTGAAGAAGGGCCAATGCCGTTTATAGAATCGCTGTTGTACTCTCGGAAGAGCTTTGTTTGATTTGGATTTGCCGCGAAGAGTGATTTTAGCTCGCTTCGTTGTTTCAGAGACGTGTTACTTGCCGAATGCAATGCCCCCAAACCCTCTTGAGGTACTTAGTCCGAGTATTATGAGTAGACAAAATAGAGGCTGTCGACTGTGTTCCGTCCTCGCTAGCCCACCTGAGGTGGATATGATCGGATCGAAGACAGATGTCGTTTCTTACCGGTAGCATCTAGCATTTAGATCGAGTGCCCGTACGATTGACTGCCAGCAACGGATGGGAGGGCTCAAGTTTTGGATCACCACAGGCGCATACAAAAAACCTGCCGTGACCTTTCTTACTCCTTTTTGAATGGTGTGACCGTTCCTTATATGCGTAGTCAAATATGACCATCTGTAAGCATCCGGAATGGCACGCGGGTGACAGAATTCTGTGGACAGCCGCCAAGCGGCGCTAAGCTACTTTGGGCCATACATATAGAGATCTCATCATTTATCTATATATTTAGTACCCAGTCATCGCTCCATGGCCATCAATCACTGCTTGGAGCCTATCAGGCATAGACTCCACCTTCTGATTGATAAATGGGATCGATACGTCAGCCCAGCCCTCCGCAATAAGCGTTTTTGTAATGTTATCGTCCTAATGCGGTACTTTTCGAAGCATTTGCTTTGATGGTTGCCAGCAATTCTCAATTGGAGCCAAATCGGGACTGTTTGAGCAATTGAAATAGCTTATTAAGCCATTGGTATCCTTCCATTGACGTACGATATTCGTTTTTGAACCTCCACCATGGCCTGAATCACCATCTTCCTCCAAAACGAATGGATCAACACGGCCTGTACGAACGTTTTGGATCCATGGCTTGATCATTGGCTCCAAAATAGAGCCTCTGTAGACCTGGTGGCTCATCTTTCCATTCTGATTGCCTGGAACTTCGTAATATACCAAATCCGACTTAAATTCCCAGCCAATTGCAGCCCATACATGGAGTCTTTTTTCATCTTTTTGGTTTGGATCACCTTTTGGATCAGCTTCCTGGATACAATCTTGACAATACCGTTCACCAGGCTTCCTAATGATCCTTAATTTACCCTGTTGACCCCATCCAAAGTGACATTCGTCACTAAACCGAATATGCTTCCAATCATCTTTTTCGGGATAGCGATTTTTCATCAATATAGCCCATTCCAATCGCTTTTTCTTGAGCCGATCGTTGACCCAGCCTTTCCGACAGGCTATACATTAGTGATAGTCCATAGTACCCATCACTCGGTGGATCGTTCGACCTGATAAATCCAACCCAGCTTCATATCCAAGTTGTTCCCAAGTAAGAGCTTTAGACTCAAATTCATGGCTTTCAAGGATCTGTTCCATGTTCCTGATATCCTTAGGACTAACTGTTAAAGGCCTCCCACGTTGTGTATCCTTATGAGGCCCAGAATCACTCCTTCTACCCATATTATGATATAATTTTGCGACTAAGGATTTGGGAATTCCGGTTTGTTTTATAATTTGACGAAACGTCCAATGCGCATCGTCACGTAAGGCTTTGATCCGAGCCTTTTGAGGCGTATGCCACTCTGTATTGGGCTCGTGGCTTGGTGGGGAGCTCATAATGAGCCGACAATTATAGAAAAAATGATAAAATGATGAGATCTCTGTATATGTATGGCCCAAAGTAGCTTAGCGCCGCTTGGTGGCTGTCCACAGAATTCTGTTACCCGCGTGCCAACCTAATCATATGACGTCGCGGGATTAACTCTGCATCTAAGCCTCTAACCGATTAGGTCTTTACGCCCCACTATCACGTCTGACGGCTTATAAGCGGATTTGGGCATCGCCTGTAGGATCTGTGCATGCGCTCCGGTGAACATAAATCACGAATAGTCAGTCACAGCACCTCCTGCAATTAAAAAGAACCGGCGCGCTGATATGTTGTCAGGATAGACAGTTGCATAAAGCGCTACTACTTCTATAAGACCTCGGCCAGTGCTGTATCACTATGTCCGGCACTAAGACCCACGAGATCGACCCTAAGGGCAAAGAACTGTTGAAGGGAATTGAGAAAGGGCTTCCCAATATCAAAACACGCAATCAAGACAGCCATGGAAACCGAGAATATGAGCCAAACCAGATGCTGGACGCAAAGGTTATGCCGCTACTAGTGAACCTGCAACTAAGTGTACGTGACGACACTACCGCTTTAACTCTTCAGCCACTTAATAGTACCAGCATCTAGGATATACTGTGTGGCGGATAGCGAAGTCCATAATCGTCTAAAATAAAACAGATCCAGGGTACCTAATTCCGATTCGTGTATCAGGAAGTCCGTCCCTAAATCCTGGAGGTCCACAGCAGCCTGGATGGTACACATGTTACACCGTCGACACGCAGCTCACCCCAGAACTGGACTGTATCTTTGTTGGTAAGGCTAAGGAAAGGGATTAAAGGGCACATGGAGCTTTTATACTCGGGGAAAATGCAAGGGCAAGGGGCTGCTTTGGGAGAACAGAAGGATTTCCTTGTCACTTATAGCGTGGAGGGTTAATGAATGTGAGGGGTTTGCCATCTGCTCTTGATTTGATATATTAGGTTGAGGAAGTTCCTTACTGTATATAGTTTGAAGTGCCAAAGGTTCCCATCTGCCCTTGATCTAATGTGTCCGAGGTCGGAATCTCTTGTCGTCGATGACTCCAAGAGCTAGGGCCCATGTTTTCATTTGGCTGTTGGTGTAGATTTCCTCCAGTATAATACTCGGTAGGGTCAAACACGTCCTCTTGGGATTGTGTGCCGAAGTTCGGATTCTCTTGACGTTGGTGGCTTGAAGCGTCAAAGCCCGTGTTTCCCATCAGCTTTTGTTGAGGGAGTGTATTGAAGGTTGGATTTCCTCCAGTATAATACTCGGTAGGGTCAAACACGTCCTCTTGGGATTGTGTGCCGATGGACGGAATTCGATTGTGTACATAGCTTGGAGGATTCAAGACCATGGAGGCGTCTCCCATTGCGGCGTGGCTGTGGGAGTTGAAGGTCTCTGCCGTAGTTGTTACTGCTTGGTCCATAACGGTAGTAGGTGCATTCTGGAAGAGCTGGACTGCAGCGACAGAATTGTATCCTTCACCTTCAAGATTACCAGGCTCTGGAATTGGCCGGTCTCTTGAATGTGTCCTATATTCACCATCATACTGTAGGCGTTGGCTTAAAATGGATCCATGAGCTCCTTGCATGGGGTTGCTTTGCGAAAAGGACACTGGATCAAGATGGCTGGAGCTCTGGTGAGCGGTGTTGCTCATCGCCATCTCATCTCTGCTGGTTGTATTTGTGCATTCACATCCACCAGAGCTGACCTTATAACCAGAGGAGTGTGGAGGATTTCTATGTATGAGGATGTGCTTCAGTGAGGGATCGCGTGATGCTGAAGATTGTTGACTCTGCTGGGGTGGATGATATTGGGTCTCTTGGGACGTAGCATGCGTTGCAGCTGAGGTCGGTGGTATTGACGGAGGCGTCCTGATGCCGTTGTCCAGACATGTTCTCCTTCGTTTTGAGGTCCTTTGGTCTGGCGCGGAGGATTTGTTCATTCGGTTCGCTGCATGCCCAATTCAAGACGTCAGTTACGCCACCATCTATCGGCGATTGCTAGAAGGACTTGCCTGTTTGTTCCGCTTGCCTTTGACGCACAACAGCTAACATTGTCGAATCGTCGTCCGGCTCCTCGTCTGGCATTAGCTCCTCATGGTTTGCGTTGGGGTCCTCGAAAACTGTTCTGAATGGTTCAGATCGTAGCCCATGTCTGTACGCACCCGTATCGAGGTTTGCTTGCCCTTGGTTCCCCACGCTATTCACGAATAGAGCCTGACCGGTAGGCTGACTCAGGCCTGTACCTGACACATGGGCGTTGGGCAGATTTTGCTGGAGAGCTAAGGATGTAGCTGCGCTTTCGCCTATCTCTTTAAAAGGCTGAGAGAGATCACCCATCTGTATCCGTGCCTGCAGATTGTCTTGACTGCTATTGGCTCTATAAGATGATGTTGTTGAGCTATGGTTGTTAAATTGTGATTTATCTTGATGCGACAGTTGGGCAACTGAAGGACATTGACGGAAATTGTCACCCTCATCCAACTGGAGGCGCTTGGTGCTCGGCGAAAGCTCAAACAGACCTTTGCGCTGCGATAAATCTCTGCACCACACTACTGAAAGGTAAGCGGCGTCCGTGACGGTAGCAGTCATATACCATTGTATTGAATCTGGCACCCGTCGAGCCAGGCTGCCTTCGTTTGTGCAAGCGCCTTGATCCATTTCGACTTGTCCACCATCTCCCTCAAGGATACAAGTTCTTCATATTTGACCGCTCGAAATTTGGTATTCCCGAAGCTTAAGATTGCCGAAATGCCTCTTGTACCAACCATCTTTTCAAAAACGAGCAGTTTGATTCCATGTACTATCCCCTTTCGTGTGACGCTGGTCTATGAATCGACGCGTGTTGCGTTTAAGGTATTCATTGATGTGTCCTTTGGTCTTTTCTTGTGCGTAAGTATGGTGTATCACCAGCTCCTCGACTCTTCTCGATCCATGCACTTGAAATTCCCAGTCTCCGAACTCCGAAGCCAAGGACCGCTCGCTCAGGATTTTCCGGAACTTAGCTTTCTGCGACGGCGGTCCTACAGCAAGCCGGAGGTCAACGACGCGAGGATCCTCATTCGCTCGATTCAGCTCATCATCGGTAGCGATGGTTTCCGATTTCGATAGGAATTCTTTGATGGCGGTTACATCTCTGTCCAATACTTCAATCAGATCCACCGTTGACGTTGAGGTCGGAGCGCTCTCGTGACTGCCAGAGCAGGCTGGAGTGGATGGCGGAGTGGAGGTTTGCCGGAGCGAAGAGATTGAGTCTTGAGAATGAACACTTTGAGACCTTGCGTCGATAGAAGCGTTCGGAGAGAGTATAGTCAAAGGCGATACTATCTTCGTGACTGGGAGACACGAAGAGGAAGCGAAGTCTTCCAAAGGATCTAAGCGCGAGAGGTGACCATCTGTTGGAGGCGAAGTGTAGTGTTCAGGCCCTCCAGGATTGCCTATGACCGTCTGTAGCCGTTGGTAGGCCAACAGAGCCTCGGCTCTGTGCAATTGAAGCAGTCCATTCGGAATAGTGGGTACAAGATTCAGAACCTTCAAGGCTCGCCGACTGTCATCGCAAAGCATGGCTTCATAGGATGTATGTTCGTGACAAGGAAAGAAAAGCGAAGACTACTCAAGGGCCGTAATGATCAACACGAACCCCTGTCCTTTAACCCGCGAGTTTAAGGACAGGGTTCAAAATTTGTGGCTCTTCCTGTTCAGGATCTAGCGTACAAATGGTAGTTCCCGCCTGTTCCATTCCATCCACCAGGCTGTGATCTCCCTACTTCGCCAATCACTATTAGCCAATCGACATGGATGCCACTCTCGGTCCGGTCTTGGCTACATCAATCGACATCGGACAAGACTTTTGGAACCGACCCTCGGACATGGCTTATGATAGCGAAATACGCATTCGACTCCGCTCTAGTCGTTCTTATGGTGCTGTACACCTTGAAATGGTTGGACGACGGTAAGCAAAAGCTTGCTCGGACACTGTCTATGTCATATCGACTAATTGATCCATCTAGAAGAAGGGTTTTGGCTTACTATTGACCTACTTATTCGCTTCTCTATCACATGTGTAATGTTATCAGAGGTAGGCTTTCTATCAGGGGAATACATTACGATTTTTTACGTTTCATCGTAGCTGTTATTTACACGGGGATTTTTTACCCGCGTGCAGATATCCCATTGGGGATGGTGGTGGCATAAGCTTGGTCTCGGTGCTATTTCCATCCTTACGCTCTTAGAATTTCTGCCTTTCATCCGGTATACTCATACCAGTACCGTGGACCCCGCATATGCTAATCCGAATTGCAGCTTGCATGAAGACATAGTTCATTTCTGGACTGGTTTAGGTGCAGTTCCCAGACTACTCGGCTTCAGGTCCGCAGCCATTTCCACACCAGACGGCTCAGTTTCTACCCTCGAGTCAGATATTGGGACTTTCTACTTGGGACCAGGTGCCTCAGTTTTCTTATCCTTCCACCGTAAAACCTTCTCAAAGCCAAATCCCATACATAGAGGAAATGCCTTGTTATGTCAACGCCAGACAATTCAAACGGATATTGAAACGGCGCGTTGCGAGACAACGACTTGAAGCACGGTTGGGATGTGCACCGGGGAGTCGCCGACCGTATGTCCACGAGAGTAGACACAAGCATGCAATGAGGAGGCCAAGAGGACCTGGAGGCAGATTCTTGAACAAGAATGAGTTGGAAAGGCAACGAAGATCGGTGCAAGAATGCCTTACGGACAGCGCTCGAACCCTTGAAACAAGGACCGGCCCGAACACAGACCGTATGGATCTAGAAAGGACTAATTCGCTGGCTGCTTTACCAAGAGATCACTGGGGAAAACCGAGAGAGGTGGTTTGCAACGGCAGTCAGGATAACGAGACCCACAAATTTGAAGCCCGGCAAAGCTCAAATACCGATAGCAAACCTCAGGTCTATATGGAAGGTTCCAATCATATTAGCAAAGCGATGACGTCTTCCTTCTATGGAGCTGGGGAGCTGGAAGTTTTGCGCAAACGGTTTGAGGTTGGAACGGCACCGGATTGTTATCGAAGCATCGTTGTCAACAATAAGGCTGGTGGTATAGATATTTTACATTTCGAGACGTAGAGGCGTTGTGAAGACCGAAAACGAACTGTTACGGTAATAGATGGCCACGCTGTTCATGGAGACATTCAGCCAGCAGTCGACTCTTTCCAATTCACCAATATGTTTCAACACTCAGCAGGCAGAAGCAATAAAGGCTGAGGTAGATCTTACCGCTATTTCTTTCGTCGACCTTCATGACATAGACTGTTGACACGGCTTCGTTATAAAGCGTCGCCATGTCCCTCCTTTCTCGTTCTAACTGTCAACGCCAACCCGCTCATGCAGGGCATAAAATGGCAATGGTGCTGGTGACCCAGCCCCGTCTCTCCGTTACCATGACCTTTGGCGACCCCTGTTCGCTTCTTTGCATTACCTTGTCAATTCTTCCGTATTCTCCTTCCGGATGGGCCGGTGGATTTGCCTCCCTCAATACGCATACTTTCTCTGCCATTGTGGAGGGCAGTTGAGATCGAGCCGCTATCCCCGGCATACAGCTTTCTCCGATCGTTCTGACGGTGTCATTAGTTGATGTTGCTTAGATATTCTGAGTCGGTGAGGCAGCTCCTCATAAGACGACGTTGTCCCCGCGTGCCTTGCGATCCGATAATCTAGAGCACCAATATCGCCTGCTCTGCCGGATCCAAGACGTTGACGAAAAATTGGATGGATCATCGTTTGCCGTGGAGTCCTGGTGCCTTGAAAGGCCACATGGCGGTCGGCAATTTTCCTGCTCCTTGCGGTTCGGGGTGCCTCTGGACTCCATTCACGTTGATGGTCACGGCCGGTCGGAGGACTTGCGTCGCTGTCTGGTGAGTCGCTCATGGCGGTATGGGGTTTCGACATATCTGGTGAAAGCATGATATCTATAGTCTCTGACGAAGCGTCCATGACAGGGCACTGGGGTCGCTCTGGAAGATGTGGAACGGCTGTCGTTTCTTCGCGGAGGGAACGAAGGAAAGCAGTTGTCAAAGAGGGTGCAGCGTACATTTAATAATGCGGCTCACTTTTGGATGCTTAAGAGCATCCGCTTGTGGATCCCGAACGAAAAGCCTATAGTGGATGCTCGAAAGAGCTACAAGACAGCTTTCGCCATGTGACGGAGGCTGATCAGTCTCCACCGATCATGTCCAACCGAACATCGGATCGATCACGATCGAATACATTGAGCCGGCGACAAGCATTCTGGACCCCACTTCAGCAGTCCTAAAGGAGCTGAAGAAATAGAGAGACGAATTGGGTATCAAACACTCCTTGGCTGCAACGCAACGCCATCCCTTGCCTAAACTATTGACGGTGAGTTTTCCAAGGCGCCCTTCAATGGATTGTACTAACATCATCACGCGAGCATCCAATGAAAAGAGTTGTTAGTACAATGAGTCGGGATAGAATCTCTGACCCATTGAGGTATCGCATGGGCCTTGAACGTCGGGCATATCTATGTTAACGTTTGCTTCCTGTTTTCGCACTGTTCAATACAATTAGAGCTCCTTAAAAGTGCGGGAGAGTAGGGGCAGTCGCTCATTTGATTGTACATATTGTCAGCATTGGTGTACTTGTGTTCTGCAAAAGAGCTCTGCGCACTCGTATGGCAACATACGTCTGCAATGCCATTGCAATAGCTCTTCAATTTGTATTCTACCCTCCTGAGCATCAGGAAGTCCTAAAGAGGATTAACATCTGTCATTGATTTAAATGTGTTGCTGGGAACGAATTCACGTGATCTTCAGGCTACGTCATGAAATGGCCGCAGCCATGTCACCTTCAATTTGGAATCAAACCAGTCAGTCATTCTGATTATACGATTATTGGGGGATGATATTTCGGAGCTTCAGCTGCGTTCGCGTTGAAGTTATCAACAAGATTATACTTATGCCGTATCTGGACAAAATCCATTTTGCCTTTACCGAGCAAGCGACGAGCATGTGGGATGGAAGTAGCTACTTATCTTTTTTTACCGGATGTAGTGGGTTAAAGTGATCAATGAGAACAATTATAGGGGTGTGATGAAGGGGCACAAGGATCGACTGATATCAACCCAAGAGCTGCTCCAGACGGCAGGATCACATGAAAGCTTAATAATGGGGAGGAACTATGGCTTTATAAGGATATTGGTTACATCCATTCCTGTTGAAGCGGTAGCCGAAGTAACCATCAAAATTTGGCGTGTTAAGAGGAAACAAAAGACGTCACAAAGCTCATCATCAACGAAGGGGTTTGCATAGGATTTGAAGCAGATCATCGCAGGTTCATCGCTGGGAAGACCATCATAGCCGCAGGTCCATGTACTCCTGGTCTACTCAAAAGCTCGAAGATTGAGTTTCCTAACGATTTCTTTACTATCGCCGGCGTGAGATACCGATTATATACCCCAAACTTCACCCTTACCCTTGCGTGATTAAGAACTCATGTTTTCCTCAACGATCTAGGATGCGAAGAGCCTCACCAACCAAGTGTAAGCTCCCCGTTATCAAAACATGCGTAGCATTCTCTTGCCCCCCAATCTCTTTCGCAAGCTCCAAAGCACTCTCGATACTTGGCACTTTCTGTATCTTAGATCGCGGATAGGCCCGCGCCCAAGGCTTCATGTACTTGTCAAGAAGGGAGAATTGCGAATCTGGAACCGAGTTAGTCTTGTCTCCGTTGATAGCGAGATTCACGGACCATTACTTGCGCTTCGTGTGTATTGACATGTTGTGAAAATAACGTGCTGTATCGATATGTGGTGCTGCAGGAGAGAGTCAACTAGGGATTTTAAGAGAGCGACCTGATCTCGATGGCTGGAATAGTGGCCAAAAATAAGGACTTGACAGACAGAGCTGTTCGGCATTAGCATGTCATTAGATATAAGCGAGCCGGTCATATTCCGCTCCATATTAGAACTCGTTTGAGCAAACCACCGCGCACATATTCCGAGACTGAGTTTGTTATGTGCCCCATCGAGAAACCATGCGAGATTGCCATCCGAAATTGACTGAAACCGTCCTGGCCAAGAGAATGCTTGTAATCCTTGAATTATATCGAGTGACGAGAGCATAGCATTGCCCTGTGGCGCTCTTTGCCGTAAGAAACTGTTACTAACAGCCCGAGCCAAAGAGAAATTTAGCAGCTGAACCTCCGGCTTCAGCTGTGGAGCGTCAGCCGGGAGATCTGAGCAGACCTCGACGAATTCTAGCGTAACTCCTTTATCAGCTGCTCGTTTCTGAAGCACCGTAGCTACTGCGTTCTGCTGAGGGGCTGAGAATGCAGGGGCGCGGGCTTTGAAGATTCCTGCCTTGTGCCAGGCGACATTCTCGAGAGACGGGCCAAGTTGATGCATATGGTCTTCATCGATGGGCGTGATCGCCGTCACGATGGGCTTCGGTATAACGTTCGTTGCGTCATATTCACCACCTTGATGGGTTTCATATATTGCCACGTCAACCCCCTCTTTAATGAACGCGTGAAAGGATACTAGCGCAAGGAATTGAAGGTAGCGAGGGGCGTCCTGGGTATCCCCCGCAGAGGATTGCAAAGCTTCCTGGGTCTCTGAGACGTATCTTGCGAAAACCTCCTTGTCCAAGGGTCGAAAGTCTATCCGAATTCTCTCTTCGGGGCTGATGAGGTGCGGTGAAGTGTAAAGCCCAGTCTTCGCCGGGAAGCCAGTCCTTCGGCCGTGTGCTCTCAAAAGACACTCGATATATGCACAAGTGCCGCCTTTTCCCTTGGTCCCCGCTATGTGTATGATATTGAGGCGATTGATGTCAGCAGTCTTTTGATCAGAGTTAGCCACGTCCGAGTGACATAATGGGAGTCCGTTGGTACTGTATGACCAAGCTGCTCCAGCCATCTCAGCATCCCGAATAAACTAGGTCTGCCCCGAACACTAGGTTCGCCACCAATGCTCGGTATCGACGGTAAAGCCACCATCTCAGGCGCTGTGTGCAGAGTTTCGGTCGCGGGCCTGGGTCCTCGACGTCGAGAGTCAAGGAGTCTTAAAGCGGTCTGTTCTCAAGTCAGAAACATCAGTGTTGATCAAGATCCATTTAAACTACCATGTAGTTCATGGCTGGAAAATACCGTCGCTTCATCCGTCATCAGGAACGCAAGTGGGCAATCCGATAACCCACCACTCTGGTAGAGGGGTCATTGGGCCAAGCCGACACTATGACATTTCTGGAATAGCTCAGAAGACAGCTTACATAACGGACGTGACGTTCTAATCTAGCAAGATCGTCCTTTCAAACTGTCTTCTTCGAGGGGATGCGTCAAGACTATTGAATCATTCTGTCAGAGATGATCAAATGCTTTAAGCCCTCCGTTATGAGTGCTCCAGGGTTGTTCTTTCCCATCCTTGCTGCGGGATTATCCTTTCGCGTCCTTGCTGAGCAACCCGAGTTCCGATAATCTCAGGCCAAAGAGTTCCAAATCCCGTGAAGAAATATGAGCGACATTGATAAAACTTTCCTGCCAGCCCATTGAGTTTCCGTGCCTCCTCTAGCTCCCCAAGACTGTGCATTACAACGCTCTTAGACCAGTAAATGATTGCCTCGGCGTAGCCGGCATCCCATTGACAGTGGCTTGCAGCGTCTAAGGCGATGTCGTAGCAGTCGCGGGCCCCATGCATGTCATCTTTGATATGTGCAATCAAAGCCAGCCCCAAGAGCGCAGAGAACCGATTGGTCTTACCAGCTCTACTAAGGGCACTGGCATTCTCATAAGATTGAGCAAGCACTTGAAAGAGCTCGTGCGCCTTGTCGAACCCTTGTCGAATATCTCTCTGTAGAGATGCATAGCCGGAAGCGGTCGGTTGAGTGAAGATGACCCACATACCTTGCATCAGGTAGGCATACGCCAAAGCAAGCCTCAATCGCTTCGCGCTCCCGCTTTCTCGGGACTGATAGATGGTGAGATCATTTAATTGTGCCGATGCGTACTCTATACCTAACACAGTCTCACCTAATTCACAACATACTGCAGCCAGGTGAGCCATGGCCTTGCACATCATGGATGCCTCGGGTCGTCCCGCATGCAGTATTCGCTCGAGACATCTCCTCGCTTCCTTGAAATGACCGGAGAAATGGTGAATTTTGCCACGGAGGACGCCCATTTCGCAAATCTGAATCGTTTCTAGAGTCGATACATTTCCTGGGTGCCAGGGCATGTATCCGTCAAGCTCATCAAGTGCAGCTTGGAGCTGCTGGCGCCCAAAGAAGACGTCGGCATTGAATAGCACAAATTCTCCGTAATAGCCGTTCGATCTTTGATCAGCACGAGGAAATTCCAGACGCTCCGCTTCCGACCCCCATCTGCACGACGATATACGGGAGAGGATCCTCTTTCGTAATTCAACTCTCTCTCGTAATTGAACGCCCACCGGAAAGCGTGTCCCAATGCTCTCAGCTGTCGCTATAACGGTACTCTTCCAGTCTAGCGTTGAATAATATGAAGCTGATAAGCAAACTTCGATGACGTATGCTGCTGGCAATGCCTTTTGAACATCAATTTCCTCCAGAAATGGCAGGACGTGTTTGAGTAGAGGCAATATTGACGTCGCAATAGAGAAGGAGTATAAAGGCTCCAAACGTCGGTCCATAGGGAAGGCATAGAGGACGACCTTCACCGCTTCAGTCTTCCATCGCATGTGATCCTTATCGTGGGTTATTCGCGTCAGCAACTGCGGGTCTATTGAAATGTACCTGGTTTTAATTGTCGATTGGTCCAAATGAATAGCCTTAAGCTGGTGTAGATCGCAAGTCGCTTTTGCACACATCTTCTTGTTCTGGACCACCTCTACAGTGTTGACGTTTTGAAGAGCAACTTCTCCGTTCTCGCCCCAAGTCAACAAAGGCCCTCGGGCTCGTTCTAGGAGACGCTCCGGTATCTTGGATTGGCCGAAGAAAGATAGAAGTGTTGCCAGAGCTTGTGAAGCAGGATCGATGGTGTAAGATTGATAGGCAGGTGCGGTTATTGCCACTGAGTCTTGACTGGAAGTGCCTGCCTGGTCGACCACGCCACTGAAGATAGATGCACTTAGGCGCCCGGAAAGGGCTGGACTGTAATAGGTAGACGTAGTTGAAGAAGTAGAATGATTCTGTGCAGCAGGATCGACCATGCATGTTCGCTTACTCACAACATTGCGTGGTAGAGCCAAATTGCCCTTTGTATCGTCGTTGTTGGTCGCATCCGACACGGGCGTGAGGATTCCGCTGTTGAAGCCCGGCTCGGGCGGGCTCACCACGTCGACTTCGCCAAGGTGATAAGAGGTGAGCAGGGTTGCTCCTGCTTGCTCCATCTCTCGATATTTATGGCCGACGTTCGACGGAATGCTCTCGTCGTGAGAGATCAACTCAGGATTGGTCCACGCGATGGAGCGACCCGCATTGTCACTTTCACCGCGCTTGCGCTTTCCAGAGGCTCGTTCAAGTAGGAAGGTCGCTTCAGGACCTGTACAAGTCAGTCAATGTCATCAAGTAATAGAGAGATCCGCACTTGTTTTACAGAGGCCAAGGTCGTTTGCCTTCTCTTCTAGGGGACGACTTGAGAGCGAATCATAGTATCGCGCCATACGTTTCACAAGGATTGCACTCTGAAATGAGTTCAACCTTTCCACTGTGCGTCTTGCCACGCCGCATATGAGGAGTAAAGCATATGCAGGGCCAGCCACTCTTGAAATCAGCCATAAAAGCTGTTCGTACATCGCACCACCCTTGCGAGTCTCGCGAGTTTGAGAAGAGGCGATGTGGCCACTTCTGAGCGCTTCTAGGAATGTACCTGCTTCCTCCAAAGACGCTCTGTCCTTGTTGCTCAGCGCTCCTATGTTTTTGATCGTCCGAGCTTTTTCCTGGAGTCTTGCATAGCAATCTTCGAGTTTGGTGTCCATTCGTGGGTTCTGCCGAGCTGCAAGTTCTGCTTCCAGTGAATGCAGTGCGCCACGGCACTCGATGATAAGCTGCTCTAGCTCAGCATCTTTGACATCCTCAAAGGTGTCTGTCCATGTGAATATCAATTTCTTGGGGGTGGAGACTGCGATGTGAGCAGGGCACATGGCGAGGCTGACCAATAGTCAGCAAGGCCAGGACAAGCGCGATGCAGGGCGTAAAAGCAACTTAAGATGACATACGCCAATCTCAAGTCGGGAACTGTATTCCACAAAAGGTCTCTTTCTGACTCTCTCTCAAAGAATTGAGTTCGTATTCGCCCTTGACTTCATCTCATGGCGACCCCCAAACTGTTGGACGTGGATGTGTTATATCCAGTGTCAATTCCTGATGTCCGCCGCTGAGTAATCCAGAGGCCGTCTGAGAAAGGACGGTGAGCGAATAGATTCTTAATACAGTCTTTTCTCGTGCCCAAGCTGCAGACCGACGACGTTGACTTGCTGATAGCTGGCGCTAATATGTGGGTAGTATGTGGCTGGTGATGACTAGTGGTGGCTAATGGTGGCTAGTGGTGGAGACTAGTGCAATCTGAGTGAGTGGTTGTGTTATTGCGGCGATGACTTTGGACCTGCATTATGCAAAACATATTTAGGCTCTATGCCATCCGGTCTGTCTAGCAATACTCAATTACATTGTGTACAAGCTCGTATCTAACACGATACCCTGTCTTGGAAGTGCATAGCTACGGGGTGTCGATGCCCGTGGAATATCATACATGACTGGACTTCACGGAGCTCGCCACCAGGACCTTGATCGCTCTGCTATTGAATGATTCTACGACTTATCGGAGAAGCCAGAAGATGGTGTGAACAGGCCTCCTATCCTTGTGTCGCCGCCTGATTTAACCAAGTTGTAAAGATGATTTCGTTCTTCGCGATAAAGTCTACAAATCTTAGTCAAGTCGCGAACCCTTTGTTCTAGTTCGGCAACAGTGTGCGCATTTTCAAGTTCCTTCTCCTTTCGGCGCTGCCGAAATCTTGCTGAAGCGCCTGCGTTGCGCTTTCGTTTCTCGTCGCTCGATCTCGAACCAGACTCCAGGTCGACAGGTATCTGTATAAGGCCGTTGGGAGTTTGAAAGGAGTAGCTGCTCTGCGCCCGAGAGCCTACGCGTTCATGAGATGACAAGGCTAGTGGTTCGACCGGTGTTGGAAATGACGCCGAATGAGTTGATGCTGGATAGGTTATTGAGGATTGCTGGAGTGCTGCTGTGCCATAATGAGGGGCAATTGAGAGGTGACTATTGTGATTGAAAGAAGATTGCGAGGTATGCCGACTCGCATCCTGTGAGTGTACTGATTGCAAGGCCTCCATGCTAGACATCCTTGGCTTGGGTGAAGAGGTGGAAAGAGGAGGCAACGGGAAGGTTCCGGGCTCCATTATGTCGACCTCCCTTACGATAGACGGATATTGCTGCGGTTTGGCGGTCTCTAGGCGACTGCTTCGGCCCAAGGATGCCGCGTGCAGCGCTGTCGCTTGAGGACACGATTTTTGGCTGGACCCATGGATCAATAATCCAGTCTGGGCTTGCCTAGGAAGTGAGCCCGTCCAATCCACCTGAGACGATTCAAAACAGGGTGAGCGGCAAGGACGATACAGATCGCTCCCTCGTCGAGAGGCTCCACCGGGCGTGGTCGATTGAATTGGATTGAGAATATTTTGAATATTCGAGGAGGAACACGATCCCACAGCGCTTGAGGGCTTGAAGGACGTCATGCCGAAAAGTGGGAGAACCTGGAGCGCCGAAGCTTTCTAGGATTTCAACCAGAAACACTCTGTGGCCATCGCGCTCCTCGCTCAGCAGGTACGAGTGATGAGAAGATTGATGACCGTCAAAGCATTATTGTGAGGGGAGAAGAGAGAAGTCAGGCAGGTACAAAGACAGGGAGTGCGATTTTATTGGGATCGTAACGTAGTAGGTGTGATCATCACCTACTAAATCCTCTGTCTTATTTCATCGACGCCGAACTCCTTTACCGTCCACGCTGATCGTCCTGGAATCATTTTGAGTGTCAAGATATTTCACTTTGTTAGAATAATATCATCATCAAGGGGAGATCAGGTTCATGCAGGTTCATGAGGCCATCACACGTACGGGCCAATCAGGATTCCGTCCGCAAAGTATGGTAACGTGGAGCTGTCGACAATACCCCAGAACGTATTGGAAAAGCTCCCAAAATGTGGTAGTGCCAGGACAAGTCGCAAACCGTTCGACAGATGGCAAACCGTTCGACAGACAGAAAACGGCTAAGCGCGGGAAATCAGCCCCTAGTCCCCACGCGAAGGGCTTAGCCCGGTCTGCGTGAAAGCTGTATTCCTTCATGGCTGAAAATGGCGCGGCATTTCACACCCTGCCCCTCTCCAAACAGGATGGGGTGAGGCTACCAGGCGAGGTGGAGCTTACACCCCTATCTGGAGATTCAGTTCTTGGAGTACGATATCACGCGCAGGGGACACACTCGGTCCGGAGGTTGCATGCCTTTGGATCACGCTATTAAGAGTACGTGTATGTTTTGCTTAAAAACCGCCTCCTGCTGTTCTCGTTGCCTTCACTTACGTCTGACTTGTCTAAACCGTCTTACACTTACTATGTTTGCGATGGCGAATGCAGCGTCATATTTGCCGGAGACCAATTCCGCCTGGTCAGCTTTCAAGGACATCCAGATCAGCGAGGAAATTGAGCCTACTTGCAGCTCACTGACAACAGGTGCACAGGTGATGTGCCCTAGGTTCTTCGCTTTGAAAACCCTTGCTAACACCTTGCAACCTTTCGTAGACACCGGAAACGCTTCCGCGTCAGTCCAGAGAATCACGTCCCGACTTCAGCGACGGGCCATGGACTCTTGTTCGCTTCTTCACTGATAGAATTCTGCCAGAGGGTTTCGACTTAGATCGCTTCCTGTCGAACTCGGGCATCGCGATCAATACGGTCCCCCATATTGTGGAACACAAGCATGCTGGGTCTTATGAACTCGTTGTTGCAACACCATGTCTCGACTTGCTCTGTCAGAAATTTCAGGATTTCAAAATAGTTGTCGATTATGATCCGTTTGAGCCAGCTGAGGGGGACATACGTATCCACGGGATCTGCGAGGCCAAGAAAAGAGCTCGAATCAACACACTCAACAACGCTGCAGAAGTGACCCGCAAGGGATGGGGACATGGACCTGCAGAATGTTATCGAAGCGCTATCGGAAAGGCTGGCCTCGGGATAGAGCTTGAGAGAGCAATCCTGAATTGGGACATTCAAGTGAGCTATCCATACATCTATCTTCCAACATACCTGCTGATAACGCCTAGCATTCCGACCCTCGGATCCTAAAGAAATTCACGCAAAACCTCTTGTACTTTGGTCTGAGACGTTGTGACCGATATGACACCCCTTCCGCCCTCGACATCCTCGAGCGGGACGAGGACGACTGGCTCCAACCTTTTCGGAACGGTCACACAGACTTATTCTGGCTAATGATGGCGGCAGACTTCCCTATCGGGATCCGAAAAGAACTGGAGCAGCAGATGATTTCATTATTCCGGAGCTTTCTTGAATTTTCCGATGGTAAAGTGGATTGTCGACAGCACAATTTCGGAATGGATTATACGACAAGCCAAAATGCGTCCCTCTGCGCTAGTTTTCTAGGCATATCCTGTTCAAGTCAATTTGGACGTTTCGACCCGGAAGAAATGCAGGGCGCGCTTTCCAAGTCGAAACTTTTCGCGGAACACTCAAAACCAGACATACCAAATACACTCGACTGGGGCCTTTATATGATGGCATATGTGCCTATCGGTTTTCCTGACAAATACTTGGTATAGTGCTATCAAAGCTGAGGCTGGCGCACACTAATAATGGCCCAGAAACTCCCGTCGCAACTGCTGTGCGGTTTCGGTGCACGACAAGTCGATCAGATACGTTTCCATTTGTAAAATCACTGTCCTACGCCTAGTGAGGAAACAATGCTAACAGAAGATAGTGAGCACATCTACCGCCGACTTCCGTCCCTTCGGAAAGAAGAGAACAACATACTCGTGCTTCTTACTTGGAGTTCCACGTATCATGGCCAGACCCTCGAAGTGCTGAGCCATTGGATAGAATCGGAAGAGAGCTTGAATCTATATCAAAGGCTGATTGAAGGCCTTTGGCTCGAACAAACACCTGAAGCGTTTGCGCTGACCCTAGCTGCTTTGTTATGCCGCGAGCGACTGCTTCCATACACTGTGGACGACACCGTTCAGCCCATTGGGGGCTGCTACTTGGCGGACTTTGATGCTATCTTGAATGGTCAAGATATCAGCAACGGGCGGACGGTCTTTGAACAAATGACCCTGTCACTCCTGCGCGTGCTATACACTCTCAATACCAGCGGAGAAACAGTTCGACTTCTTGCTGAGGTCCTTGACAAAGAAGCATCACTACTAGAACCGCTAGATGGTATTGCAGACCAGTATTGCGCCAGGAAGGTTCATCGACACAACCACAACAAAGCTTTCGAGGAAGCCAGAAAAGGTCTCTTGGAATGCGTGGAGGCGATGTTGAAGAGGGATAGGAATGCTGATGCCGAATGGACGGTGATACCGAGATTACCTCTGCAGCTGGTCAGCGCAGTCTAAATGACTGGGAAGTTCCTTGTACAAGTAGATATTTGTGTCATTGGCGGAGAGGCAAATATTTAATCACCCTGTAGAAGATATCATTCTTCGAAAGGCCAAATAAGTAACGTCCTTCAATTGGCTAAACCGACACCCAATCATCAATCACCTCAGAATCATCATCCACTTGATCCTCATCGTCGCTGTCTTCTTCATCATCAGTCTCGTCATCTGTATAATCCTCGCTCCCATACCCACTCTCGTCGCTTTCCAAAACTATCCATTGGTCGTGCGACGACACCGTCTTTTGGGGCCGTGGAGTCCTGCCGACGTTCTGCTTCAGCTTTTGTATATCTCACTCAACGTCTTCTGCGTCACCTTTCGCGTGACTTCCTTCGACGAAGCGGGAGACAGGGCAGGAACTCTTTCGATAATCAATATGGCGCCGCTTTTCTTTGGTCTTCACCTGAGCTTTCTAGCCGATTTGTTGGGTCTGTCACTGTCCAACTATCGACGGATCCATCGCTCCGCGGGGATGATGTCTTTTGCATTCGTCGCGCTGCACACGTTCGCCGCTGTCCATCACGACCCTACGTACTCTTTACGCGTGCCTGGGAACCTTTGTTTGCTCATCGTAAGTCACATGGTCACTTCCGCCGACACTTCACTCACAGACCGGCAGGGTATATCTACTCTCAACTTCTTAATGGTACTCTCATTACGCTTCATCCGCAAGCTTTCGTACGAATTCTTCCTCCGTAGCCACCAAGCGTTGGCGTTCCTGATTGGGTACGTGCTCTGGCGCCATCTGAGTTCTAAATCATTCGTCAACCAGGTCTGTCTCTATGTTTCGGCTGGGATCTTCGGCTTCACATCCGTGATTCAGCTCTTTGCCACTTTCTATCGGAACCGCGTGTTTCGGGGACGCCTCCCACGAGCAGTGGTCACCAAGGCTGGCGGCGGCTTCAAAATCAGCCTCACCGTCCATGGCAAATTGAAGATCAACCCAGGACAGTATATCAACTTATGGATACCATCGGTCAGTTTTTGGTCCTTCTTGCAAAGTCATCCGTTCATAGTAGCATCCTGTGAGGAAGGCGAGCAGACGAATCTGGAGTTATTAGTCGACTCTCAGAAAGGATTCACCTCCAAACTTCAGCGGCTGGCCGGGTACGAAGGCAGATCTGATTGGAGCGATTTCCGTCTGGCATTGTTCACTGGTCCGCATGGGGCCAGCGCTCCTCTGGAGGAATTTGAAAGAGTTCTCATGGTCGCTTCCGGATTTGGAATAGTCGCCCAATTGCCATATCTACGACAACTGATCCGAGGCTACAACGACTTCACCACCCGCACACGGCGAGTTCGCTTAGTCTGGCAATTAGAAAACATCGGTAAGTGCGCAGGTCGTCATTGGTGGACTAGTCACTAACGATGGCAGAGGATGGGGCACCGGCGCAAGAGACTTTGAATCAAGCCTTGAAGGACGACGCACTGGATGACAGCTACGTACGTAAAATGCAAATTTCATCCCGAGATTGGCATCATTGACTCGTCTAGACCTTACGCATTTCCATCCACTACGCGTCCGGACGTAGTGAGCATGGCTCCTTAAACGAAGGCCAAAACCGGCGAGTCTCTGCTCATAAGGGGACCATGGATCTGGATGATGTTTTACGAGCGGAAGTATCAAGAGATTATAAATCGAATGAGTCAGCCGCGATGCTTACAACGTTGGAAAAGGGAGGAGAAGATTGGGATGGAGATACGCTCGTGGACGGAGTTTCCTGGGCCTGGTAAAGCAAAGCTGGCATCCGTGAAAAGAATGCTGAGTGGGCCAAAGGAAAGGAAGAAGGGCGGTGAAATGCTTGTCCTGGGTAAGGCTCCTTGCCCGGTCGACCATGATGATTACTGATGGACACCGAAGTGTCTGGATCTCAGGAAATTCGAGATGATTTGCGAAGGCTTGTGCGAGGCTATTTAGATAACGGATTGATTTTGTTAGAAATAGATTATCAACCAAACAAATGATACGTAAGCATTATTGTCGCCTAGATAAATCCGAAGTATTCCACCCAGCCACGAATACCTCCGACTGTATAAGAATATGCAAAGCGTTCGAATAGCGGTTGATGCCGAATCATTAGTAAATGGTCAAATAATCGTGCGCGGATGGACTCGAGCTGGAGCGCAGAGTGGAATGAGATGAAGCGGGCACTGCTGCAAGACTTTCGGTGAACAACCTTTGGTGTGAACCACACCTCATGGTATGCACCATAGCTGATGGTGTGAACCACGCCTCGTGGTATATACCACCTTGGGTGTAGACCACTGCTGGTGGTGTGGACCACGCCTCGAGGTGTAGACCACTTTGGGCGTAAGCCACTGCTGATGGTGTAGACCACTTTGGGTGTACGCCACGGCTGGTGGTGTGGACCGCGCCTCGTGGTGTAGACCACCTTCGGTGTAGACCACTGCTGGTGGTGTGGACCACGCCTCGAGGTATAGACCACTTTGGGTGTACGCCACGTCCTTCTAGCAAGATCTTCAGTCTACCATGGGAATCTCAGCGAGCCATATCCATAATCTCCGTCCACCCCACCCTCCCCGCCCCGCTGCTTCATTTTCAACCTTTCGAATGTTCCGGCCTCTTCGACTTTAACGCATCCCGTGGCCAAGAGCGTGTCCTCGAGGATGGAGTGACTGTTTCAAAAGATGGGCTAGTCTATCCAACAGTATCAACAGATCTTCCGTGTGCGTATTCTTGTCGGGTCATTAATACACGGTATCCGCTGATGGGTCGCAGTCTCTAACGGAGCTAATTTCTTACCCAATACCTTCATGATGTAAGAGATGATCAGAGAGCAATTCGATCAATACCTTGAAGAGTTTGGAAGTCTACTATATAGTCATTTCACGAGAAGACGAGATCAAGAGACTGCTGGATCGCAGCTGCCAGTCAAATCGACGTTCACATAGCTATAGTCTCTTGCAATTGGGCACCTCCCGTACTCGTAAAAGATAGCTAAAGCTATATAGGGGTGTATCAAAGGGCTGACCAGAGGCTTTCGACCAAGGGAAGCCAAGCCACAGATTCATTGATGGCTAGTTTCAACAGCATCCACTGTTATCGCCCCTCTAATTCTTATGTGAACCGCCAAACAACCGATGTATATCCCTGCCTTCTACTTCCCTGTGTACTGGTACTCCGTGCTTAAAGAACAATAGTGGCCGCCTTCTCTAGATCAGTTAAGGCTTACACGTACCCTTAAAGTAAGGGGTCTCGGCTATAATCAGATAACCTGCTGGATAAGAAGCTTGAAGGAGCCGTGTTTCAATATGCTGAGTATGCCCGGAGTTTTTGACAGGGGTTTGAAATACCGTCGGAGAGAGATTTCCCATTGTCTAGGAGATAATCATAGCAATAGAGAGCGAAAGGGAACTCCGTGATTAGACCCACCAGCGCCAGTAGAGGGGACAAGAGGGGAGGTAAGCGGTCAGGTGGTAAGCCGATCGTAATGTCTCTCAGATCTAGTTGTCCCCAAGCGTAGCCCAAGCATTTATTCGCCCACTCTGTTCCATCAATAATATATAGTTACCAAGATATCATCGAAATCTATGTGGATAAGGTATATCTCTCTAGGCATAACTGAAGATAGTAAACTAGTACGGAAAGCAAGCTCGATAGCTTTTCCTGTCTAACAATATATATATGAAGATGACTAGATCGATTAGCAACTGTCTCTCGTAATTTCTGCACTGCTTGTCACTCGCAAGCGAGTAGGGCAGGTCGAGCATAAAATAACCGCACGAAACGATTAACTGTCCCTGTTTTCTATCTGGACTCGCGATCCATCTTGGATGGCGGTTGACATTTTTGGACGGAGCAAACCCTAAAATCGGACCCGTACTGTTAATATATGACGAATCGAATACGTAGCCAGGTACTATAATCACCGTCATAAAAAGTAAAGACGTTATTGGGGCCAAGATACCATGCTCCAGACAGCTATCCAAGGCTAACCATGTTCGGCCAGTAGGGTCATCTAGGACTTTGATTAACATCAACTTCGTTGTCCTGGATATGTTCATTCGTACGATGTTCGCCCGTCCACTTCTGATTATACGCGTCATGGCTTGCGGCCGAGGTTTAACATTATAGGCAGGAATCGACTATGATAATTTAACGCCCTTCTGCTTGCAGACGATTGGGGCACGTAGAGCAACTAGGTGTAAGGTCTCGAGAGCCGCGGTGATCGTCAGCCACACTGCCTGCCGTAGTCTCATTGCCACTGGTGGCCATTTTGCTGGTGATTGAAACGTGTATAAGACTCAGAAGATACCGCTTGACAGTACGCAAGGTGCAAATAATCGCTGACCGATAGAAAAGGTAGGGCGTGGATCTTATGATTTTGAGAGATAGTAGACGTGAGGGCTGGGCATGCAGAAGTAGATTGAAGGAGTGGAGACCCGAGAAGTGAGATCTCGAAGTGAGATGAGGGCAAGGGAAAGAAAAAAGGTTTAACGTTATATGGTCACCGATTCATGTGATTTACTTTAATTGAGAGAACGCAACCAAGCCGAAGAGCTGCGATCCTTCCTACTACTAGGGCCAGGGTGGTCATCAGATTTGGCCCCTGGGGGTATGGGGCTTGGAGATGTTCTGGCGTGTTAGAAAGCCAATAATATGTAATAGTCCTGCAATCGCCCAATACCTGTAGATGACGACTTGGAGAAGCAGAGCGGCTTTACCAGGAGTGTTACGTGCTTGAAGCATCTCGCACTTCGACTTGTATTGGCCCCAATCAGCTTATTGGTATATTGGACTGCAGTAGAATTTAGGCATGTGTTCGTCGTAAAGTGGGGGCTTCTATCATTCGCCATATGGTAGCGAATAGCCTGGAACGATGTTTGCGACTGCGGGTCCAAAGCTGTGGTAGCTGTCGATAGCATAGGAGATTCAAAGTCTAGTCGAGATTAGGAAAGAGAAGCAAATTCCGGGAATTCGTTCCTCGTAGGGCAATCGGGTTCTCGAAGCTTCTAGGGCGCCCAGGCTGTCACGTGATCTGGATCGCAAGGAGAATCGGCTTGACTTGTTTCGGAAACGTTTCAAGTTACTTATTCCATATCATTTGGCATGGACAAATTAGTTCTCTACATGCGTCACTATGCTTACGCATTTATTATTTAATAGATCTACTGTCAGCTATATCGTAGTATGCCAGGCACCATCGCTTCAAGTATCAGACCCTTGCTATCGATGATGTAACCCCGTGATGACCCTCTCCACCTCCTTGTGACTCTTCTCCAAATCTATTGTTGATACACTGGGGATTCTCGCAATCTTTGACGTGGTTCTCTTCGACCGCGAGGTCTTTTAAACAAAGCTTCTGCACCTCCAGCAAGCACTGTTGAATATCCGATGCCTTAGAATGCATATTGAAGAGCGAGAGCCTAAGATCCGGGAACAACTCACTGCGGCAAACGATCTTGTTAAGGCCGTATTCCACAATCCTGCTTCCTGCACAGCATCGGTCCCGATATCTTTTTTATCCAGCCTGAACCTCTCTCAAGAAATCGCTTCTGTTCACCCTGAGAATATCAATAAATCCCGCAGTGCAACCCCTTCGAATCACCGGATGCCTTTTTTTCGGGGCCGGCTCTGGACGCTCTCCTAACTTAGTCATATCAACAGGCTGTGGAGTGCCCGCAGCCAAACAGCATCTATCACCATTGTCATCTATAGCAGAGTGTTCGATTTGATGAATCGGAGGGTGTCGACGAGCTGCCTATATGGTTCCTTCGTCTTCAGTGAAGCTCGAGACCGCTATGCTGTTACCAGATCTTGCACTTTGACTACGCCGGACGCTGGCAACTGGCCGTTTTCGATATCGCTAAGAACATTATATTTTGCTACGCATTGGATATTCAGGTCCAGACCAGCTGATTTTGAATAAACCTCATCCTTCAGCAGCTGAGGCCCCGGACGTGCTGACTGCAGACCTCACGAAACAGCAGCAGCACAATCGCCTCACCAGACTCACTTATACACCCGAATCTCGCTTCGTATCGTCGCCGTTAGGCTTGGTAGAGAATGGAGACGACAATTTTCGCCGAATACATGATCTCTCTTTCCCTCAAGGGCAGTCGGTTAATGACCATATATCTCAGGTCTTTGGGGCGGTTGAATACACCTGATTGGACGATGCCGTTGAGGGTGTTGTTAGCTCAAGGCGAGAACGCCGTCCTGGTCAAGAAGGACCTCTCTGACGCTTTTCGGCGTATAGCAATCGCCCAATATGAGTAGTGGCTGTTAGTCTTTTACTGGGAGGGATCCTATTGGATAGGCAGGTTCCTTCCATTCGGGCTGCGTACCGCGCCCTTTATATTTGACCTCTTTGCGAGGGCGGTCCATTGGATATTAATAACGTGCTGGCCTTCTCCCATGTGCTCCATTATTTGGATGATTTTCTTGCCATTTTGATCTCTTATGAGGAGGCTTTCCGCTACAATGCGGCCTTTGACGCACTCTATATGGAGCTTGGTCTGTCAGTCAATCATAAAAAAGATGTCATTGGCCGTGTAACTAATAGATCGCAACTTAATTCGGTGTTGTCGGTGTCGATCCTTTGCTGCGACTGATACCGAGGGCTTCTGCGCGGACTGCTTTTATACCCGATGTTCCGAGTTTAAGCATCCAGGCGATTTGGAGGCGCAGAGATACGGTTTGGCAGATGCAGAAAAGGCGAAAGCCTGGGAATAAGTGGAAGAAAACGCTTCACTCTGGCGCCGGCTGTGCGGGTGGAGAAGGGGATCTATTGCTTATTTTCGGAATTAGAATGTGACGTTTAGGCTGCTGAGGGAATTGAGACGGAGGCAAAGATGGGTGGGAATGACGTGGCGGGTTGTGATTAGGATTCTAGTTAGCTCAATTTAACACGCGCGGAAGGACGCCTTCCTCATCTACCTTCTTCTTCCTTTCGCCTTTTCATACCTCTGCCAGCATCGCTTGCGAAACGATGTGAAGCTCTCGGACATATTTATCGACCGGTAGAAGGATTCAGACTAAGCTTGAGCCTGTTTAGGAAGTCATCGATAGACTTCACTGTTGTATTTCTCAGGAATTCTACTATATCTATCAGGCTTTGTATTTCTTGCTGTAACGATTGCTTGTCCATCTCAGCTGCTTATATGGTCAATTCCAATCAATTCGCTTCTTCTTTAACTAGTGCCTGTAACTTTATCGCCTTTACTGCAAGTATCATTTGACTTATTCAGCTCAGCGATCAGTTCGAGCTTATTTGATTTTGGTTTTTCGATCACTGTGCTGAAGCAGATTTCGGGATTAGAGAAATTCTGCTTAGTCCGTCAGTCAAGGCTGGGCAATGGAAAGTACATTTATCATAGCCCCCCGTCTATCCTTGAGCAGTTCCTCCTTGGCAGCGTTGCTTGATTCAGGTGCCAGGGCAGCTTCAGATGATATACCAACTTCTCGACACAATTCTTTGTAGGCGCGGATGGAATGCTTACTTAAGTGTTTCGTGAAGAGTCACTGTTTCTCTGGTAATATCTGCCAAGTATACGGATCATCAGTACTTGTGATCAGCTATTTCTGCTGGCTCGATGGAGATTCTCAGCCTGGTTAATTCAAGAGTTCATTAGCAGTTGAAATTCTCCGCTGAATAGCTAAACCGTACAGATATGCCCGGACAACTGCCGGCGGCACTTTTTCTGTAAATCGCACAATTTGAGTTATTCGATCGAAGTGTGGCCCTTTGGCTAGCGCTTCACATACGTAGAAGAGATATGCGGACCATAACGCAGGCAAGTTGAGATAGCAGATCCGACACTCGATCTGAATGCCCAGATGAAGCCCATTTATACCAGCAGAACTTACCAGCTCCAGAACTGGCACCTTGCTCCAATTCCGGCACCTATATCGCCTTACAGAGCGCTTACGTAAACGAAGCTTACATAAGGCAGTCAGAAGTGGATGCTGGGAGCGAGAAGTAGATGTTGATGCGGAAGGATGAGGCGTAGCAACAAGGTTCAAGAACAAGGAGTTTTCATTACGTGACTAGACAAGAGAGAAGTACTGATATGTGATGTACACCAAAAAAGGTCCACACGATCAGCCGTGGTGCTTATGCGTAGGGTCTTCGAAGTGCTGAGGGGTATCAGGACCGGGCGTCTATGGGTAGGACGAAGCTGACGCTTCGATGACCATGGTTCTGTGGTTCGCATATCTTAGAAATCTTTCCTTTTTATCTGGATTGCTGATCGGCATATCCAGAACGGCTTTTCGGAGCCTTTTATACTCTTCCTCGGGATAAGCTTTAATAAGCAGCGTCATCCATCTTTTAAACCCGACAGGGGTAAGGCATGGAATATCTAGTCTCTAATCGCTTCGTTCTTAGACGAGGTGGTACTGACATTTAAGATCTCTATACATTCAGGAAATTGACGAGTGCTCGTCGAAAACAGCTAGGCATCATATCAGCGTTATAGTACATCTTCCGGCAAGTGGGAACGTACTTAACCAGGGATATACTTCCTTTTTCAGCTTGATAAGTTCATAGTATCTTATCATCTTTGCCGGTGTGATAACAATGCTATGATGAGGTTCGTAGTCTTCTATCTATAGTATATCGTCAGCTATGGCTCACCAATGTAGTCCTTAAGAACCTAGACGTACAATATACATTGCTAATCCCCGCAAGAGCTGGCTAAGCCTGGTTATGGGTTGACCATCTTTATTGAATAGGGATCCCCATATCTTTTCCAATATAGTTTTCTCCTCGCTCATCGAAAGCCTCGAAGTATATCTCGGTATGCTAGAGTACTCATCGTTTGGTTCGCTCGTTGGGTCTTGAGATGAAGTAGATGCGCCAAACGGCCTCAAGGGAGTCAAAGCATGCTTTCGCCGGCTTTCTGGCCTATACGGCGAATTTGTTGATAGGTTTCGGGTCGAGAGGTGATTAAAGGAGCGTTTGTGTTCTTGAGATGGAGTCGAGGAGTATGTTCGATGCGGCATGTTGGATGAAGTCGCTGAGACGGCTGATAGGTGAAGGTGGGACAGCTTGTTGTACGGCAGGAGAAGGCAGAAGAAGGGGGAGAAGCGGTTTTGAGAGAGCACTGGGCCTGCATTCTCGAATGCTCCGCCTGATTGGAGCCGTGATTAGGCATTGTGGACGCTGCAGTCATCTCTCCGCAGGGATGCTAACAACCAGGCCGAAAAACAGCATCCGCTTTCGTGGATGCAAGAGAAACAGGGCGTAGCCAAGCATTCTTAACTTCATTAGGACTAGAGCACATCTTTGCTTACGAGCTTTCAGGCCACAATCACTCGACCATCTACACCTTGAAGTCCAATACCCACAGCGCCAATTCCCCAACTCCAAGTGCCCCCTTCCTCATCTTCAAGCAACGTCTTTACGGTCTACTAGAGCTGCGCCATTACCAGCGCCACCGCGAGGCCCAGCTCTCGCGCTCCAATTTCGGCTTCCTGACATCAACCAACTCCAACCGTCAGCAAAAAGAAATTCCTTGATTGAAATCTCCCTTTTTCCCGTTGGACAGCAGCATGGTTAGTAGCGTCATATCATTTGTTCTTGGTTTTAGAAAAAGACTGACAGCTTTCTTTCTCGTCCACCAGGATACTCAACAGTCAATGACGCCATTGGGTGAAGTCGAAAAGGCTTTTCCTCCACGTCGCTCGTTATGCATGAGTCGACTTGCCACGCGCGCAAACTTCATCTGCAGTCGCTGCAGCCTTAAAAAAACATCGAAGCTCGTCGCTTACGCTAAGGACAAATGGGACGAACCCTTGTGTAATGGCTGCTACGGTAACATTCTGTCCACCTCAGAGAAGCAAGGCGAAGCACAATAGTGATTATGCTGGGTTTTGGTTGGGAAAATCACGAATTGAAATAATTATATTGAGGTACCTTAGGGTTTGGACCTGCTTGCATCGTTATTAATGTTGATTGTATGTCTTCGCTTCTTACGATATAACGGCACCTAATGCTAGCACAGTCACAGTTGCGGCCGGCGGGTAGTTGAACGGACTTGCAGCTACCGGAGCCGCAAGGGCCGAAACAGCGATCTGACAGGACTTCTTCATCTTGTGGTTGAAGGATCAAGAGAATCATCTATGCCAAAGAACTCTGGCGCTGTCGTTGTCTTTTATGATGCCCCAACCCGTGCGTCAGACTTTGGATGCTTTTCGAAGCATCCATAAACGAAACCCCTTGTGATTCCTTCGAGCGGCCAAGCACACAGCATCACTTCCTTACGCCTCATGTTTTGCGCCCTCTTCTTGGGACCCTTTGGCGTTTGCGGTAACCTGTAAAGAAGACGTCGCGGTTGAATCGACCTCTCGCTGGGGGCGATTGAAATTTTGGAAAAGGGGGCGGGGAAGGAAATCCGCAAAAGGGAGGTCTTCGCAGAATTACGTTTTGCACCTCGAGGCCATTCGAGGCACACTGACCGAGACGTAGCCGGACGCTATCATTCCAAAATATCCTTCTGAGAAACATTTACACCCGCTTGCAAAAGTAATTGGAACACATCTTCATGATTTTCAATCGCAGCGTAATGTAGCGCGGTCCTTTTGTGATATGTTGTAGCCGAAGCCTCAACGCCAGCGTTAACGCCAGCGTTGAGAAGGAGTTTGACGATGTTTTTTTGCCCTTTCTGGGCTGCAAAATGTACCGATTTCTTGAATCTTTCCCCATATCTCCCCACGTTGTAACCGCGTCTGATGCAGATTGCTCTAGCTCTTCCTCGGCTTTGCAGTGGTATTCTGTTGTTTTCATAGATTTCCAGCTCGAGTTGTCGACGGGCCCCACCTTCAGGTTCCGAATGTCGACATCATAAGAATGTCGGAGCAGCGGGGTTAAAAGATGTAGATTTCCTTTCGTAGCTAGATGACGTAGTACCGTGTCTCCGTCCTTGTCCTGGATTGACACATCTGCTCCTCTTTCCAATAATGATTTGAAGGTGGCTTCGTGGTTGTGCAACGCTGCCCATAACAAGACAGTTTCTCCAATTGTGCGGGTATATATAAGAGCCATGTCATAGAACTTGGCCGATAAGACCGTATTAAAGCGACGAGCCGTTCGTAAAAGTAAGTTCATGTCCTTCCGCCCAAGGTCATCAGTAATGAGAGAAACAATTTCGTTTGAGAGGCTGTCGAAAGCCATGATGAGTGGTATTAGAGCCACAGTCCGTACGGTTTCTGGTAGTACCGTTCGCAACGCTGAATTTACGAGCAGATGGAGTGAAACCGTTCAAGAAGTTCTTGGTAAGAAGGCTGAGGCTGTTAGCCAGGCGTGCCAGGCGAATGTTCAAAGGTGCTAAGCACTGCGTTTAGCACGGCTGCAGCCCGGGGTGCCGCTGGAAATTCGTAAGCAGCGGCGATTGTTATGGTGACTAATCACCTGTTGCCGAGGCAACTTCTTATTTTGATATGTGATCGTCACGACTAACAGCATAACATCACCAGTGATCCTCGAGATTATAAGCACTCTTAATGAAGCACTATAACTCAATATGTCTTCGCTACGCGATTCAGAGTTTCAACGCCTTACGCAGCGTCTACTAGCCGCTGAGCAGCGTGCCGAAGAAGACCGACGGGCACGCCAGCAGGCGGAGCAGGACAAGCAGCAGGCGGAGCAGGCTCAGCAGCAGGCGGAGCAGGCTCAGCAGCAGGCGGAGCAGGACAAGCAGCAGGCGGAGCAGCGCAATCAAAGAACCACTCTTGATGAATTTCTCCAGGCTTGCCATGAACATCTCCATAAGCCATTACGTGTCGAGACCAACAAGAGCTGGACAACCAAGGGCTCTACGAACCCTGGGAATAGATACTACCCGAAAAATCTAAAGAAGTGGGAGAATTTCGCGGAAGAACAACGTAGGGTGTTTTCGACAGCCCATGATATCTTCCACCCAGAAAACAAGCCAGCTCTGCGACTCTTCAGCCCAATCCTCAGCATCGAGGATCAAGGTCGACTCCACTGCAACATCCGAATTGCCAACGAAGCAAGCCTTCGAAACTATGAAAAATCCGCCATTGAGGTCCAAGTGGCTGACATCATCAATCGTCTATCGGAGATCATGCAAGACCCTAAACAGTTTCAGCTCGGACAAGGGATCATTTTCGAAAACGACCCCAACTCCCTCAATGAGATAGCAGAGGAAGTTCAGGAGCGTCTACACATCCAACCCCCCCGAACCCCTTCACCAACCGCACCGCCATCCAGTTCATCCAGTTCATCCAGCGCATCCAACCTGGAACCTGACTCCGATCCTAAGCCAGGGCGAACCCGGGCGGACCAGTACTGTATTTACAGAAAAGTAGGGGGTGAACGGCAATTATTGTTCGTCGTGGAGTACAAACCGCCTCACAAACTCTCTAGCGGCAATCTGTCAAGATTTCGGTCAATGGATGTGATGAAGGAGGTCCTCGGTCGAACCCATATCCCACCTCCTATACCCCCGGACCTGACCGAAGAAGACGCGGAGCACTCGGAAGAGGCCTTCGAGGACAGGCTGCAATACAATGCGGACAAGGTGGCCGTGGCGGTGGCGACGCAGACGTTCCACTACATGATTGAGAACAGGCTCGAATACAGCTACATCACCACGGGGGAGGCCTTCGTCTTCCTTCGCATTGACTGGGATGAAGGAAAAAACAACACCACGCTGTTCTACCACGTGACGATGCTAGCTGACGAGGTTGCCGCGGACAACGCCGGCAAGGATATCTTCAACTTCCAGCGGACGGCCATAGGCCAGGTCCTTGGCCTGTGTTTGTTAGCATCCAAATCAAAACGGAGGACCCATGCAGAACGGAAGGATGTGAAAAAGCAATTGGAGAAACATCCTGTTACCAGTCTTGAAACCGTTAATCTGCAAACGCCTGCAAGTGAGAGACAGCTTGGAGCAAAGAAGAAGCCTGCACAGAAGTCGCCACTGTACAAAGGGGGAAGGAAGGCTACATTTACCAGCGAGTACAACCTGAGATCGAAGTGCAAACCAGGTGATCTGCCCAAAAACCCCGATGACGAGCAGGACGGTCACGACGGTCACGACGGACCAAACAGCCCCACCAGACCAAGTGCGAGCAGTTCGAAGAGGAGCCAGGGGAAACCCAGCGGTCAACGGAAACATGGGGGCCCGGAAAACAGCAATCAAGCAAGCAGCAGCCGCGGCACGCAGCGGCAGTACTGTACGCAAAGGTGCTTGTTGGGCATTGCGCGAGGATGGCCGCTGGACAAAAACTGCCCCAACGCGTCGCTGCATGCCAGACGTGGCCAGAGGCATGCGGTCGACCAGTCAAAGTTCCTGGATCTCGTTCAGAAGCAGCTCGCTGAGGATCTTGACCACAATTGCGAGCCGCTGGGCCTACAAGGAGCGAGAGGCGCTTTGTTCAAAGTCACATTAGTGTCGCACGGCTATGTCTTCGTCGGTAAAGGAACGGTCCAAGCTTTCGTACCCGACCTACGACATGAGGGGGATATATACCGGCGGCTGGCGAAGCTCCAAGGGGCAGTGGTACCGGTATATCTGGGGAATATTGACCTCGCTGAGTCGTATAATCTCGATTTTGGGGTCGAGATATTGCACATACTTTTAATGTCTTGGGCCGGTGAACTTGCCGATAATGACGAGAGCGTGAAAGGATGGCAAGGCTTACAGCGGGAAATCCGGCGAACGGTCGCCGAGGTTCGAAGGGCAGGAGTCGATCAATCAGACGAGCGTCCACCGAATATGCTGTGGAACAAAGAACGGAAACGAGTAATGCTCATCGATTTCGAGCGAGCAAAATATATGGGAGGGGTGCTTCAGGAGATATCTCCAAACAAAAAAAGAAAACGAGCTGGATCCGGAGAACGTAGCAAAACTGGAGCAGAAGGGAGTCAATATTGGATGCCGAGGGAGTTGGAGCTTGAGGGAGCAAGAACTGGAGCTCAACATGAAAGCCTCAAAATTGGGTTCCCTCCGCCGAAGGCTGGGCGAACAATATCTAGTGGAAAGAAAACACTCAGAAAGCTGGCCTAACGGTAGTCACTTGTCACATCGGCGGCCATATTTGCCACAGAAGTCTGCGTGTTTATCCTTCTTGAGGATAGACTCAAACAAATTTAGTGAGTCCCGATCATCCTTCAAGCGCAAAGATACTGAGTCGGCGTGCTAGTCAACCTCGAACTTATCTCGTGCCTGAAGGACAACGCACTATTCAACCTCCTTCAGGTACAATATCCTGGATCCCACGTATGTTCCAGCTTCCCGACAGGATCATCTTACAACACTCTGGCTTAGACGCTTTCTTCTTCCTCTGATATATCCGCTCTCTCCTCACCATCTTCACCAGCCTATCGGTCGTCGTCATACCATGCCTTGTTCCCTTAAATATACTCGGTGGCAATGATGCTACAGGAGGAACCCACGGTCTCGATAGATACAGCTGGGCGAATATCGGGCTCGATGACACAGCATTCTACTGGACCTATTTGGCGATGGCTCTGCTTGTGATCGTGTTCATATGCTACAACATTTACGTGGAACTACCTTTTTTCATTCACGTCCGTAATTTGTACCTGGCGTCACCTGCGCATCGTCGCTTGAAGGCCGCCAACACGATTCTGGTGACCGACATTCCCGAGGGAGACCTTCCGGTATTAGAGGATGTGTACGGTATATTCCCTGGTGGCATCCATTCCGTCTAGATCAATCGAGATCTCTCTACTCTGTCGAAGAAGGTCCAAGAGCGAAAAAAGCTCGTCACCACATTAGAAGCCGCGGAGACCAGCCTTATCACATCGGCAACGAAGTCTTTCCGGTAACGCAATAGCCACGAGCTTACACGATCGAGTGGGGTGAATACCGAAAAGGAAGGACCGTTGTGGAAGCGCTATCTGAAGGAGAAGGACCGTGACCATATGTAAATTCCGCGATAAGGATGCACCTGGATACCAGCAATTCCTCTTATCGGAAGAAGGGTTGATACTATCCACCACTGCTTAGGCGAGCTAGCACGAATGAACAAGGAGATCAGGGCAGACCTAGCGGAGCTGGCCGACTTCGAGTCGAGTGGAGAAGAATCCAGCAAGTATCCACGAATGAAATCCGCCTTTATATGGTTCAACACTCAATTCGCCGCCTACATGGCCTGTCAAACCCTCCTGAACGCCGACCCTCTGCACTCATGGGCCCGACACATCAACTTTTCCGTGCGAGAATTAAGATGGAGCACTCTATCTCAACGATGGTGGAATCGATATATACGGAGCCATCGCTTTTCTTCTCATGACGTGGGCGATACCCGTCGCATTCACGGGTTTCCTGTCCTAAATTGCTACCCTCGGAGACTCCGTATCGTGGCTTCACTGGATAGCTGGTGCTCCGGCGTGGCTGAGTGGGATCATTCAAGGTGTGCTGCCGCAGTTGATGCTAGTAGCACTGACCGCATTGCTGCCGCTGGTCCTGCGTATTATCACGGGAGAGACAGATGGGTTTACCGGAGATTCGATGGGGCACCTTCTACCCTCTTTACACGAACCTCGCATGTATTGGTAAGACGCTCGCACCTTTGCCGACGCCTCTGCTGATAATTCAGGCCTGACGTACTCAATCATCGCTCCCCTTATACTCCCGTTCAGCGTCGTCATCTTCAGCTTATTTTGGTTCGTATTCCGCTATAACCTGCTCTACGTGTCGGCTTTCCCGTACGATACTGGAGGTCAACTTTATCCGACTGCTTTGAAGCAACTCCTTACAGGGGTCTACATGATGGAGCTATGCCTGATAGGTCTTTTCCTATCTATTCGCAATGATCGGGGTGTTTTTACTGGTATTGGTCAGGCCGTGGTTATGATGATCGCCACAACATTGACGGTCATTTACCAACTGCTTCTAGGAAACATCTTCTCCTCAATTCTCAAATATCTACCTGCCGTCCCCGAAGACAGGCAGAATGAAGGAGGAGAATCGAATTGGAGTCACTCCTCAGCACCTGCGCTCGATCATTTACGACATCTAGGGCACACCTGCTATGGCTGGATAAGGCCTTCCAAGAAAATACCCCAAGATCTCCAAGAAAGTGTTGACGAGCTCGCACGGAACGAACTTGACGTAACAGATCGGCGTGGGTACAAGCATGAGGCTGCTGACCATCGCAGCCCTGTGGTCTGGATTCCAAAGGACGACCTTGGAATCAGCGAAGATGAGATCGCCTACGCCAGAAACTACGTTTCAGATATCAGATATCAGCAATGAATTTGCAGACCTTGATATCGAAGGGCGCTTGAAGATTTCGCAGAATGTCTCTAACACTGATATCGCTGAGTAGATATGGTATGAAGCTGTTTTGCTTTTCTCGCCAGCGTTGACGGCTGGCTACGGAGCATCCTGAGAGCCACGCCTATGGTTGGACCTTTAAATAGCGTGGGTAGACTGTTAGGTTAGCTGTACATGCATGTCACAGCCTTGCTTACACCGGCTTTACTTTGAAAATAGCAACCATTGGCCACCTCTGACATTCAGCTTGTATTTGATTTTCTGCCTCTGTATTGAATAATCGGTCAACCTGAATTACCCTTTCTCGTTAGCGGTTCATGTAGCCCGGAGCGTTTCGTCTTCTTCACTTTCCTCTTGGCTTCTTGCTACAGGATGAGCAAATCGGTAGTGACAAAATGCGCTAACGACGAGTACAGGACAGGGGTTCGCTTTTGGATGCTGCTGTTCGAAAGAGGCCCCGGTTATGGATGCTAACGTTTGGAGCCGATTATGGATGCTACCGCAAATTTGGATCATAAACCGATAAGACTTAGAGTCTTTGATCTGCCGAAAATGTTTGGAGACTTTCCGATTCCCTCAAAGAAGGACTACTTACGGATATCTCAGCATCTGCAATGGATGCTCGTATTCTCAAGGTAAGGCTGTCTGAAATATATCCTTCGAGAGACTGCTGAGCTTCTTCCTAGTTTGAACGCTCTCTCAGGAGTTTGCTGGAAGAATCAAATTCTGAAGAGGACGATAATACAAATCGCAAGATCATCGACGTCCTCCAGACCGAGATTCGGCGACTCTCTGGGAAAGGGCGAGAAACCGAAAAGGACTTACAGCCTCCAGCGGCTCATCCGCAGCCAAACACGACTCCACCAAACAATAGAGCAAGGCTGGTCTACATTCGAACTGTGAATCCGCAAAATAAAATTGACATCATTACGACTCCCAGTAATCAAGCAAACTCAGATGGTAAAAATTCCTCGACTGCAGGTCCTACAGCATCCGCCCAAGAGGATTCGCAAGATGCCTCATCACATATATCGATGGACGATACCAAGACAGGCTGCAATGAATTACCTCCAGTGGTAAACCTGCCAGGTATTTCCCCCAAACCATTCGCTCAGGCGATACCTCACTAATACCGGGAGACGTCACGAACGATGTTGAGCAGGAGCTGCAGGAGGGCGCCAGTATTATCACGAGGCTAATCGAATCATCGTGTTCGTGGGCGCCGGAATCAATACCAATTGCGGTATACCTGTGAGTATTGATCTATACCTTTGCCCATCTTTAGATAACAGTTATCCAGGACTTTCGGTCTGAGACCGGCCTTCACAAGACGAATAGAGGTCTCTTCGAGAGAGAAGTGCTCGATGACGAAGAAAGAAGAAAAGAATTGTATAAATGCTTAATGGAAATAAGGAACAAAGCGAAATCCGAAGATCTGGTGCAGACGGATACGCATCGATTTCTCCAAGTCCTTCAAAGATCCGGAAAGCTTCGAAGATGTTACACGCAGAATCTTGATGGACTAGAGGCAAGGGCTGGTTTAAATGCTGATATCGAATCCAAGGACTGCGACGTGGTCCAGCTGCATGGCGACCTCGACTCCTTCAGGTGCTCCTATTGCAGCCATCTCACGAGCTGGGATGGCGTGCGGGAGACCGCTCTTGCTTCCGGAGAGGTCGTACCATGCCCTGAATGCGTATCAAAGGTAGAAGAACGACGGAGAAAGGGAGGGAGAACGAACATTCATGTTGGACATTTACGACCCAACATTGTCCTCTACCACGATATTGACGATCCTCTGAGCGAGACAAAAGCGAGGATCATCGACAAAGACGCGGAATCAGCGCCTGATGTCCTCCTGGTGGTTGGTACATCATTGGCCATCGACGGTCCGAGGTACGAGCTCAAGAATAAGCTAATTCACGCGGTACGTCGAAACGGTGGAAAGGTCATATACGTCAACAAGAATCCTCCCCCGAGGGCATTTTCCAAGCCCGTGGTCGATCATATATTCGAAATGGACTGCGACTACTGGGTGCGAGATCTTACCGCACGCGAACCTTCCTTGCGGGAAGATAAGGCGGGACAGGGTTCCTAGCGTCTGTCTTGCGGCTTCGACTTTCAGCCAAAAGTGGTGACTGTCGGTGAAGTGATTAAAGAGGCTGAGCTTCAAATAATCTCTATTGGTGATTATTCTGATATACAGTTTAGGACCAGAACGAAGGAAGAAATACGAGAAGACTTGAGCCCCTTTCTCCCCTCGAATTGGCTTTCGACGTCCCCACTTATCTGTATTTTATCGCTTTTCGGATGGGGCGAATCTACGACAGTCCTACACAGTAGGTATACCGAATTCGATATGAATGACGTTGAAAAGAGAAAGGAGATGCTGGGCGGACCTGTGTGGCCAATCGGACGGAAACATACACGCATAATCATTCCGCACAACCCCAGCGATCACTAGATCCTGATCGTAGTGGATATTCCGATCCGAACTATAAGCTACTACAGCTTACTGCCTGGGTATCATCTTGGTGATTATTGTGAATTTGTGGAAGCGCAAATGAAGCGAATCGGTGAGAAGCTCGGTCAAGACTATTCCACGTGGAATCCTCCCACTGAAGGCGTAAGTGCTCGTACACTTTCCCCTTCCACAAGTTCAGTGGGCTGATGAATTTATAGAGTTCACATCAACAGACGAATGGCTCGGACTGTAGGATATACCTTCTGGAGAATGCGAGACGCCTCAGCCAAGGCGAGGTCGTCAACGGAGCGCCGATCGACGCGGGTAGCTTAAGGGTTTTTTATGCAGAATTATTACTGGCGAGGTCTCTTCACGAGGCTAGCGAGCAGACCATACTGAAGAGCGTGCTATATCCGGAAACCTCAAGGTCGTGGCAGGTTGGTGCTGCGCCTCGCTCCTATACATTCAATCTCGACTCCACACGAGCGAAACGGAGGAAATTGCAGATTAAAGAGGTCGAATCTCAGGCTGCTTGCGTTGATGAAAGCGACTCTGATAAGGATGAGGGTAGCACTCGGCGACTGGATCTCACGGCCATAAAAGCCAATATCTCCACCCTCTTCAAGTCGTCCCCTTCATGCCCGTGGATGAAGTACCTAGAGCGCTTCGCCAACTGCCGTCTCCAAAGAAGCGAAGCCCCGATGGGATATACACGGGCTTCTCGTCTTCTCCAGATGGTGGCGGCGTTCGCTTGTCCCGAACATTTCGTCGCCTTAAAGGGGGCCGTCGCTCATTACCGCGTGCCAGCACCAGAAGAAGTTATACGGGCACCACTTGACTTATCAAACCACCTTTACACGGTAGGCGTTTGGACAGAACGTCTCGGACTAACAACATCATCCTTCAACGCTTTGTGCGCGCTTACTTCACCTCACTAATCGATGAAGGGACGGATCTTTTCCAAGATCGATCTGGGCACATGGTGTTCCAGAACGGATGCGCAATAACCAAATCTATCAAAGCTATGGCGGTCAAGATATATCCAAAGATGAAAGGATGGGATTCATCCATCAATCCTGCCGAAAGATCCGCATTTGGGGAAGTTCAGCGCAATCTAAGGAGGTGGAGACAGGAAGGAGCTATCTGGTCTTTGATCCAAAATCGATTCTCCTCTCTCGCTCTCCTCGCTCTGGTGCCGTATCATATTCGGATACTGCCCGCTTCTCAGAGCATCTCGGGATCTTCGTAAGTGTAAGCGATGAGGTTTGATCGGCATCGACTGATCTGTGGCAGCTTTCAAACCGAAATTCCAAGTGACGCTCGGGCTCTTTTCGTTGATGCTCTCGCCGGGCTTCACCCACACCTTTGGAGCTATGTACCTAAGCTGGCACACCTCTTCGATATCCTTTCTAGCCCAACCAAAACTGAAAACCCGCCGCTTTAAAATAGAGCTGGCCACCGACGATGAAATTCGGAATGCCGCCCCGGGTTCAACACTGCTGGTAGATGCTTTCCACTACGTGGACGAAGGAAAGAACGATCTACTCTCTAGGTCAGAGAGATGATCAACTCTCTATTGATAGCATTCCAATCTTGGCACAGCCAGATTCCCTGCGTTCAAAGAGAAAGATTGATGCGGCCATTTAATCCTGGAGGAGAAGGATTTTGTGACAAAGACCTAGATGTTCCAAGAGCAAGCGTTCCTGGAGCCATTTGGGATGTAAGCCCTGCCACGTTGAAGGAATCGCATCCGAATTTGGCTCCCTTCCAGATATGGCTCTTAGCTCTGATTTAAATACCCCATCGCTCCTCCTGTTTCATTATGTGTCAATAAGTGTTTTCTGAAAGTGGTGTGGTGAATCACGGAGATCTTACATCTGATTTCCAAGTATTCAGAATCAGTGTCTAAAGTTAACATATACAGTGGGGTGGAAACGTAGGCATGACTATGGAGTTGTCCAAGTTCAGGAGAGTATTCCAGGACATACCTGATTGTCGAACTACGCTCATACGCTGCCTCTCGGGCGCCAATTAATCGCACTACGAGAGGCGGTCGGCTTCCGGCTATCGGATAGGGAAAAGAGAGCACATCTGAGCTTGCTGTGGGACGTGTTCGATCACATGAAATGGAGTGAGGACATGGGAGCAGTTACCATGATGGGACGAGGCCTGGATTTCCGCCGAGCTGAAGCATTGATGCGAAGAATTTACTCTCATGCACTGGAGAAAGGTGTTCCCTTTCATAATCAGGATTCGGCCACCTTTCAACTACGAGAACCTCGTCCCCTGGACCAAACAGGCCTTATTGAGTATAAGGTGTTCTACTAAGATGACGGTCACCGAAGCGGCTGAACGTTCAAACTTCTGGGATACGACGCCCATTGCCACCATTGAAGGGCTCGCAGCTGGTGTTGACATATCCATTCCGATTACGACTTTGGCACAAGAGGCACCTCAAAGCCAGCTAGGTCATGCTACCATAGACAGAGCTGCTGCCATGTCTATCTTTCAGCCTGTGCTTAACGACGTTACTCGGATCGCAATCGTGAAAGTAGAATTGGGCTCTGTCAGATACGAGACGGGTAATGTCGCCGCCTATAAGGCTAACGATACTTTCAGCATATGCATGTTTGGACCTCAGTACATGACCAACGTCTCACTTATACACAAAACGCCTTCGGAAGGACCAAGATGCGATTGGCCTGATAGTCCTCAGGTTGTCACGCGTAGTGATCAATATCTACTCACCTGCAGAGCCAGATCCGGTTTATGCTGCTTGGCAAAGGAGGAATGCACTTCAAGGATGGTAAGCATCTCGCCTGATAGCGTATCGTTTGTGAGAAGAGCGCATTACCAGGGCCTTGTGCAATTTCCCTGTGAAATGATGGTTACGACGCCTAGGCTAGATAGCCGTTTAGGCAATTACTTAATTATGCGTAACTTATAATTTCATTCCCCGTTACATAATTATCCTCTCTTTGTTTGTTAGTTGACAATATCGCCGTCTCCTGTAGTCCTGCTGCTCCACCTCTTGTCACCCTACTCCAGTTCCGGCGCCCAGCTCTAGTTCTGGCTCCCTGCTCCAATTCTGACTCGTTGCTCCAGTTCTGGCTCCCTGCTCTAATTCTGACACCTTGCTCCAACTCAAGCACCCTGCTCCGCTTCTGACACCCCTTCAATTCTGGCACCCCGCTTTGGTTCGGCACGGCGCAATTGGAGCGGTTCGCTACCTGATATTCCGCCTCTCCTAGGGAGTTTGTCCTAGGGGCATCCTCCTGGGACCAAGAGGCAGCCACGATGAGCTGGTACTAGGTCAATGACGGTCAAGCCTTGTTAATGGTCCTGGGAGAATCGGCTCAGGACAGATCTCCTAGGATAAATGGCGGTGCTAGCCACGATGCCAGAATACAAGGTAGGGCGTCAGGGGCAGGACCAGGGTGTCAGAATTGGAGCGAGGTACCAGAATTGGATGCTCGGATTCTCCTGGGTAATTTCTCTCGGGAATAATCGCCTGGGCATTGAGCCAGCTTAAATGAGCCAATATTGGATCAGTTTGACTCAAGGTATTCAAAGCTCTTGGAAGGATGGGCTCAGGAGATCTCCCCTAGGAAACATGGTGGCAGTCAGCGAGCTCTTATTCCCACATCAGGAGGGAAAACCGAAAGCCTTATAGTCCCTTTTACTCTGATCCTTAATCGCATCAATTTATTTCAGCATGGAAGAGTATGCGAACGAAGGGAAACCCTCTGACGGTGAGGTCTATCGGAAGATACGCAACTATCAGTCCCAAAAGCAGTCCAGTTTGGAAATGCGATGGTGGACTTGTCTCTCTCCACATAGAGCCCGAAATTTAAAACAACTACTCCGGCACAGGGAATTTACCCTCGCATTTGATGCTTTCTTGGAGATACCTGCGCTCTTAACCGGGATGAGAATTAGTACCCTACATAAGATATTCGCGATAAGATGCGATGAGGTATACGTTCCGTCGCCGACCTTATGAATGTGCTCATTGATTGCTAGGAAATCCTATATTATCTTCGTTACACCAAATAATTCTGGTCTGACCTGCTTCAGCAAGACAAGACCGCGATGGCTAAGGTAGACCAAGCCACCGTGGAAGCGTTACAGTTCACCGCGCCATGGGCATCAACGCTAGATGCCAAGATTCTACGTGGTAAACTGCTGGGGGGGGAAATCTTTTACCGTTTTAGCCAACAAGAACGTGAAGGGATCTGGATTAGGTTACAGTCCTTTAAGGGTCTGGTTCCTTCTCTGTTCGAGTTCTTCGAGAACGCTAAATGCCTTGAGGCATGGGCCGACTGTTTAAAATGGCTGGTATGCATAGGCCCTCGGGAAACTCTCTCCACGGCAATGAATAAGATCTATACTGGTATAAATCAGAGCGTAGACTCGGCTCTGGTGCAGGAAAACGAGACCACGTTCAAGTCTGTGCCAGCAAACTCCGCTCGTCGAATAGACCTGGGATATCGACAATTGTGCGCCTTCGCCATGCGCTATCACTGTGAAGTCCCAAAAAAGCCCAGCGGGAAGGACCTTCTAGCAAAGCCAAGGGCCATATTAGACACCACGACATCGCGCGAGATGGCTGATCTTGCTAATTGTTTGGGGTTTGAGTCGTCCGAGATCGCCGAGTTAAAGCAATTCCCAAAGTCAGCAGACCCAACGATAATAAGAGGAAACGAAAGGCCTGCGCTCGTAACGGATGGTCCAGGGGAACCTAGAAAAGACAGATGCGGAACGCCATATGTTCAAAATTACGAAGAGGACCGCAAGTTTTTGTATATCACTCATTTACATGACGATAGGGATGAACAATCCGAGGGCATCACGTCCTACTTCAGGCTCAGATCCACGTACTTGAAGTTCTATGGGATGCCGGACGACTCCAACCCACAACACCATCTCATTACAGCCACAGGAGAATTATTGTCCCCGGCTTTCCGTCTGACTCAACCGGTTAATTCGCCACGAGAAGATCCGACTCGAGGGGCTGAGCACATGGAGGTGGACGGGGAACAAACAGAAGACATAATGATGCAAGATGGAAAGGGAGAGGGAGAGGAACAAAGGCCTCCGTTCCAAGCACAAGGTGCCCTTGCACAAGAAGCAACGATACAACGACAAAAACTCTTGTCCGACGCAGGCGAGCTTGACAAAAAAGAATATGAACAAGAACAATATCGGCAGAAGCTTGCGGAGGACGCAAGTACACTCGTGGAAGAGGAGCAAAGACTGGAACAAAAACGACAAAAGCTCTTGTCCGACGCAAGCACACTTGAAAAGCAAGAGCAACAGCAAGAACTTTATCGACAGCAACTTGTATTAAGCGCAGGTACAATCGGAGAACAGGAGCAGGAGCAAGAACAGCGACGACAAAAGCTCTTATCTGATATAAATGTACTTAAAAGGCAAGAACAAGAACAAGAACAGTACCGACAGAAGCTTTTAAGGGATGCAAGCGTATTTTATGAGAAAGATCAAGAAAAAGAACAGCAACGACAGAGGCTTTTGTCTGACGTTAGCACGCTGGAAAACCAAGAGCAAGAGTTCCGGCAGAAGCTTGCAGGCAACGCAGACACATTCAGAGAACGAGAGCAAGAACAAGAACGACAACGACAAAAGCTCTTGTCCTATGTAAGCACGCTTGAAAAGCAAGAGCAAGAGCAAGAAAAATACCGACAGAAGCTTGCAAAGGACGCAATTGCACTTGGAGAACAAGAGCAAGAACAAGAGCGAGGAAGACAAAAGCTTATCTCCGACGCAAGCGCGCTAAAAGAACGCGAGCGAGAGCAAGAACAGATATACCATAAGCTTACGGGGGACGCCGATGCCCTTGGAGAGCAAGAGCAAAAGCGAGAGGAACAACGTCAAACTCTTGCGAGGGAAGAAAAAGAGCTATTCAATCGAAAACAAAAGCAGGAGGAAAAACGACAAACACTCACGGCGGACGCAAGCGAGCTAGTTTTACAAGAGCAAAAGCAAGAGGAACGACGAAACGCTCTCGCAGCGGTCGCGGACGAGCTCGTGAGCCAAGAGCAAAGGCAAAAAGAAGAGCAACAAAAGCTTGCGGAGTTCGCAAGCGATCTTGGGAAACAAGGACTGAGGCAAAACGAACAGCGAAAAAAGCTTACGGCAGATATCAGCGAGCTGCACAAACAAGAGAAACACCATAAGTTAAAGAGGGATAAATTAAAGCAGAAACGAGAGCAAAAGAGCGTGGAGCTAAAGGTATTAGGGAGTAAGCAGGATGAGTCAGGAACAATCCAGGAGAGAGACGAGCGAGATATGGGAGAGCTATAAAGACAAGGTCAAGAAACACTAGCAGATCTTGAATTGCCATCTCCCTTAGAGTTCGAGTACGGAGGAATATATGCCGATCAAAGTGCACCTGAAGTACGAGCGAAGAACTATTCAATAGACGCCGTCAAGAAAGGTGGTACTCAAGTGAATATTTCAGCACCCAAAGATGAAAATAGTTTGGCACAAGAGCACGGACCACAACAGGATAGAGCGCAAGTGAAGGGCCAAGAGGAGAGGCTAACGGAGGAAGCCCAAGAGGATAGATCATATGAGCCTGAGGCCCAAGAGGCGGGCCAAGAGTATGGAGTGCAAGAGGGGGGCAATGAGTACCAAACGCAAGAGGACGGGCAAGAAGGTAGAGCCCACGGGAATGGAGCCCACGAGGATAGAGCCTACGAGGATGGAGCATATAAGGATGGAGCCTACGAGGATGGAGTACATGAGGATGGAGCATATGAGGATGCAGCACATAATGATAAGGCCCAAGGCGGCAGGCAAGCGGACGAAGTCCAAGAGATTTTGCAGGAGGATAAAGCACATAAGGAAGGGCAAGATGGTGGTACGTATGAGGATGACGTACGAGAGTATCGAACACGGAAGCGACGAGTAATGACTGAAGAGAGCGACGATGGTGCAGCACTTCGAGCACAACAGTTACGGGTAGGGCGAAAACCTGTGGAGAAGGGCAAGTATCAACGGCTCAACAGATTTGGGTCATCAAATCATGATATGAACCCCGAAGGTGACACTTCAATAGATGACACTGAAGAGGGAGAGAACACTCCCATGCAAAGGAAAAAGCCCCAAACGCCGCGCCGGCAGCAAAGGCAGGAGCTGCAGGCACAGGAGAGGACTAATAACGCGACGGCAGCAACGGTGGTAGAAAATACGAACAGTTCAACGGGTTTTGCTTCTGATTTTACTTATGAAGCTCCACAGGCGCCATCTCGGGCTACATGATCTGCAATATCAAATGGACGAGGACCTATGTGGCCAAGCCTTACAATATATATGCCGCAAATACTTCGCGATCACGCCTTCGATGGCTATCTATTCGCAGCCGTGCACAAGCAACTTAGGATACCCGCTCAACCCGCTAGCTGCTCCGAAAAGACCGAGGGGGTGCTTAATAGGTCAGGGTATGTCCAAAAATGTGCAATGACTGGTAAATTAAGGAGGTACAATCTATTGATTTCGAACTTCATTTGCTTGAATTGATTTATACTGATTATGAAATTGGATTATCTTGGTTGAGAAAAATGGCCAACGATGACATCGAGGAAAATACTATGATTGGCCTGGCATGATGGGTATGTAGATCTTTACCCTCCACCTATTGTCAACGCTTTAGCTTCTAATTTATTAAGTCCTTCCAACTGTAGCTTAAGCCATTCTGATAGCGTGTCGACCTAAGCCATCGACGTATGCTGGAGGAGGATCGTAGACCTTGTGCTCTATTGCAAGGCAGTAAGCCATAGCAATCCAGTGATACCCAGTAGGTTTTAACTTTTTTACAAATTTGACGGCATTGAGCCGGTGGGATGGACTTTCGTGGTCGTAAGTCACGAATGGAAGATCTAGCGGCATGGCGTTTACCAACTCGACAACCATTTTAATGATCTCGGAGCGACAGTGTTCGCGGCGCGATATCTTCTCCCGCAACGCAGCCAACCGAAGACAACCCTCACTTGAACCAGCATCCAGAGGGGAAGGCACTCGACTAAGAGAAAAGGTGATCTCTGACATAATTTTGGCTTGTCTCCCTATGTATGCAGCGCGGCTGTCACGCATCCAGGCGAAGTCTGATGTGGTGATGACGAGAACTCATCCTCGTTTTCGGCAACGCATATCTTTGTCGTAAGGAGCGTGATGGTGGAGGCGAAGGTCTCCCGACCGGAGATAGAAAGCTCTTGCAACATGCTTTGCAGTTGATTAACATTTTTGTCTTGCTGGTGCAGCAATATTGCAGACGATGGATCGGTCAAGATGGAGCGCCATTTGTCCACACTATTGTCTTTACGCAGGAGAGAGCGCCAAATCTGTCGGACTGCAGACATGGTCCGGGTTGTCTTATATGATTTCATTGTAAGAGTGCTCTTATACCTGAAAATTGGTCAGTATATGACTGTACAATAACCTTTTGCTGATGTCTCTTTCGTGTGTTGATCCCCATATAAGAACCCCAAATTTCTGAGGGGGTCACTTCTGGAGCACTCCTAGAAGAGCCATTTTTGGAGCACTGCCGAGAGTCGTATATCATTGATCTTGAGGTTGCCTTGGCAGATGTCTTGATGAAAAAAGCCAGAACTGGATGCTCTGTGATGTTGCTTTCGCTTTGTGTATGCCCTAACGTCCCCCCCTAGGTAGCGGAAAACCCTCCGTGCCGGAATGAATTTATTATTCTGGCATCTCAATTCTCTCTCCACAATCGGATCAAGCTCTGATTTAAATAGTGTTGTTCACTAGGCATTTCTCTTCAGGAAATAGTATACAGCCAAAAAATTACAGCAGTCTTTATCACGCTGTCGCTCGTTCCCTTAAAAGCGTGTAGAACTGGTTTTGCTTTACAACCCTGCTGTACTACTAATATCTTTAGAATTTCAAATTTCGGAGTACCAGATTGATAGTTCCATAATGAAAGAAGATATCCCTAACTTGAAAGACAATTAGTCCTCGAAAGAAATACACTCCGAATTTATCCGTGCAGATGGGCCTGTAGCGTATCTTGACATTTGACTTTAGCGCGTTTATATAATACCGTATCAGATACGTTAGAGGTATAAAGCTTATGGTGTCCCGCAGATTTCTTTTCCTCCAAAACGTACGCGTCATGAAGAAGTGTACACTCCGCAAAGAAGTCAGCCTACAGGATGCGCAATTCTCAGAGAAGAACATGCTCGTGGAGCTCGATCTTCCGAAGCGCCAACAGGAGTTTTTCACGTACCTCAACGACAGTCGCCATATTATCGCTACAGCAGTTGCTCGACATATAAATGCCAGTCGACCTCCCAGCTGTGAAGTTTCTCCCCCCAACAAGTGGAAACCGGGAAGCTTCAATGTATGCATTCCCGTTGATGTCGCGGATCATCCAATTCAGCGCGTTATGATCAGGTTTCCCCTCCCCCACAAGGTTGGCGAACTCCATTTCCCTGGCAATATGGACGAGAAGCTCGTCACCGAAGCCGCAACGTACGCTTGGCTCGATGAGCACTGTCCGGAAGTGCCAAAGCCTCAGCTGCTAGGCTACGCTCTCTCTAATGGGCGTTGTGTAAGTTGTCAGGCCTATCCCATAGATACATCATACTAATTTGAAAGAATAGTTCACGCGATTTGACTATTTGTCTCTACCCCTGCGGTTACTCATGTTACTTCGACGTAAGGCCTCAAAGTGGCTGGGCTGGCCTACACCCTGTCAATACCTCTCTCACGGATCCTCTGGCCTAAGTACTGGCTACCTGCTTCTCGAAGACGTGCAAAAGGAGGGAATAGCTATACTGTCAGATACTTGGATGGCATATTACGGCGAGTCAACTAAGAGGCGCAATCTCTTTCATGACCTTGCCCGTATAATGCTAGCGATTGGACGCGTACCGATGCCGCGGATCGGATCGCTTACTATCGATGAATCGGGCTATCTACAACTCAATAATCGGCCGCTGACGATGACCCTCCATCAGCTTGAAAACGAAGGAATTAATACTGGTATCGGGCGGTCAGACACTTTTTCAAGCTCTATCGACTACGGGATGGACCTCGTCAACTTGCACGACCAGAATCTACGCGATCAGCCCAACGCTATCTCCAGCGGAGGCGACGGGAAGTTGCAAATGGCAACATTCGCATGCATGCGAATGTTGCTACCACACTTTTTCTCCAGATCAATGCGCAACGGCCCGTTCATCTTCCAGCTATCGGATATACACCCAAGCAACCTCTTCGTGGACCAAGACTGGCATATCACAAGCGTAATCGATCTCGAGTACGCGGCAGCCCTCCCACGAGAGATGGAAGTAGCTCCATACTGGCTGAATCCCGGCCAAGACCTTGGTGACTTAGGGAGCCACCCGGAGGGATTCAATGCAGTTCACGACGAGTTTACAGCTATCTTTCGAGAGGAAGAACATTGCCAATCGGAACAACTCTCGCCAAGAGCTGAAGCAATGCAACAGGCATGGGAGACCAAGGCGTTTTTTTATCAACATTCACTGAATGAAAGGATTGGCTGCACTTATCTTTTCCAGTTTCAAGTATTACCCCTATTCGAGCCGGAGTTCGTCCTGGATCCCACGTTCGTTAGACATATCATGCCACTGTGGTCAATAGACGGAGAGCGGGCGTTGGCCCAGAAGATGAGAGACAAAGACAGGTACCATCAGGCCGTACAAGAATTATTTGAGGAATAGACTATTTCCCCTCGTCCTTTACAGCCCCTGCGCTGCCTCCTCCGCTGGACTCGCCTTCCTCCTTTAAGGCCGGCCTGGTCACAGTCTTAATGCGCTCCCCCGATGAAATATGCTCCCCTTTCTCGAACACTTTTCCAGACGCCGCGGTCATTTGCTGATGCTGCGAGGTCGGTCGTGCCTTCGTACCCTCCTGCGGTACTGGAGGGGGTTGGGGAAGCTTCTTGTCTTGCGGCATAGTGTTGTTCTGGGACGTAGTTAGACAATTCAATGCTGTGGTAGGGCCGTCTTACCTTGGGATCGTGCTGATTGCAACCTTGGTGAACAGCCAGGTGGCCTGTGAAATAGCGGGCTCGGACCATGTTTAACGCGTTATCTTCGGGCGCCAATAGGATGCCATCAGTACTGCAGCCTGCAGCGGCTAGCGCACGCATGTTTAGGGCTATCCACTTACTGGCCTGCAGATGAACGCAGGGCGCCATTTTCCGGTAGAAATTGATCTGTGCCAACGAGAGCAGGGTTACGCCACCCAAGGGCTCGAGGACGATCACGGCGGTGCCGGATTCCCGCGTCTACACCCTCTTCTCTCCTTAAACAAGGCTTCAACATTTGTCACCGCATAATTAGTGTCAAAGCCCCCCCAAATTATATTCCACGTATTTCCAAATTTTCTTTTTTTAAAAGCTCCTTGCTAAACCCCTTTACACAGGCGTATCAGCAACAGACTCTGTTTAGTCAGCTTACACGAACTAAATTACATACTGTTTTGATACGACTAATAGGCTGTTTTGCACTAACCGGAATCGTATGGCTTCGATTTTTTAGGTACCAGTCAGCGTGTAACGTTACAAGAATAACGAATGCCAGGGCCGCTGCAAGGGTAATATTAACTTCTTACTATCGTAATAAGGCTCTAAGGCTTGGATAAAATCTTTATATATGTAGTGTAAAGTGGTATAGGCTTTACCGTAGTACTGTAGCGAATAGAGATTGTTTTGCTATAGGAGAAGACTTTGGGTAAATCAGGCGAGAGAGTAATGATACGAATATAATTTACACGTTGGAAGAGGTCCTAAACGTTTTGACAGTAGCTATAGCGTACTATTTATAAATTAATTTAGTGAAACTCAACGTGTGCGCACAGTTATGGTCGCTTAAAGTGAAAGTATCCCTCATATTTTCCGGCACGGTGGGTTTTCCGCCATGCAGGGAGGGACGTTAATCATCTTCTCTCACTCTCCCTTTCTCAAGTTCTTAAACATTGTAATAGATCGCCACCTCCACCTCTACTACCCCTCCTTTGTGCAATAATCTATAAATTTCACAGAACTGGTTAAGACGTACTATTGGGGTACCTCAGGACAAACAATAAGACGTGAACTAATTCCATTGGTATAGACGTGTGCGTAGACAAGAATGATCTCTAACCATACAACCCTATACCTCAGCCGTCAAAAATTCCCAACCCGAACCCCCATACCCATACCGTGATAAACAAACGACCGATCAGAAACCCAGTTCAATCGAATGCTAATTTGACTTATGGAAGGATCTCTCTAAAGTGTATAGAGGAGCGCTTCCGTTTGCTTAGGGAGCCACAGGGAAAACTGATTCCCCACTTCCCCGAGTATGCACATCCGTAGGAGCGACATCGAGTGGCGACGGTTGAGACGGCTTATCGGAAAGTATGTCGTAATCATGCCATCTGCTCAACGGACTTTTAAAAAGCTGCGGAGGGCGATCGTTGTAACGTCCGTCCCTGCGTCGCGAGACGCACCCCGTGGCGAGACGAACCAACAATTGGGATCTTTGAAGTCTCTCCCTCGCAAGTCTATAAATATATGGTTAGTGATGGACTTTTCCATAGTTATTTCTCCTCCAGGACACCTATCTGCAACGAAAATTACCGCAATATTGGTCATCCTGTCGCTTGTTTTATTGACGCCGTCGATTGCCGCTTTAGCTGTTCCCCCCTGCTAAATCACGACCGACTATATATTTACGATTTTCGGATCCATAGTATGAAAGTCCCATTGAGAAATAATATAGCCAAGCTCTAAAGACGAAACATCCCGAGAGCCTCGCCGTGCGAAGAAGGGTGGCGCGATAGCCTCGCGCCGGTGATCTTTTAGCGTACCTTGGCATCCATTAGCTTACCTATAAGATACCGTATCTTCAGTATCATACGGAGCTATCCCCTTTTCGATATGGCTTCTAGGAGGAATGTGGCGCATCGCTGTAAGGTTCTTCATGTGCCCGCTTTTCTTTGTGCCTAGCGCGGCCTCTTGTTCATTGTTGTGTGACTCACACCTGCTGCTTGGTGCCTCTCCCTCGTTTTCGTCCCCTTATCATCATCATTACAGTAAGCTTGTGAGGGTCTGAACCAAGATAGGCAAATGATTAGACTAGGCTAGGTTACTAGGAGAATACTATGAAGAAACAAGACAAGAGTTGCTAGGAATCGCCAGCTAAATAGATGCAGCGCTTGGCGTTCCGTGGCAACGTGTTCGAACACTCTGTGCTACTAAGTTCAATGAACCTCTCCCAACGCAACCAACTATAAGTTCAAAGAACGATGGTGTGGTTCTTACACCGAGTCCTTACTACGGGTCTAGCCCGTCACACAGAGCCTTTATATATATGTCAAATTTGATAACTCTAATCGCGAAGAGTAACGTTGAACTAAGATCTCCTGTTCCACCATCCAGATACCGCCGTGATTGTGGTAATGTCTTGGAGTTTTCGCGTCCAGAAAGGAGTCAATCTTTCGTGCAAAATCGTCTGTTCGTCGGCGTACCTTGGAGGCTCCCACGGGCCGTCCGAACGATCAAGGTTCTTAAAGCCAAGATAGACTAAAGCTAGCTCATAATAGTCAGGTGGATGCGAAAGCATAAAACCGAACATCCAGAAAGCTTTCACCGGCGCGACCATAGCCAGTGGTTTCCAAAGTCTGCGGTGTCGCCAGAAGCCATCAAAACGGCTGCTGAGTGTTCTGAACCATCTGGAGATCCATCCAGAGACGAGCCATATCGCTAAAGTGATAATGCTGAGAATGACGATAGTCACGAAGAAAAGCCAGAGGTCAACGTTCCCTGATCCGAATATTTCCAGATTCATTCCGAAAAAGGATGTGATGAAAGAGAGAGGTATATAGATGAAGGCAAGTACGGTAATGATGCCCACAGAATCGGCATACTTGACTGAATCGTGCGAGTCTCTCAATGATCGATTGGTAGACCATTGCAACATGACCTGATTTACTACCGCAAGACCGTCATTAGTCATTTTGAGGAGTTCGTTCAGGTCTTCTATGCGAGTACTAAGCTGTTCATCCCATCCTTGCTCACGAGCGAGGTTTGTGAAAGTTTTGAGACTACGCAAGGTGTTGGTAAAGCTTTGCTGATGCGCCCACAAGGCTCCATGATAGATGGAAGTCTCGAATTCATAATCCTCTAAGCGGGCGAATTTCCTCATAGCAAACTCTGCGAGTGGTCTCACTTCTTTCTGGATCATAACGAGGCGTTCAGCGTTGTACAGTTCCAAGAACGGTATAACAACGGATAATGGAGCTCGGGATATGCCTTGTATTCTTGCAGTGGTAGAGGTTCGTAGCATTTGACGCAATTGAAAATGCAATAATGGCATTTCCCCTACTTTACGCTCACAAAGGGTGGAGTCTCTGCAGCTTGGGCGCTCAAAGAGCACAGTATGAGGAGAATGAGCCGGTTGTTGATGCCTTGCCGACTCGCTAAGAAGAATTAGCACTATACGCAACATTAGCATCATCAGCCTCTTGTTTTTCTGATAAGACGACTCACCTGTGGGGCATTGTTGGGATGTGGCCATGCCTTGGTCCAAGAGTTTGATGGAGGCATGTAAGTAAACCCGGAAACCGATATGCATACTGTTTGTGTCAGATGAAAGCCCCCATGGCGCAGAATGATTGGATTCGTTCTCGTTATCGAGGTCTTGGTCTTTTCTTTCTCCCAAATGATCAAAGTGCCGCCAGAAGAAAAGCGGATCAATATCATAAATGGATCCTACTGCATTCATCATCCCTTTATTGAAGTTTCCAGCTTGTGAGCTCAGAATAACGACGCGTGACTTCGTGTCTTCATGGATACGGCGCAGTGTAGCCGTATGGTCCCCATCCTGCCCCCAGATGAAATCTTGACAACCGCTTGTCTCATGTCTAAAATCGTAGATTGAGACAAAGCTCACGTCGGAGGTTCCGAGACTTCTCATGCGCCTATGCAGCCACCAGTATTCTGGCCATTGGTTTAGAATGCTCTGCAGGTAATTTACATATGAATTCGAGGTAAGCTCATCCACCGCTGGGTGACCTGCTGCAGCAGAGCTCATGTTGCCGTTTAAAAAAGACTCATAAGATCCTTGTTAAGGCAAGCGAGTAGATTATTGGGTCTGACCGGTGGATGAAGTTAACACGTCTGCATTACTACAGGATAGGATCATACGGTAAAAGCCAAGGCATAGGTAAAGGAAGATATGCACGTTGTTTCTGTCAAGACCAGGCACAGAGCGGATCAATATGGGTATGTTTGATGAAGGACAATGAGCTAAGGAGGGAAGAAGGGACCAGGTAGCCGAATAAGTACAGTATGGGCGCCAAGGCGCTACCAGTAGCCGAGGTGCACCGAGGTCGGTTCGTAACAGTTTCAAAGTGACCAGGGAGTAAAAGACCGTCAGCATCGATCACTTGCTAAGGCATTCATCCTCTCCACTCAGCTACAACCACGTTGCAACCATGCTAATTTCCTGCAGTAATATAGATGGGGACGGGAACTGGTAGGCAGCAGTTTAACACTGAGTAAAAGCAGACATGTGGCTGTCCATAGAAATATCTAGAAGAGCGCCACACTTTTTTTTCGAATCCGATATGATTTATAACATACGTCTAGCGCAGCTGTAATCAAACGAAATGATCTCCTTTTAACTAATACTTTGTCGCACTTTCGGGCGCAATGACCGTACCAATAAGACCCAAGAAAATTCGCAGCCACAGGCTTCAGCCACGATTGAGATTGCGCTTATTCATCAAAGTAAAATACAATGTATTCCTTACGCGGGGTGTGTTGAGTTTTCTTACCCGGGCACAGGATCCTTGATCGCGTGATTGAAGGTACCAACCGATGTGGCGAGGTCGCATCACATAGCGCCTTACAGCCGCCACAAGGCTGATGATAACTTCTCAGCCTCCCTAGAGGATTCTAAGACTCGAACAAAGGTCCCTAATGGATTCCCATAATTACAAAAGCTTGATGGTGGAACTGTGGCGGATGAGCACAATTATAATATGGAAATGAGGCTCGCCGTAAGTTAGGGGGGCGGCGACGATGCGAATGTAAATTTCAAGTAGCTGCTCACAGAACTGTTCAGGATTGGCCACATCACAAGACTGATGCAAAACTACGGGAGATTTCCATACGTTCACAAATTAGAGTCGCTTGAAATCAAAGTACCTGTGGTTTGTCTCGTAACAGGGTGCGTCTCGCGACGCAGGGACGGACGTTAGGGCCTTAGTCGAAAAATAATAATAAGGCACATATTTCTTGAGTCCGCTTCACTATTATCTCAATCGACAACTCTGACACCATTGTTATTATAAGCGGGACTTGCTGAAATATATACCGAAGCTTCCAGTCCTCATATACTAATTATGGGTGCCGCCAATTCTGGATACCGCCATTTCTGGATGCCGCTAGTTGTGGATGTTGCCAATTCCGGATGCCTCTACTTGTAAATGCCTCTGGTTGTAGATGCCTCAAGCTGTGGATGTTGCCAATTCTGGATGCCGCCAGTTATAGATGCTGCCATCTAGTTCGCCTTCTAATAATGCAGCTAATTCCGAAGTGCTTGACAATCGTCCTTGATTATTGCATATCAAACCATCCTAGAGATATTACACGAGGTTATCGACTTCCTCGCCAGAAAGCGTAATAGTAGTCAGTAAGTATGGCGATAGTAAAGAGTGAACGGCTTCTTCGAGAAAAGCTTCGCAAGCGGAGAACAAATCTATTCAAGAAAGCGAACGAGTTGGCGCGGATAACCAACTCGAAAATATACATGGTCGTTCAACATGACGATAAATATCATACATATAAATCAACGGAAGAATCGAACTGGCCTCCTCCCGAAAGAGAAATAGTGAGTACGCCTGGTCTACGGTCAGACCATTACTGAACGTGACAGGGGACACACGACCACCAGTGCCACAGACGTCCTGCAGATTTCCACGGTCCTAAATCACGGGAAACTCAGAGGATTCGAAAAGCCAATCAGCCTGATGAACGTCAAGTCGGCTTCAGGTTTCTCAAGGAGGCGGAACACAATGGAGATCGCCCCCCTACTGGCCGGTGTACCTTGACTGTAGTCCAGAACAAGACAATACTGCGAGGATTGGAGGGCATGAAATTTCCAATGATGATGTGGCTAGGCTATATGATAGGCTCGCAACGGGCAGGTTGATAGAAGTCTGGGCGTGGATGGTAGATATCAAAAGTCACAGAGCTTCACCCCATATGCTTGTGCTATTGCCAGCAAGAAAACAATTTTCATTGCCGTAGAACGTAGGAGTGTTGTTCCCGGTCAGACCCCAAGCCCTGCAACCAAGTGGCGTCAAGCGAATACGTCTCTCCAAAGAATAATTGTGCTATGAAAAGTACTGTAATTGATGTAAGGGGGACCCGCTCGGAGAAGTTGTGCCATAGTTGCCTTAATAACGTCGATTGCACATCTCCTTATCTCTGTCCTCATGCCGATAGTGCGAAGACATATTCCTTTCATCTTCGGCTTTTCCCCTTTGGTTTCTTGAACACAGGCTCAGACGTCTGAGATGACGGAAGTCCCGGCTCTGTCTGTTATGAGTCCGACGTGGTCAATTGGCTGTCGTTCTGTTCGAAGGACTCAAAGTTTGATTGCTGGGAGAAGGACTCTACAGCGAAGTCTTCTGGGTTAGGTAGCTGGTTAATAGCCGAGCAGATTCTTTCGTGATGGATCGGATAAAATAAATCCTGGACATTTCTCGTAAATTTGTATGAAGTCCACTTCTCTTCGCCGTCCTTATTAGTGAAATCAAATTTCTTTATAGGATGACGGTGAAATAGAGTATTATTTTCCTTGATCAACGCATAATGCCCGTATATTCTTACGGCCTTATTATCGTGCGAGATTAAGTAGGTAAGGATTTTCCGATGGAGTTCGTCTTGACGTGATACTAATCTATACAACTCGACGACAGCATTTGCCGTAACGGCGGCGCTATAAGCGTTTTACCGATCCGCGATGTTGAGAGCCTCGTTACCGCATTTCACCTCTGACGTCAGGAATAGGAAATACATCTCATCTGTCGCCACCAGACGAGATATAGTCTGCCAATCACTAACAGAGGGTTGTAATTTCTTAAGTTGGTCAGAGGTGAACGCAGATGATTTAAGTCCTACAGCAAAGTCGGGCTGCGGGCGAGGACCCTTGACGAGGGGGATGGATTTGATCCAGCTTTCATCGACAGTTTCGATCAGATGCTTGAGGTGTGTAGCACCAAACATAGTCAACGTCTCTGGAGAGGGAACAATTAATCTGGCGATGTCCTGAATGACCCTAGCCTCGGTTTTGTTCCTTATGTTATCGCAGGCCGTTTCAAATAGGTCATCTCGAAAGATTGTGTCCTGAGGAGTTGGTTGCTCAGCGTGGAGCATGGTCTTGCAGAAGCTCTTGCATTCGTTCGTAGGAGGCATCTCAGGCTTGCCCATATAGATGCTAGCAGACGCAAGGATCGTCTCGTAGCGTCGACTCTTGACGGCAGGATTCTTTCCCTCTCTTAAAAAAACGCCACTTATGTCTGATTCATATTTGCTGAGAGACGGAGTCGACCTCTTCCGGGTGAGTGAATGAGTCATGCCGCTGTCTTGCTTGAAATTTCCTCCTGACCAGCTTCCTTCTTCGATCCAACGATGGATGGGGTTGACGTCGTAGTTCTCGGTGTCGCTTCGAAGATCTGTACTTATTACGCCTTCAATATCACAGTTTGCAGGTGAAATTCGTTGACGTTTTCGGGTAGGCCTTTCCTGGGCTTGGGAAGTTTTCTGGGCAGCTCCTTTGGCCTCAGGTTTGTGATTCTGTCCAAGCTCTTCACTCCGTTTCCGCTTTCGATCTAGATTGGAAGGGTTGACTGATTCCTGTGGACGCTTTGGCCTGAGTCAGTGGTCGCAGTTGTAGGTCAAAGGGTTGTAGAACGTACCTCTTTGTCAGGCGTGATACTGGTTGGCGAAGGAAGTTGAAGGAGTTGCTCTTGAATTTCCGGTTGCTGATGGAGAAATTTATTCTTTTGTAGACGTGCGCTCTTACGAACAGATGTAAGCGCCTCTTTTCTTCTAATACCGCGTGGGTGTGCTGCTACTGGCTGTCAGCTGAAGAAACGTTTAAGCATGTATGGTTTTACCTTGGTTTTTCAATGGGTTCAGCAAAGATTGCCGCCCACGTCTCTTAACATCTGACCTTGCTCGTGATGGGGACATGATGATTGGGAATGAGGGGAAGGGAGGCACACGTCTTTATTGCCGCTGGTGCGCTGTAGGATGGTGTTACGAACACGCCGACAGAAGATGTGGTGGTTGGCAGTCTTGGGGCTGCGACAGTAACCTAATTGGTCCATGAGTCATCGGGATCATCCGCCGCCCGCCTGAAACACATCGTTCTACTTTTAGATTGGCAACCACTGTAACAATGACTCGCTTTGTCTGATTGGGTAGGGCCATTTACGCTCAGCCTTTGATGAAGCTAAAGTATGTGAGATGGGAATCCATTTACAATGTACTCTACACTCTCGCGTCTCTCCCCCGCCCTCGATACTGTGGCGCTGTGTTTAGAATCGTTCCGAACTCCATCCCTTACCTCGGCTGTTGTGAGCTGCCTTTGAAGTCGGCCCTCCTCCTCCTTGGGCATTGCTGTCATCTCTCATTCTTTGCACTTCCACAGGCGGAACATAATTCATGACTTCCGGCCTAAGACCAGTGACTCATGCCGTGGCATTGATCTAAGCGGGCAGGAGGGCGCGAGTGCAAATGCCCACTACGCGTAAACAGGGAGTCTGCGTATGCAGGGTCGAATTACCAGGCTAATGAAGCCTCAGAGTGCTATCATGATTATTTAAAGCCCGAATACATAACGTAAGATAAGGTAATAGTGCGGTCGAAAGCCTGACAAGAGACTCCTAACTAGTAAACTAATTCTCTCTTGTATATAGGGGAGCCGGTCTGCAACTGCGATTTCCAACATCGCCCACTATTCATTGGTTCCAAAGCCCATTCTCCCGCTATTTCAACAGAAACACCCCTACATCTCTCTACGGAGAGCTTGAGGACCGGCTTCACTTAATTTGTACCGCACCAGTGAAATGCCCAAAAGAGCTCAACCGCCAACCCCTCCCGACTTGCCTGCAGTGCCTTCCGATTCAAGAAAAAAAGCTTACTACCCCGCCGGGAATATGGTGTATTATTGTCGACAGGGCAGTAAGAATCCAGTGATAAATCCCTTTCAGTTGATTCGCAACTAAACTTCCACAAGGTAATGTATAGCGGACGGGGACAGTGGATAATAGAACCTCCAGTACTCAATTCCATATTGTATATCACCTCGTAGAAGCTTTAACATTTACGTCAAGTGCCTAAAGTCAATCATATTCTAGATCCAGGACGACGCTTCTAGACAGAAGCTAAATATCAACGCAGAATATATACGGGAAAGAATCTAGTCTTTATAGAAGATGCAAACCAGGGGTATCGACTTAGATCTGAGATTGAAAATCTTGTTCTTTATCGTTTTCCAAGTGCTTTTTGGCAACTTCACGGCTCAGATATCTACGATCTAGTCCGCTCAAGGAATATACCACTGGCTCAACGTCGGGCTTGGGACTCGCTCGTTCAAAAGAGGAGAAATGGTGGCCGCTATTAGGGTTTCAGACAGTTGTCAAGCCACGCCCACAATTTCTTATCCGCAACGAAGACATTGCCATTGCCTCTAATCCCGTGAGCCAATGATTTATGGTATCGAAGAGACCACTAAGAGACCAAAGTCAACTTTCTTGCAATCGTCTGTCTCCACATATCGTCACGGAAATATTCCCTCTCCAGTCTAGCCACTTGTTCTATTATCTGGTCGTCTTCGTTTAATTCGTTACGTAATGATATATATTGCTGCGACAACTGCCTTGAACGAAAGAATTCTGAGATGTCTTGATCATGAGTTTCAGTAGAATCCCAGAGGGCTTTGAAGAGATGATAATCCGTAGTTGAATCAAAGTTTAAAATACGAGAAAGTAGCTATATCGGACGACTACAGCTTAATAACAGATATAATGCCATCTCATTTTCGATATTTTCACGTTGTATGTTCTCTTGAAGTGCGTATTAAAATCTATTTTTAAACGCAGGTAAAAGTGACACATTAACTTCATACCGTGATTATAGTAGACCAGGGGCGGTAAGGAGTATAGACAAAGGCATAGAGGAACAGAACGCCCAGTCAATTATGCATGTGATATTGAAACCTTCGTCAACGAAGATATTATCGACGCTGAAGTCAGGGTAGTAGATCGAGAACCGGTGTTTACGGTCGTCTAAAAGAAATTTTGATACGTTATTCGTCCACCTTGTAATCATTTCTAAAAGCACATCTCTAGCAATAACATAATCGGTCCTATTATCTGAACTATTAATCTTGGACTGCATAGTAACGAAGTCACTCCACTAATCTAATGCTTTCCGAAATCCGGTATAGTCATCGTACTTACTTCGCGCGGGAATAGGCGCAAAGAAGTAGTAATGACCTAGTTAAAGATATTTTATATGTTCCAAGAATGCCGAGACATGAGCCTCGTAATAGTCCTTCTTAGATTTAAAAGGTCCACGATTAATATCTCCAAGTGAATATCGTTCATTTAGTAGTAGCCCACGGGATAGACAGGTCTTGATGTGAAATTCCCTATCTTCCTCGAAGAGTGATCCAGCCTGATCGAAACAAAGTCGAGATAGTTGCCATGTAATAACTCCGAGCTGGAAAATAATCTTTGTCTTTTGTTCGTGGGACATATTAAGCTCATTTCTATCTAAGTCCTTCCATATACGCTGTAGAGGCGAGCCGTAAGCTTTACTTATAAGGATATATAGGATGCCGACATCGTTGTCCCTAGAACAGCTATTTAATCGTTAGCCTGATCCAAACCTAATCGGGGAGAATAGCTTACCTGTATATAAAGACTTCGGGAACGGGGATTGTACTGTTGGCTCTAATGTATATAAGAGTAGCGGCTTCACTAGCCAACAGCAAGAGGTTCGTTTCATCCGACTTAATTGCTCCATCGCCTCGTGGGGAACGGAGCACCCACTCCACCCCGTCACGGAACGAAATTAGGATTGTCCAGTTGAAGCTACCACATGCTGGTACCTGAGAAGTGTCGTAAAAGCAATACTGCCCTCCGCGCAGCTTGCTTACCAAACGGCAAAGAGCAGGCGCATTGAAATCTGCGTATTGGAAGACAGTCGCGCGTTCGCACTTTAATGGCATGGCTTATAGCGGGGGCTATGTGCTTAGAAAACGATTGGAATACGATACGATAGGCATATATCGCAGGAAGTTGCGCGTGGGACTGTTTAATGTGGGGGTTACGCGAGGAAGTTGGTTGAGTTGGTTCTGCCTGCTCGGAGGTGTCTTGGCAGGGCGGGATGGGTTGATGGCTCAGGGACGCTCAGGCTCGGCTCAGGTTAGAGCGGCGCCCGCTCAGCTTGGCAGCTAGAAGCTGAAGGGGGAAAACTTTTTTGTGGTCCTCTATATAGCTGTATGCAGTGGTTTTTGTGCGTTTGCGGAAGTTAGTGCGGGGATCGATCTCCCGACCTCCGTATTCGGGATTATCAATTAGCCTATCCCACACGCCAAGATTTTATACTTTCTCCGCACCTACATATGACCACATCAGTCTTAGTTAAGTAATTCTAAAGCCTAGATACGTCGATTATCTGATATTTCTAACCCTACGTAAGTATCACGTGATTACCTCTACGTAAGAAAGCGCCTACTAAGCGGCCTTAATAGTATATCTGCAGCAGCAGATCTTCCTAACCGACGACTATACAGGCCTAGTCAGCGTGCTATTAAGGTAGCGGAGGCTGAACTTCCTCATTAGATGGCTACTCTTACCTCGTCACCACCGAGAGAGGTCAGCCCGGAGGTCCATGGTACGGCTCAAGAGCAGTAGTAGGAGTAAGACCCTAAGTCTCCTATGCCTTTACTGATACAATTATCATCATAATACCTGAATATATAGACCGATGTTAGAAATAAGCCCTTCTGCCAAGACATTAAGCGAGTGGCCACGTCTACAAAGTCTTGTTATCTCATTGTCTTGTTCCTAGACACCTTTTCAGACATCTGGTATAGCCAAATCATCCATCATACCCCTGAGACCATTCAACAGGTTATGAGCCCGGCTAGCGCTACTTGATTACTACAAAGAATTGTGTCCGTGTTAAGCCACGTTAAAAGCTAGTTACGGTCGTCGCCAAAATGACGACAACGCCACGTTCCTACATCAGTTAAAATAACGATGAACTACGGCGATACGACAATAATGCGATTTATTCACTCCCTCTAATTCAAATCGCCGACCACAAAGGCCAAATGAGCGAGGAATCAGGGGAGCGTGAAACGCATACAGGCTGCAAGGGGAGGACTAGAAATTCAGGGGAAGGAAACAAGACGACACCTCTACATTTCAGACCACTTAGCAGACCTCGAATCGGTCGGGTATGAGGCCCACATGACCATAACGCGGTTTAGCCACTCCCTTCTATTCAAATCGTCGACCACATTGGCCAAATGAGCGAGGAATCAGGGGAGCGTGAAACGCTACAACAATAAAAGGAAGCATGGCCCATAGCGGTCATAGCTACAAAACAAAAGGATATAAGGTGTTCCAGGGAATATCTCCAAGAATGGGAGACCTGGGACCTGTCGTGGGTAGGAAAACAGCTGACACGGCGGAGACTTCTCTGAAAGGGGAGCTCCTTGAAAAATATGGGAAAGGATGGAGAAACAGGCTGGATTTGGCCCATAACGGCTAGGAACTCCGCGTCAGACGCAAATGGCGACGGCGAGGCCGTGGCAGCAATGGCTTAAGGGGAGTGTTGGTAATAAGCCCTTCTGCCAAGACAATAAGCGAGTGGCCACGTCTACCAAGTCTTGTCATCTCGTTGTCTTGTTCCTAGACACCTTTTCAGACATCTAGCATAGCCAAATCATCCATCATACCCCTAAGACCGTTCAACAACCGATTGGGTCGAAAGGGGGCTCCCTCGGTGTCTAGCCATGACTTAGAGCCGGAAGTAAAACCATTAATGGACTATATGCAGTTTGGGAAGGATACCGACAGCGACGAGGGTAGTAGGCGATGAGGGGAGGTATATATAGCTTCAATTATGCTGAATATAGACTACTCAGACGTTGACTAGGTGCTTCAGAGATATATTGGAAGGTACAGTACTAATTACATGAGGGTTTTTATTTTTTCTCTAGCGTTGCCAAGACCGCCGCATAAATGATTCTCGATGGTATCATCCATGAGTACTTGAAAAAGAACGACTCGAGGCACAAAGCCATCCCTGGATTCTGTCTCATAAACATCTGTCGTATTTCTAGCTTTCGTATTGTATTAGGTTCGAAGGATATACGTCCGATTTCGTGGTGCGGTTCAGGACGTGAAGTGTCATGAGCTGGAAACAGTCAAGTTGTCGGGCGAGGACAAAATGGAGTGCCTGCTAGGAGACCAGTCGACCATATCATGAGTCCAAGACCTCTTGTATATACTCTCAACGATGAAACCTTTGCAAATTTCGAGTCTAACTTCCCTATTCTCAATTGTCTCCAACCGAAGTGAGAATTCTCGGAAACACCAAACCCACGTCCTGGCTACTCTATCCCCTGAGGATGATAGCCGGTGTACAGGATTAAATTTGAGGGTGTACAACTAACCCTAGCCAACGTGTACGCCCCAGCTAGTTGCCCCCAAAGAATCCCGCGATCCACGGCCACTACGAATTACCTTACGAAAACCCCACTGCCAATCCCATGCGATATCATCGGAGGTGATTTTAATCATACCACGTCTAAAATCGACCGGCAGACTCGTTTTCCTCCCGCCTAGGCCACGGTTGATGCCTCCCGAATTGCGGTCAATAGCTTGGGGAGAATAAGTGCGACTACATTGATGGATAGAGGGCTCGGTACCCTACGTGCCTACCCAGGAGGCGTCACGTTTTAATAAACTAAGATCGGGGGTTTCCCGGATCGATCGAGTGTATATTCGGGCTGGACTACTGCCGCAGTGTTTAAAAGTGGAAGATGGCTGCAACAGATCTACCTACAGACCATAAAGCGGTGTCAATGACGCTAGGGATAGGGGGTGGCACAGATCGGGGCCCAGGGAGGTAGTGGTTAAATCCCACGCTCCTGAAGCTGAATAAAGTCATCAAGCCTTGCCAGCTTGCTATCGAGTCCCTACCAGGCCAGCAACCACTTTTAGGATGGGATCCTTTTAAGAAACTCGTTAAGATCCCTCTTCAGGAGGTACGGAAGAAGTCCCAGCGGGCACAGTCTACCCTGAGATTTAGCGGTGGAGGCCTAGGAGTAATGCCTAGCTGTGTGGTCTAACCGTAGCTATGCCTTTAATGCAATGGCGAAACATTCACTACTAAACGAAAGACCCGCTAATTGGTTCTGAGAAGCCATCAGAGAAAGGACCCCGCAGGTTGCTGACGGTAATGAATGTCGATTATAAGATCTTTACCGAGATCCTTGTACAGACTACTCAACGCCTTACAAAGTGTGTTTAGATCTACTGGCTCCAACATTGATATGTGGAACCTGATGGTCCCATGATGATGTTGAGCACCCCTGGCTCGAATGTCGAATTCAACACTCTGATGATGTCCGTCCCAAGATACGCTATGACTTCCTATACCTGCCCATTACGCTTGAGAAGGAATTGAACAAGGCTATTATGGGCTGATTTGGGACGACAAGAGGGTAAGCACGGTTCGAGGCCTGCTGCCCAAGGACCGAGGGAGGAATAGGCTGTACAGACCTCAAGCTTGTGACAAGGTCTATCAAAGGCCCAGAATTACCATGGGCTATCTTAGCCAAAGAACTCATCATGAAATTGAACGAGTATGCAGTCACCAAGCCGTGGACCCTACATTTCTCCTCTGAGTATATCTTCCCGACGGACCTCAAGCACTATTGGACGACCTCGAGGAGACTGTACAGTCCCAGTAAGGTTTTAATGTTTATGTTGAAGCAGCTCGAGACCTGTGACGAGGTTCTCTCCACCTACACACGGTACCACCCTATGACAGGCGTGACACGCTGGGTAGGTCCTAGCAAGTGGAGCTCTATTGTCCCAGAGGGGTATTCCGGCGTTAGGAAGGCCCGAGCAAGCGCAGCAACACTTAAGGACACTACCCCATATTGGCTCTATGATTGATGGCCTTGTCTGCAGCCGGGTGCCGGGTGAGCGCGTAGTTGTGTACGGCATAGTATCTGTTAGTAATACTAAGGTAGATAAGCTTAGCGTTTAGAGGTAATAGGATAAGTAGCGAGCTAGAGTTAAATCATCGACAAGAGGTATTAGAATCTAAGTATGTCTATAAGCTATGTGACATTTATCTTTACCATAAACTTAATGGTTGCTACTTAAAAAAAAGGATACTAGACTTAGTAATATAAATCATCTTCAAGAGAAGGCTTGGTAAAAGATATAGAAACCCTGATTTATACTACTATTGATATACAAAATGATGTACCTACTAAACAAGACTTACCTTCACTAGTAATAAATAAGATGGTATACTAAACAAGATGAATCGATTTTATAATTATCAGATCGATTAGACGACGAGATTAGTTGGAGTAACATAGCGATTTCAACTCGTCTGTTAATACTAAACCTTTTCAAGTTAGCAAGGCTCAAGTAGTAGCGTGCGTATACCTGCTAAATATGATTGATATCTTCGAGATAAACTCTGCAGTAAGATACTTATAGATGTTACGATCCAGTGTTAGGCTGAAGGGGTAGCAAGCAATGACACAAGGGTGGATCTCTATTGCGCAGATCTCTCTAATGAATCATAACATGTAACCAAGGTGGTTAAGCTGAGTTGAGCACGAAGCTCCTATCTAAGGGGAAAGCAACGCTCTCTATATAGACATAGGAAAGTCCATGCTCGCACGGCTCGCCGTGCCCGACCTGCATCGATCAGAGCGAGCTGGTGAACGCTCGTCTCTGCTCGCCATGCCAAGGCATGTTCGGCTTGTGTCGAGTTATACCCGGATCGGGGGAGTCGCTGCCGGTACTGGCGTCGCCTTATACGCGCCGAGGACTGATCTTAAGCAGTCGTTCTGTATTACCCCAAGCGTACGCGTGTAGGTCTCCACGGCGCCGACCGTTCCCTTCGGGTGGTGCCATATTAGAGCCGCGAACGTGAGCATTAGTCGGACCACGGTACTATAAATTATCTTGCATCTCATAAAGGTCGCTTCTCGGGTTAAGCCCGTCAGGCACTTAAGCGCCCGAGATTAAGTAGCAGCCCTTGCCTTAATCTGGATAATATATGGGCCCCAGCGGAGATTCAAGTCAATATATAACCCTAGGACTCGTATACTCGCGCTTGGGACGACTTCTATACCATTGAATTAGACCGTTTCCAACATGTTAAACTTCTTTAGCGTTCTGGAGAGGTGGACTAGTTCGTATTTCTGCGGCGCGAACGTCGCGCCGTGAGTTTTTGCCTATTTCTGGCAGATTTAATGGGCTTTTTCAAGCTGGCGGCAATTCCCCTCGGTGGACTTACCGTATGCTAAGCCTTTAAAGCACTTAATATTAAGGATAATATTATTTATAATTTCTTAGAGTATTATATTTAGCTTATTTATATATATTATCATTTCTTTATATAATACTAGTAAGTAATGATTTAATACTCTTCTCATAATTACTTTATGAATATATTCTTATAACTACTTTAAGAATATAAATATTAAGAGGTAATTAAAATTAATGTTAACCTCTTACTTAACCTTATATCTTAATATTATATTATTAGTACCTTTAATAAGAAATAATAAGCTAATTATACTTTATAATCCTTAACCTTATTATATTATTAAGCCTTAAGATATATTAAGTTTTATTCCTTAACTTTATTACTTTAATAACTTTTTTACTATTATATACTATATATACCTACCTAAGTTATTCTATTATAAACAATATAAATTAAAGTTATTAACTATTATATATTTCTTATCTTTATCTAATACCTATTTAAGGACTAGGATTATAAATAGAATATTATTAAAAGTTAGACTTATTAAGGAAGGATTATATATATTATAATTTAAAAGATTATTCCTTATAATTTAAAAGACTCTTTAATTCTTTTAAACTAGTCTATTATATTATACCTCTTAAGACTTTAAGTTTAATCTTTGATTTATATAAAAGTAGGTTCTTACCTTTAAATTATTATAATATATTAAATAAATTTATTAATATTAATATTATAAGATATAATATTTATTAAGTTCTTGTTACGAGTGAGGCTACCCCTAGTCGGGCTTAGTGCCTTAGCCCTCCTAATATCTGCCAGCTGGCTGTATATACTCGCTCCCTAGCTTTAGTATCCTCGTTCACCATATCTATATGACTTGCTCTATGTGCATCCTGACATTATACTAAAGCTCCGTCAACCCTACGATATAGGTCCCCTCCTCACTCCGCTCGTACGAAGTACACGAGCCTAAAGAAACTACTTGAGAGGCAGAAGGAATTGCGCTCTTGGTGTTAGACACCCACCCCGGCAGGGCCTAAGACGTACGGACTGCTACCAGCACACCTAGGGGCATACGGTAAATCTGGAAGACCTCGGGGGACAGTCGAGGATAAACAACTGTGCCAGTATACAGCCGGACGCATAAGACGTGGCCGGAGTCCGCCGTAAGACCAAGGCTAGGTATGGGACGACTGCATGCAAAGACGCGTGAGACGTGGCCTGAGTCCGAACTAAGGCGGGGGGTATGGCATGACTGTATGCAAATGGGGTATACAAAGTGAGCCTGCTACAAAGGCAACAAACAGTCAAATAGTGAGCCTGCTACAAAGGCAACAAACAGTCAAATAGTGAGCCTGCTACAACGGCAATAAACAAATAGTCAAATAGTGAGCCTGCTACAACGGCAACGTCATTCCTCCCTACCTTCCTACCTACCTACATACCAGCGTACCGGCTCCGCAGCAGCCATGGTATTGCCTACAGCCAGCACACCGGGTGCACCTATATTAGATTGGATGGGAGCTGGAGCATGGGAGCTGGAGCATGGGAGCTGAAGCATGGACTGGACTATTGAACAAGGCATAGCCAATTGCTACGGTTTTGACAGCATGGAGGCTATGTTTTCACGGCTTATGGCCAGGCTAATTGCTACGGTTTTGACAGCAAGGAGGCTATGTTTTCTAGGACAATTGCTACGGTTTTGACAGCATGGGGACCATGCTTTCCACAGGGGGGGGGATAATGTTACGAGTGAGGCTACCCCTAGTCGGGCCTAGTGCCTTAGCCCTCCTAATATCTGCCAGCTGGCTGTATATACTCGCTCCCTAGCTTTAGTATCCTCGTTCACCATATCCATATGACTTGCTCTATATGCATCCTAATAGTTCTTATTTAACTCTTATATAATAAGTATATTTATATCTTAAACTTTATTGTTTTTTAAAAGCGGTATTATTATCATATCCTTCTTTCTTTATATATTACTTTTAAGTAAATAGGAGTTAATATTTCACTTATATATTTATATCTTAATTAAAGGCTAGGATAAACCCTTCCTTATATTATTAATATTAAACTTATATTAGAAGGAATAGCTATTCATATTTTAATAAGGATAATGTTATTAACTTCTTAACCTTCTTTAATATAAATATATTATTTACTTTAAGTATTATATCCTTAAGTACCTTATACTTCATATTATATACTATTATTTAAAAGCGATTTATATCTTAATAACCTCTTATTATAAATAATATAACTTATACTATCTTCCTCCTTCATATCTTAGAGTACTTTAACTTTACTTCTAACTTAGCCTTTATTCTCTTTACCTCTTTTTACTTAATAAGGTAGCTCTTAACTTATACTAGATACTAATCCTTATAAACTATATATTACTTTACTATACTTAGGCTATTTATATTATTATTAATTAAGTAGCCTTTTATATTCTTATTATATCTTATTAACCTTATATAAATCTTACTAATATACTTATAAAAATAATAATTAAAGTATTACTTAATTGTTAAATTCCTTTCTTACCTAATATAAAACAGGAGTATACCTTTTATTATTAATCTCTTATTAATTAACTTATTTATTATCTTAAGGTAAATAACCTTTATTACTAATAAGTAGAACTTCTTTGTTATATTAATTATACTTAGGTTATATATAAATATTAATTATTTAACCTTAACTATCTTTAACTAAGATTAAAACCTTTTATTAATTACTCTTTATTCTTCTATTACTTTATCTTAATCATTATTATTATTTATTATTATCTTAACCTTATAAATTATAACCCTTAATATTTATTAAAGTATTTATATTAACTTATATACCTTTATAACTTACTTCTTTATTCTTTCTAATTCCTCCCTTACCTTTATTATAATAATATAAAGTATAATATTATCTATCTTTATCTCTTTACTACTATAGAATATCCTAGAAACCCTGTATAGGAAGGCTTCCTACCTAATTAGGTAATTTTTTCTAAAGGTATTTCTAAGGCTAAAGGATAGATATTAATATTTTAGTAAGGCTATTTACGTATTATATATATATATATATATACCCACGTATATAATTTTAATCTAACTAAATATAAATATATATATAAACTATTAGTATCTAATAATCTAAAAATAATATTATAATAACTAATAATATAAAAGATATATCTAATAATTTAAATTTATCCTATTTAAATACTATATAATAACTATTACCTACTTAACCTATACCTATCTACTAATATACCCTACTAATGAGTAAGTATAACTTATAATATATATCTAAGTAGCTAATTAGATACGCCTAAGTCTATGAAGTCTAATACTCTAGAAATTATATAAATTATTCTATTAGTATAAAAGATCTAACTAATTCTATAAGTATTACTAACTAAAACTTAGTATCTTAGTACTACTTTACTTATATAATGTAGATATCTAAATAGCTAATTAGATATACTTAAATCCATAGAATATATTACTCTGAAAATAATGTGAATTAGTCTATTAGTATTAAAGATCTAACTAATTTTACAAGTATTATAACTAAAATCTAGTATCTTAATACTACTTTACCTACTAAATCTAGTGTGTACTATTACTTAACAATTATAACTTATAATAAATATCTAAGTAGCTACTTAGATACGTCTAGATCTATGAAATTTAATACTCTAAAAATTATATAAATTAATCTATTAGTATAAAAGATCTAACTAATATTAGAAGTATACCTACTGAAATCCTATATACCTATTAGATATAAGTACTATATTAGATAAAGGCTTCCCTATATTAAAATCTAGATTTTTATAGGTATTCTCTAATTTAATATATTATTATAATAGAGTTTATAATTTTACTTATAATATAAAATATTTACATAAGTTATATAAGTATAACCCTTAATAATTACTTTCTCTCCTTAATATTCTTAATTCTTATTATAAGTTATTTAGCTTTTCTAATACTCTTTACTTCTAATATAAGTTAGGTTAAAGATACTTATAACCTTAAAATAATATATTATATAACTTTTACTTAATTATTTAATCTTCTTTATATTATTAATAATATTAATATATTCTTTTTAATATTTACTATATTAATATATTCTTAATATTATATTTAATATGAATTTATAATTAATATATTATACTTCAATAAAACATTTATAATATTTTACTTATTTATCCTTACTTTATATTTTATATTATCTTAAAGAGCTTATATAACTTTTACTCCTTATTATTTATTACTTTTATATTCTTATCCTTTATTAACTAATATATCATGATATTATCTCCTCTTAAATAAGGAGAACTTCTTCTTCATATTAATTTTACTTAAGTTATATATAGATATTAGCTACTTAATCTTAATTATCTTTAATTAAAAGTATAATCTTTTGTTAATTACTTTTAATTCTTTTATTACTTTATACTAATCTTTATTATTAAGTATTATTATTTTAATTTCATAAATTATTACTTTTAATATTATTTAAAATATTTATATTAATTTATATACCTTTATAACTTATACTTTTACCCTTTCTAATTCCTCCCTTACTTTTATTATAGTAATCTCTTTATTATAATAGAATATCTAGATATTAGGACCCTAAATCTAAGTAAGCTAATATATTTTAAGAGAAGTTACTTCCTTCCTATCTAGGTTAAATATATAATTAGCATAAATAGTAATATTTTAATAAGGCTATTCGCGTATTATATATATATATATACCTATATATATAATATTAAACTTAATAAGCTAAAGATAAGTTTATATTATTAGTATCTAATACTATAAAAATTATATTATACTAACTATTATAGTAAAATATATATTTAATTATATAACTTTACTAGTAAGTATTATATAATAAGATATACTAACTTAATAAGCTAAAATTAAATATCTATTTTTTACCTACTATATACCAGTACTATTCCTGTATATTTACTCTTAACTTATTATAAGAGCGCGTTTAGACTTAAAATAAAATATATATTCGCACTTATATATATACTACTAATATAATTATAATAGGGCTTTATTACTATTATTTATGAAGCCTATATTAGTAAGAGGTAGAGATATTAGTAGGTAAGTATACGGGTAGACGAGTCTATTTACTTAAGTTAGAGTATATAAGTTACTACCCCTATGGAGGACCAACAAGAACAGCCAGCCCAGCGTCCCCACAAGCAGCTCTTTCGGCGCCCTGCCCACATATACCGGCGAGTAGAATGGTTGAAATGAGCAGCATACTCTGCTTGACGATCGTGCCCTTGATAATCGTAATGTTGATCCTGCTGCTGCTGCTGCCGGTATTACCTCAGGGACCGGTCTCCATGTGGATGGGAAGTTGTTGTTGACCATGAGGCACTTCCGAATCAAAGGGATCGACCACTAGGTCAGTGTATGACTCATGCACTAGCCGAGGGTTCAGATTGGGCGCTAGTTTAGCAATGAGCACCTTGCCCTTGCGACATTTCGTCCACACCATCCGAACTGCAAACCCTCACACCAAAGCCAGCGGCTATATGAAGACATCCCTTGCCCACAAACTCCAGTCGATATGGCCCCCGATCACACAAAGCCATACATCAAGAAGACTGGGAAGCCACAACCTCAAGTTGTAAAGGGCCAAGGTCGTGTGCTCCAAGTCCACAATGCTGTGTTGCGCTGGCCATTTGTAGGGAAACAACCTCGAGACATCCGAAAACAGCAAACCGTGCGCAAAAGCTCACGTCTGCAAGCAATACAACAACTTCGAAAGCAGTCCACATGCGAAAGTGATCTTATCCAGAGATTACAGGCTCCTCCCTTCCCTCCAACAAGCAAGATCCCCAAGCCCAGAAGAGTATGTGCCTTCAGAGTCCCTGATACCCTGTCGTACCGCTGACCTGATTAAGGCACTAAAGCGTCTACAGGCCCTCTATAAATCCTCGGAAGCCCCACTTAAACGGAAACGGAAACGGAAACGAGAGCAAGAAGCTGGACATTCCTCTCATGAAGACCGAGACCAGCCTCCTTCGAAGCGACCGCGAACCTCGCCCTTGAGCTGCACTGCTAAGCAAGAGCTATATCTGGAGGCGGCAAGTGACACTAGCGAGAGTAGTCCTGACCCTCTTCAGTATTGGATTCAGAACGGAAGGTGGCGTAAGGAGTACTTCGAACAAGACAGCCAGGTTAGGGACGACTCCGAAAGTGGTAAATCTCCGGAAGAGTTCGTAGAAAGGGATTGGCTACAAGAGCATTACTTGAAAGAGCCATTCAAACCAATGCAAGGGTTTCACCACTTACATCATTTGTTTGCGAGGAAGTGGTCCTCATCGCCCCTTCGCCGCAAGAATTCGGAATCGAGCTTTCAGACACCCAGCGATCAATTACCAAGGGAGGTCAAAAGTGCTCAGTATAGAGATCCGGAATATGAAGTTGGGTTGGCGGCCAAGGGTAGCTTTATGGACAAGTCCGATTTGGACATCACAGATGATAGCAGGAGTCTATGCCGACGTTTGCTTCAGTCGGTGCAAACCGTTCCTCAGGACTCCCTATTTCGCGATGACCTTTTCGAAAAAACCTGTCAAAAGATTCGCACCAGAAACGAAGCGATAGTCATTCGGGATATTGGTTTGCTAATTGTGCCTTCCGCCCAAGCATTAGCCACATACGGCGCTACGCATCTCAATCATCTGTATGAAAGTGTCAACGAAGGTTGGAACAGTGCAATCCCTTTTCACGGTACTCGTCCACAGCCAGACTATTCCGTTGGTTTCGGGCGATCTGCTTTTTCAGATCAATAATTGAAAAAGCTCGAGCCTTTCGTGGGCGAGATTGGATCCAAACTTACCACCTATTTTATAGCCTCAACACGAATGTTCTTTCCGTTCCTGACGTGCGAGGTGAAGTGTGGCGCCGCAGCAGGACGTTGCCCACCGACAGAACGCGCACAGTATGACTGTTGCCGTAAAAGGGATCGTCGAACTCTTCAAAGCGGTAAAGCGCAAGAAAGAGCTTCACCAGGAAATCCTCGCCTTTTCGATTTCGCACGATCATAGGTCGGTGAGGCTATACGGTCAATACGCTGTCGATAAGACTACCTTCTACCGCCACCCAATCCATGAATTAAATTCACAAAGCAAGTTTACGACATGAATGCCGATTCAGCACAAAAGAATCTGTTCCGCCATCGACGAATTGCCGCCTGATATAGATTTCGATCTTTCACAGTCACCTTCTTTCTCACAATCAGGCCCTCAGAGCTCTCAGCAATCAAACGCTGAGTCCGTGGGGATGCTGGAGGAGTCTGATAGCCAACCAAGTATAGCTGGCTCGCAAGAAGTAACACCGACAACCTCATTCACCCAAACAACCGAGCGAGCATCTAAGAAGCCAAGGAATATGTGGGCTGCGGGGCAGCAGCGCTAAATTGTCAGAACCCGAAAATCTTATAATTCAAGCAGTTCCAGAGGATTGTTTAATGCTTGAACCGAGCAACTGCGCGCAGTGCGTGGGGACGCGGAACAGGCGATCGAGGGGCTTAAGAGAAGAATCGACGAGGAAAAGGGACACCAGAAGGGCCCAAGGGCCGGTTGATGGAGGTGGAGAGGAGGACTAAGGAGAGAAAGGAGAGGCTGAGGTAGGCGAAGTGAAGGAGGCGGTGACAATGCTAGGCGTGCAGGAACAGGGGGCAAAGATGTGTGGCGGAGTAACGGAAGGGTGAGAAACGAGGCGGTATAAGGAGGATGTGGACTTGCTAGGAGTTTCGCCGGAGGAAGGGGAGAAAATGATATGTCGTTGGGACCGATGTATCAAATTCTATTTGAATAAGGCACACTTCCTTGGTGATCCGATTCTTGGTTTCCCCTTTTCTTTCCTCCCCCACTGCTCCAAGTGAGGGAAGGGCTTGAGGCCATGCCTGTATAGAGTTCCTTCTGACACTCTTGACCCCCTGGCCTAGACTAAGCCTTCTATGCAGAGGGTGTATCCCCTTCCCCGCACATCACAATTCGACTCCTTATAGACTCATTTACCGGCGTGCATCCCTGGAGCTCGCGTTCCAATGAAATCAAGTTCATTCTCACCTACTAGCCAGACCTCCCCAATCTCCTCCTCGTGCGTTTTCATAGGTTTTGCAGGAGCAAATCATAACTCCTGGCGGCTGTTTATATCTTGTCTCTTTGTCTGCGACAACCGTGGGTAGAGAAGGAGGCGGAGTCCGTAGCGTCTGTGCTGTTGGAGAATCGCACAGTATTCGTGATGAACATCTTTCTGTCTCCGAGGAAATGGCGAGGGCCGTCCAGGAAGGCGGACAGGCAGTTGGTAGGGGAAGGTCATTGACTATATCCAGAGAGGAGTTGTGCATGAGCAGTCCCGCCTCTCAACGCATGGTCTGGCGAGGGCGATCGTGAGGAACCTTCCCTTTGCCCGAGAGGTCAGCTATTCGTTCCTTCATAGAGACACAGATGTTACCGACGCCGCGAAACCGGTCTGCGCCATGCTGTTGATCGATGCCAACAAGCTGATGCGAAGCTTAGGCGTACTTGGACAGTTTCCTCTTATGTCAAAGCTGATAGTAAGAAAAAGATTGACTACAGGGCAGATTGTCTTGTAGAATTGCATCTTTCGCCTGCATGGAATGATCCGCCGAGGGGAGTCCGCAAGCGAATATCAAGTATGAGCTATTCCCGTATAAATTTCTCCTTTGCACTCGACAGCCACTTAGCCCAACTGCTGCTCACTGTGACTGCGGAATTAGTGAAGCTTGCATTGAGTCCATGCCGTCGAAGGTCTCTAATGAGCTTAGTAATGCTGGTGCAAACTCCTACAGAAGAGTGGGCAGCGATTTTTGGGGTCAATAGTGGTGGATTTTGATTTGAAATCGTTGGAATAGAGCTGGTTCACTCGCCAAATTGCTGCAGCTTTTTACCCACATGCATTTGGACGCTCTCCGCAGCATAACCGTAGACTCAAACGCTACTATCTCCTACTAGCTTCATTCGCACCGTTCCACGAGGGTCGAGCTAGGACTCTGAACATCTTCGAGGTGGGTGTCCGATTGATCCGAGTCGTCGCTTCAGAAACACCTGTACTCATTATAAGTCTTGAAGGCTTCAGGATCTTTACAGAGGTGCTCCTACCCACCGTGCTTACACGCCCTCGCGGTAGAAATAAGAATTGGTCCGAGAATCTCCACCAAAATTAGCGGCTCTCTGCGCCTTGGCATGGACCAATTCTTGTTTCCACCGCGAGACGCCTAAGCGGGTGAAGGAGAATTGCGCACAGACTCTAGACCCTGGAGCTGATCTCTCTTCATTACATCCTGGGGATGGCGTTCTGCATATCCCCCCCTCCATCCCAGAATCTCTGCCCATGCTTTTGAATCCACCAGTCACGTTCCACGGCGTGAGAATCGGAATTGTGTTCGTGAGCCTTTGCTGTAGTATAATAAACACCGTGTTTTTCCGTGAATCAGCAAAATTGGGCACAGTCTGACGAAAGGACGGAGCATTCCCCTCGGGGCGGCTAGGGGCGGCTAGAGGCCGGCGCGGGCCAAGTCCCGGACCGTTCGTCTAACTCGAATGGTACTATTATTATCTATCAATTCCGCTATAAATAGCTATCGAGCCTAATTATCGCCAGCATGATGTGCCGAAATTGGTTGCTTCGTTTCAGGCGTTGACGTGAAGGAAACTTCAATCAAAGATTCACCGGCAACTCCCTCGGCCGCCCCCAAATCTATGGATGGAAGCAACGCCACAGTCCATGATCGGTGGTTACCTCTTATTAGCGCGAACCAAACGTCGAATTTGGTCCGGTCCCTTGCAGTCCCCAACAGGCCAGAACCTTCTTCACAAATTCTTTGGTTGTCCTCTTTCCTAATAACGGAAAATTGCCGTAACGAGGGTTACATCTAATTTGAGACTTCAGGGCAGAGCTAACACATACGAAAAACTCCCTGCCTACTTCGATGGGGAGTCAGTCTTAAACGATATCGAGGAGCTAGTCCGTGAAGGCGTTGGGCTTTCCCTTTGCTTGCAAGGCTGACGACAAGATTTCAGATACCTCAGCAGATAGACAGGGAAACGAGTTCTCTACTGACATAACGAAGGAACATCGTGTGCTCCAGTCCAATCTGCCCCCATGGCTTACGACGTGTGAAGAGATGTTAGAAGATCGACTGAGTGAGTACGTATGAAGTCGGATCGGCCGCAGAGTCTTCCAAGTAAGTGGGCCTGGTCTTCTGGGTGAAGTAAGCTGTACTGACGTATGAAGACACGATCCGAAACACGACCATTCTTACAAGCTAGCACCGTGCCTTGGGTCAAGTTCGAGCTACTCTCCAGGTGGACACGGAACTCAGACACCCATCACACCCGTCGGAGGACGGCAGGTCAAAGTCGTGAAGCGTATGCGAGCAGATGGATAGTACTTGGAGTTGTATCAAAGAAAGCGAAAGCGAGCGTTGTCCTTGTCGGTAGAGCTGAGCGAGGAGGACCAACTCATGCTCGGACTGAAAGAAGAAGAGACCTTGCCTTGGGAGGATATCGCGGTACAAACATTCCAAGTAGCAGCGCTACGGGTGGGTTTAGATAGAGAAAAAGCTATATTTTTAGTCTATAGAAAATATTACTCGACTTAGCCTATATTCCCTTAGCGTTGTAGGATATTCCGTAGGATATCCCGTAGGATATCAAAAATCCGGTCCTAAATCCCTAAGAAATCCTATATCTTTCTAGCTAGTAGAAAAATTGTACTACCTAGACTAACCGCGAGGAATCGAATTTGGAATCGAATTCATAAAGTTATGCAACACTAAACTACTATAGGATATACGCTAACTATTAGTAGTAAGGTTTTTCGAGTCAATACCAAAAATTTGGCTAGGAATCGAAAAAACGGTTAGTCTATCTATAATAATCCGCCCTCTTAAGGCCTCCCCGGCCCTTTATAGTAGAGGGAACGGCGGCTCCTCCTCTCTTAAGCCTAAGGATATTACCATCTTATACCTAATCATCAAGGCGAGTTGTTATAACCTGAATAAAAGATCTAGGAATGCTATAAATGCGGGTTTTATGGGAGCATGCTTGGGCTACTCAATTATAGAGCATTAGAAGTAGGTGTTCTCAGTAGGATTCCCTATACCTATAGACTTACAGTCTTTACCTATAGTTTAGGAGCTTCGTACTTAACTTAACGATTATTATTAGGTATTATTACTTTTATAAAGATATATATACCTTTATTAATAGACTCTAGGATATTATAGCTACTTAAGAGGAAGATAAGACTTAAATTAAATTACTATCTTATTCTTATATTATAATATATAAATAGTAATCTATAGAGTTAACGCCTTTTAAAAAGGACCTCCTTAGTTTACCCTATTAAATTTATAGAATAATACCCTAATAAGGCGAATTAATAAGAGGACTACTATTATAAACTAGAACCTTTAGCCTAAGAAATATACTATAAATAATACTAGGAATAGTATAAGCCCTTATACTTATATCTAGATAATTCTTTATCTAATAAAAGCTATTAAATTTCTTATAATTTATATTTAACTAGTAGTTATATAGAATAACCTTTCACTTAACTTCTATTATAATATATTAAAATTTATTACGTTTATAACGCTAAATTAATCCCTAGATTAGCTTAATATAGAAGTTAATATCACGTCTAAGCTTACCTATTATAAGTACTTATAGCTATATTAGTAAGGTAATAGAATATTAATACTAAAGAGTATTTAATATTGAAATAATTCTTATTAGTAAGGTAGATTTTCTAGGCTATTCTTTCCTATATTCCCTTTATATCCTTAGTATAGCTAGCGCTAGTAATTCTACTAAAGATATACTCCGTAGTAGTATAGTAACTGAAGGAATAGCTATATTAATAGACCCCTCTACTACTAGCCTAACGATAACCACGTTACTACGTACTACCCTTACAGGTGCGTTCGATAGGGGACTAAACGCTCTGGCGTATAATAGGGTCGAGCACTAACGATTCTATCTAATTCCAGGGGTCGCCATCCCTTATTTCTTGAGACACCGACATCTAGCTATAGCTAGCATCATTCTCAGCTCTTCTGAGTACTTCGATCGTCACTCATTCGCGATGCCTAGCATTTCAGGGCCTAGTTTAAAGGTCTAGGACCAGGTAACCTTGCTTTAGAACACATGTTACGAATTACACGATCTGACGGTCTGACCCTAGAAAGCTTTCGGTATAGGCGATGAAGTATACCTCAAGTCAGCGCACAACGCTCTCGGCAAGTCTGAAAAATATGTAATCTACGAATGCGATTAGGATGACGTGGGAAATAATTAGATGTAAACTTTGCACTCGGAAAGAACGGGGGCGAAAGATAGTAAACGGGTATTAAAATATGATATTAGAAGATAGGAGGATCGACCTCAGGAGACTGAAGCTGATATAGATCTTATAGAGCCTTAAGTTAGGCACGGACACGTAGGCCTATCGCCGTTCTAGTCTTGATATTAGGCATGTCGATGTTTAGATTAGAGGATAGAAGGGTTCACCTAGAAGCCGTCCACACCTAGTAACCGTCCAGCCCTGTAGGGCTGACTTCCAAAAGTTTTTTTTACTACTGCCCTTCGCCTTTACCACCCTATCTACCCTCCACAATGTCAAATCTACCTCCTACAACTTCTCTCCCTCGCGCATGGGACCTCCAACTCGATAGGGAGGAACGAATTGAGCTAGCTCAAGAAGCATGGCTAGCAGCAGGAGGCAAAGGCAATAAAACACTGTCTATGACCAAGGCGGCTTACTCCCGGAGAAGAAGCAGCACTTCTTGCCTGGGTTCTCCGTCTTCAAGCATGGGGCTGGCCAGCAAGGGTGGAGTAAGTGAGATCTATGGCGATGGAGCTCCTAGAAGCAAAGGGTATCAAACGGCCAATCGGGCTTTATTGGCCTCAGAAGTTCATGAAACGATATCCTGAGGTGAAAACAGCCTATATTCCACCGCTAGATAAGGAGCGTGCTATGGCTCAGGATCCTGTAATCCTTTCATACTGGTTCGAGCTTTACCTACACCTGAAAACGACGTATGAAGTGGAAGACCGGGATATCTACAATATAGATGAGAAGGGATTCATGTAAGGGGTAATTGCCAAGCTTCGAGTCATGATCTCTAAGTATGAGAAAAAGAAGGCCTATATAACACAGTGTGGCAATCGTGACTGGGTCTCTCTTATCGAATGCGTCTCACTAGATGGAAGAGTCCTACCTCCATGGATCATACTCAAAGGTAAACAAATCCAAAAGGCTTGGAAGGAAGTCCTCAAAACAGGCGAAATTTGTAGGAGCGAGAACGGTTGGACTGATAACTTAATTGGGTTTGAGTGGCTTCAGAACTGCTTCGATCAGGAGACGAAAGCCTGTCAAAAAGGGGAATACCGTATGCTTCTCGTCGATGGCCATGCTTCTCATATTACGACTGCAGCAATCCAGTACTGCATCAATCATAGGATTATTCTTCTACGTCTCTTACCTCATACGACGCATCTACTGCAGCCACTAGACGTTGGTGTCTTTGCTCCACTAGCCACGGCATATATATCTCACGTACAACGAATCACTCGCCTTAGAGCTAGCTATCATATCGATAAAGTAGACTTCCTTGAGATCTATCAGATAGCTCGACAAGAAGCAATCACACCAATCAACGTTAAAAGGGCATGGGCAGCAAGCGGGCTTCTACTATTCAAACCTGACCTAGTTCTTCAATACTTCCCTTCAACTCAACAATCGCAACAACTCAGTATCGAAATTCGCCCTACTATACCTCCTGAAGCCACAGTTACTTACACCGGCCCTGATGGTAGATATCGCCTAGCTTTAATACCTGCTAATACCCTACAGATACAGCAGATTATGAAGGAGGTAACCCAGGCCGGAGCTCCTAATAAGGCGCCAGTTGATATTTACTCAAGCTCTTAATAAAGTAGGCAAGGCCGCAATCCGTGCGACGGCTGAGTCTACTATTCAGAGCACTACTAATGCAGAGTTCCTAGAGCTCAATCGACGAAAATAGAAGAAAACCAAGCGCGTGAAGGGTCATTACGGTCAGGCAAGGTACATGAATCAAGCTATTCTTGATGAAAGGGAAGAAGCTCAGGCTGAATTAACATGGGGTCAAGTTGTTGCCTCACCACTACGACTTAGCCCTGATATCCTTGCTCCAAAGCGTCCACCTGCACCAAGGAAGAAGCGAGCACCTGGCCTAATTAGGCCAGCAATTCTCCCCCCTCTCAGATCACCCCCAGTCGCCTCCGCAACAGCAATTCCGAGCAGACGAGCCCCTACTGCAGCGACACAAGCAACCCCTAGCAAACGAGCCTACACAGCAGCCGAACCAATTAAACGACCCCGTATAGCAGCGCGTACAGCAGCAAAGAGACCCCAAAAGCTGATTGTTAAGCTACGCCTTAGGGTCACTACGGCGGAGTTGGAGAGGGGGCTACGGGGGCAACAGGGGCAGCAAGGAGCCAGCAGCAAGGTCAGGGAGAGCACGAGACGGGGGAATCAGCCAATCAGGGAGAGGTAAGCCGATTTGTAGCATTTGAAGAAAAGTTTTACTTGTCAGCCCTATAGGGCTGGACGGCTACTAGGTGTGGACGGCTTCTACTATGTAGGTGAACCCTTTCTACTGCTTAGTCATGTTAAACTACGTGTAGATTCCGTACATGTCAACTCCTTAGAATACGCACGACTCCATGCAACCCTAGAAGCTATACAACACTAAGACAGTTGGAAAAGGGTTGTCATACGTACCTAAGACACCACTAGGAGGTTTGCGTATGCATTTTGACTTCGTGGTGGTTGAGATGTAGCTAGGGAGCTGCATGGAGTCGTGGATTGCGCGGTCCCTAGGCACACAAAATCATTCTTCATCACCAAAGTACATAGTACGCATGGAGACTAAGAGTGATCATCTTCATTGCACGCAAGAATGCGTAGGTATTATACGACTAAGCCAAGCTATCTACCTGCATGCATTACATGCAGTCGCCCCCTCCCACCCTATGCCTCGTAGACATTGCTATCCTGGGCCACGAAAAAGCGCGCACCACGAACTTGAAAACCCCCAGCTACCGACCCAGCAGGACTATCACTGCTAGCAGTCTGTACACGAGCAGCGCGACGCTGGGTTACGCGGGTGATAGGAGAAGAATTGGGCGCACGATTGCGTGCAGGCAGCTCCGGATCTGAGTCCTCCGCCGCTTCCAGTGCATCCGGATCCTTACGATCATCTGAGCCTTCTCAGATTAGATCATCAAGCCATCGAAATGACGGTGACGACCTTGAGACGCAGTGCTTGGGAGGGCCCATGACGGAAACAGACCAACCAACGCCCCTACCTACACCCCCTCAATCGCCTACCACCTCCAAAATTACAACATTGCACCTTAATGGCCTGGATCAACCTAGTATTGACAGATACGGGAATAACGTTAATAAGCTTCAGGCTATAATCAATACGCTTCAATCCAAGCTGAGAGAAAAAGAGACAGAATGCCAACGCCTACGCGAAGAGCGCAGACAGGCATCAAGATTACATCGCGATTCTATCCACAGGGATGACGAAGAGGAGATTAAAAAGCTCAAGAAGTGGGTAGAAAAATTAGATGAGATAGTAGAGAAGAATAAGAAGAGCATCGAATGCCTTGAGAAGCAACTCCTGGAAACCCGAAAAGACAAGAGACTGTTGGAAAAGCAGTTGGCTGAGGCTGAATGTTGCTGATGCTTTAAGCGTTACAAGCCAAGAGGGTTCTACCTACCAAATAGGCCAGGGATCTGAGAGGACGCCGAGAGTCTCAACGTTACAGGGCACAGGCTGGGCTATTCATTGTCCGAGAGGACGCAAGAAGTCCGGATTTGGCATAGCGAGGGACGTGATAAGATCGAAGTCTGCCCTGAGAAAGCCATTATCTCCCTCATGTGTCAACGAAAGACCATAAAGATGGAGCCAAACTTAAGCGACCCGGAATTAGTGCGGTTGGGTACTGAAGGAGGAGTAATCACCAATGAGGAACAACAGGGGAATTAGAGGCCTATGTATTTTACTGTGTTTAATCATGTCCACCACTTTTTCAAGTTTGATATGGCTAATAAATCAATCCTATCAGACAGCTTTCTGTCCCGAGCCTGCACCCAATCTCTTTGTCGAGAGAATTCAATCCTCATAATGACGAGCCTAGAACGAGCCTCTTGAAGGCTAACCGGGACCAGGCGGACTATGTATCAGGCAGCCCTTTTTCCAGAAAAATCAACTCCCAACATGCGGTAAATTGCATGCTCCACATTTTGTCATGAGAGATTTGGTACTAGGCAATAACTTAATGTGTAATGCTTTCCCTTGCCTTCTGGAGTATTGTTTTCACTCGACCATAAAGACATCGATCTTCCGATAACCAACGCTTTCCCCCCGGGAACAGAGCCCGACGCAGTTCCTGCATGTAAGGAATCAATTTCCTGCAAAACACCGTAAACCATTCGTATATCTTCTGGTCAGAGCTTTCCTCTAAGTTTAATATCTTGCCGGCCTTTCCCTCCGCTAACCTCTTCATACTTAGGAACGATCCTGCGATTAACCTTTCCGTTCTTATCGAGGCTATCATGATGGATATAAATCCAGAAGAGGACCCAGAAGACCGATTCTAAATCCTGCATGAAGGTTTGAGGTTCGCCTAGAAGGCCTCCGATAGACATAAAGACCTTGGTTCCTGCGAGTTTTAGGTGTGGAGGTGGTTTATTAGATAAAGTTGCTCCGAGCTCTAATATTTTAAGACGACTTTGGTCATTGGACTGGAGGAGTAGTATCACACTCTCGAAAGGTAAAGTTGACGAATTCATTTCACATTTAAACTATACAACACTGAACATGCTTAGGCCTCAACTCACTCCTTGCCTTCTCAAGTATTCTTTTCATATCGGAGTAAAGCTCTCGATGCTCGGTTGACCATGGACTTCCGTTTGGAAATACTACCCTGTGTAGTTTTCTCATACAATGGATCAGTGGCTTGCAATGCTCGGTAAAATTATCGTCCACATTATCGAAAATGCGCTTCGAAATTTAGCCCGCCTTTTCTCTTGCAAGTCTCCTTGTTGAGAGATAGTTCCAGTCTTCATATTCAGGCACGATCCTGCGTCAGATCTTGCATAGGGTTTGGAGGTTCGCCTAGGAGGCCCCCGATAGAAATGAAGACCTTGGTACCAGTCTTGCTTGGTGCGCCGGGTGCGCGACCATCGCTAGTTTTGATAGATAGATCGAAATCGATGAGGAAACCGTCGTCTTCATTCTCTGTGAGCATGATGTTGCCGATCGAAATATCGCGGTGAAGGATGCCGGCGTTAAGGAGCGATTCATGCCCTAGCAAGTCAGCCGAATGTTGTGGGACTGATGCAAACATACTCACCATGGATGGCCCCAAGGAATCCGTTAACGTTGCCTCGCAATGACTTGGCTTCGTAAATATGCTTGCCAGGGTCTCGGGTAACAATGCGTCGATGGACCCGGTTGTGGAAAGGCTTCTCTGGTTCTCTTGATTGAAAGCTTGTGCGAGACCTTTTTATGGAAGACTGCGACTCCAGCTGCGCAGAACTCGACGATCGCTTTCGCAAGAGCGGAGGTGGCTGCATCTGGCCTGCCACGGCCGTTCCTTGCGACTCTGAAGCCGGTGCGTCAGGCTCCTTGAAGGCTTTCTGCCTAAATGTAGTCCGACCACACGCCTTCATCAAGCCTCTTCGTACATTCCCAAGAGTATCGTCGATCTCTCCGCTAAGGCGCACCGTCTCGTGATGGTAGTATCTGGCGATATATTCTACCCCTCCGTCTGTTACTTCCTCGATGAGCAACCCCTCTTCGGGTCGCTCCTCATACTGCCATGAATCTTTGACGACGAGTGGTTTCCTCGTTGTGTCCGTGTCACGATAGGCCCTCCAATAAGTCGTGCCTCGGGCAACGATCGCCGCTTGCCTTTTAATCAATTTTGTGAGGATGAGTCGCTCGACTTGACCATCTCGGCTGATCTCGACGTATCGCTTCTCTTCTGGCCCCTGGATGGTAGGGTCCAGACCGAGCTGTTCGTCGGTCATGAGGTAGTAGCCGAGCATTACGCGAATAAAGGCGAGCCCATCCTGGTTGATATCGAAGGAGGACCCGGAGGCACCCGAGCGACAGCGCATGGGTTGCTGTCGCTACTACGTTGGGCCTGTGTTGCGCTCTGGTGACTTTGCTCATCAGGGCCTTCGTCCGAATAGTGATCAGTCCACCTTGGGGTGGCGATGACGTTACAATCCTCGCAGCGACGGTGAGTTTATCCTCAATCATACTCTGTCCCCTTATTGCGGACCAGCTGAGGGAAAACGAAGATTTTTGCGACGATACAATCGTCTGTGGTGCTGCGCGGCGTCTGTAAGGGACTTGGGAAATCCGTGGATCTGATCAGTCCTACAGATCTACTGGCGGTAGAGAAGGTAGATCCACCAGACCGATCCTATTATATACCCTCAGAGGAATGATACTTCTAGGCCGCTTATGCCAGTGATATTCTATATCTACTTTCCGCGTACCTAGCGAAATGCTCGGTCATATTGTTCCTACTCCGTTTGTCTTCGAACCCGCGGCATCGGATGGCTTTTAGGACAACTCTTGCGGCATCAACGGTCTGGTTCATAGCGTCATTGTTCGCTATAGCTCTGCGCTGCGATCTATCGCATCCTTGGGTTCTATTCCAAGGGAAATGCACAGGTCTAGTACACTAAAGCCCCTGGCTTTTCGCTTCTTTGTTAATTAACCGCTGATACAGCTCCTTCGATGGCAAATCGTGACCGCTTTCGATATTATTGACGAATTTGTCATACTTGCAATGTCATACTACCTAGTCCACGGTCTTCAAATGGCATTGAAGAACAAGTTCATTGTCGTGGGGACTTTCGCATTTCGGCTGGCGTGAGTTGATCCAAATCTCGTTGGTGTCTTACTCCCATTCAAATCCCTACCTCTGATCCGAGTATCTCTTCGTTCTGTATTAGCACTCACGTAGTTCATCGTCACTAAATCAGACTGTTAGGTTCATACCGACCTTGATCATTCGACTAGTCAGCTTCCCCCGCCACAACCTAGCCACCAATCCTGCATTTACCCTGACGTACTTCTACGTATGGACGCAAACTACACTTTACATCTCCCTGATGACCAGCATGATTCCTTGTCTCAAACCATTTGTGGCGGGCCTCGATACTGGATACGGCTCTTTTGACACGGAACGGGTCACCACTCAAGTACAAAACTCCTACAGCTCGAACCACTACGCCCGGAAAAGCAGGCTCCCCAATCTTTCAAGTAATATCCCCATTAATTTTGCCTTCAATTCCACGACCGGGCCCGGGCGCCTGAGTCAAGCGATTTCGGTAACAAGAGGAATGGAGCTCAGCAACGATAGCCAGCAATTGATTATTCGCAAGGATTCTAGCTGGGAGGTGGTGTACAGCGACACCTGATCATGGTGAAGAGAAGTGGAATAGTTTCAATGCGCAAGAAACGTTATCTGGACGGCGATGGCATATCCCTCGCGGGGTTTGATGAAGAGAAGATTTCCATAGCAATTCGTGTCTTCAGAATAGAGTTCTTCAGTTTGGAGGGATGTATTTCACAATATAAGCTGAATGACATGATTGATATATGGATAGGAGTGTATCTTCGGCCAAAGGTTGGTCCTTCGATATCTCGCGTCCCCAATGCTGTCCCCCCAATGCTGTCCACCAATGCTGTCCCCAATGCTGTCCCCCAATGCTGTCCCCCAATGCTGTCCCCCAATGCTGTCCCCAATACTGTCCCCTAATGGTAGCTGTCTCCCAATGGTTAGGAGCTGACGGGCTCAAGATAGGTAGGAAACAGGTCGAGATATCGGTCAAGAATGCATATGCATTCAGCTCCAGAGCTGAATGCACATAATGCACACTCAAGGAATCAAGAATACATTCTTGGCGGGCCTATAATATACATTACTTTGTAGAACGTGGTTACCAAACGATATTGATAAAAAGTGGTAGAATCCAAATGCATTAAATGCAGATAATGCACATTATTTTCGTATCTAGTTCTTAGTATTATACTGAGTTTTCTAGTACTACTATCAAGAAACGAGGTCGAAAGGCTACTCAATATATTATTATAATTTATTATTATAATTAGTAGAGTCAGGTCTAGTATATAAGATAAAAGACAAGGATGGAAAGATAGGAGGATAGAATTATAAGGTAGATATTAGGCTAGGGGTATAATTAACTTAAAACTATTATATAGTCTAGTAATTTGCCATAGATCTAACGAGTCTACCCTTTGTAGAAAGAGTAAGTTATACACCCTAGACTCCACACCGTAATAGCACCGTCTCGTTCAAACAGATTCCTCCAGAGGTAAATGGCGCCCTCCTAGTTGCCAAGGAGGTTGCCAGTTAATAGTATATGTGCATGAAAGGGCGTCCAGGCTGTTATCAGCCGCTGATCATTGCCGTTATAATGCAAGCTGATAAGCCAACGTGGACCTTGTCCGACTCCCTGACGCGGTGTGATCAAGCAGGAATAGGCTTACGAGATATGCGTCCCTGCTTTGTGGCTTGCAATGCTGGCTTGAGTTTCCTGGCTCAAGAGAAGTTAGTTCGGGTGTTTTGCAATCCCGCGAGGGATCCAAGAGATTTCTGTCAAGGTGAAGTGCGCGTCGTCAGATGAGAGAGAAGGGTTCAAAAAGGAGGGTTTGTAAAAGAGTGAAGGTCGAGATTCGGACTTTAGCGATATGACGGCATCTATTCTTCTGAGTTTTTACTACAGTACCCCCTGTCACGCTAACAGACAATATCCTTGCTACGTAGTAGGCAGGAAAGATCTCTATTATCACGTTGCTCCCTCAACCCTTTTCCTTCCTGCCTTCCACTTTTATTCTCTTTTGCCTCCGCCCTCCTCTGGCCCTGGTCGGACACGCTCGCTCGCTTAATCGTCGGCTCCTCTTCTGCTGTTAGTATGCCAAGGCATACCGAAGTCGACCCGGACCGAATATCGAACAGTCTCTTTCCCATTCAGTATTGAAAATTTGTATTGGAAAAGGCCGACGTAGATAATCTTCGAGCGCCACCAAGAATGGTCCTAACTCCACCACCGCCTCTCGATCGTCTTCGTCTTGCTGAGGTCTCCGACGTGAAACGGATTGCTGTCGTTGCAACCGCTGGCTTCTATCACTCGCCCGTCTTTCGATATGCGAGACCCTTCTTCGGTAGATACCCTCACGACGCGTTAGCCGATTATGGGAGAGAATATCAGCAGGCTATCCGCGATCCAAAGACCGCTGTGCTTGTGATCGAGGACAAATATAAGCAAGATGAAGTGCTAGATGCCTATGACGCGCTCAGTATTGCCTACCCTCCTTTGCAAAAGCAATTACCCCCTGCGAAGTTGGAATCAAGGTCGTTGATCGTCGGTGTGGTTAGCTTGAGGTTGCAGAGTGAGAGATTTGGAAAGTTCCAGCCTGAAGGTGAATTCAGTGTCAAGAAACTCTTGTGGATGTTACTAAGAAGATCAGATGCCGACGTTTCATACGAATATCCTCGAGACCGACGCGATAAGGATAGTGTAGCAGAAAAATTCCTTGACAATTGTCTGAAAGATCCTGAGGAAAGGTACAAACTACGCTAGTATTCGTGTAATATAATACTGACTTTCGCTTTAATTGATCGCAGATGGCTTAGGAATCGTCTTGAGATTACTACGATAGTTGTTCATCCAGCCTACTGGGGAAATGGCCATGCCTCGAAACTTACTGAATGGTGTATGGCGCTTGCAGAAATTGACCACACTGGGATTGGCGTGTCTGCAACGCCCCTGGGTCGAAAATTGTTCCAGGGCATGGGTTTCGAGGAGAAAGAAATAGTCGATATTAAGGGTTACGATAGACACCCCGAGAGTATCTCGTTATAGATAGGCGTGCGTGATCCGGAGGAAAAAGGTGTACTGTGGTATTGTTGTAATACGCCGTTTGTCTTTCGTTTGTGGTTGTCCATTCCATAATATATATCCAGATCGTTGTTTATGCGGGTGAGAACATGTCAGGATAAAGACTGTCTTGCCTTAGATATCGGATCAGCCGTAGAAGTCTGGATTGAATCTAATACTAGCCTTAAGATATGCAGGGAGCCTCCTCGAACGGTAAGAGTGTTGACTTCAGCTCGGTACATCAAGTGACTAACACGTGATTCGGCCTTGGCAAATTAACAGAGATTCCCTACGTGTTTCAGTAGACATATTACGCATCAGATACAAACAAGACTATTCAACCACTCAATGATACAGTCCATTAAGAGTGCCGCGTCCTGCAGTGAGGCTGGGCAGGGCTAGGGCGTACGCCTCAGCTGGTATTCCCCACAGGTTCCTCGTGCAGCATTTGCCTTTGTCTCTTCTTGGCACTTGGATGGCTTTGTCATATCCTCCAGATCCACCTGCGACATGAATACAGCAGATTGAAGCACCGCTTCCTTCTCAGTACATGCGGACTTGCTTGCGCTTCACGACTTTCAATTATCAATAGCTGTTTAACTCATCGTATCAACTAAGACGCGGGAGATATGGCTAGCAACAGCAAGGAATATCAACAAGGCCACATGTTTCCTACACGACAGAGACATGTTAAATGGCCGGAAATCTATCTACATCGAGAGCTTAATTACCACTTCGCAGGTCTTACATGATCGAAACCCTCGAAAGCCACGTCGCCATTCTAGTAAGCACGTTCGGCTAAGCACCGCTACTCTGTCTCATTAGGGTCAACCTGTTCGACCAAGTTGCTCCATTTCAATACCGTAAGAGACTCATGCTTTCCACCCTCCTAGAACCGTTGAGCCTTACTGTTTTAGTAGCGGGAATCCCTCTCTTTCCAGTTAAAGTGCGGCTCTAGCCCAAGCTCAACCTTGTTAAGTAGCCCTTGAATGTTTTTCAACCTCCCTTGCACAATAAAAGACTCGAGAAAAACTGCAATTTCATTCGTCGTCCCCCTTAAAATATTTAGTACACGCTTTGATTTGAGAGTGTATCCACTCACCCTCCAGGTCCTGTCTTGAACGACGTGCCAATGCTTATGGCTCTATGGGAACCAGAGGCTGCCCAGTCATCGAGAACTGTCTTGAATTTTTCTTCGGACCGACATGCAAAGATATCAAAGAACGTTGGTGTTACGCGGAAAGCGACATTGAACCCCTTGTTAAGAGCGGTGCGGGTGGCTTTTAAGAGGTATTCAAGCTTTTCGTACGATGACTTATCCTTCTCGAAATCCTCTTGGGCGTCGTGAAGGTATAATGGCTCGATCATGGTGATCCGTAGTTTCTCGTGCTTGGCGGAGGGAATCGCGTAGGGGAGGATGTTGCACAATCTCTGGAGTAGGTCGAGCTCCTTAAGAAGTTTTGCGCTGATGGTTTGGGTAACGACTCCGGTGTTGTAAGAATGCAGGCTGTATCAGCTTGCAGCAGTCAAAGTCAAGCTGAATCCCAAGGTCTAAGTCACCATGCAATGCCAACACGATCATTTGAAATCATGCAAGTTAGTCGCTTTAGTGAAGTAGGAACGAATGACGGCATTACTAGCCTGAGAAGATAAACACGTTAGCAGAAAGAAATCGCCTAGGTAGCTAACGGCTAAGCCCCTGAGAGCGGTACGAGCTAAATGACCCCTGGAAACCGAAAACCAGACGTCCACCGCCGCATGCCTGGCACCATGTCGGGAACATATCCCCGTCTCCAGCTACAGATGGCTGATAGGATCAAAAGTTCTGGGAGCCTCGCTACTCTCTACCGTAGACGAATTGGCTTGAACTGAGCTTGTGGGGCCCTGCGGTGGCAACCTTGAGGATTGATTAGCTTCCGATCTGGTGATTTAGCATACGCCTTTGATTTCAGGTACGATGTAATCACCTTTTCTCTGCCTATAATAGTTCCGCCTTACGGCATTATGGATAAACCGCACCTGGAACCTGTATTACTTCGGGGATCTTGCTGGCGATCTTCGCATCGTTTAATGGGTCCTCAGTACTCCGTATCTCTGTAGTGATCCCTGAATTCGTCTGCGGCCGCTGCAATCCCAGCCTCTTGCGGGGACCCATTGCCGTACCGCTTTAGACTAATTTCCTGGGCTTTTTTCTAATGCTGCGTGTTAGCGAGGGTCATCTAGACGCCAAATCAGCCAATCTAGTGCGATCACTTATTCCACAATGCTAGTAGAAGAGCTGAGACTGAGACTGATACGGGATATGTCTGGTTGTCGGATGTTTCAGAAAAATGTGAGATGGCGACTGATGAAATGGGGAAGAGTCGTTAGTGTTCCCTACCTTTAGCAGACGGCTATTTCCCAGGAAGGACTCATGGGTGAGGCGGCCTCCTTGGGTTACGGCAAGCGGTGTGACTAGATACTGAGTTTCATGCACGCCATTCGACGTAATCTAAAAGAGTACCAAAGTCACGAAGTTGGTTAGACCCACTTTAAATCCGTAAACGCTATCTAACGGGGCGTTCAAACCTAAAATTTAGGAGATACCGCAGGAAGGATTGTAATCCAGGCGACTTCGTAGACCAATGGAATGGAATACTGGAGGCGGTGTGACATGCAAGCGGACGAGGATAGGAAAATTCGCTTAAAAGATGGAGATAATAGAAAACCTTATAGTAATTCAGCTCTTTCAACATGTACCCTTGTAATCTGAATACCGATGCGAACACTACATCCACATGCTTCGGACGGCGATGCGGTTGGGGTCCGACTTCTCTGATGGACTGGGTCCATTTTGCTGAGAAGATGATGATTCGCCTGTCAGTACAGGAGGCCCTTGATCGCCACTGGCAGGACCTGGTTTACGCTTATGCTATATCAGCTGCCGATTAGTGCTAGACCTGAAGGCGCTTACTTGACTTCTATTGATAACCTTATGAATATTTGAAAGCAGCCATAAGGCAACATCCTCATTTTTCTCCAGGAGCACGCTTTGGCCTTGTAATGCTCGTGTGGCAGCCTTTATGGTACCTCCAGGCAGTTGACTCCACAAGATTGTAGGCCTAAAATATTCCTTGCATATTCGATTGGCCGTGTTCTGCCACGTTTAGTACTAGGTGTGACATTCTCTAATCGGTCGTACCCACCTGTAGCTCCTTGTATTCACGATTATGACTGGCCCCACTGAGGCCGAGTATTGCCCTTATCTGCTCAGTGGTCGTTCTAGTGCCTACTTTAGATGGTGTGTTGGCGATCCTGTATCCAATCCTTCATCTTATTCCATACCGTCTTGATCGGGTTTAGATCGGGACTGAACGCAGGCTACTAAGTAACATTAACACCTCGTTTATGGAGATCCTCGACGGTCGCCCTAGAGATAAATGGGGATGCATCCGGACCTAGCCATGGATAATAGGTATAATCCGCTTACGATACGTCGTCTAGTTGATTGTTCTCTAGTCTTTCTCCTAAAATACCCCTGGGCCCTTAGTAACCCCGTGGAACGAACCTCAAAACATCCATCCTTGCCTCCGGGTAATCTTTCAACGATACAGGTAGGGTCCCATTCCTCCCGCGGGTCCCTAGTAACCCACGTACGTGTATATTTTCCAGATATTACCTATGTTTCATCCGTCCAGAGAATCGTCTCCCATTGTTCTCTAGTCCAGTCGATATGTTCCCGAGCTTATTGGAGACGTGCCACCCGATTTACATCGAGAAAGGCCTTCTTTTTAGAGAGCTCTCCGGATTACCCTTTCTAATACATTCCAGCCGTGTCTTTTTGCTACCTCTTTATACTGCATACGTCTTATTTCTTTGGAGCTTTGTATATAACGGACTAGGCGGGCTCGGCAGGGCGTATTTATGACTAGATTTGGGCCTGATTTATGGTTTTGAGGCGTCAGTTGATGGCTAGTAGCGTATCTAACCTGGCGAGTAGTAAATTTAAGTTGTTTCGCTATTCTCTCCGCATCCTAGCCGTATCCAGTAAGTGTTTATACCTGAATCCGTTGATTGCGGGTTAATTGGGAGCGTTTTGGGGTTGATGGGACATCCATTATACGTTACTTGGGAGAATTTGCCAGAGAAGGTAAATTTATATGTATTATTACATGGAAGCTTCTAGAAAACAGACGGTATTTCAACTAGCTTATGCCAAGACGCTTACATTTAACCTGCCTCCTACCATAGTATTAACAGAAAAACTAACAAGACACGTTCCTAGGGATAGTCAAGACTGTTAATGGTTCAAATGGTCTAGTCCAGTGCCTGAACTAGACCATTTAAACGTCATTTTTTGTGAACTGCTTGGTCCAGGCCATGGACCGGTCCAAACCGATAGTTAACCAGTTAACTATCGGTCTAAGGCCTCTGATTAGTCCATTTCATGTTGTTCTGTAGTAATAATAGCATGGAGGTCTGCTTCAGTAAAAATTCCAAGCCTGAACCAGGACTTTAAGCACTCTAGGAGCTCAATGGTCTCAACTAAACAGCTTATTCTTTGCTTATTAAGTGTATGCTTTGCTCCTGAAAACACCCTTTCTAGTTCAGACGATATAGCAGGGATTGAGAACACGTTAATAGCCATTCTAGATAAATAGGGAAGCCGTGACCGTTGTTCTAAAGCAAGCCACCAATTAAGGGCCGTTCGATCGTTCTAAATAAGGCATGGCTTACTGAGATACTGCTCTAGCTCGTCACCTATATCTTGAACCATAGCACGACGTCGTTGAAGCCATAGTTTAAACTCATTTCTCGTGGTTACTTGCTGAGGTTGTTGCTCCTGAGTCCTAATTTGAGGCCTATAGGTATCCTAGAAATCCCTTATTTTTTGACGCATGCCTAGTTGCCAATCAGCGGGCCAATCATCGAAATATGACTATTTCAGGGTTGGGTCTAGAATAATAGCTGCTATATAAACAGGAGACCTATCGGTTTAATTGAAATATTTCAGGATTTTTGACTAACTAGCTTGTAATGAAGACCTTATAAATAGGTTACTATGATCTGCATACGTCTCCTTTGCCTCCTCAAATTTTGTGACTAAAAAGTCGAGAGAAGGGAGCACTAAATCTAATGATGCTCTCCTTCCCTTAGTAGCCTTAGTGGTGTCATAAAAGGCCTGAAGGAAATCCCGAATATTCGTTAATATAAGCCAATTAGAATGCGAGAGGGAGTTATTAGTAAGCGAGGGTTCCTCATGAACCGTCTGAAGTATTAGTGTTTTGAGGTGGCGAATTGCCCGATCAATCATCTCATACCATGAATTCCACCTAGTGCTATTGTCACGACGTGGCATAAGGCCATTGCTATGGCTTTTAAACGTCTGAATGCGCTGAGGTGAGGCCATAATCCATACATTAATATTATGGAGCTTGCCAAGGGGTCTAAAACGTCGCCATCGATCTAATTGTTGCTTACTAGGAGTGTCGTTCTCATAGAACTCCTCATGGTCATCTTGCTCACGTCTAAAGAGGAAGGCCTGAACGACTAGGTTAATAATATGGCCATTGCACCTAAGACGTCTCTGCTAAGCGTTATAGGGAATTCCTAGTTTATTTATCGATCGAGCAATGCTTTGAATTAATGAATCATTGCTAGTAGCATTATCCATAACAAAATAGCCCAATTTATTACGAAATCGATAGTCGTTAATGACCCGTTTAATAACCCTTGCTTGGTTCAGGCCTGAATGCTTACCTTCAAGCTCAATTAGTGCTAATGTCACGGTGACGTGCTGAAGTTTTTCGCTTGTGAAATGGGCGACGACCGCAAGGATTGCTAGATAATTCGGTGACGTCCATATATCGCATGTGACGTGAATATCTGAGATAGCCGTAGCAAGGATATAACGCAGTCGTTGCTTACCCTCAAGCATAAGGGCCATAGTATGTTGACGGACTGTTCCTGGTGTACTAGGAAGGAGACGGTTTGCGATAGGATTCACATATTGTAAAAAATCACGGAATTCCTGATGAGTAACCTGATTGAACGCATGGTTGTGAATAGTAATCTATCGAATATAGAGGTATTCAAGCGTTGTTTTATTGAGAGCAAGCAATTGCTCACGTTTTTAATCGTCTTCCTTCGTAATAAGCTCTTGTTTGACGTCTACTTGACGTAGCACTGCTGCATGAACGTTGGTTCCATTTTCATTCCGTTTTTTGGCCATGCTAGTGGCCATAGGATCGATCCCATGAAATTACTTGAGATGCCTAGTAAATATATAGCTTCCTCCGCTTGTTTTATAGCATTTATCGCAATAATTGCATTACCAGTAGCCTCCGTCTAATCGTCTTACTAAGCGGGTGTGTTCATGAATCCATAACGTCTTTAGCCGAATTTTGGTGTTTTTGGAACTTTCAGACGATTGCGAAATGCTTGAACCAGGGCCTGGGGTCTGCAGGTCTAGACCTAGCAGATCGCTCACATCCTCAGGTATCTCCTCCTCTTGCTCCTCCTCATTCAATGGTTCCTGGGGTGTAGGGGTAGGTGGTGGTTGAGGGCCCTTTTTTGGATTTACTGCCACGGGCGCACGAGTCGCAAAGTTTCGGGTGTTTTTAGCAGGTATCTAGGTTGAAGCGACGCTCTGAGCCCTTGCTAGAGTAAAAGGATTACTAATGATAGTAGAGGGGGGCTCTGATAGCATAGATCCATCGTCGCTAGCCATATTCATAGTCGTGGTTAATCGAATTGTGAGGTGGTTTAGATAAAAATTTCAGAACTTTCCACGGTTAAACGTCGGGATTTTACGGGCAGGGAGGCTTCTAATTGGCTAACTAGTGCTTAATCAGCCGGCAGAGCGGCGGCTAGACTATTAGTCCGGACCGGTTCAGGGCTAGGGTTGGACCAGTCCACCCTAATTAGTCTATAGCCGGAACCAGTCCGCTTACTAAGCAGTTTGGACCGGTCCAAACTAATAGTCTACTATGGACCGGTTAACTTTTAACAGCCTTGCCTGAGGCTGGGGTAGGGAGGCTAATGGCTACAATACGACAGCACGCTTACTAATTAGGCCATATCGTTGGCGGGGTAACCATCCTAGAAAACGGCAAGACCGAGTACAAATTCAAGATGATAGAACCTCTTATGCCCCTAGAGCCGTCTACTACAAGACCAAGGCTCCATCCAAACAGACCTCATAAGAAGCATGTCGCCATTAAGGTACCTTCAGTACCCGCCTAGAGACTTCCCACTTCCACAACGATCACATTTATTATTGCCTTTTCGTCCTTATCTTCCCAATATTCTTTTGGAATCAAGATCCATCCGTTTGTCTTGCTCTCTATGTCTTATTTCTTTACACTTTCCTGCATTTTATCTTGTATCCACTCCTCCTCCTCCTCCTACTACTGCTGTACTTCGTCCTGAATCGCCTCGCTAGCGACGCCTCCTGGATCATGCATGGGGGGAAGGTCGCTCGGTCTGACGGCCTTGGACTTTCTAATGTAATGAACCGCTTCCTCCTTACAGCCTATTAATAAGTATAGGAACATCGTCAGTGTATATACGGAAAGGTGTTGAAATCACCTTACCTATTTTTAAAGGGACCCCTAGATCGTTTGGTCTTTGGACTTCTGTCATCGAGATACTTCTGGTATGCCTCTGACTAGAAGTGTCCTCTCTATCGATTCGAGGAATATTTTGCATGCTCTTGGCGCACTGATGGTCACGTGCGAGCTACTTACAGTCAGAAGTGACTCCAGTGACGTGCCTGTAACTAACCATCATACTTGGCTTCAACTTTTCGGCATGGAACTCGATAGGTAGAAATTAGAAGTAATGAGGTAGAACGCAAGAACTAGAGAAAATTGCGCACTAGCACCTCTGATCCCGTATCCAATTCGGCCATCCCAGCCAGATTTGAAACCATGGCAGCGGCTCCTGCGGGATAGTGTCCGCTGAGACGGAGGATGGCGAACAGGGCCATTCCGAATGAGAACCCGAAGGTGATTCTGGGCGTCTGATGAGCATGATTCGATGTGGCCGAAGAATGCGACTGGAGAGGGCGTTTAGGCAAGACGATGATTAGCTGACGAGAGGTCGCAATAGTGTTTCAGCAAGACCAGTATAATGGAGAGCTTCTCCCGTCTTGGCCACTACTAACACCGAATTAGTGGATTCATGCGTCGGTTGCCAGGCTGAGGATATAGATGTTAGTCCAAGTCTGTTTGCGAAGATCGCTCCGGATGGCAACGGGAGAGTTGGGGGTATTGTGTGGGCCTGGGATGGCACTTGTAGTTAATGTAGATGTTGCGGATGGTGATGAGAGAGCCTCATAGGCGAGCTGGGCTTGCAGAGGTCTGGTACCCGATTCACGAGGGGCCAGATGGCGTTTGTTTTCTCAAGATCGTTCAATAAACATTGAATATCTACCTAGTGTCACTCTCAAATACGAGGACGATATGTTGTAGCTACACTTCCGCCTAATCCTAATATGATCACGAAAAAACTATGATCGACGGGGCCTTGTGAGTAGTGTTCCCCCCTTTCACGTTTAGGTACAAGCCTATACCGGCTTGGCTCTCGTGAAGTGCAGTCGCCGCAGGCACGTTTTGAGTCATGGAATGGCTTGCCAAAGTGGCCATCAAGCCCTTGTTACTGGCAGTGGGTACGGGCTTCGGGACTTATTTCACGGCTAGCAGTGTACGTCGCCACAACACAAAGCCTGCCAAAAGGTCATACAACTGCTGAAATCGACGCCTCTTAACATGCAGGCGATTTGGGGCTCAATACCACGCGGATCAGTCTGAGCCGATACAAATATTTCAACGTCATTGGTGCAGGTTTGAAGGTAACTATGTAGGATTCGCCGTGCTTAATCTGGAGAAATTTGCCTTGATAGGTCTCTACTCCGAACTCCAGTTGCTAATTGGCTTCCAGCGCCATTACAAGCTAACGTAGATGAGCCTCACCGAGCATCAACCGTTCCATCTTCCAAACGCATTCCGTTGGATGGTCACTCTCGTACGGCACCTTCTCCTGTATCTCTTTCGTCACTCGTGGTGACGGTTTGGTGATTTCCCGGCGCCAGTGTGCCAGCTGTGTGTGGCGTGCCACCTCTCTCGAATGTCGCCATCGTCCCTTCAGACGTACTCTCAATGAATGCTATCTCCGCTTCATCTCCTGGTCGTGGTATGGTCATCAGAGGGGAATTCCCAAGCCCCTGGTCACTCCCATCAGCTTCCTCTTTGACATTCTTGGCCAGCGACTTGGGTAGGTACAGGGGAGAGCAAAGTAGGTATGAGCCCAGAAGGGATGCTGACGTGACCAAAACCCAAGAAGATGACGGATGCCAAATGATTATTGCTACTGTAGTCGATCAGCTGTTTTTCTAATCGCCTGCTTCAAAAGTAAAGACTCACGGTTGTATGACCGAGCACGTTGTACCGAAATTTTCTTGGGACAGAAAGAGATCACACTCTCTCACCATTCGACACCAGTGTTGTTGACATTTGCTGTGGGGCCGGATGTAGACCCATGTGGGGGCGACACAGTCGTTCTCACGCGAGCATGTCTCACTTAGAAGAAAGTGATGGTTGCACAGAAACAATACACTGAGTTGAAAACACGTTGTCGCGATGTGGAAGGTCAGGAATCCAAACTTCATGAGGCGATGCTGGTCATTTATGTTCGACGCTCGTCCTAACCCTTTGGTCACGAACTTTTTCAAGTTGAGGAAGCACAGAGCGAATCAGTTTTGCCCATCTCAAAGCTTGGCGCGTGACGGCTACATATCCGAATCATGGGCTTAGGGGTTACCTTGAGTCGGGCTTTAATGACGAAAGCAGTTTCGGCTGAGTACGTATGTGGGCCTGACTTTGGCGCTGCCAAACACACTGAAACTCATGCTTTCAAGGGACGTGACAAGGTCTGGTTCGTGGTTGGTGTCGCTTTAGCTCTATGTTTACCTCTCTGCCACCTCTTATGATCAGGGAGGCTGGGATATGTCAAGTTTCTACTTCTCATCATCGGCCAGATTGGAGCTGAGCTTGTGACTTGGACTTCTCTTGCATTTTTGAACATCATCGGAGTTTCTCCTGCCATGGGTAACTGCTTCTCCCAGGCTCGCGATGATCGTACAATCAAGTCAATGTTTCGCCCTTCGAGGCACACAAATTCTTCCAACAAATTATCCAGTCCCTGTGAAGCCATCGTACCTAGCCGGAACAAGACACTGGTCAAAATACCGAAGGCTGCAAAGCCCTACGACATCTCTCGACCTCAATGGCTACCGGGGCTGGGAAGTGGAAATGACCGCCTTGTATCATTTTCCTCTTGAGTGAAGGAATACTGAAAGTTCTCGCTAACGTAGCACTAATTAAGAAGAGTAACAGCTGGTGGGCAAAGCCACGCCATATATTTACGAAGACTCTGCAAGTCCAAGATCAGAAAACGTAGCAGAAAATTCTAATTAGTATTTAATGTTATCCTTTGCCAACACATTGCGCCTGACGTATGAGAAATACTATGGCCAGCCGTCTGCTCTTGAGGTCTAATACTGATACTTTTACAAGGATTAAAGGAATTAGCCAGTTAATCATCATCCTCGGTCTCTCCTTTTCGACATGGGTTTGCCCAAAGTCGCCCCAGCTCCTGGGCCGTGTCATTACCCAGATAGCTACTTAGTGAGCCAGTTGCTCTCGAATGTTCATTGAAGATTGGGTCAAAAACAAGCAAAGTTGCTCCTACATTGAGCTTGGAAAAGACATAAGAAGCTGGAGCAAACGTAACGCAAGCATGATAACCTGCCGGCTATGAACAACATATTGAGGAGACTGCATATCTTAAGGTCCAGCTCACTAAACTTTTCACAGCTGGCTCGCTTCACTGTGGTTGACATTGAAGACGTCGAAGGCAGCCGGGTGTCAAAATTCTCTGCCGACGTTTAATACCGACCCTCGTGCTTTAACGCTGCCACGAATCATGATCTAGTGCAAAGGGGCGACTACGAAAACATCGGTCATTACCGTATCATCGCTCGCTCGTGTACACCAACGCCTCAATTGCAACTATCAGGAGGGGCTTTTCTACTTTGTAATCAGCTTCGCGATGGATTTCAGTATCTTTTCAGCTTCCTGCTGACTGATCACCTCCATCTCGTGGCCCTTGTTGTCCTTCTCGTACTCTGTATCGTCCTCCATCTCCTCATCCTCCATCTCTTCGTCCTCCGTCTCTTCATCCTCTAAATCTTCATTATCTGTCTCTTTATACTCCGAATCTTTATCCTCCGTCTCTTCATCTATATCACTATTGACTTTGCCCTTTCCCTTCGCGAGATTCAGGATTTTCCGAAGCTTCTTTAGCTTGTCTATTAGCTGGAAATGCATGGTTACACCATCTTGATGTTCCTCCTCGTGATCTTCCTCATCGTCGTCATGATAGCCTCTGCTTGAACAGTACTTTGTTTGTTCCTGATTAAGGTCAAGTAAAAACGCTCTTGGATATGAGATCGGTTTCAGCGGCTTCTTTTGGAATATCCTTTCTTCTATAACTGCTTCGCGAAAGGCTGATCCTTCAGTTGTTCGTTTGTAGATATAATCCATTAAATCATCGGGCATCATCTCGAGTCGATACTTGAATCGAAAGACCCTGATCGGTATGACTGCGAGGTCGAAATCGAAAATTTCGGCTAACGAGCAAAGATCGATTAACTCTTTCCAACCTATGGCGCTGGCGCTTTCTTCTTGATGACCGATTGATCCGTCCCAACCCATGGCGCTGGCCATTTCTTCAAAATTCGTGACAGGCGATTGTTCCCTGAGCCAAAGATGAAGGTACCTAATAGCACCTATATGCAAGATTTCTCTCATACGGCTGGACTTGATGTCTTCTTCTAGCTCGCGTGCGATATGAACAAACATCGGTTTTCTCGCCTTTGGAGGACCATTAGCTGAATCCCCGCATGTGAGCTTTCAGACGCGTGACTGACCAGTGGGCATTCCGCATCCGTCGGATCTGTAGCACACCAGCCAGGGGAATTGGTATCATCAGCAGTGTTCGATACCGGAGGCATTTCCATTTCGGCGTATGGGGGCGGAATGAATAGTGCAGACGCTGGTCGACCCTATATCACCACAGAGTAGATGATATCGCTATTCTATCTTTCGAGATGACACGATAGAAACTACTCTTATATTCCAGTTTGTTGTTTCATGCATAATATGAGAATTCAGGGGGTTGGTGCACCCTTCGGGTAATGTGATATCAGTCAGGCACTGCTGCAGAAGGCAGCGCCATGGCGGCTTTGATAAAAAAATGCCAAGACGCTAACATCTAATTCAGTGGACAACCGCAGTAGGTTCATGCTTCGGATTAGCAGATTTCCGAGACAAACATTTCGTGTTGCTTTCAAAGACTTGAAACTTGTAACCTATGATATTCGTTTTGAGGGCCTTTGAAACAGCACTTTTACACAATACGGCTCAACGCGTGAATCATCAGAAGTAGGGGCCAACAACAACACGGGATTGACGACCGAGAAACAGACAACTCAGGTGTACAGTACTAGTTGTGTTTGCACACCTTGAAGAAGAGACTGGATCAGAAATCTTTCAGTCCACAGCCAAACCTTACGTATCGAGCTTTAGATATATCCTCTGACCTTCGGACCTCTCACAACCTTTCTGACAATGGCGACGAGAAAGCATGATCCCAAACCCCTCGCGGATTGCGAGATGCAAGAGCTCATCGACAAAGCCTTCCATGAGGTGCGAATCCTTCTCACCCTAATTGCTCACCAGCTAATCTCAGCTTCTATAGGACGCGATCTTAGACGCCGCTATTGACGTATTGCTGAGCAGAGTCAGGACTGACATCCTGAAACTACTTGCTCTATCTCTTCTACCCAGACGTAATACCCAACGAAAGACTCGAAATCGAGGTCGAAGCCGCGGAAGAAGCCTTCTGGGACACCCTAGAGGGACAGAATCTATCAATGGAGCTAGGTGACAACGACATCGATAAGCCACAATTTCGCTTCAAGAAACGGAATATCCTTCGTAGAGAACGAGTAGATGACAGCGACATCGAGAAGCTACGAGTTCGCTTCAAGAAACGGGAAGCTCCTTCATGGAGACGGAGTAGACATCATCCCTCACCCTGAAATCCCTCAACACGCAGATACCGTCCTTGACGCGGCCGTTGAAATCCTTGAGCAGACCGGTAGTCCATGTACGCAATGGCCTGAGGTGCCCCACATTGGCACGATGTCGCTTCAGCATAATGCCGAAGTCAGCCTTCTGGGTCAACTTAGTGCGGCCGTCAGTAATGAGAGGGCAACCGCAACGTTCGCCTGCGGTGGGAAAGTCCCCATCACCGGACATCAGGATACCGATAGGTCTGGCACAATCGACGATCGCAGGCTCTCTCCATCTGTCGACGTTCGATGGGATTCAATGCTATCGGAAGGTAGGCTGGTGCGGTTCCCTGTCGCCACCGAACGTCCCCAAAGTGACGCCCTTCAACAACTTCTTCTCGACTGTCAGCCTGCTACATTTGGACGTGGCGGAAAGGATGTCTTCGATGAGTCTTATCGGAAAGCAAGAAAGCTCGACGCGACTCGATTCTGTACAAGCTTTAATCCTCATGAGTGTGGTATCGTGGATGCTGTGGCACAAGTGCTTCTGCCTGGCATTCCTCTTCCTTCGATGACTGGTAAGAATGTCTGCCCAGAGCATTTGGGCGTCTCGGCAGAGCTCTATAAATTGAATGTATGATCACTCGACTCTTCGACCTGTCTCAAAGTCAACTATACGATACATAGGTATATTCGGGCCCCTTTGGCCGTTTTGGTCCTCATGTTGATACGCCCCGGAATCCCACTCATTTTGCATCACTCGTCGTTTGTCTGCCATCCCCGCACCAGGGTAAGTCATCATTGGAACTCCTCATTGTACTATACAGCGCACGCAAATGCTGATTTTGCCCACCTCAGGAGGCGCCCTCGTCGTCCGACATGACGGCAATCAGCTCGTGTACGACTGGAGTAGTACAGATCATCTCGAAATTGGATGGGCAGCCTTCTACAGCGACTGCGAGCACGAAGTGGAGCAAATGCAAAGCGGCCATCGCATTACTTTAGCCTATAATCTTTACGTCACGGACCGGGTGGGATGGACGCTGCAACAGCCAAACCCGAGCGTTGACTCCTCTCAGATGGTCCTTTATCAAATGCTTAAAGATATGCTAGCGGCGCCAGGATTCTTGAGCAGTGGCAAGGCGACCCCCAATTGTTTCCCCCTTTGGCAGGCCCACCAGTTCTCAGGTCCCCCTCAAAACATACAATGTTCAGATTGCCCTTCGCATCCTCAAGCTAATAAGTGTACAAGGTGGGGTTCTTGGGGGATTCTGCAGCCACAATTATGCTCACACCAATGACTCTGCGCAACGCCGCCTCCCTAGGGCTCTGAAGGGCATCGACTTTGCTGTGTATGCAGCATTTCAGGCTCTCGGTCTACCCGTCAAAGTAGCGCCTACCATCAACTTCCAAGGCGGGTACGGCGGTATCTCCCTCAGGGACGTACGTGCAAATGGCGGACTAGAAGTCTCTAAGTCTGCCGGTAAGAATCTTCGAAAGTATCAAGAGCAAGGAGACAAAGGTGTTTGCCTAGAGTATGAAGGTGAAGACTTGAGCGACGGAGAACCAATATAAAAGCACATTTGTCGATCTCACGAATGTAGTAACTCCATGGCCAATTTCGAGTCGCGTCTCAAGCAACTTAGAGCTTCTCGACGAGTGCAAGGTTTGGCCAAGCGCCGTATAACCCGAAAGGTCCGTGGAAGAATATTATCGAGCATGGCTGAATTTTACGCAGATTTTAGACGATAAATGGCCCCATGTGACCTTACCCATAAGTGACTCGGCTTAATAAAGCGATCGAAGGTACCAATGAAATTCAGATAGCACACCTTGCGGTAAGATTTTGTCCAGTTGAAATACAACCAAAGGCTAACAAAATGGTTTGCAGTATGGAAAAGAAGCATTCATAAATGCCGGTACTCCGCGGCTGCTATCTTCATTGTTGTGCCAAAGTACGCTGACCGGGATATACTACCACCTCCTGATAAGAATGTCACTATGACAAGGAAAAGGGATTACGAAGCTTTTCAGGAAGATTAGGTGGTTTCGAGGCTGGGACCTCCGCCCTAGGATTCTTCTCATCCGTTTAAGGATTGACAGAAGTCTATGTTCCCTGAAGATCTGCCTGGCTCGGCGTTATATCGAATTGGGGGTTCGTTATCCGAGTTGTACACTGAATGGCGTCTGCGACTTGAGGTTAGATAAGGCGGAGGCAGCGTAATGAATTTGGAGATTAGTGGTCGAGGAGACGGGATACGAAAATGTGACGGAGGTGGAGGAGGTGGTGGGCCATTGGTCGCCTATTGAGCTGGGAACAACGGTGCTGTCTTGTTATCTAATAATTGTCTCGTATATCTCTATTACGTCCTGCCAAGACGCTCCCAACTCTTTCACCACAGATAGTCTAGTACAAACCTATACACAATTCAAATCCCAAGAATATAAATATGCTTTAATTGACATTTTATTCGACTTAGCAGCAGTTAGTTCATTGCATATCGATAACTCACATGCATCTACTATAGTTTATCAATGTATTATGACCTATAGAAGAGCAGCGCTACTTGCTTCAGCCAATTTGGGCCCAGTCCTGGTCAAGAACGCATTAGCTAATTGCAGAGACGTATCATGTGAGTACAGCTGAGTATACGCAGGATAAGGGACGAGTACAGTCTTGGCGTCGGTTCCTTGATGCCCGAAGTGTGCCACATCGTCTGTCTTACGAGCATACTAATTGTTCTGAGTCTAATCCGCGCCCACGCTAGCATCTTCTTATTCTTTCTCACCACCTTTGAGTAAGTTTGTAATGGGTTGGTACTGTAGTGAATGAAGATCCGACTGACCCGATGTTATTAATGGTAGAAAGGTCCTCGTTATCTTAGTCGTCTCTCTATAGGGTCTATAATCGACCTACTAATATTATAAATATCGGGTATGTCAGAGGAAGTGTATATGTTGTGTTATAGGTCTTGAGTTGAACAATTGCTTTGACCCTGTGTGTTCCGGGAATGCGATGGGTGCGCTAGGCTCATTTGAGGAATCATGGTCATGCTGTACTTGCGATCTAAGGTCAAGCCTGGCGTTCGCCATAGTTGCCTCTCCTAATGTCAGCGAGGTGTGAGAGCTATGTTGGCAAATGATCAACAAGGTAAGGAGCGCTGCATATAAATTCCGGACCGCTCAATTCAACCTATTCACTGAGCAAAGAGCGAGTAGAAGACACCGAAGCTGATCAAAGGATTTGAAGCGTTAAATTCAGCGCGGACCTATCATAAATGTTTTTTTAGGAAGAGGATGACAAGTCATGAAAGGTAAAATCAGAATGAGACAGGGTCAGCTGCAGGAAAGACAGACGACACTTGACACTCTTGAATAAGCTTGCGACTCTCCTCCTGGCTTTGACTTCACGGGGAACCCCAGGACTCAGCTGCGCCAGCGCCCCTGAGAGCGCCGGTAATCCATCTCCCTTGAAGGTGTAAAAGGTAAAAAGGCCATATTCGTAGCTCGCGTAAGAGTGGATGAAAGTGCTGTCACTACTACGTGGCACAGTGATAACTTTATTTGACCTTGAGACGTCAGCGAATGGGGGAATTGTGGAGTGATAGAGGGTTCTCGCGTTTCCCAAATCCGAATATGCAATGATCACCCTTCTCAGCCAGCGCCGCTACCGTATAGCGGTATTTCTTTGGGCACACAGGGACCTTGGCGCCATCTCTTCGAGGCCCATCAATACTCGGAAGCACCGAAAATGTGGTGGACTCCCTACCCACTTGAGAGCGCATCTAGTCGGGATAAGGTTGATCACCTATCCAGAGCCTTCACTTGACTGCGTCTTAAAGATGCCCAGAGCAGCTTCCAGATATCATTAATCCAATTTCCGCCTATTTCCAACGTAATTGACCCGCCAAGGCTCGAGCGCTGTGATGCTTACCAGCGAGCAGCGCACGACAGCGCGGTCCTGGTCCTTCTGCGGATCGTACCAGGCAATCAGACATGGGCAGCAGAATTTGTGACTGCAGTGCGTCTCAGCGTCACATAACTTATCGGAAAATATTGGGTATTCCGGCGATTGACGCTCCATGAATAGTTCTTTGATGCCAGTCCTGAGATAAGACTCTTTGATTTCATGCCGAACTCGCCATAATAACTATTCTCTGTGCTCACTCAAGAGTTTCGAATGATCCTTCGTACTATTATCCAGACTTTTCTGTAGCTGTTCCACGCCCTGGAGTAGCTCTTAATGTTCGTCTGCAAAAGCGACTAATTGGCGGAATTGGAATGACAGCATTCTTCGCGATAGTCTGACGCACGAAGCCTATGCTTCAATTTACGAGTAAGCTCTTCGAAGCTGTCTGAGTCCTCCGACGAAAGAGTGTCTATCCCTGGCGAGGAGAAATTTCCATCCTCTCATTAAAGACGGTGTAGCCCTATGAGCAGTGTTCTCTTGACTGTCTTGGAAAAGCGGCGATTCTGAGCAAAGCTTTAGCATCACCTAATATATTTCGGGTACTGATACTTACCTGAAATCTCCATTAATGTGAAGTCCGCTGAAATACCAGGCCTCAGACGGTGAAGGCTTTGTCTCTAGGATAGAGTAGTTTCACGACTTCAGATTAAGTCTGCAGCACTGCTATTTTTGTTCCAGGATTGAGTGGGTGACGAGATGATGATTGGCTGAGCCTGACTGCCGAAGGGCCCATAAATATTCGCCATTAGCGATTAGCAGGTTCGGATACTTGGATAAAGTTTTTATACTGAGAAGAAAAGACGGGACTGTCGCCGAGTCTATATACTGTGCTTGAGGAGGTCCTACCCAGCTATTGTCCATTCGTAACACCCTGCCACTGAACTGTACCCCTTGTTTGCTGCCATGCCATAAAGTTCATGGATCGGGTAGACGAGAGCTCACTATAGCTGTGCATTGCCGCTGCCACAGGGAGGAGCAGGTACGACAGCCGACCAGTCGCTTGATGTTAATCAATAGCCCTGCTCTTCCGGAAGGCTGTACATGGGAGGATGCAATCTCTTCTTGTAATCTCCACCCTGGTCTTCTCGGGAGAACGAGAGAGAAGTACCATTAAAGATTGCTCTTAACATAGAAAAGTGCCAGCGTGCATACGTGGGCTTTCTGAATCCACTTCAAACCAGACTCCAATGAGCGGACCTCAGTAGGATGAAAAACTGCATCAGGGGAAGAGGAGATCAGTAGAAGGGGAAACCTGGCATCAGGCAGAATTTCTTCAGATTATGGTACGGCAAGCCGGATATCCATGCTAACAAAAGTATATTCAGTACACGCCATCCTTAAAATCCAATGACCTTGTGTATGATATCATTCCAAGGAAAACCTCCGCTCTCGACCATGTTGGCTGGATGATCATGCTCCAACAAATACCACTTCCCTCGTTTACTCTTCAAGCCACGGACTGGTTCAAGTTTGTCAGGACTTGTAACGGATTCATTTATGGTAGGGACCATGCTCGGTCTTGGGACTATGACGTTGGCCAGCTCCAGATTGGATGAAGAGATATCGCATGGCTAAATAGGAGTTGTCGGAGGAGTTGCGGGAAATACAGTACTGCCACCAGGGTTAGTTCGTGAGCTCGTACGGAAATAAATGGCTTACATCTCTGGGGGAGCGCCCTCCGAATTCACATGGCCTCCCTGTACTGCTTCACCTCCCGCTGCTTGTCTGTGATGAAAGCGAATTAGTACAGATGTCTTTGCGACGAGCATTCGTGGCGACGACATACGTATCGTTAATGCAATCACTGGAACCGCCCTTAGGACGATTAATCCCATTACACAGCGCTTCGACATCTTTGTCTGCCCTCTCGTGGGTGAGGTGAGGGGCCGACGACCCGACGATTCGTGGCAAGAATACAGAGGCGATTTTCTGTCATGGAAGTGTAATGAAAGGGAGCGGTTATGAATCCAAGGGGCAGGTTGTGCTGCAGGGGTTTGGGCCAATCTGCCTACGATAGCCATCGAATATCTCATTGGTGTGGGTCAAACTCCACTCTCTGCATGGATCGGTGGGCTTTCTTTTTCAGGATACTGCAAGCGGATTGAGATTTCGATTTCGTAAAAAGCTTACCATGTTACCAAGAGATCGTGATTGATTGGATACTAGATCACGCTCTCCTGCAGCTAGCTTTTTGCAGGACGCCAGGAGTAATACGACATCATGTTAGTCTAAGGGGCATATGTAATAGAATGGCACATATGACTCGTGAGCTATAGACACGCTTCTTATCGATCCAATCAGCTCAAGTATCTTGCAGGGTCCCACATCGCCGTACGTGCTTTTCCAACGTCGGTATTGGGGCCAGCACCCCTGCCGGAGCTGGAGCTGGCTGAATCCAGCTGGGGCACAGTCCAGTGCTGCGTGGCTTTCGGTGTCGTAAGTCAATGCTCTAGGACTGAACTTGAGGAGCCAATACCTTTCCTATGCTTATCATGATTACGTTTGACGGCATTGTGCACAATCCATGCAGCAGCACCTTCGACTTGTAGGGCATCTACAGTCAGGCGAAAAAAGTCTCTGTACCCTCCCTACACTATGTTGGAAATCAGTATCAGCCCTATATGCTTGGCATGGACTACCAATAGCCAACGTGTCCATAGCTAGACAATCAACCGTTCCATCAACTATTTAACAGGTTATGAGCCCGGCTAAGCGCTATCGTACCTAGGAACGGTTCCTTCGTAAGGAGCTTGCATTTATCCTTACG